>JAABUS010002636.1_pt1 | contig 33244 bp, 35 predicted proteins | sample 5560161 | NCBI WGS metagenome assembly JAABUS01 (sample SAMN10711885, study PRJNA513376) | rock metagenome | isolation source: Antarctica rocks | place: Antarctica: Victoria Land, Trio Nunatak nord | collected 2016-01-04 | reverse complement strand
AACTACCGAAACCTAACTTATGAACTATTCTGTATCTGCCTTGCGAAAGCTCGTCGCCGAGATGTGTTGGATGGTAACCTCCTGTAACGTATCCTTCAAGATCCTCAACATCGTCCAGCCAGTGGTACACATGTTGCGGCCTGTCCGTCGAAGAGATATCCGTCCGCATAGTGAGCAAACGGGATGAGCAACAATTCCTTGGGAAAAGCCGCGGGCAGGGTGTAGGAATTTTGAGTGGCCACTGGGCTCTAGAGTTAGTACAAGCACCGGCCAACCTGAACATTGAAACCGTGTTAATAGCTATGGTGTTTCCAAGACTGGTTGATTAAATAAGTCAGGGCCTAAGATTGATTTATTTTTTATCCGGCCTATCATTTGGATTCTAATTTTAGGTTCTTGCTCCGCCACGTATGGCTCACGAAATCTGATTGGCTGGTATTCGATCACGTGATTGAGAGGGGTGCATTTGTTGGGTGAAAGCTTGTTGACAGAATCGGATGGCTCGATTTAACATAAACACTGAGCGGCTGTCTATGCTAAATGGTTCTCAATCAGAGTGACCCACAAGGACTGCAGGATGCTTCTCGGGGCATGCAATCGTCAGATAATAGACAGCAGCAAAAAACACCGTCGCGCCATGGCTTTGTGCAGCCCTTTTTAAAGTTTCAATACCAACGAAACACGTATGGCTTGGGCAGGGATTAGGCTGTCTCTGCGAGGCGATTGGCTTATCATGTCTCTGCGTGACTCGACCTCTGCAGCGGCTTCACCAAGCGTGACATGGCGAGTACTTCTGGAAACCTGTTTAGAAGTATAAGGCAATGTTCAGTCGCACTGTTCGGACGCCAGCGATCTTGGTTGAACCGCCTATCTCGTAACAATTTGTAAAAGGTTTGAGATATGATCGTCGCTGTCTGCGAATGCGAAGCTGACCAGCACAGATTATAAGACTCCCCTGTTCATCTTTCCCCGTCCCTAGCCAACCTACAATATGGCTTCTAGAACCATCACATATGTGTGGAAAATCCCTCGACCCAAAAATGAAGGGTTTGCCCGGGCTTTGATGGCTGCGGCCTACGCGACTGCGATGCAAACAGACGCAAATGTGACTCAGGTCCTGATTAGGTGTGTCACGTTTCTACTGCAATCTTATTCAATAACTAATCTTCTTTGCCCTGTTCTAGATCCCGCATTCATGGTAGTACGATGACAGGTGGCTGGCATCGTCCTGACGCTCCACACATCACAATTGCTGTGAAAAATCCTCAGACACAACAGAACGGGACTCATCAAGCGAGCCATGGCTACACTGAAACTTTGCAGTCTGCACGTGTTATAAACGTGAAACCGAGTGGTTCTATGAAGGCGGACAGTGTCAAAAGTGTGTGGCCGCAGGGGCTGCAGCAGGAAGGAGTGCAGGGCAACCCGGCAGAGCTAGGCCATGGCTTTGTTAGTTGGAGTGCTTCTGAGTAAAGAACTCTGAGCCCTTGACCGTAGATACGATGGTTCTCATCACAGACGTCATCCCAAAAAGACTGACACGTAGTATCTTTATTTCATGGCTTCTAGAATACAAGCTCAAAGTCGTATGAGATGAGGAAAGTATTTGCAGGCTACAAGCGGAATTTGGAGGTTTGGAAGAGCGGGCTTCACCCATGATCTCAGTATCAAGGCCGTTGCTCTTGACCTCATCTGCTTCTGTGTCAGACCAGAGGATATAGAAGCCGTCCAACGAGCTATGTCGTGCCAGCAGGGTCTGTGCCGTTGCTTTTGACTTGATTGGAGTGGTCCTTCAAACCATCATCGCTCCAAAAAGTGATTCCACCAATATCTGTTGAATCCCGCTTGCCCGATTCACTGACACGAGGTCTGGTATAGTTCGGGTCGGCCTCTTGGAAATAAACCGCATCGATCATGACCCGACTGTCGACAGGTACCTTGATCGGCTATCCCTTGCGCGTGTAGAAGGCGTCCCCTCGGTATTGGCGATGGTGAACGCCCATCAAGGATACAAACTTCCGACCGCACTCGACGAGGTTTGGCTTGATACTAGATTTGTTCTAGGGACAAGCCTTCGCACGGGCGCTACGGTTTCTGACTCCCACGACCGAATGCAGTGATTTCATCATGGATGTCCAATCAATCAGCTCATCATCGTCACTGTAGACGTATGCTAGATCTCGCGTCTGTACTCCTCCGAATGCTTTTGTGAAGGACTGCGTGTCCAGTGTCTCGCGTCGTTCAAGGTTACATCTTTGACGATTCTCGTTCATCATTCTCAGTGTAGCAAAGTTCTCAAAGTCGTACGCAACGACGCGACCGACCTTCGTGCAAAACTTCTTGTAAAACTTTTGTGTAGTCCAAAGCTCGTGTGCTGCTTACGCTTCTTTCCTACGCGCCAGTCCCGGATAGTCTGTGCGGGAAATCTTCGCGCCGGAGATAGTAGGACGTCGAACACGCCACCGCCAATAATTAGAAAAGACTCTGCCATATTGAGTTCAAAGAGAATAAGAGTAATCGAGGTGCGGGATGGATTCAGGGCAAAGGCTTGGCGGCACAGGACTATGCCTCAGTCAATACCTCCGTGGGAAGTTCGATTCGTCAGAGTTCAGCTCTACTAGAAGGCCCAGCACGATGACGACGGCTTTAGCCTGACAGCAATTTCAAGACCGGACACTTCGTCATCTGCACCTGTTAGGGAAGAGAGCAGTCCTTAGATAGCGGTTATTACAGAATTGAACTCGGCGAACGAGAAGGTCCTCTCGGTCTTGATTCCTCCCAGCCGCGCGCTTAGTGATTTGGCTCGGCGCGCCCGGAATTACCCCTCACTTTCCTTGCGGAGCAGCCTCGGCCAACCATATGGGTTTAATCTCGAGCATGACTTAAGAGGTATCTCCTCTACTGTGGGAAGATGAGGACAGGTGGGAAGTGTGGGGGAAGGGGTTTTGGCGGCGGCCTGAGTTGCGGGTTTCAGGAAGCCCATATACTTGAAGGCGGGTTGGTAGGTTGATGAGAGCTTAGAGCATGAGATGATCACGAAGGACTTGGATCTCAGGTGATGCAGATTTTCTGAAATACCGGGTACTGTAGTTTGGCGCTTCTGCCTGTCTGCTGCAGAATCGTACAAGAATTTTGTGCTATGGTGCTTCTGTTATACAGGTCTGAGTGAGAGAATGCCCGGTCCTGCATTAGCCTCTCGTTCTGTAGGCTCACGCATAATTTCGTAGCCCCAAATAAAACAGAATCCCTAGATCTTTTGTAGGCCTCCATAGCCTGTGCCAGAACGTCTGTCGACTCGAATCGGCTTCTTCTTCAGACGTCGATTTGACGAGGTCTTGGGTGAAGGATTCGTCCGTGCTCCGACTGGCATTCTATGAGTAGGGCAAGTGTAAGTTCCATTATCCAGGGCAAGCTCGTCAGCCGACGTCTCAGATTCTAGATGAGCAGGGTCGTTTGATGACCATGTGACAAAGCTCTGTGTGGATGACCCTTGCTCCGCACTCAGCGCCTTGCCGTTCGCCGCGGCTACAAGCTTTTCACGTTCCTCCTTTGCCAACTCCCTAGCGTTCCTCAAGGCGCTGGCTCCTTGTCGAAAGGCATCTGGGTTGCCCCGACACTTAGCAAACCGCTGATGTGTGATAGGACGGCCGCAGTAAAAGAATCCATGCATATACACGCAGACGAATTCGTCTCAGACGGATCGTCTGTAAGCCGTACAACCCTGGCGTCGGCTAAGGTAAGTTAGCATGATACTGTACTGTATGTAGATCTTACTGCCAACGCATCACCATCATTAAGAAGTGGCTCTTCCCGCGCAAAAAATTCAATTCATTGCGAGCTTTCTTCTCAAGCTATTTCAACGCTTCAACAAGGTACGCCTGCCCTAGATTATCATGACAGCTGATATTCACGTTTGCAACTTTTTAGTGCTCAGTTGGATTTCATTACCCTCCACCAACTATGTCGCCCGACGTTACCAAAATCCAAGCAATTCACGTTCGGTGGGACAAAAGCGAAGTAGTGGAGCTAGATCCCTCGGATCGTATTTTTGATCTCACGCCTCTAGCCAAAGCGAAGCTGCTTGGCGTAGAACTAGTCATGAAAAAGGTGGAAACTTCCTACGAGGTCAACAAGAAGGACATGGAGTGGATTTTGCGCTTAGCGGAAGATCCGAACACTAATCGACTGCCTGACGAGTGGAAAGAATATTTCGGATTCTTTACTATTGCTAGAAAGGATCAGGAGCCTTTTACCGATATAGATCAGGTGACCGATTATCTTAGAGAGACAGAAGATAAGAAGGATCTCAACCAAAGCTCCTATGAAGCATGGTTGAGAAAGAAAGAAGCCGATGAATTTCGCTGGTCCTAGCATTGTTCAGAGAATGGCCAGCAACGGGAGAGATCATGAGCTTAGACTATCTTTGTGACCTTACCCATAAGTTTGAGGCTCGGACCAACGGTTTTTGCTCCCCATCACTGTTCTATGTAACAGTTTATGAACATTGTATTATGTCGCCGCGCCTCGTCGTCTTCACGATTCTAATCAACTACCTCATCATCTTTCTATCTTCTACACTTCCTACCCTTTCTGCCCTTTCTACACATAGTAGTCACTCAGCATAGTAGCATAGTAGCAGTCACTCTTCCTCGCTGGCTTGAAAGCCACTACCTCCAAAGTAGAACCATGGAAGCGACGTCTAGGCCTGCAACGGCATCGATATCGACGGATATGCAACAGAGAGCGCCTGGCGGTTGTCAGTCACTATTGCGGCTTGCGGGACTGGAAGGCTTACGTTTCTTGCCCATTTTCGCAGAAGTAATTGGTAGGCTGGAACGATTGAAGCAAAAGCTGGGTGAGGAGACTCCATCGCGGACGAGGGGGGGTTGTTATCTATTAGTGACGAATGGTGGGGTAAGATACGGTAGATAATGAGCTCTGGGCCAACCTGAGGCTAAGAGGAAACCCTAATCGTTGTTAGCCATTACGCGAGGCCGGCCCCCGTATCGCTAAATCTAGGTACAGTACATCGTACTCCGTACTTCGAGTGCTTCGCAAAGTGTTCCCTTCTACTTCCATTGTCTTGGTCACTCACTATATTCACCAAGCCAATATCTGATATGACAATGTCACTCAGGATGAGCATTGAAGCGATCAGAACTATACTAAAGCAGACAATATGAGCTGAATTGAACACCACGCAATATGATATCGTACAAACAACTGCTTCGGAAGTACAACAAAGTCTCAAGGCATACAAACAGATTGACGATTCTTGAAACCTCTGATCTCAGCTTTTCAAATCACAAGATCCTTTCTTTGTTCTCGGCCGCTTTTAAATATGGAATTCTTCAGACCAATGCGGAATTTCGCTGCCGGCTTCTTTGTTTTCCCTCTTGTGCATATAATCGAACTCGGTAATTCTTTCATACGCGCAAACATCTCTTAACATTACGTGATGGCAGATCTACCATGCACGGATTCGTCTACTTCGCAGTTTGGCGCGCAGTATTTCGGAAGATGGACAAGGGAGCTGATGACAGAAAGTAAGGACATAGTGATAGTGTATGGTAACATGTAGGGCGGGTCTAAAGAACCTCGCAGAGCGATTTCCAAATACCTTTACTATCCATCGCGAGCGAAGTCATCAAATCTGCTTCAGCAAGCAGTAGCACTGCCAAAGGCTTCGAAAGTGTCAATGGTAATCACGTTGAACCAAATTTGGAGGGTAGCGTAAAGCTGAGCCAAAGTGCTTAGGGTCCAGTATCACGACGCGTAAGAGTACAATGCTGTAAGTCGACTAGATCCGAAGCTTAGCACCGTCCATTGCTGACCAGCTCCATAGGCATACCGTTTGTCAGGAAGCAAGTAAAGCAAAAGGCAAGAGCAAAATGAAACAACAGACCGAAAGCAGCGAGACTGACCAGATCGTGGTCAACGAAGCCGGCAAAGACAAATAACAATGTGAAGATCATAGGTTCGTCCAAAACGACGAAGCAGATAGACCAGAGGATAGGAATGGAAGCGGAAACCCTACCGAGGGTGCCGAGACTGGCGAGGTAAAGGACGAACCAAAGTCAGACGATCATGAGCTTCCGCCTCAGCACCAACACCATCGGAACAGCGACGCTAAGAATTTTGACAAGCGTTTTCCTCCCGTAATAGTACGTCGACTACGGACGTGAACTGAACCACTTGATAGTAACCACCTGAATGCTGCGGAAAGGAATAACATGTCGAATAGTCCGGTCCTAGAAAGAGAGTGAGAGATGTAGCAATCTTGACCTAATACGACGGCGAGAAGTGTAGTAATATTAGTTCAATCTAATAGAAGCAATAAGCAATGAACGGAATTAACGCAAGTTTACTGTGTTGTACATTAGCTCCGTCTCCCATTCTTGGCTTCAGCAATTTGCTTCATACTGACATCATGACAATCTCTGCTGACATGCTCATGACAGTTATGAGGATACGGAAATGGAATTTAACGGAGTTAAGATGTCAGTTCTACTCACGTGTCTAGTCCGCAGGCCGGTGTGGTTCATTTGTCTGCATCGCGAATAGTTAACAAGTCGAGAAGTGAGGTATGATAAGGCGAATTCATAATCATATTCCAAAGAACGGTGTATATACGTACTGTTTCCGAACCCAAGCCACCACCATCTCAGAAGTACTGACTCTCTGACCCGCAGAAGAGCTGGCCCACGAATCGACTAGATCGTGTGGTGCCGTATATACAACCGATCTAGAAAACGACCATTAGCTCAGCAACCAACGGAGAAGTCTATACGCAGAATCTCAGAAGTAGTAGTTGCCATCGTTGCCCATTACCCGAGCTTTTTTAAACGTCTCCCACTCTTTGCGCCGCACATAGTTGGCTCTTTCGACATTCTCCTGTCTCCGCTCTTTTTGATCTGAGAGAACGATATTGACGGAAGGTTTGCAGTTGCGATCTCTCGCAAACTCGGAAACCAACTATAGAATTGATTCCGATTCATCAGGCGATGACAGTGGTAATGATGATCTTTACTAGCTTGCGGATTCCCCAAAGTCTGCAAGATGCAGGCCGAGGTAGTTATGGCAAGACAACGTACTGTTCTTTCTGTCCCTGAACATACCAGACGTCTCTCCTTTTTATCTTGGAGCAATACAGTACAAGCAGTCTATAATTAAACGAATTGTTCCCAGGAAGACACAGAAATCAGATAAATTCTCGACGTGAAAAGCGTAAAGTCGCCATCTATATCTCAAATAGAACCGTATTTGGTGAAGCAAGTTTTGAGCAGGCTCAGGTCATCGAATTCTCTGTCTGAACGACAGCAGTGAATACTAGATCCCAGCGCACTGCACAGAGCTTTTCGTAACAAAATCACCACCTTGCAACATAGTATGCTTTACCGAAACGAGTACGAGTTGTCTGAAGAGCTTGCAACGACCGCTGACTCAGCCGTCATGCTGCGGGAACGTTTGGCCAATCAGGAGCGTCCGGCGAGACCATGATCCGTGCCATGAGCTTACCTAAGTCTTCGAAGTAAACAAACACCCATGCCTCAGAATATTTATTATCATTCAACAATACAGCTGCATTATGGCCCAACAGTCACCGGATTACAGATAACTTTTCCAAGAAGAGCAGAGGAAGCGCCAAGAAGCAGAGCGCGCCCAGAAAGAAGCAGAGCGCGCCCAACAAAAGGGTGAAGAGAAAACCCGCAAAACAACATTACCCGAGTTCCTCGGCGCTTGCCATGTGCACCTCCACTCCGGTCTTACTGTTCAAAGGGACACGACATTGTCAACGAAGGGCGACCCTGTCAATGCTAATGACAAGATACGTCCTGACCGGATTCTCGCATGGGACGATTTTCCTACATCGCAGGAGGCCATCTGGAAGGACCTTCAGCGATCAAACTTCATGCATGAACGGCACTTCACGTCGCTACACACCTTGGAAGAGTCTGGGGAGGCTATCCGTCAGAGAATGATGAGTTCTGAGCTAGACTTGAATCACTTCGAGCGCTCGACTGTTGAGAACCACATCGCATTGATCATCAAACAAATTTACAACAGCCCGTTGCTTCGAGACAGATTTTGCCTGAAGGGTTCAGTGAGGTTCGAAAACCATGGCAATACTCTCAGCCCGGAACGAGAGATGAAGGAAAACATGCAACACCTGAGCATCTCTGGAAGAAGGCGGTCTCCTCGTCTCCTGGCCCAGCTTGCAAAGCCGTCAGAATCGTCCGCGTCGAAGCCGATGGCTGGAGCAATCACTGAAGCAGCAAAGGCTACACGTCCTCGTGCGGATCAATTCTGCGTGTACAACATTTCCAGTGAGACCGAGGATACGAAATATCGCATCGCCGCCTTCATTATTGAATACAAGGCCCCTCACAAGCTACATCTCGGCTGCATATATGAGGGTCTCAAAGACATGAACCTGAAGAAGGTGGTTCGCTGCAACGAAACCGATGGCCCGCAGGATCACTTTCGCCGCCTGGTCGCCGCAGCCATCACTCAAGCCTTCTCCTACATGGTCCGCGCTGAATTGAAGTATGGGTACGTCTGCACCGGTGAAGCATTCATTTTCCTGCGGGTGCCCGATAACCCGGAAACTGTCTATTACTTTCTATCCGTCCCTGAGGGTGACGTGGAAGAGACGACAGGAATGGCATCAGATGCAAATGAGCAAAATCGATTACACCTGACTGCGGTGGGACAAGTGCTGGCGTTCACCCTTCAAGCGCTGAAGAGGCCGCCTCGAAGCCAGAGCTGGCAGGCCAACGCGGTGGCTCGGCTGAAGACCTGGGAGGTGGTCTACGATGAGCTATTGGATAAGATCTCCACCGATGACATACCTTCTTCGGAGTACCGGCCTCCTCGGCAGAGCACCTTTCTTCGTGTGTCGCCTATCCGGCTCCGATCGAGAGCAGCTTCGACCGCCTCTCCGGGCTGTCGGCCACCAGCAGATGAGCGTCATTACAGTGATAACGAATTTGATCCAGATTCAGATACTCCAAGTCGAACATATCGGCAGCGTCCAACTCAGACCTCCACGCAAGCGCTGGACCCGGTCAACAAGGCACCATCCGGCCAAAGTTTCCGCCCCGGAGGCAAGAATGTACAGTATTGTACCCAAAAATGTCTTCGTGGGTTGGTGGAAGGAGGTTTGCTTGACAAGATGTGCCCAAACGCGCTGGACCACGGAGAGAGCCATCATCAGATCAACAAGCCTACTTTCCTCAACCTGATACGTCAGCAACTCTCCAAAAGCCTGAATATCGATTGCAAGCCTACGGGCTTGCACGGAGCGCGGGGGGCTCTGTTCATTGTCAGGTTAACGTCACACGGGTACATCCTGGCTGCTAAATGCACCACCATTGACTTCGTTGCTCATCTCAAGCGGGAAGCCGTCATCTATGAGCGCCTTCGTCCGATTCACGGGACTCACGTGCCGGTGTATCTGGGAAACGTCGATCTTGACCATCCATATGTGTATGATGGCATTGCTGAGATCGTCCACATGATGTTCATCGGTTTTGAAGGACAACCCATCTCTCGACACATTAACTCAGCCAACAGTGTGCAAATAACCCAACAGTTTGAGCGCTCGGTTCAGGCAATTCATCAGCTCAGAGTGCTGCACCGAGATATGATGCCTCGGAACATACTTTGGAATGCGAAGCTTGGTCAGATGATGATCATTGATTTTGATAGAGCGAAGATTCAGAAATCGCGGGCTATCCTTGGTGCGATCTCACCGAACCGAAAGAGAAAGTGGGCGACTGCACTGAAGGAGCAGCCGGACGATGTGTTCATGCGAGAGATACGGCGAGCAATGATTGAACTCCGCGGGACATGAGATAAATCGTCGCTATTGCACCGTCGCCATTGTGAATGAGATCTCAACGATTCGGGGGCTTTGCAGTAGTTCACCAAATGAGCTCGCCAAACATCCCAATCAGTCTACGCTCTTGAGATCTGTAAACGAGCGATGTTTTATCGATTTCGAACACGCTACATACACTGACGGAGACAAAGGGTTCGTGTGGCCAAAGACAAACGAGCGCTGCAAGAGATGTCACCGAATAAGAAGCGAAAACGAATCGAGGCTTTGAGTGGAGGATGCAGGGTCAAAGAGAGTCTCCAACGATAGCCCGGAATAGCTGCGTCTCTTGAAAGAATTTACTGGTCACTTCAACCCGGGTCGTGCTCTTGGTGTCGACAACAAGGCTCGAGGCCCGTGACAAATTCATATTGGCCGCGGTGGAAAGGATGATCGATTCCGAGCTTGACTGCGATAGGTTGAGAAGTGATATGTAAAGGAGCAATGCCCCTATTTGGCGCCGAGATGCGGCCAGGCATCACGAGTATGTCTTGAACAAAACCACCCAAACAGACACTGACGTGGCTTCCCCTGGACGCGGGTATAAGTAGCCAGTGGATCCCCCGAGACACCCGTCGCTCACCGACGTCTCTTTCTATCTTCCTTGTCCGCACTTTTGTTGCACCGTCCCTCGTCTTGGATAGCATTGTAACAACATGACCTCCAAAGCCATTGATATCCAGAACTGGAATACAGGCTTGGATCAGTTCAGCCTGACTTTCTCTCTTAGCGACAACAACACCATATTCCCTGATCATCAAGGCGTTGTCTGTGTCTCCTTGAGGGAGATTTCATCCATACCGGGCGCGAGCGCACAATCATACCCAGACCTGCCGATGTCTGCTGAGTCGGAAACATTGCCAGGCTCAGCTGAATCCCAGGCGCTAAAGCATACCACCGAACTTGAAAGGACCGAAGATATCGAATCAGCTGACGCGACGGGATCGAGGCCCCATCAAGGATCGGACGTACCAACCAAGCAAGTCGAGGCAACGCATCTGTCAGGGACGGTCGAGTCGAGTGACCTGGGCCCGAGAACACCACACCACGAGGAGAATGCGGATGTGACAGAAGAGATGCAGCCTGAGAATCTCGGGCCAGCCGTACGCCTTGCAGGCAATCATGCAGCAATCGAGCGGCTCGATCTAACCACATCTTTGGATACAACGACGCCATCCTCGACAAGCGATCAGCGAGCGGTGGAGCCAGTAATTCCCGGAACACAGGAAGAGGCAGGCCTGGAGATGAGAGAAGAGCAGGTCGACGGGATGGCTCCTGAGCAACCAGATCATCTACTCATTGAAGGGACGCACGGTATGACTGTCACAATTGAGAGCAAGGGCTGTGCTAACCAAGAACAAGAAAACCTTATTGAGATTGACGATACAGTAGGCCAAGACAGCTCGCCATCGCCGCACCCTCTTACATCGTCTACTTCCCCGAGAGACGCGGCCAAGACCAGGAAGAGGCGAATGGAAGATGATTCGACTTCGGAAGAGTCCCGGCGAGTTCGGCGCCGATGCAGCAGAAAGCACAAGGATGCGACTCGAACGGATTTCGTAAACTTTGAAGACATGCGAAAGGCCAAATTCTTGTTGAATACTTGCCAAGTAGAGGGTATCTCTGTTGAAAATTTGATCAAGGTTATACAGCTAGCGAGTCGTTATTCAGGATCTCAAAGCGCTCTAATACACGAGTGAAAGAAGCATGTATTTTCACTTTGTCAAAGTGTCTGGTGTCTTGTAATCAGTTGAAGTGAGTGATCAATCAGCCGTGAGATCAGTCTTCTCAAGGAATCAGCACCACATGTATTTCGTTTTGATATCAACACCTCACACCTCGCTCGGTAGAAACTAGTCCTTATTCAGTTTAGACCGGGAAATTGGGACTTTCTCGGAGCCGCAAATAAAAACTACGTCCAAATCCATTTACGCAAGTCTTATCTCCTGTACGAAAGAATTGACGAAAGATGTGGAAAGAGCTTATTCACAGACTCACGACTAGAAATAGAAACAGGGACCAGTATTTTACGCTAGAGCCAAAAGTGGATGCTGGCGGAAGAATGAGGCGCAGCAAGAACGTTCGAGCATAAGGAAATTCTACGAGATTTATATTGAGCGGGATCTGATCAGTAGCCAAACATATCGTTTTCGAGGTAGGTCGACATCCATGTATCGTAGATGTTCTTTGTAAAATTGTAGGCCGTCCATTTCTCCTTGCCGTCTTGTTTTGTGAAGTCGAACTTACGAATGGGACGTCGATAGAAGGCGGTGTTGTCTCCCGGTAGTGGTGTGGACCATGCCTGGTGGGATGGACCACTTTTGGTGTACACCACGGCTGATGGGGTAGACCACGCCTCATGGTGTGGAACACTTTTAATGTACACCACGGCTGATGGGGTGGACCACTTTGGGTGGTTTGAAGCGCTCCATTCACACATGCACAAGGTGACCTCTAAAATGAAACTCTACGGAACTCTGTCCCGAACATTCATAACACACGCGAGATAATGTAACTCATATCTACATGTCCCCCTAATTTCTCTGCAGCTATCAAAAACGGAAATGGGCAATTTATACCATGGAGAACTAAGTAGGAGTGTGGCATTACCCACATGACTAATATTGCTTGATGCTAGCGCTAACCTCCGCGTTGACCCTGTCTTCATATTTCCTCGCAATGTCCAAGTATTTCTCCAGCTTATAGTTGCGCTAGCTAAGAGTCATCTCAAAGCCATCAAGGCTAATCCGGCCCATTTCCAAGCACGTGATGAAGAAGAAGCAGCTGAAGGGAAAGAAAGAGGCCACTCTCAAGATGGACGGACCTGTTGCACCTGGCCCAGTTAAAGAGCTGTCACAATCAGAGTTACGAAGATTGAGGTACCTCAGGTTAGTATTCAGCAATAATCAGACTTACGATCTTTCTGACCAACCTTAATAGAGCAATGCAAAGTGATCGCTTCACGATTCTTGTCGGATTGAACGAGGAGCCCTTTAAAGTTCCCCAAGGCCTGCTGATCCAATGCTCTTTGTTCTTCAAAAAGGCGTGCAGTCTGCCATTCAAGGAAGCGGCTGAGCGAGTCATCAAACTGCCTGACGATAAACCCTCAATCTTTAAGGCCTTCTTTGTTTGGCTTCATGCTTACGAAACTTCGCATAAAACCCGATAGTGATGTCGAGTCCCTTATTGATCTCGCTATCTTCGCCGAGAAATACGATATTCATCATTTGAGGAACCAGACCTCAGACGTGATACGGACGTTGCTCAGTGAGGATCGGTGGAAGCTTACACCAGAAGTTGTGAGGATGATATATGATGGGGTACCAGCCTGCTCGATCCTACGCCGGCTGTGTTCTTTGGGTTTTGCGGTGAGCTTCAGCAAAGTCAACACTTGGGGGGACCCTACTCGTCATGACGACTATCATAAGTGGAAGACAATCTTCCACGAATTTTCAGACCTTGGTTGGGACTACTTCCAACGCATGCAGGAAGGCAACACTAAATCCGCGAATATGAATTCGGGAGGAGCTTGTCGTTTCCATAACCACTCGGACATCTTTGGCTGGGTACAAGAAGACGTCAAAGATTGTGTACATCCTGACGGCGCACCAGTCATGGTGTCGGAATATGAGGTCGTGTCTGTGCCAAAGTGTGATTCTGAACCGGTGCCGGAAGAGTCTTACGAGCCTGTCTGGGAAGAGGAACTGCACGTGGTGGACAAGGCTGCAATTGGTACGGAAGTCGTCGTGGAGGAAGCCGTAACAGATCCTAACTTATCTAATGATCTGGTCGAGACCTCACCTGTTCTGGGAGGTAATGATGGCTTTTAGGAGTAGAGGTGGTAGGGGCAAAGATGCGTTAGTGGGAGTTTAGCAAAGTATTGCTTGTTGGCTCTTTCTAGTACTTCTTTGTATTATATATCTACTATGATGATGTTTCCCCTTGAACGGTATTGATTAAACCTTGAGGAATTTGAGCTTTGAGCGTCTCGGTTCATCAAAGTGTTCTCAAACATGGGTTCGGCCAGTGCCGCTATTAGTGCCAACGAAGTTTCTAGCAGCACGGCTGCGCAACGCTAAGCCTTTGGCACCCTCTTGCTCCAGAGTCCAAGGCATACCTGTGGGGATATTGTAACAGGGAGCTCTTGATAGTATAAGTAAGGTGTTACGGCTAGCCCGGGCACTCCAAACAGCCCATTTTATAAAGCCTGAGCGGTCCAAGAGAGACGTTGAGCCTGGTTACGATAGTTTGATTGCCCGGTATCTCATAGGCAAACTATTCGTTCCAATACTGAGCTGCTTCGAGTGGTCGAAGCAAGTGCTTCAGCACTGCCCCGGCCTCCAGCTCGTCTACCACTTGCTTGCTGTAAATCTTCCGGCTGTTATAACTGTAATCACTCAACTCCTTTACCGTCCGGAAAATCTGAATGTATTTGCCACCACTGCGGCCCCATTCGATGAGATCGATGATATTGACATGACGGCCGCGAACGGACTGTTTCGAGGGTTAGTGCTCGCGCATTTAAAGGATGGGAGGTGGTAGACCTACTGATCGACATAGCTCACATGTTGTTGGGAGGGGTGTGATGCGCACCGCTCGGCAAAGCGAGTGCCACGCGTCCAGGTCATCTTCAACACCGAACCACAGATTAAACTCTTGTGTCAACGCGGCTTGATAACGGTGCCACAGCTCTTTACATTCGGGGCCTTCACGGGACCATTTGTGGCGTTTTCGCAGATGGTCTTGAAGAGGTTCAAATGAGATGGCGGGGGGTATGGAGGCGTCATAACGGAAAGAGTGGTAGAAGTGGAAGAAGTTATCCAAAGGGCCGTCAGTGGTCGAAGGTTTTGAGTCGGAGCTGGAGCAGGAATGTGATGCCTTGTGCCGAAATGTAACGACGACATTACAAGACAGACAGGTCCAGTTTTGCAACAAACGACTAGCGGTAGAGTTCGACTTTGCAATCCTATTTTCTTTGGTCTTATTCGCCTCAGATGTCCCTGATATTGGGTTGACGTGCAGCGGGACCAGGCCAGCTGATGGCTTAGATATCAGCTTTCTAGCATGTGCTTTCCCGGCAAGATGGTCAACTTTTGAAATATCTTGCATTTCCCGGTTGCAGAGTGTGCAGGTCCAAAGGACGGTACTGGGTTCAGCTGATATTGTGACAGCGTCCCGTAGCTTGGCGTTTGTCTGCGTAGGCTCTATTGTTCTCTGAAGAGTCAAGGGAATCGCGGAGGCAAGATATCGCGAGGATTCTGTATGCGTGAATGTCTCTGCAGAGACGTGCGCACGACCCGTGATCCCACATTGCTGATCTGTTACATGGGCAACAGGCAAAATAGATATGGACTCTTTGCTAAAAGAAGAACAAAGGAGAGTAAGTTCCTTAACTCGGGACGCCAAAGTGCTAGCGTTGAACTGTGCAAGACGAGCTTTGTGACCATCACTGCCTATGTGCGCCGGTCCGTCTTCTACCGCCATAAGAAGGGAACAGATTGTACAAGTCCACATGGTGAATGCCATTAAGTTTGATGCCACGCTGGGGCTCGCAGGTATTTCTGTGAAGAAGACAATCAGGTAGATAGGAACGGCCAAGGCCGTTCCATATCCGTCAGGGAGCGGGGTACGTGGATTCTCAGTGCATCGCGGTTTTAAGGCTGGCAATGTATCCTCACGGCGCGTGCCCAGCGGTAACTGTTCAGCGCACAATGTCAGTTCTTCTACGGATTAACTGACAGTTCTTGATCGGTTCGACAATTCACTCCTGTACATCGTACTATTCATCTACATCTCGCGAACCGAGTTTCATCGTGCTTTTGGTGTTATCAGTGTCTCTACGAGTTCACCATGGATGTATACAATGTTGCTGAGCAGTATACTGAGTTGATCAACCGTCAGAAGCAGACGTTGCAGGAAGCCAAAAAGCGTCAAGGTCAGCGACCTCGCGACCGGAAATCCAGAGAGCATGCATACGGCAAGTTCATGGTAGCCCTCATGTTAAGTGGAAACAGAGAGCAGAAACACCTGGTTCATTCGTCGTTTGTTCCGCCAGCATATCTACCATGCACCACGCCTATGACCGAGTTGAGACACGTCGCGATTAAAGATCTCCAGCTTGAGACACACCATCGAGGTACCTATCTCCTTCTACGATCCATCACGCCGCCTAGGCGCATGACAGCCATTATGGCAGTCATGGAAGATAAGAATGGTGATGTCATAACGCTGCAGCTATATCAGCAGGAAGACGAGGGTAAGCGTGCAGCTGCCGACATCGTCAACGTCGGCACAATCTTGCTGGTAAAGGAACCCTACTTCAAGGTGATGGGAGATGGCGAGTATGGTCTACGTGTGGATCATCTCTCCGATGTCATCCACCTCAGGAGGGACGATGCTAGGATCCCTAAAGCATGGCAGCCGCGACTAATCGAGATTGAACGTTCGGCGGAGTCGTTGAAAATTAAGGGGAACCTGTCTATGATGGAGAGCAGATATTGGGACGCTATCACAGAGTAAGCATGCCTTATCATGGAAGAAGCAACGCGTGATCAATGACTGAAACAGGTATTCGGATGCGCTCGGCCAGCCAGCTACAGCGAATCTGATTGAGATCATCAAGCGCAACAAATCGCTTGCCTTTCTTAAAACCAAGCAATTCGACGCCGCTCTCTCCGACACGGGCTTCCCCAACTTCAACCCTAATCCCACAGAGAAGGCACTGTTCCGCGCCGCCGAAGCCCTCTACAACCTCGAACAATTTAGCGAATGTTGCCAAGTGCTTGAACTGATTTGCACCAACTTTCCACACAACAGCCACGCCTCAGTGATTCTTGACCTTGCTCAAAGTCGATCCCTAGAGCAGAAGACTGGAGTGTACAACTTCAAGCAGCTCCAGGCGAAGGCTAAGAAACTTCGACCGCCACACTTAGATCACGCTACTTACATTGGGCCCGTTGAGATAAAACAGACTGAGTCTAAGGGTCGCGGTTTGTTCGTCACCAAGGCTGTGAAAGCGGGAGACTTACTCCTGTGCGAAAAAGCATTCAGTCATGCTCACGTAGATGAACGTACGGTTGACTGGGATGAGAGTGGCTCGAAAATCAGCTTGTTGATAAATCCTGAGACAAGTCAGGGAGTTGAGGGCGCACAGGCAGACCTCATCAAGCTCATCGTGCAAAAGCTCTATCGCAACCCATCTGTTGCCCCAGCTTTCATCGCTCTGTATCATGGATCTTACGAAGGAGTGAGCACGTCGACGGTCGATGCAAAGCTAATAGTTGATACGTAAATGCGCTCTTGAACGAAGTCGTCGATGATCGTATACTGACTACAGTCGCATGCCCAGATTTCTCGTCGAACGAATCATCTCTTTCAACGTCTTCGGCTGTCCAGCCTCCAGTCTGGCTTATCACACCGAGGCTCGTGACCGGTACTCTCCCCTAGCTAATAACACTACAGAACAAACGGCACATCATTCGTGCGGCATCTGGGTGCATGCATCATATATCAACCACAGCTGTACCAGCAACGCCCGCCGCGCATTTATAGGCAACATGATGATTGTGCGCGCGTCCCGCGACATGGAAGCCGGCACCGAAATCACGTTCTGGTATCACAATCCCCATGGTATCAGCGGGAAGAACTCGCACGAAAAGTTCAAGCAATGGGGTTTCGTCTGTGGGTGTGCCATCTGTCTAGATGCTAGGGCGACGGATGCTGTTGTCCTCAGGAAGAGACGAAAACTGATGGAGGATCTAAAGCGAGTCTTCAACTCGTCAGCGCTGCGCCGCGTCGAGATGGAGAAAATCGAGCGCCTGCTCGACACACTGAAACAGACGTACATGCAGCCTGTGCAAGATGTCCCTCGTCTCCTCCTCGGGGATCCGCAACTGGCCCTGACGCGTATCTACGTGGCCCAGAAGAAGGCGGCAAAGAGTATGGAGTCGGCGGTGAACGTTCTTACTTCGCTTGGCTTTGTCGTCGTTGGTGCTGACTCATCGCACACACGCTTCGCCATTGTCAAGTGGGGCTTGCTGGTGGATCATTTGGTGGAAACGTTCCTGCATATACGGACTGCCTTTACTACGATGGGGGCTAGGGAGGACTCAGGACGCGCGGAGGAGTATGCAAGGACTACGTATAAAACCATCATCGGCGAAGACGTGTCATTTAAAGCTACTTATGGGTAGAGAAAAAGGATGACATGAGACTTAAAATAAGTCCTCCCACAACAACCGATACATCGCCTACAGCTTTCGCCATCTGTAGGTCATGGATTGTGACGATAGGAGTTTCTCTGCGTTTGCGATCACTAGAGATAGGAGTTTTCTCTTTTACCTTTCTCTCATTAAGTGTTTTCGACATTCTTTTCTGCGCTTTCTACGTTGTATATCTGATCCTTTCGTTGAGGTCTTCACAAAGATCAAAAGTCAAAATCCGACGCATCTCTAAACTCTGTGGCTGATTTACTGTCGATGATTCGATACAGTCGAATGGGCCATGACAGATAATGGGCCTCGAACTCAAAGGTACTGGTATCAAACGTTTGGACAGTGGGCTTTTAGCTTAAATAGGTCAGGATGCTTATTGCCAAGGCGCCAGCCTATGTGAGGAAGGTGTAGAATTGCAAGCCAGGTCAATAAATTTCGATAGAATCCCCCAGGATAAAGCGTTGTCTACCGACTACAATGTTTCCGCTGAACACTTCTTGCCAGAGTACACACTCATCAGTAACATGCATCAACAACGTCTGGGACATCCTCCATAGTCCTTGAGTACTTTCTCCTGTCATTATGATTTATTTCAGCAAGATTTCAAGCTCGACGAGTCCTGTCGAAATTCAAGGTGACTCTTTATCTAATCCTCCACGGCAGTCTGACGAATGAAATCTCTGCAGTCCCATCAGCCCAAGTCTCTTCAAGGACTGTCCAGCTTAGTCCTGTCCATAGCGTCCGCGAGCTCGTCCTCTTCCTTATTGCCCTTGATTTTCGACGAAAACGGCATTGATGTCCCCTTCGTGTACACCGGCCGATGTCCAGCTAACAGCTCGCCTTTATGCGGCCGGATATTGATCCACCTTTGGCTCTACACCATCCGCCCCACTGATATAGAATGAGTATGAGGGTGTGGGTACGGGATCTAGAACTTACTAGTAGTACTGATAAATACCAGGCTTACGCCCGTTCGCAACCGCGTAGTAAGCATCCCGCCCTTTGATTGGCGATGTTGTTCCAGCTCCTTCTTTGATCACGTATTTATACTGTTCCACTTTATGCTCTTGCATGTACTCTTGAGCTTCTTCCAAAGTCAAGAACCCAGCAAAAAGGGCCTGCGGAAAACCATTGCCAGCGGGTGTACATCGCCCCTATGCGCCATGCCTCTTGGTCAGTGATCCTAGAACGCGAGAAATATTTTTACGGTATGCTTACCAGGACGAGAAGATCGTTGGCACTGTGATAAGGAAACCTCGAATCACCGGATAGTATTCATTGTTCCGTTTTCTGTGTTTTGGCATGCTGATCTTGTCTTGAGTAGTGTGAGTGATAGTATTCTCAAAATATACTCTGACCGTGATACATTTTGTTGTCTCATTGCTTCCCCATGATTACAATGAAGATGCGGGGCAACGAGAAGTGAGGCGTCCGATATCGTCCTGTCATGCATTTGCATGGCAGAATGCGCTAAGCGACGATGATCTGCTTTCATGAAAACAACAGCAACAACACTGCTTGCGCTGCGTCGATTTGTGGGGCTTATACGGACCGTTTCCTTTGATTGCTGAGCTTGGACTTGGTGACTTCGACTGCCTCCACCAGCGATGGCGTTGTGCATGTGCAACCAACTGAGCCTCGATGGCGATAAATATACTTACGGTACGTCCTTTGTTCGGCTAAGGGGCCGACAAGAACTCACATCGTACAGTAGTCTTCACCGCTCGATCGTCACTATCTACGTTAGCGCGGAGCGATATCCCCATTACTTCCACAAAGGCTGGCTTTATCGGCGCCCATCCTTCTTTGAAAAGGCGTTCCAAGGCTCCTTTGAGGAGGCCACCACAGGAAGCATGTACTTGGAGGACGGCGCCGATGAGTGCAAGGTGTCTGGAGAGTGGCTCTACTCGTAGGAACTGAGATATCCTAAAGACTCTAGCGATCTGAGCCTCCTCTTGATCAAGGTGTTCTGCTTCGCAGATGAAGTTATAATCTCGGCGCTCCAAAACGCTACGCTCGATGCTATTCGTGACCTTGACCATATGCGAAAGCAAAATTTTCGAGCCACCCAGCTGAGGAAGCTTGTAGCCATTGAGCACAGTGATTGCTTCTGTGGCCTGCTCCATTGTTGAGAACGTTGCGGTTGCCTTGATTTTGGCGCCTTTGGTGCTCGTGGACACAGTCTAAGCCTCAACGGTTCCTACGGAGGATAGCAGCCTCTGTATAGCTTGGCCAATTGCTTCAGCGCTGGAAGAGTAGGAAGTTCCTCCGAACGTCACAATTTGAGGTTGGCGTTGTCCGCAAGGCCCTTTCAGCATCTTGGAGGTTAGACGATCGTTTCTTGCCTGCTGTAGGATAGCCCCATGCTCGATCTCTTCTTCACTTGTGGCCTTGTGGCGAAAGCGACACCTATCGCCGTTCTTACACCCTTATGTTGAAAAAATGACAGCTGACTTCAGCCAAAGGATCAGGGAAACCAGACAAGGGCGCTTTAGCAGGTCCTGTCGGACTACTGTCGGTGATCCTCTAAGCTGGCACAAAATTCGGTGGACTAAAGGCTGAATCAAGCTGTTCCTGATTTGCTAGCTGAACATGCTGATAGTAGCATCGATCACCCCGTACACAGCCGCTCTTGCTAGAGAAGAATTTTCAGACAGGCATTGATATGAGAGGATGAGGTTCTTGGTGTTGTTGGAATACGAGGTCATATGGGGCATTTGATAAACATGGTTGAAGCTGAATAGGAGTCTATGTAGGAGGACGAAGGTGAAAACTCTACTAGCCCCCCTCAGCCCTATGAAGGCGGAGATTGCCATACCCCTATTTCCAACAGGTGTTGAAGGCTGAACGTAGGTTTACGAGGTCAAGTAGCTTGACATTTCTCAAAGCGCCCGCACAGGGTGCACCAAAACCTTTCGACAATTGTTAGTATTCATTCAACTCAACACCAGCGTCGACACCAGTGACAGCTTGACTTCTGAGGAGCAGGGTGAGAAGCAGTGTGGTCCATCCCACGAGGCGTGGTCCACATCAAAAGTGGTCCACCCCACGAAGCGTGGTCCACCCCATCAGCCGTGGTGTACATCAAAAGTGGTCCACCCCACGAAGCGTGGTCCACCCCATCAGCCGCGGTGTACATCAAAAGTGGTCCACCCCACGAAGCGTGGTCCACCCCATCAGCCGCGGTGTACATCAAAAGTGGTCCACCCCACGAAGCGTGGTCTCAGCCGTAGTGCCAGAAGTGGATGCTCCAAAATAATCCAAGTTTCAACCGGTATTAGCTTTCACAGTACTAGCCTCTACGGTACTGTCTCCAACGGTACTGGCTTTCCCGGTACTGGCTTCTACAGTACTGACTTCTACGGTACTAGCCGCTGCAGTATTGGCTTCCACGGTACTGCCTATTACGGTACTGGCTTCTATAGTACTGATTTTTACGGTGGAGGCAGTGATAGTTAAAACATCGAAGTACGCAAATAGTAGTACGCATTTATCGTAGAAAAACAAAGAGATCTATTTGAGCAATACCTCGCTGATTGAAATACAGGCCCCGAATATTTGCGGTTCTTATTCACTGTCAGAGTCTACACATCAGATGTTCTCAATCATTTCGATGATCAATCACTTCAAGAGTTTATTTGTCAAATGTCCTCAAACATTTTGACTTCTCATACATTTCAAAAACCTACGCGCCCGATGTCTCTGAGAAATCAAAACCTCTACACAATTTTCTGTCTTATACATTCAGTGGCCCTGATCTTTCTGTATGTTTTCCTATCATTCTGCCAATCTTGCATCAGAACAGCCAAGTACGATTACATATTTTTTCAAATTTGACTAACGTCTGATGACTACAATACATACGAGACATATGCACATTCTGCCGATCTTGCATTAGAATATCAAGTACGACAGATGTGTCTTTTCTGATATTTGACTAATTCTTCAAACGTAAGACGCATCGAATTTCAGAACCTTTGATGTCGCACCAAGAGCTCGCTGGCGATAGATCTGCCTCTGTACCTTCTCCCATTCTCCGGCCAAAAAAGCTGGAACTACTCATGTTGCCCGCTCCTCAAATCCACCTCGCATTTTGTGGTTTGATCGTAATATCATGCTCAGGGATGCTCGACGCTGCATTTCTAGTGCTGTAATGATTCCCTTCTGGAATTGTAATATCAGCCCGGAGAGGAATGAGTACGAGGGCGAGGATTATTAGTTGGTCGTACTGGTGTACAGATAGTATTAAAGATCGCAAAGACGGCTCGAATTGCCAACGCTGGAGGTGGTCCAATGGAGTGCAGGTTGTGAGGAGTCTAGGGGAAGAGGAGGGGAAAAGTTGGCAGCTTGATCCATTGGTGATCCTAGCAAGACCTCTTGGCAGCGCTTGGCAATGCCAGCGACACCCTCGCCTTACTGTGTCCTGTCTCAAGACCAAAGGTGTCTTCAGACGGCGTTCTCAAGACCAACGCCGTTTTCAGACGTATTATGTCTGGAGACTAGCGTCTTCAGACGAGAACTGTCCTTAAACGGCTGTCTCCAGACGAGAACTGTCTTAGACGGCTGTCTCCAGACGTGGCATGTCTTCAGACATGGGTCCGAAGACGTTATCTGTCTCGGGACCGCTGTCTCCAGACAATACTTGTCTGGAGACACTTCTCGTCTGAAGACGCTAGTCTCGAGGCATATCACGTCTGGAAACACTCGTCTCAAGACAGTATATGTCTTGAGAGTCTACATTTCAGCGCCCAGAACACCTTTGACTTTTTCAAAATGCATTTTGTCAATATGTACAGAGTATCGACCCGTTCTTGCTTCTGCTACCCAATTCATGTTCTCTAACCTTCAGGGGAAAACAAGCGCTACTGGGACTACCATTGGTGAGAACATCAGAAGAGAAATGGGAATAGCTAATTTGGATTCGATGAAAGATACTCCTACGATATCGTTACCGGTTTTTTTAAGATGTATCACGAGAGGATGAATTCGAGAATGTGCCCGGTTGGCCCATAACATACGAGCAGTTGGTTTCGCAAGTATTAGGACAACCGAAAGGGAGGACCAGAAATGATGAGGTAACCAGAAATGACGGGGGAACCATAAATCTATTTTTGGGGTGGACCAGCTATGGCAGGGGGGAAAGGAACCAGAAATGGTCCTCAGGGAGCCAGAATTGAACGCCTAGAGATCCGACAAAGCTGGAGCTGATGAGGATCCAAAGAGCAGTATGAAGTCCATAAGTGTATTGATATTCCTCCAGCGTCGTCGGAATGTACGTCCCCAAGCGAAAGGTCATTTAATGATACAGCCAAGTCGTGCTGATAGAGGTTGGAGAGTGGAGGTGGGCTGCTGACGGTTTGCGGTGTCGGAAAGATGACTAACAGCTTACAAGGGGCGGGGCTAGGGGCGGGGCTTAGGGCTATGAGCAGAGCAGTAGGGCTGCCAGGTAGGCTATGAAGTGGAGGCAAAAGCAACGGGGTCTCCAGTCACTACCACCTCTTCTCTTACAATCAGACAGCATGTCCATTCTGCTTCGACACCAGACGCATTCGGCCTTTGTTCAGAATTATGTGCGATTGCTTACACGGTTTATACATAAGTCAATCGCGACGAAAGACTCCAATACGATCATTAAGCATATCCCTTTTCTAAAGAGAAGCCTCGTTTCAAGGTCCTTTCACTCCTCTCCGGTCGATCACAGTAATTGCGACTTCGGCAGCCCTTGTGCCTGCTCTGAGTGCATGCAAGACCGGAGGAAGCAGATATGTGAAATCTGCAGAGTCCGCCCGACCGTGCATCAATCTTATGGAGATTCTCGCGACCGGAAAGGCATACGGTCCTACAGCTTTACCTCATTTTGTGAGCAATGCTGGCAGGAACGTGAGACAGCGCGCAGAGAGAAAGAAGAGAAGGAGAAGCAGATTTTGGCCTCGTACAAGGCGAGAGTGGCTAGCATGTTGGACAATGTGCAGCAAATTCGCTTGACGGAGCAAGTTCCCGTCGTTTGTGCCGTCGACAAGTTTATGACTGAAGTCAAACCTGTGCACAATTACACCCCATCACGGCGGAGAACGGCTAGGATGATGGACGAGGTGCGGAAAATACGCTCGACGGAGCAGGTTTCCTACTTGAATGCCCTCGAGAAATATGAGTCTGAATTCAGAGAAGTCAGATCTGTGCAAAGTCTTAATCGCTTCCGGGGGAAGTTCCAGCGCCGAATTATCGATGATTTATCCAAAGAGCTTCAGATTGTGAAGATACGGAACAAGTACATGTGCAACAAGCAGCGAGTCGACGCTATGGATTTCAAATTGTGGTTCTTCGCTGATCGGCCATACTATGAAACGTGAAGTTTCTGTGCGCAAGTATCAAGTATCTCACCGACAAATGGACTATGCACTATCTGCTCCGTCATATCGAAGCTACGACCCGGTACCTGGCCATCTTGGCTCTGAAGTGGAACCTAACATGCGGCGGGGTTAATCAACAGACTCCTTCCTACAAAATGGGGATCTTTTCGAGTTCGAAAACGATAGTCGTCGGTGTGGACGTGACGCACCCCTCTCCTAGGAGCCGCGAGGGCACACCCAGCGTTGCAGGCGTTGTCACAGATCATCGATGAGAGATGTGGCAAATGGCCTATCAATTCTCTCAAAAGACTTCTCCCAGGAAGGAGGATGGATGGTGGTTCCTGGCTTGCTTGGAAACCGCACTGCTACCGGAATGACTGAGCCCCAGGAGGTTCTGCCTACGATAGTGTAGGTCCAGGGATGCTGCCCATAAAAGAGCCAATTGTGAACGTCGCTCCCGGGAGACTGGGCCTAGGAGTGGCAGCTTAACCAGCTTCACCGCAGTGATCGAACGATTAGAAATGGATAAGCCCACACTGGCCGCTGAGATGAACAAGTCAAAGGACCAGGCAATAAAGGCGACGAAACTCAAGGAAACGGCCGAAGAAGATGGACAAGCAAATTAAGTTCCTACACAGACTCAAGCCAAACCTGAACTCTTCTACTGGTTGGTAATACATTGGTTGGAGATCTCCGTTGTTAGCGGTTCGTGAAAGCCTGTATGGGAGAGGTAGCACCGCAGAGGCCTGTACCGCGAATGCCGACACTATCAATATTAGTCTCCTCACGACTAAAAGAAATGGTGATAGACAGCACTGGCAGATGCGGCAAGGCTCAATGCTATGAGGTAGACGCTGCAGGACAGACGTTAGGGGAGGTAGATACTCCAGTGGCAGCAGAAGTAGTAGGGAGGTGCAGAAGAACGAGCAAGAGGGCCAGAGGCAGAAGTAGGAGGGAAAAAGAGATGAGAAAGAAGGTGGGCGAGCATTTAACCCCGACAAAGGGCCATTTTTGGTGCCAGTCAGTCACATGAAATTCCGTAGGGCAGAGAGAGTAGTTTGCTCGTGAAACGCCATAGTTGTGGCGGAATGCTTTCCGTTCAGTCCACTTATACTGAATGATTTTATGTTTCTCTTTGACCGGGAAAAGGATAAAAACATTTCTATTTTTATCTCATGCTATTCTTGTAATGACAAATATAGAAGCGGAAAGGTTATCTCTCTAACTTGTATACGCTCTTGAAGTTCCTAAACATTCTCGAATTGTAGCCTTCTAAAGCTCATAGCCCACTAGAAAGGCCAACTTTTGCGTCCTCATGGCTATTCCGAGCCGTCAACCTTTCAAACTCTCGGAATCGCTGGACATCCCCGTTGTTTGTCTTGTGAGCTTCTTGACCATTCCGCTAAATCATCAAAATTACCTGCTCACCTCTTAAACCATCCAGTAGAAGTTCCTTTTGATCTTTCTATATCTTTTTATAGCGTACAATCGTTCTTTACTCCCGCTCTTACCTCCTTATACTCCTCTTGTTCCTTTTACCCCTCTTCCAAGCAGTTCTACCATTCCACCGCGGGGCCATCGCTCTCGGAGCTCGAAATACCCCAGTGACGGCAACGAGTCGTCATCGTATAAGGTGCAAGAGGAAAGCACTAAAGAATACTCTCTCTATGAGAGCCAGCGCTGTAGAAACCAGTACTGGTGGCTGTGTATCACGTGATGAAGTTCTATCCTTCCGGAGTTACCTTATGAACGCGCCTGAGGTAAAGAAAGAGCCCATAGTGTATTCACGTGATCTAAATGCCCAAACGCCAGCGAATAAGTTCTTCAGCCACATTTACCCCGCTATTTTGAGCCGCAAACCACCTCCCCAAGGAATTTGTCACCATTGCAACGACGAAGCACGCCACTTCTCAGACTTTTTGTCGTTTGGTAGCAATTCCTCCCGGTCGTAATAAGACCACTCGGCAAACCATTTCTTGCACTCGTTTTATTACTACCACAGTTAGAAATTATGGGAATCGACGCCGGGTTTGATATGGTCCCATGTCTGTCTAAAGGAGCAGTGGACAAGCAGAAGTGGCAATCGTTCATCAAGGTCATAAAGGAATGCTACCAGAACGATGACCTAGTAGAGATCAAATCCAACTACCTCAAATTCAAAGCGGGCGAGCATCCACGGCTCCCTTTCGAGGGTCATAAGCTCTTGCGCTTCAGCTCAAAGATTTCAGGAAGTCACGCCAAGGGAGTAGAGATATACATCGATACAGTCACTCGGGCCGCACAGGTCATTTTTGGCTCTCGGGTCCAATACTGGAACGAGGCTGCCGATGAACGGGGCTTTTACAACTGGCAAGATGTCCATACCTCGATCGAATCCTATGAGCAGGTTTGTTATGGTATACTCAATATGACTGTTGAGGGTTTCTAAATCTGAATCAGCCCGATGAACCGGAAATTCCAACTACCATAGCTCAATTCGTGTTTGGGACTGACCCTATACGTGAGTTGGACCTGCCGCTTTTTGAGATCCTGACAGTACCAGGCAAGGGAAAAGGTCTTGTAGCTCGCTTCAATATCGCCAAAGGCACACGTATACTTTACGAGAACCCCCTTTTTACCACTCCACACTTGTCGCCAATTAGCCAAATGGAAAGTAACATTGCAACGAAGCTGAAGTCGCTATCAAAGACCCAGCAACGACAATTCCTTTTGCTTCATAACAATTTTCCTGGCAAACACCCGTTCGGCGGTGTTGTCAAAACCAACGCTCTGCCCTGCGGTCCCAACTCCGTGATCGGTGGCATCTATCCTACAATTTGCCTTATTAATCACAGCTGTCTTCCAAATGCTCACAATAGTTGGAACAGCGATACAAAGTGTGAAACCATCCACGCAATCCGTCACATCACTGCGGGGGAAGAAATTCCCATCTCATACGACAAAGGCGGTCCCTCCGACTCCCGACACACCCATCTGAAAGATGCATTCGGCTTCGACTGCAATTGCAGTGTCTGCTCCCTCCCACTTCCCGAGCTCCAAACCAGCGACGCTCGCCGCCTCCAAATCCAACGTCTAGACGACGCAGTCGGTGATTCAGACTGCGTGATGAATAGGCCAGATGACTGTCTAGCAGATTGTCACTCCTTACTTCAAGTCCTTGAGGAGGAGTATCATGGTGGTGCTGGTGCCTTGATTGCTAGACTTTACTATGACGCCTTCCAAATTAGCATCACTCATGGCGACCAGGCTCGAGCGAGCGTTTTTGCGGAGAGGGGTCACAAATCGAGAGTAATTTGCGAGGGGGAGGATAGCCCGGAGACGCGGAAAGTGAAGAATTTGATGGAGAGACCAGCGGGCCACAGGAATTTCGGGGCTTCTACGAGGTGGAAGACTGCTAAAGGGCTGGTGCCGAAAGGGCTGGATGCTGGTGAATTTGAGAGGTGGTTGTGGAGACAAGGGAGGTAGGGTGTTGTTGGTCGGTGAAAACATGTTGCTGTGTAAAGCGCGCAGTACAATGATCCTGGATATGGAGAATTTACATCGGAAAATGGCCATAATGGTGTAAAGGTAGACTTCCGTTGAGCGTCCGACTGCTGGCTTGATATGCGTGTGTGTGCTGCATTGCGTCTGTCATTTCAATCCCAATTTTGTTTGCATTCACAGAGTCCGCAGCTGGATTTCATGGGAGAGGTTTCCTGGACCCATTCTCCCAGGAGGCCTAATAAAGCTTGGACCCCTTTTGATCCACTGCCGGTTCTCCACCACCCTCATGCCTAGGAGTAGTCTCCTGGGATAACTTTTCTAGGAGGGCCAGGATGGCCTAGTTGGAGTGGGTGGGGATCCAGAAAGGGAGCCAGGGGTTACTAAAAATGGGGCAGGAGATTCCGAGATGACCAATGCAGCAAAAAGTAAAGCCCAATTCTGTGATTGTTGAACCTTTCAAATCGAATCCCTTCGCCCAAATCCCGTGTTCGTAAAATCCTTTGTTCCCAAAAATTCCCCTTGTTCGCCAAAAATCCCGTGTTCGCCAAAAATCCCTTGTTCCCAAAAATCCCTTGTTCGCCAAGATTCCCGTGTTCCCAAGATTCCCGTGTTCCCAAAATTCCCTTGTTCGCCAAAAATCCCGTGTTCCTAAAAATCCCGTGTTCCCAAAAATCCCGTGTTCCCAGAAATCCCGTGTTCCCCAAAAATCCCGTGTTCCTAAAAATCCCGTGTTCCTAAAAATCCCTTGTTCCCCAAATATCATGACATGCGCTTGCTGGCAATCTCCCTACTCCATGTAACATGAAGTTTGAAATTCATAAAACCCGGGAAGAAGAGGTGGAAGCCCGCCATTGTCAGCACCCGAAAATTAGCTGCCGAGCAGTTTTCTATAGGAAGGGTTACGCTGAATATTTCATTCCATCGTAAATATCGCATCCTATGCTGTTAATCCCCTACGAAGTTCTGAAATTGTCTCCTCATATCTCCGCAACTTGGTCTCACTCACATCTAATGCCAGACCAATCTCATGACGTACTTGCACTTCAGTGGAAGCCTTGAGCTTAAGATTATCAGAACGAATCAGTTCCAGGATAGCTGTAGCAAGATCTGACTCTCCGTTGCCGTAAAGACTAGTTCTATCATAGAATCTGCCTGACGTGGGCGAAGTGTCAGCCGATTGGAGTAGTTGCAGTTGAGAAGTCGTGCGGTTGGTCGAAGTCATGCGATCTCGTGAGTTGGGGGTCGATAATGACGCTGTACGGTTCTCCTGCCTCTCTGTAAAGGACCGACCTGAAGTAGCAAATAATGACGTTCTTGCGGCCTTTCTCGCGTATTCTGGAAGTTGGCTTGAATGTGTGAACGGATCGTCCGTTGCGAATGTGGATCCAAGAGAATCTTTGTTACCATTGAGATTATGATTCGAGTAGTCCCCACTGTCATTGTGATCCGGGACGCCTCTCAACATACCTTTCACCTTCGCTTTTGTAAACGAAGTCTCCAATATTTGCGATGGAGAATGTTGGTCTCCCCCGGCCGAGACGGCAGACTGATCTGGCTTATTGGAGCTGGCACCTCTCTGTATTGGAGTTTGCGGAAATGACGGAGGCTGAGCAAATTTCAACTGCTCTCGTACTTCAGCTTCGTCTTCCATCCAGAGAAGAAATCTGCACTGCTCCTCGCCGGATCTTGGACACCTCCAGACTGTATGTAACACGTCAGCTATTTACTGAGAGAAGATAGAAGGACAGCTTACACTTCATCCCCTTGTTGGGACCCCTTTTCTTTGTTGTACGACTCACCGCTGCCACTTCACACTCGCAGTGCCATCTTCCTTTGACCAAAGCCCCCCGGCCAAGTTTCGATTCTCGATAGATCTCCGAAGACATAGTGCGGTAATGATTGTTATCCCCACAATGTTCGTAACCTTAAGCTAATAATAGGCTGCTGGAAGGAATTTTGCAGATTCTCGAGACAGTGTAAGGATACCGTCGTGTCTGCAAAGTGCAATTACATACCAAACGCTGTGCGTGATTTGTAGCCTAGAAAGCGAGCGGGCGCCGATTCTCATGCGCTGGTCCGCACAAAACATTTCTCGCTCGTTTAATAGACGAGATTGCAGGTGTTTTTTGAGCGAAGCTTCTAAAAATCTTGCGCCTTTAAGCAAAAGGTTATACTATTTGGTCCTGATATGCCGAGCACTCAAATGGTTCTAGCGTTGAAGTGCTCGGATACCTAGTCTAAGCCTGACACGTGAAAACCCCTTCCCTCCTCCCTTCTCAGAACCTGAATCTTTGCGTCGGCATCGCGCCCAAGTTTTCGCACCATTATCATCAGGCCCACTACGCGCCCATCACCGCTTCTTCGCAGGTGAACACACTGTAGAAAGTTGCAGTCGAAGTTGTGTAGATGGGCTGAAGTTGCAGAGAAAAATGCCCACTTCTGCAGAACTGACGTCTCTTGATGCTTTGACGGCCGAAACTACGGTAGAGAAATGCAGCTCGAAAGCGCTCATTAGAAAATACCTTCTCAGTCACGAGTCTGAGTTCGGCAGATTGTACAAGCTGCAGCAAGAGATGCGTAGTATAGAATTTCCCACGCTCAAATGCACGAAGATAACCTTTTCCTTCAATCAAGAGATGAAAACGTGAGTCTGACGACACATTTTTCCAGCGACGTCGCAAAGAAGCAGACACGATCGACACGAAACGATGCTGAAGATTCTAAAGGATGACGAAGACAATTGATGTCGAGATGAATAACGTTACTACTGCACTCTCTCTCGAGAATGATAATGATTCTCGCATGCAAGTGCTAGATCTGTGCTTAGTCTTCGAAGACTACAGTGCTGATCTAAACCTCACAGCAAGCATTGATGTTGTCTCTCTACCTCATCAAGATGACGATCACAGAGTTCTTATTTCTTTCGAACGACGCGACTCTCGCGCACAAATTCTTTTCACGAACATCACGATGCTTGCTACTGAATATGACGTGAATTTGAACAACATACTCATCGAGCATTCTGACGCGACACAATTCAAGTCTCTGCGACTCTACGAAGACAAGCAATACGATCTTGTGCTCTGCGACGAGCAAGTTCTGCGTACTCAGAAACGCGAGGTCTATCGCGAGATGTGTGAGCAGACACGACTTACGAATGCACAGCTGATACTAGATCTACAACGAATCAAACTCGATGAAATCTTGATAATTCTTCTTCACAGACTTGAAATCTGACACGTAGTGATGTTGATCAGATTCTTCAGCATGTTCGCGAAGATCAAACTCTTCAAACTCGTGAAGATGCATGTGATCACGTCTTCGTTTTATATGATCGCGAAGAATACACAGTTGCAGAATGTGAACGCAAAACTTGTCTTGAAGCGATATAAGAATCTGTGACATCGAGCGACGTTTGACTGTGATGTGAAACTCAGTGACGTTGAGATCACAAAGAATATAGCGACGTTGTTGAAGAAGTTTGAGTCAAGACTGATGAAGTTGAAACGAGAGATATGAAGAGTGCAGACTGAAAAAGACATCATTCATGCAGAATGAAATGAGTAGAGAAGAGAGCAATATAGTTGAAGATGCTGAAAGATAGAACTCTCTCATCTCGTCTGTTCATGAAGCGTCGAGTTTGTCAACATAAGTACGCTACATCTTTTCGAAAAAAATCTCATGTTTGACAAAAATGTCTTGTTCATCTTCATGATTCTAGAAGTCGTGTTTAATACTTAACTATCACTATCTAGAAAAATAATAAACGAAATACGAGAAGAGCAAATACAGTCTACGCACGCAACGATATCTTATGCAACTTCGCAGTATGATTCTTGAAAGTCATGACATTTGATAGAATCAGTTTGACTGTCTTGCATCACGAATGCAAACATGAAATCTTATCATCTGATGCAAAAGTCTTCAAGTGCTTCTCAACTTCATTCAGCATCTTGTTTACTTTACTATACTCAAAAAGTCGCTCTTCGTAAAGCTTGTGTTCATCGCTCAGGCAAAAAATGCATTGCTTTGAATTGCACTTCATGAGAAATGAATTCACGATATTCTCTTTCATATCATCTGAAGACGTTTTCGATTCTTCTTGTTCGACGCTCTGTTTTGATCAATCGCGACGCTGAGTTTTCTGTCGATGACACAAGATCATCAGAACTTCTATGTCTCTGATTCTTCAAGTGAGTATTTTCTCATCTGTGAGATTGATCGCTGACTGACATATTCATCGCACAATTTCGACTCGTTCAGAAATATTGTATTTACGACGTGTCACAGATTCATTAGTCATTGAGTTCTTTTGATCTGAAGAGACGAAGAACTGTGAGTTAAAGACGATTGTATCGATCTCTTGAAAATGTTGCTTTCAACTCTTCTCGATCATAAATTGTTGCAGTCTGACTTTGTACGAATTCAATCGAGCTTGCACTTTCATCTTCTGTTCATACAATGATGTTTCTTTTGCAATATTGATGAGTTTGTAGTCTTGCGACTTCAGCTTGACAGTGAGAGTCTTATTTCTGTTGCTGAGACGAATGACGTTGAAATGTCTACGAAACTCTGCTTTCTGCTTCTTCGATAACTTCATTGAAGCATTGAAATCGACAGTTAAACTGACAAGTCGAATCATCTTCTGCATCATTTCATTAAAGAAACGTCGCAAGAAGCGAACTTTGATGTTAATCTGAACGTCTTGATCAAGATAGTATTCAATCACGTCTAATTTATGATCAAATAGCTGATCTCGTACGCTGACGAGAGTCTTTTCTGTTCAAGTTCTCGAGATTAGCATTTCTTGACTAAATAAAATCTCGAGTTCAGATACGAAAGAAACGATGTACTGTTCACAACATTCAGAAGATCACGTCTGAGATACTTCTGATTGAAATTGCCTTTGAGCTCAGTTTTTCGCCTCGTTCACTTCAGATTGCGAGCAAACGTGTTGATGCAAAGAAGTTTGATAGATGATGTCTCGAATCTCTTGAAGTTTCACATAAGCTCACGCAATATCGAAAGATCTAAAACCTCGTGTTTTCATTTCAGCGTAAGACTTTGCTTGCTTGATGACATTTTCACTCAAAATATATTTTTGATATCGTGAGTCGACTCAGCTTCGAAAGTCTTGTCAATGAGTGCAAGAGATAGAAGATGATCGAGAAGACAGAGCAACGAATGATCGTTCTCTTTATCGATGATTAATGTTTCTTAGGGTTAGGGTTAGGGTTAGGGTTAGGGTTAGGGTTAGGGTTAGGGTTAGGGTTAGGGTTAGGGTTAGGGTTAGGGTTAGGGTTAGGGTTAGGGTTAGG
>JAABUS010002635.1_pt1 | contig 33245 bp, 33 predicted proteins | sample 5560161 | NCBI WGS metagenome assembly JAABUS01 (sample SAMN10711885, study PRJNA513376) | rock metagenome | isolation source: Antarctica rocks | place: Antarctica: Victoria Land, Trio Nunatak nord | collected 2016-01-04 | reverse complement strand
TGAAGATCTCATTCGTCATTTCATGACTCGTAGTGAGTTGTCGATAAATGCAAGAACTGTGTCATTCGACGATACTACGTACACTTCTTACACTCTTCGATAATTGTTTATAGTGATATCTGTTAATTACTCTTCTTCTTAATTTATAACGCTCAGGCCAAAGATTCTGCAACATCGTGTAAGGTCTGTGTCATTTGATGATACTGCGTACGCTTCTTACACTCTTATTTGCCTCTCAATGAGACGCGTAGTAATGATCGCGTTTTACATCAGTGTCGTAGCATCATCGTAGATGAATGAAAGCATTCTTGCTGTTCGAGCTCATAATCTATTGAAAGAATAGAGTGAACAGTGATGAATTCAGTTGAACGAGTAAAAGAATGATTGTAAAATCTATCTACTAGGCAGTGACTATACACTGAATGTCTTCTGACACTAAACTCAATTAGGTCGTTTCGTCGACGTCTGTTTATACCTCTATTCTATCGAGTTCTAATGACTGCGTGTCTGTCATCGCTATTTTCAACATCTTCTTATATTATGATTACTGCTAGTGATTTCGTAACTAGCTTCACTTTCAATTCTCGCTTCAAGATTCAGATGCAGTCTCAGTTTATGCATGATCTTTCGAAATGAATCACTCTCGATTTCGTGTAATAGCGAATCAATATTTTATTGTGCAGATGTTACGAAGTCGATTTGATTTCATGATTGCTGAGTTTGTAAGTTGTCAAGAACATTGAGAGAATTCTCATGCATTTTCGAAGACTCTTCTATTTTTTTGATGATTCTGTTCACTTCGTCACGCTTTGCATTATTGATAAAGTGATCATCTTGAAAGCTTTGATTGTCTCTAGTGTTTCTTTGATCTTGCGAACAATCTTTGTCAGCGCTGTCGTCATGCTCTGCATCATCATCATCGTCTTGACTGTCTTCATCTTCACAATCATTATTCTCATTCTCAGAGTCATGATCTTGCCTGTTTGAATTGTCATTGATCGTATTGCTCTGATCTTTCGAACGATCTTCGTCAGCGCTGTCTAGATCATTCTCACTGTTCGTCTGATGTAAAGAGATAGAGTCGTTGTCTTTGTTGTTGACGCTGATTTCGTAGATATCTCTAAAGACATGTTCACAAGGTTTGTCTCTCTTAATGACAACATTCTCAGCGATGAATCTTTCGCTGTTACAGTCACAAGTCTCTGCTTGCTGTGAAACATTGCTATGATAGAAGACGACTAAGCGATGATGTTCAGATGTAGATAATGCTGCACACGTTCACGAAAACTGCGTTCGCTGAGACTGAGACTCTCGAATAATGAAGAATTGAAAGAAACGTTGTCGTATACGAAGACAGAGACAATTAGCGTGCTGTACAGATAAGTAGTTGATCAATCAAGTATAGTTAGAAGAAGACTTACTTTCGATCACTTAAGAGAGTGCTCTGAGTCTTCAACAATGATGTGAATCAGATTCTTCATCACATACGTCAAGAAACTAAAAGATGAGTGCTTGATCAACTCGCACGTCAACTTTTCCTCGTGCACGCTAACTTCAGTAAGTTACTCTAGAACAGCTTGAATTTAGCGTAGTCTTCGAGTTTCTCAATCTTGTCAAGAACTTAATATCTTCACAATGAAGCTGAATTTCTTATACTTTGACTCTCGTTTCTTTCGAGAAATACAGACTTTCGATTGTTAGTCACATATGCTGAGTGACAAAGACAACGCGAAAGTGTATGTAAGTGTGTCTTGATTCTGAAGATCAGATCAAGAATCTACTTGATCAAGATTGAATCAACTGAATTTTCATCAGCTTCATCTCATGACGCGTAAATTTCAGTCGAAAGAGAAGATGATTCGCTCATGTCACATAACTCGCTTTGAATACACTAATCAACTCGTCTAAGATATATCACTTTGAGACATCTACAGTCTTTCATCAATAAGATTACAGAGAAGACAGAGTCTGAGATGTGATGACATCTCATATAAAGAACTGAAACATTCTCTTATTAACAGACAACAAGCAAGAAAAGCGAATCTGCATCTTCAATCGCTTTACAGTAAGTATTTTTCGACTCAATATGAGATGAATAGTTTTCATCTGATAGATCTATGTAAAAGTTCTTCTTCGAACAAGCTTTACTCACGTCGCAACAGCTAAGAGCAGCGTTTTTCAGTTCGATTTCTACAAGATGACGACAAATTCAGAAGAAACTGAGTTTTATAGAAACAATAACTGTCAACATGTCAACAATGAGCACAAGTCTAGCAGTGTAAGACGTTTGAATGTAGAGTGCAATGAAAGCGTTGTCAAGTTGTTGAAAAGTGTAATGATAAACATTACAGAATCTGCAAAAAATGTGAAGCACATTCTGATGCAGAGTCAGATTGGTAGCGAGATATAAGTATTGAATGAAGGCAATATACAAACACTCAGTGTCAAGTACTCTCATGCTTTGCAACAAGAAACGAAAGAAAGAAAGTGATTCTAGATGATCAGAATTGATTTGAAAACTTTCGCACTGAAAAACGCTAATCTTGAAATTTCGAAAAGAGTTTAATGCGAATTACGCAAAGAGTTTACGCTCAGAATCGATTCAACTTTTATTCAATACTTATTCATGAAATTAAAGTAAAGTTACAATAATCTTCGATCATCGTAATCTATTCTATTTCACGATCAGCGCGATTACGTGTGTTTCTACTGTAGCAACACCTTAGTATTAAATTGACACTAGTGTGCATAAAATTAATATCGAAGTATTTTATGCTCACTTCACTCAGTCGCTAAACGATTTCACTTTCTTTTGAAATAACTTGTCTAGATCTTCTTCTTCGCATTTTAAATGCACTGTGAGCATGATCACTGATAAGAAACTTCTCATCGACGTTCTAAGCGAGCCTGTATCTTCTTATTCTGATGACAAGGTATGTTTCACAGTCGCTCAATTCTACAACATCGCAAGCTATGACTACAAGCTTTGAAGTTCTCTAGAATCAAAGACTAGAGATGATTCAAGCATTTCATGCACTGCTGACTGCATTTTGAATCTTCTGCGACATGTTCTCGCCTTCTGCGCTCAGCGGTCAAAAGTCTTCTCGATTCTCAACAAATCATTTTCTCAAGTCAAGTATGCTCTGAAATGCGTAACGACAACAGACGCGATCTGCGATCAATCAATGAAACGAACATATCACTATCAGACTCTTGAGATTCTGAAGTCTCTGAGCTATAGATTCATAGAGTGAAATCACATATAAGCTTTCGCTCAAAGTTCATTATATCATCTGTCACAAGACTTTTATATACAGTCTTTAGTGAAATGCTCATCAGAGTTCACCTCTTTAGATGTTATCTTCGCACGCTTTTTCTTTCTCTTCACGAATGTTATATACATTTTCGTCAACGATTTCTCAACGCTGAATGTCGTCGTCGAGCGGTTGAAAACATGAGTCGCTGCTGATGTTGTCGCGACATCGTCAACTGAAAGAAGATGCAACTACGATACTTAGATGAAGTTCAATAAATGCAACGAATTTCTTACTGTCTTTATTTCGCCTGCATCTCAGTCAATTGTCTACGAGACTGTGATGAGCTAGAACTAATGATTCACAAAGATGTACAACACTCTCGAGACACGCAAGCAGAAAAATCGTGAAGCTCAAGCTTCTTACAAAAACCGTCAAACGATGCTCGTCAAACATTTGAGAAATTCGAATGAGCATTTAGGGAAAGAAATTCGAGAGCTGCAACAAATTCACGTCGTCACAAGAGAGAAATGCTTGCTGCTGCGATACAAAAATTCTCTGCTTGAGCGTATACTCTTTGAGAAAGATAAGAAGCGCAGATAAGCTACTCTTCAAACTCTTCTGATTTGAGTTCTAGACATAGATGTTCAGGTTGAGCTCAAACGACATCAACATCAACGATCGAATTCTGAATCGACTGTGCTCACGTCATGAACAACTTCACAACAACAGACGAGAAATGCATTTGACTTAGATACGAGTGATGAAACTAGAAACGCAGTCGATTCACGATCAAATTCGACGTCATCTTTATATCAGACTCATATGAACGAGCTCAATAAACTGATCTCTTCTCTCTTTTCTCATTTTCTTTGAAAAACGTTGTGCTAATCAAACTTACTATCTATAGAAAAAGAATACGAAGAGAATTCATATACAGATGTTACTAGCGACGAAGAATTGAGTAATGACGTTGTCGAATCAGATTTCTATTCTGAACGTTTCTGTGAACAGTCTGTCTTTCAAGATCATGCATCTGTGATAAGCAGTGAAGCAGAGACACTATTGCAGTCTCTGACGACGAAAGAATTGAGCAATTCGAGAGCATCTCTCTTGAGCACAGCAAATCAGACGTTCAATTCTTATCATTCATCATCTAATGATGTTTCATTTGACCTCACAGCGAGCATGCGCTTTTTGACACAATTTGATTTTACTGCTTCAATGTCAGATCAAACGACTTTGTTACAGAAGATGATCAACTTCGACAACTCATTGACTCTTGACGCGATATATCAAGATGACACATCGAGAGAATATCAGTAGACTGATATGAGTTCAGCTAGACGTCTTTTGTGAGCGTAGAGACGAGATGCTATATAGTCTTGTGAGACATAAAAGATGTATTGCTGTCGAGACTGATTTTGATGAGAACTGAGAGATGTCAGTGAGAGGAAATGCAACAAAGAACTTCGCTTGTTCATCAAATATAGTCTAGAACAATACTGTGATATTTGAGAAATTAATTGTTAGTTTTCAAGTCACATTCAGAAATTATTTTCGCTGTGCTGATCAATCAACTTTCCTGTATTTGAAGATTGCATTAACAATTAATACTACGAATAGAATGTACATAAACAAAGAATGAAATTGAAAGAGCATGTCACGATTTATCATGAAAATCGAAAGCGATTCTGATCAGTGCATGAATCTTTCGAAAAGTTGAAAGCTTTTAGAACGTGAATTCTAATCATGTTGAAATACTTATGAGTCTCAATCTTGTCTGCTTCGTGATTAGAAGAGAGTGCTAGAAGCAAGAGTGAATGCTACTACGAAAAGATGAGATGCAGCAAGTAGTTCATCGATCATCTAGAGACTAGCTGCAAAATCAATCTCATCAACTGAAAATGTCATCACGTCTTGAAAATGATCAGACTTGCGTCTATCACTGTGATTTGAAGAGAAAAGAAGAGAATTTTTGTCAATCTTCAATCTGCAATATTTCAGCGCTCGTGAGCACTTTCATGTTGTTTTTGAAGCTCAATGAAACTCGCTTTCATTTCTACATCGAGACATTTCTTGAAACTGAGACGAACTCGATTGTCTTGCTTGATGACTCTCATGCTATTAAAATTTCTAAAGTTTGAGATCTTACATTCATGTCTGAAGAACATCGTGAGAATCAAGAATACATTAACGACGTAAATCGCAAAATGTTGAAATCGAAGAAAGTCGTTTATCTGCGAGTAGAACGTTGCGATGAAATCGCTGAGTGTATCAATATTTCAGAAGATGATATTCGGCTTGCTCTTTACAAACGAGATGATCTCGAAGCTTATATTGAGAGCGAGATTGCAGTTGATCGATCTCGAAAAGCTGAATGAATTCTATTCATTATCAAAACGATACTTCACTTTCACAGCTTGAAAGTTCTGATTGATGATATGACGCTTCGAAATATACTTGTCGCTGACGATCTATCGCTCAAAATGATTGATTTCGATCAATGCTCTTTGTTGTCGTTGAACGTCAATCTCAACGCGATCAGTGATAACGACTTGACTGCTCAAGTCAATATTTTTTATCTTGACTGCGTTATCTACTCGATTGTGATCTGACAACGATACGAATGTAATCTTTTTATGCGCGAATGAGTTCAATCATTGCTTCGTGATCTTTCAAACGTTGATTGTCTCTTTTGTGAAAATGTCATACGAAAATGCTGATTGACAGAGTACTCAAGCATGAAGCAGCTTTATTGCGACGCACACGAGAGTCTAGAGCATATAATGCGTGAAGTTTGATGCTGCGAGCATGACAGATATGTACAGTCATCAAAAGATTTTCGATTGAAGTTATAGTACGCAGATCGCGAAGAATAAGTGAGAATTCAATCGACAAGTCGCAAGCATTACGCATTTCTACGAAAAGTAAAGATGAATTGCTCTCATATATGATGCTTTCCGTGTTTAATCGCTCATTGCTCTCTTCACGATCTCGTCTAAACTTCAGACACTTCTCAAGAAGATTATCTTTTTCGTTTTTGCTTTGAATCGAAATTTGACAGTCTGACGACGGTTGATTCATTTACAGAATGAGTCGTGATCTTCGAATTGCTGTCTAGAATCAATGAGTCACATGAAGATCAGTCAAATAGTGAGCTCTTCTGCAATTCTATGTTGCTTGCACTCAGATCTTCGTCTATTGTCTCTAGTCTTTTCACTCTTAATCTGTAAAACATTTTTCGATTTGACATTCATTTGAAAATCGAAGTCGAGCTCAGCTGAAGTCTTACGAGATGTGTTGACGAGACGATTTCGCTTCAGTGACTTGAAAATGTGAGCACACAATCAGCGAGCTTTCACAAAGCAGAGTTATTTGATGTTCGATTGCTGATAGAAGAGAAAGTGTATGCGCTATCGTTCAATGAACATCTAAAGTCTCGAGTCACAATCGAGTCTTGACTTGCTTGAACTGTTGAAAGAAAGACTCTGATAAAGAAAAGAATGACAAAGACTCGAACGAGATCAGTAAAGATTTCACTTCGACGACGACTGACTTCTTCGTCGCAGTGAGAGCTTAGCTCTTGTGCACTGCTTGTCTTCAGCCTCAGTCGAGCTACAGCTGACAATCGTTTAGAACATGTTCTGTTCTACAATTGCAAGAGCACATAATGAGCGGCATATTAGATTGCTTGCTCATATTCATCTCAAAATGGCAAGCTCAATTAAGATCTTCTCAATCAGACGTGAAGTGTAAGATTTGATAAATTATAAGCTCATTATTTACTATTTCAAATCTTCGATTTCGCTCTGTCTCTTCAAAAGTCGAACGTTAACAGTACAAAACGTGTGAACAAATGAATTTTATCAAGTCTGAGCTCAATGACATAAACTCTCAACAACGCTCATGTCGTTGAATTCGCGAATGAAGTTCTCGCTCGTCTTGATCGTCTGCAAAACATGAAAGTTAAATCATTCGAGAATTTTTCTTGATAGCTAGAGTATGAGCTATGATAATCACGTTCTTGATCTTATAGATAGTTGATCAGTCGAAAAAGTCTTCAGAAATACTACATAGAAAATCTATCTGTCGATCGTTGAATTTCGTGATGATCAAGCATTCTATTTCTTTGCGAGTCATTATCGCTTCTTCTTTAGACGTGTGAGCTCTGTGAAGCATATGTTTTCAGATTTAGCTTCGCACATTAGCATCTAATTCGTGATATTTTAATGTGAGATGAATTCTGCTGAGAATCGCGTCATCGAAGTTGAAAACTCGATTTGTGATGAGAAACATGATATCATCGCAATATTTCAATTTGCGAAGAAACATCGAGATCAGCTTGTTGCGAGCGACATTCGTCTTCGAGCGTTGTTTCAAATACACGTTTGCTTCGTTCAGAAGAATGAGAGCATGCTTTCTTTTTCTCTTCACTCAGTCATCATATCTGAAGATGCGAAGAATTATTGCTAACAGAAGACAGAAGCGAAAGATGAAGATGATGCAGATTTTCTGAAATGTTTGCAGTGAGTCTTGCTACTTCTGTCTGCATGCTCGAAATAGAGATTGAATCAGAGCACTTGATGATGATATGACAGAATCACGAGACTGCGAAAGAAGTTGAATGTTAAGTAACAGAGCATATGTGACATCATGATTGTGTGCTGATACAGCTTCTATTATACAAGTCTAAGTGAGACTCTAGTTTCATATTGATCTCTCATTCTCTAGCCTCATGTATATTTTCGTAGTCTAAAGTAAAACAGTATTTCTAGATCTTTTGTACGCCTTCATAGCCTGTGTCAGACTCTCTGTCGACTCAAATCAACTTCTTCTTCGAAAGTCGATTTGATGAGATCTTAGATGAAGAATTTATTCGAGCTTCAACTGATGTTCTGTGAGTAGAGCGAGCACAAGTATTAGTGCTCAGCGCAAGCTCGTCAGTCAATGTCTCAGATTCTGAGTTAACAGATTCATTCGATGACAATGACACAAAGCTTTGTGTGAATGACATCAAATCTGAATGTTTCGCATCTAGTACCTTGCCGTTCGTCGCAACTATGAGCTCTTCTCATTTCTCTTTCGTCAATTCTCTGACATTTCTTAAAAGAGTAGTCTCTTGTCGAAAGGTTTCTGAGTTGTTGATCGTGACAAATGAATTGAGTTGAGTCATGCAATACTCGATAGATCGTTTGATGTCTTTGAACAGAGTGAGATGAGTTGTATACACGATGAGGGTTTCAGAGTCATCATGATAAGTCGACGTGATCGTATACGCATTATTGTCGTAAGTCGTCTCTGAATCAACGTATGATCGAAGCTCGTGCATTTCACGAGCACTCACAGCATCGTCATATAAGGCCTGCCGCTTGCATATCGCCGCATTCTCATTAGAATCTTTTCCCTTCGTGAAGAAGTTGAGCAAGCACGATGCGATGATATTCGTCGACGATACGATGTAGAAGCTCAGTTCTTCTCGAATCTGTCTGTTGAGTTCAGTCGAACGACTCTCATCATAGAAGTCTGACTTAGCCTTGGTGATAGAGTCATCTGTCAGATCTTTAAGATTTTCGAAAAGAATGTTCTTCTGTGAGAAAACATCGACGATGTCAGCGATGATTGGGAACGCCTTGCTCATCACTGCGTTTTCAGTCAAAGCCTGCATATTTATTTTTTCAAACTTTCAAAACGCTTCACGAGAAAAGCGTGATGACGAAAGAGAAGATCGTGACTGTGCTAGTCTCTCATTTATTTTCTTTCAATTGTCTGAATATACGAAGTCATCGTCATCATCATAGTCGTATTTATAGGGGTAAACGTCATGATCAATGAGATGCTGCTCGAAGTCAGAGTCGTAAGCAGAAGATTTTCTGATCGTTGATGATTTATCTGATTCTCTTTCGATCTTGACTCGTTTTCGAAAGCTCGATTGATTTGAAGACATCGTTCGATTGAAAGAAATGACGGTTTCGAGTTTTGAATACTATCATACAGTCAGAAAGCTGTCTGAGAAGGTTGAATCAAACTCACAGCTCTGAGGTGATCGAGGCTTGATTCATCGTGTCTTGCGAAGCGCTTGAGCTGAGCAAGGTCAATGTCTTTCTTGCCAGTTCGCTCAGGCGACACAGAAACAGCAGGTCACTCTGTTCTTCGATCAAACTCTCGAAGTGCGCGAAGAGTGAGTCACACTCGTGATAGATTGACTCAAAAGAAACTGAGAGTTCAATGTCATCGCTGATTCTCGAGCTTTCGTCTTTTGAGAGTGAGCGACGATGAAGAGTCGGTCGTAGACTCTGCTTCAAGACACAGCTGTCGCTTTCGACTGCGAAGCATTGAAGTTTTCTCTGAAGGCATTGAGTCTCAGTCTTATGACACGTCTTATTTCAATGAATGATAAGAGAACAATCAAGAATGCGAAGATGCATTTAGCGCGTATCTATTTCAACCACGCTAGCGGGTGAGTCATTTCAGATTGCGGGATTGACACTCAATCAGCGAAATAGCTGCTGCCTGAATAATGCTTGAAAATATGTATGTGTCAGATAAGCACTCACACCTTTGACCCTTCGTCACATCAAAATGATAGTGTGAGCACTTTGTGTACTGCAGCTTTCAGCCCGTACTCACGTCTATCGAATTCGCGAATGAAGAACTTGATGAGTAAGTTGTATTCTTCGATCTTGTCTCTTCTGTATCTCAAAAAAGCCTCATCGACAAGACGTGACTACAGTATACTAACATCTCATTTACATTAGAACATACGTATAGTCGATAAATATCAGCTGCAAAGAAGAATCGATGAAGGCGACTTCGACGATGTGTACATAGATAATGAAAGTGGGTGCTCGCAGCTGCTTCATGAGACTCATGACGCATCAGGAACCAACATTGAGATCAATGAAGATGTCGCTATCAAACTCGAACGCGTGTTTATGAATAACTTTCTTCTGAAACGTGAAGCTGACGTCTATCAATCACTCTCTGATGGTGCGAGCATTTCACGAGTGCATCTATATGAAATCGAATCGAAGTATAACGTGATGATGTTTGATCTTCTGAGACCGAGTCTGCAAGACCTTTTTAACTTCTGCAGTCGCAAGTTCTCTCTCAAGACCGTGTTGATGCTCATCGACCAACTTCTTTACCGTCTCGAATACATTCATTTCAAGAGCGTCATTCATCGAGACATCAAGCCCGAGAATTTCTTGATGAGTGTGAAGAAGCATGGGAATCAGGTTTGTGTGACGGACCTAGGTCTTGCCACGGAACGCCGTGATGCTCAGGTGAAGGTCAATATCAGTCGTGCTCGAAGTTCACATTTGATTGGCACGGCACGTTTTGCCAGCATCAACGATCATTTAGGTGTCGATAAGTGTGATATCCTCGATTCTTGCTGCGCAAAGACTAACGCCTAGTTGAGTGCAACATCGCTGCGATGATTTGAAATCCCTCGGGTACATGCTTCTCTACTTCCTTCGAGACTCTCTCCCATGGCAAGGTCTTACGGCCACAGATCAGACATCAAAGGAAGAACTTATCTTGCAGAAGAAAAGAAGGATCAATACAAAGAATCTGTGCAAGAGTCTTCCTTCGCAATTTGCGGTTTATTTCGACTACATTCGTTCTCTTGATTTTGACGAGAAATCGAAATATTCCTATCTACGTAGAATCTTCCGTGATCTCTTCGTGCGTGAGGGCTTCGACTATGATCATGTGTATGATTGAACAATCCTCGAATATCTGAGAAGTACACAATGAAGTTGCTAGAAAAAGGCTGCTCAAGATTGTTTCCAGGGCTAAAACAAGGGCTAATGAGTCATATGACCATAGGAAGATGGTGAAAGGAGAAAAGCTGAAGTGTTCAACAACAGCGACGAAAGATCACAGTCAGATCGACGTGTGGTTTTCGGGCTTCGAGGTCATATCATCATTCGCTGACGATGTCGTCAGATGTTCTAGACCATTGAGAAGCGTGATAGAGATTCTATCTCGAATTGCATTTCGAATACAGGGAGCGGATCTTCACTACCTCAATCAATGCCTATGTACGAGTTAGGTTGAGCATGATTAAGACTGCATCACCTACCAGAGATGAATCTTTCGGTATTGAAGCCATTTTGTATTGCAATTGAGAACGTTGATCTGAACCTCTCAGGTAAAGGGTGCCAAGTCACATGACGGTAGTTTTTTGTGTCCCGACTTTACCTCAGCAATCTCAGGCCCTGGCCGACGAGGGCGCCTATAGGCGCACACTAACCGCAAGCGGTAAGTCGTCGAAGAAGGCCTGAGAGAAATCCTCGGCTTTTGGGTGAGTCATCGCTTCGTTTAGGTATAAAACGCGCTGCGCGTCATTCCTTCGGCATCAACATCATCAACATCATCATTAGATCTACACATAATTTCACCAAAATTGCCTTGATTGCTCTATAAATTACACTCGAAGCTACCTCTAAATCGTAGCTGTGGGTTCATATGCCTTATACCGCATTGCATAGTCCTGATCCCGACTCCTTGCCTTTGACGTTGACGAACCTGCTCGAGTTTCCTCCACGCGATGGTCAGATCAAGGCGATACAGAGTCTTGCAATCGATCAGGTGAATCTTATTCTCATTGCATCGACGGGATGGGGTAAGAGCGTCGTATTCCAGGCTGTCCCGGCCTTGCGACGTGGCGTTTGCCTTCTGATAATGCCGTTGAATCTGCTGGAAGAGAATCAGGTCAGTCAGTAACAAGTCGCCTGAGAAGGCAAGCATTTACTGACGAATATGATCAAATCTGGTAGGTCAAGTCCATCGCTCGAATACCTTGCTGCAAGCCTTGCGTATTGAATGGCCGCACGAACACAAAGGCATTGCTCAATGAAATCCAAACTGGTGCTTATACCTACGGTAGGCAGCACGCCAGACGTCAATTGGAAGCGGCATATAGGATTGTGTTGACAAATTCAGTGCTCTTGAGTCCGGAGATTGCACTATCGAATAAGTTCAAGAAGGTTTTGCAAGATCAGAACTTTCAGCAGCATCTCGTCCTAGTGACTATCGATGAAGTGCACGTCGTCAGCGAGTGGGACCAGCACTGGAGAGGTTCATACAGTCGCTTGGCGTTGCTGCGAGACTTAATCGATAGATCTGTGCCTTGGCTGGGTTGTTTCGCAACTCTCGACTCGGTGATGCTGACCGAAATCCAAGAGCTTTGCGGATTTGATCCTATCACTCGTATTCAACGTACCTCGATTGATCGACCGGACATAAGGCTTGCGATTCGATGTACACAGCAATCCGTAGATACATTCGATGACCTTGATTTCCTTATTGAACCGGTCAAGGCAGCTGTCGAGCGAACGGCAGAAGAAAATAGTGATAATATGACTAGAGAGGCATTCAGGCGCGATGACCTTGCTACTGCTCAAGCAATCGTATCGACTCATACTCGTCAAGAGACAAAACAAGCGGGATCCGGTAGTCGTGCGTGCTGCAGAACTATTCCGAAGACTGTTGTGTATATCGACTTCATAAAACTGGTTGAGGCGGCAGTTCACGTGCTGGTCAAAAAGTTGATTCAAGCGGGCTGTTCAAAGACGTCTGCCTTCAACGTCGTTGAAGCCTACCATTCAGAGCTTGCAGAGTTCGACAAGAGATCGATTTCCGCAGAATTTGCAAAGCCTGATGTCGAAGACGTTCTGGAAAGCTCGAGGCATCGTGTTATCGTAGCTACCGACGCAATGGGAATGAGTATCAATAATTCAGATATCCGACGCGTTGTTCAATGAAAGCAGTCACCAAGCATGTGCGCTCTGTGGCAACGAGCCGGTCGAGCGGCAAGAGGTCGAGCAATCTGCGACGAATTTTTTTGGTTTGTTGAATCATGTTGCTTTGAAGATAGGCTCGACTCATCGACTCAGGTCGAGAAGAGAACGACTGAGCGTGAGAGACGATTCGTGCTATCACGAGGCCTGTGAGAGCTGATTAACCTTTCAGCGTGCATTCGAAGAAGCATTCTTGAATTCTATGATGACGACTTGTTCTCACAATCCCGTCTGGAAACAGACTCACGTCTCTGCTGTAGCAGATGCGTCGACATTGAGATCAGATCACGTATCAGCAAAGCAGAGCAGTCTGTCAGAGTCATTCAGTCTCAAAAGCATATCACTGCTGCGATGAACTCGACACTGATTGAGTGGCGAGAGACAAAGGCAGCGACGGTACTATTCTCGATCTGTCAGGTCGATCACAGGTTCGCAGATCGAGCCGTCGAACAAGGAATCTGATTCAATTGAGAAGAAGTTCTCAGAGACAGCGTAGGGTTTGCGAGACCTGATGTCGCATTGCAAAGGGAAATAGACATGAGTCAATAAATTCTTGATGAAATACATTTTGCTGTATAAGTAATGTCATGTCGTGACGATTTTAATGAAGTCGAGAGAAATTGTAGAGATCTGTTTCGACTGCGAGTAGCACTATTTGTTTACCATGCAATAAATCTTCTTTTGATGTACTGAGTCTTGATTTTCTGACAGTAACATTCTCAGAGTAGATGACTCGTCAAGATTCTTGCTTGATCGAGCAATTGCGCTGTGTAACATGTTGAAGATTCTGAATCATCTTGACGTGTCTTGACTGAGACTGATAGATGCATTACTGATAGAAGCAGTACTGAACTGAGTACTTTTGACTGATGCTTGAGAAAGAACGACTGTAATAACTGTAGAAAATTGTGCTTTGAAATATCAGACGTTGCTGTGACGACAGCACTGACAGCATCAGAAAAGACAATATTGTCAATTTTGATATCAATTCTGTCAACTGACAGAGACAACGCACTTGACTTGCTTCTAGTTTTAGATTAGACAACAAATTCAAAAAAGCAATGATGAAAGATGATGACTGAGATTGTTTCAGATTTTGAGTCTGAGAAACTTCACTATCTCACTTAAAGTCTACAAATAGTCAGCTAAGAATTTTCTAGATCACATCACGTAATATCTAACTCATTTTGCTAATAGTCAAGTGAACATTGATCTAGACTCGTCGTGAAGAAGTGCTAGATCACGTGACATGAAAGTTCTTTGCTTTGAAGCAAAGAACTTTCTTAGTTCGATCACGTGATACAAGTTCTTTATTTATCGTACAGACGCAGAACTTCTTTGCTCATCAAGAAATGAAAGAAGCTCTTATGAGTATTTCTGCTTTAATGTATCATACACTTTATGAGATTTCAAGAAAGTCGCTTTATTGTTAGTAGCTTGTAAAATTAGAAAGAGAAGAGCATATGAAATAAATGAACAGAAAGAAATCAATTGAATGATACAGCACGTTAAGACTTTTCTTCTTCTAATCATTTAACTTTGCTCTCATTTCATCTTTTCATACAAACATTGCTTAGAGTCTTTTCAGAAACAGATAAACTGTATTATGTTTAAGTTCAAGATATTATTTCTTCAATCTTTGCAACGCATCGCAGACGAAGAACTTATCAATCAGCTCATCGACGCTAAATGATATATTACTTTCTCAAAGACTGATAATTCACTTTCATCAAGCTCACTTTCTGATGTTTCAAGAGCAAAGACAGACGTTCACAATACAATCATTATACTTTGTATTTAAAATGTATCTTTCGTCAAGTCTTTTAGCACTTTCTGTGCTAGCAAAGAAGTGTCATCAATGATATTAAGATGATTCAAGACTGCTTTTAATACTGCAATACTTACTTTTTATCATGAATTCAACATACAGAGTATCTGTGCTCAAGCAGCTCTCTGCGCAGTTTACTCGCAACGATAAACTACGTATTCAAACTTTATTCTTTGATGTCAATCACACATGAGCTCAAATCTGCTTAGAAACAGACTATATTTACGATCAAGTTTACTACACAATCACTCATCATCTTACATCTCAAAAACGCAAGACTAAGAAAAGAATATTACTTAATATCTTTCAAAGAAAAAGACTAATTCAATGAGTGACAGCTTCTTGAGAGAATCGCGAAACATCATGATCTGAAATCTCTCAAATTCTTGATTTTGACTGTGATAAATATGTCATAAGATCTGCATTCAAAAAGAAAGAGTTTGAACGACGTGTTGAATAAAAGCAACGAAAGAAGCAAAACAATCTAGTATCTTGTCATTATTTGTCACGTGAACGACTTCAATAGAAAAAGAAGTCATTCAATGATACATCAAATCATCAAGATACAGAATCTTGTCGCGATGAAAAATCATCATCATTTCGTCTTGTGATTGCTCAACAAGCATTTCTAGCGCTCGTTTGATAAATCTTTGTTTGAGCTTCATGTCATACATGCTGTGACAGAATAAAATGATGTCATATTTTTCATCATTATCACTTGTATTGATCTCAATATCGCTCTCTATGTTATTCTTCAGAATGAATGAAATTTAATAAATGTTGAGCAAGCTTTTCAGACAGAGCAGCGAGAACTTCATCTTGAAGATAAAGCAAAGTCATTCTTTCAATCTTGTGATAAACAAGTTATTAAACTCAAATGCAGTGTATCTTCTGATCTTTTCTCTCAGATGATCAAAAAGATATTCAAGTAAACTCTTTGAATTGAATTCAATTTCTAGTGTCAAGATATGAATACATAAGTTGAAGAGAGAAGCTAGCAGCTGAGATAGTTGAAAGATAATGAAGTTTTAATACATCATTCATTCTGAGTCTTGCATCAAGATATCAAAGTTAATGCTATACTGTGTGTTGAATAACGACTGCTTCAAGAACGATGTCGTTGCTCTGACTTTCTGTCTAAAAGCTTGCTTTAGAAAGTCGAGAATGATCATTTTAGTTCAACATGACTGTGTGAATATCTTGTACTAGTGATGATAAACGATGATTGATGTGAGTCTTATTGAGATTAACAGTCGTACATTGAAGTGAATTGAAGATAATGATGAAGCAGTGAAAAGAGAGATTGACTGCGAAAGATGAAATCACTACGCGACAGCGTTATATTCAATTGAAATACGCTGTGTATTGTATCATACATCATAAAGATGCTTAATATTGAAAGAGTAGAGTGAACAGTATCACATATGATGAAATCTTTCTAGATTGTGAAGAGAAGTCACAGACTGCTCTATTTATATACTGTCACACATGACAAAGTCGCAACACGCGACTTTATCTCTGATGCTAGTCTAGAGAGAGCTGCTAGAAACAAGCCTGACTGAATTCAGACTGAATTCAGAGCTATTGCAATAAGCTGCTAGAAACAAGTCTGTCATTGCACTTCTCAACACTTTCACTTGATGCTTGCAAGTTTCTCAGCTTTCACTGCTTTTCAGTCTCAGTTGTTCAATGAATCTCTTGAAGTTCTGTCAAGATAGTGACTTGATCAATTCGTCTGCTATCATATCTTGACTAGAAACGAAGTTCACTGAAATCTGATTCTTCTTGTGCAGATTTCGAATGTGATGATAAGCGATGTCAATGTGCTTTGATCTTTCGTGAATATGAGCATTCTTAATCAGCATAAGAGATGCTTGTTTATCTTTCTTGAGCTGTGTGAGTGAGACAGATTGATGAGTAATCTTCTCAAGAATATCAACGTGATTGTGACTGATGCTCAGATACTTTGTCAGATTCATGTTCTTGAGCACTTGACTGATTCATAGATCTTTTTTGATGCAGATTGATAAAATCATGTACTCTGTCTTGATGATCAATGTAACAACGAACTTTTGCTTTCAACTCATTCAGAAGACTGATTCTTCATCAAGCATGTAGATGTAGATGAGAATCGACTTGCAATCTAGTCTGTCTGAGATGTAGTCTGAGTCAGAGTATTCTACTAACTTCATGCTCTCACTGACTTCGTACGTGATGTTTAGATCAATGATGAAACGAACGTATCACATCAACTTCTTCAAAGCATATTCATGATGTTCTGTAAAATTACTGAGATATTAACTTAGTCAATTGAGAGCAAAAGTGATGTTGAAATGAGTGTGAATTGCAGCATACATGAGACTTTCAATGACTTGTTAATACTCATGCTGATTGATTCTCACATCTTCGAGTTCAGCTGAGCGAAGAGCATCATATTCATTCATTGAAAGATCTGTTGCCTTGTGCTTGTCTTGTCTTATGTTGAGTCTCTTGAGAATGTCATGAAGATAGTGAGTTTGATTCATTTGTAAGATTCGTGTCTTTCTGTTGCAAGTGATTTGAATGTCAAGAATCTTCTTCATTTCTCTCAGATTCTTGACTTTGAAAACACATTGAAACTCATGCTTAAATCATTTAATGTTGCTCAATGATTTGAAGATGATGACTATGTTATCAATGTATAGTAGCAACATGATTTCTTTTAACTCATGAATCAAAAGACATGAGTCTGCAGCGCATTAAACGAAGTTGAGTTCAGACAACGCTGTTACACAGCAATCATGTCAGTCTTGTGCAGCTTGCTTGAGATTATAAAGACTTTAAAGAACTTTCAGAGCACAGTTGAATCTGACTTTCACTTCTGACGAAGAAAATATGTAAATGATTTCTTTGAGAAATGATTCAGTAAACGCATTGTTTACATTGACTTAATGAAGTTCAAGATTCTTCATTGTCGCAATGACTAGAAAGACTCACAGAGTGTCAAACTTAATGATTGATGCAAAAGTATTTTCATAGTCAACTTCATGAATTTGAAAGAAATCTCTGACTATCAGTCTTGTCTTCAGTTTGTCAAGAAAATCATCAATGTGCATCTTTGACTTAAAGACTCATTTGCTTGTCACGATGTTGATCTTTTTGAGTGACACTTCTTCTTATCAGATCTCATTGATGACTAGCGTCACAAGTTTTGCGTTGATCACTTCTTTTTAAAGTTTCTTTCAAACTGAGTTCTGCACTGCGTCTTTGTAAATGTTCAACGTGAGAATTCTTATTGCTTTAGAAGAATCAGATTCATCGATGTTAAATAATGCTCATGACATGCTTGTGTCAGAATCGCTCTCATCGTCATCAACTTTCTCTGTGACAAATCAGATCATCATAGCTCGCAAGATCTTGAATGCGCGTTCTTTCAGTTGTTGATCTTCGCTGTCTCTTTTTCTCTTTGAAATGACTACATGCAGAAATGTTTGAGCTGCTGACTTAAACATGCTTGATGCGAAGACTTTTTGAGTGATCTGAACATTCGCGTGAGCTTCGCGCTCGTCTGACGTATGTGACGTGATCTTAGAATTGAGTGCATTCAAGTTGATCACGATAGTCTTCAGTGCATTAGTTGATTCAGATGAAACATCAATCATGAAAGCATCAGATTTTGAAATGTTAGTTGAAACATTATTCTTTGATGATCTTTTCACAGATCTTCGCTCTGAAAGAATGTTGAATGTCTGCTTGCAAAGTTGCAAGTTCATGTTTTCACTCTTTTCATCTTCAGCGAACTTGACAGCGTGACTCTTGATGACTCGATCGAGATCTGAAACTCAGAGATGATATTGCTTGTCGATATTTTTCACATATCTCATGAAGACATCAAGTCTGTCTCTGTTCATGAATTTGTCTCGTCTGTCTTCGATTGACAATGACTTGAGATCAACGTATGAGTAACATTTGCATTTTCATACTCGTACATGATCAATTGAGAGTTTGATTTCGATGAATGTCTTCTTCAAGATCATGAAAGCTTCGTTGATCAAGAATTTCATGATGATTCAATTTTGCAGATAGACATCTGTCTTCGCAGCTTCTGCTCAGAACTCAATGAAAAGTTCAGCATTCTTGATCATGACTTGCATCAAGTTTTCTGTGATGTGTATGATTCTTTCGACTACTTCATTTTGAATCGACATGTGTGAAACAGTGTATTGAGAGACAATGTCAACTGATGAGCATCAATCATTCAAGATGACTTTAAGTTTCGTGACGTTGTCACTGCGTACTGAGAGAAGTTTGACATCGCTGTGAAGCTCTACGCTGAGTTTTCATTTTCGCAGAGCATCTGATGCATCGAATCGTTGCTTCAAAGAAATGCATCAAGTCTTTCTGAAGTGATTGTCAACTATCTCTAGAAAGTACGACTCGCTATCGAGAGATGATGATAGTGATTCACAGATGTTTATGAAAATGAAAGTCAAGATACTTGTCTTTCGATCGCTGACATTGTGTTCTCGTTTGTTGATGAACTTGATGAGCGCACATATTTCACACACATTCTCGTGACTGTCGTTGATGAGAATAGATTTTTTCAGAGTGATGATTTTATGAAGTTGACGAAGCTTTGCTGATTCGAGATGAGCGAAACGATGATGTCACAGCTTGTACAACTTGAAGCTTTTGTCATTTGCGAAACTAAGTTGATCGTGATCAACTTCAATCTCGTTCTCATGATGAATCACATCAATGTGAGACGTGAAGTGATTTAAATTCATTGAATCGTCGAGATTTATTGAACTGTGCATCGCTGAAAATGCTGATGAGACGTCACGCTGCATAGCTGATAGTAATGCAAATTCATCAAGATCGTTTGCAATTCTCTCTACTATGTAGATGTCTTCGCATTCTAGAGTCTCAATCATCTGCTTTTCTCGCTTGTCGTACATGTACAGATCTTTATCATCAAAACTTTCTTGCAGATCTTTCTCACACATTCTTCTTTCAGAAAGAAGATTCATCTCAAGCTTAGAAACATGAAGAACAGAAGACAGCTTGACTGAGTTTTCATGACGATCTTGCATGACTGCTGTGTTACAGTGATTGACATACAATTTTTCTTCTTCAACTTTGATGATGCATCTCTTAATGCAAACTAGAGAATCACTAAAAAGTCAAAGTTGATCAGTCATGTGTGAGAAGACATCAGAATCTGCAACTCAGTTGAATTCAGAAATCTTACTGACAATGTTCTTTGACAGAGCTGCAATATTCTCGCTCTTCTTGTTCTCATCTTTCTCATTGTTGTCAGAGATTTCAGAGTCGTCGCTTTTTGCGTTGTAGACTCTGTGTTTCTTGTGCTTGCTTTTCAGAAGCTCAGTGAGAGTTTGAAGATCATCAGCGTTCTTGTGCTTTGTTTTGTCTTTGTCTTTACGTTTCTTCACAAGCTTTTGAGCTGCAGACAGATGAGAGCAATCGACTAAACGATGTTCATCTTCACAGAGAAAACATTTTAGAGATCGTTGCGACTGATGACAACGCGATTGATTGCTGTCGAAGCTTGAAAGACTTTTGCGACGATGACTGATTTTGCGTTTGTTCTGCTCATGATCAGTGCGCTCGCGTTCGTTTTCTCGCTTGACTCATAGCGCAGTCTCTGTTGTTTTCAATTGTGCTTTCTTCTTTTGTAGCTTTTGAAGTTTCTTCTCAACATCTGACTTATTCTGCGCATCAATGACATCTCAAATGACTGTGTATTCATCTGACAACGATTGAAGTAAGGCTTGAAAGCGACGTTCTGACTTGAATAGATTGCTCATGTCTTTCTGTGTTGTGACAATCTTTCAAGTCAACTTGACGAGATGTGTTCATGTCTTTTCAATGAAGATATTCGTCGACATTCTGTAGTCAATGAAGTTCATCAGATATTGTCTCTCAGTGATTTGTAGCTTCTCTTTGTATTTATAGCTCAGAGCATCTCAAATCTTTTTTGCTGATGTCTTGTCTACAGTGTGTTCTTGATCATCGATGATGATGCAGATGATCAGTCAGTAATGAGCTTTTACGTCGATCTTTTGACTTTCAAAGTCGAGAGATTGAATTTCGCTGATGATGCTGATGACGCTGTCAAGTGTGTTCGAGTCAGATTTGTCTTCAATAACAAATCACAAGTCTTTCTCAATGAGTCATCTCTTCATGAGAGAAAATCATTGATCGCAGTTCTCGCAAGTGAGAATGAAAACAGATCGTCGTTTGACGAAAAAGTCATCGAAGTTCATGACGTGCAATGTAGACTCAGCTTGTTGTTAGAATCGAAGAAAAAAAATAAAGATATTAGATAAATTGACGAGTGAAGTGAAAAGAATTTAATCTCGTCAATGATGATGAAAGTTTATGCGTTCTTCGATGCAATTGAATGTGTTTATTTGTTCGCTTTCTTGAAAACTCGTAGTAGACTGTTGACTTGATGTGAGTGCTTATTTATCTTCTTGTAAGATGCGTAGTAAGCTGTCGAATTTCACTGAACTTCTCTAAGTCAGTGTACTTATTTGTCTTCTTGTGAGACGCATAGTAAGTGATTGTTGATTGCTCATTTGAATAGATTTCGTATCGAGTTGTCAAGCATCAAATGCTTAGAGTGTTTTGATCTAATTACGTTGAAAGCTTCTTGCTAATTGAGCTCATAATTTATTGAAAGAGTAGAATGAACAGTATCACATATGATGAAATCTGTCTAGATTGTGAAGAGAAGTTACAGACTGCTCTATTTATATACTGTCACGCATGACAAAGCTGCGACATGCAACTTTATCTCTGACACTAGTCTAGAGAGAGCTGCTAGAAACAAGTCTGACTGAATTCAGACTGAATTCAGAGCTATCGCAATAAGCTGCTAGAAACAAGTCTGTCATTGCACTTCTCAACAAACTTTATAAAATTATTATTTTGAAAAAATTTATTTTCATTAATAACAATTATAAAAATGTATGTAAAATATATATGTTTATCAAGTTCATTAATAAATGAAAACATAATATCAATGATTAAAAAACAAGTATTTTGACTTTAATTTTTATAAACATTTGTAAATTATTATTATTGTTTTTCAATAATGAGTTGTACTTTCTAAAAATTATTAACAATCATTTCAAAAAAACTTAATATATTTTTTGAAGCAATAATTCAATGCATCAAATACTTTATAAAAATGAAAACTCAGTGTAAAACTTTATAATAATATTAAACTTCTTTCAATATGTAATAATAACATTATAAAACTTAAAGTTATTTTAAATGATTAATATTCATCAATTAACATTATTTCTTAATACATTGTTTTATATATGTTGATTCAAAATGAAGTAATTGAAAAAATTATATACATCATAAAAAACTTAATGCAAATCATGATCAAAAATGCTGAATTTTTCATTAAGTTTTGAGCAAAAGTTGCAAAAATAAATGTTTATTTATAAAATTGAATTATTATAAAATTTTTAATCAATGAAGTTTTCATGATTTTAAAAAAAATATTCATTAAAATCAAACTTTTAATTGATCATGTATAAGTATAAAAATATAAATATTACTTATACATTAATTTTAAGTTATTGTTAGTTGAAAATAAATGAGATAAATTCATGAATAAAAACAGATTTAATATTTTCATAAAATATATGAAAAATATCAATAAATAATATTATTTCTGAGTTTCAGATTTTAATTAAATCATTAAAAGTCATGTTATCAAGTTCATTGAAAATGAAAAGAATGAAAACATGAATTTGTAATTTTACAAGCAATCATTTAATGTTTTTTCAGAGCGAAAATCTGTGAAAAAATCATTAAGAAATAATGTTTCAACTAATATTTTAAAATTTAATGCTTTTATAATTAATGTTTCATCTGAATCAATTAATGCATTAAAAATTATCATGATTAACTTGAATGCATTCAATTTTAAAATTACATCATATACATCAGATGAGTATGAAGTTTACATGAATATTTAAATCATTTAAAAAGTCTTTGCATTAAACATGTTTAAATTAACAATTTAAACATTTTTACATGTAATCATTTCAAAAAGAAAAAGAAACAATAAAGATTAATAATTAAAAGAATATATATTTAAAATTTTATAAATTATGATGATTTAATTCATCACAAAAAAAGTTAATAATAATGAAAATGATTTTAATGCAAGCATGTTATAAACATTATTTAATGTTGATGAATTTAATTCTTTTAAAGTAATAAGAATTTTTACATTGAACATTTACAAAGATGCAATGCAAAATTCAGTTTAAAAGAAACTTTAAAAAAAATTAATTAATGCAAAATTTATGATGCTAATTATTAATAAAATCTGATAAAAAGAAATGTTGTTCAAAAAGATTAATATTATGATAAGTAAATGAGTTTTCAAGTTAAAAATATACATTAATAATTTTTTTAATAAATTAAAAATAAAATTGATAGTCAGAAATTTCTTTTAAATTCATGAAGTTGATTATAAAAATACTTTTACATCAATTATTAAGTTTGACATTTTGCAAATCTTTTTAATCATTGCAATAATGAAAAATCTTGAACTTCATTAAATTAATATAAACAATGCATTTATTGAATCATTTCTTAAAGAAATCATTTACATATTTTCTTCATTAAAAGTAAAAGTCAGATTCAATTATGCTTTGAAAATTCTTTGAAGTTTTTATGATTTCAAGTAAGCTGTACAAGATTAATATAATTATTGTATAATAATATTATCTGAACTCAACTTTGTTTAATGCATTGCAAACTCATGTTTTTTGATTCATGAGTTAAAAGAAATCATATTACTATTATATGTTGATAACATAATCATCATTTTCAAATTATTGAACAACATTAAATGATTTAAGCATGAGTTTCAATGTATTTTTAAAGTTAAAAATTTAAAAAAAATGAAGAAGATTCTTGATATTTAAATCATTTGCAACAGAAAAACATGAATTCTATGAATGAATTAAACTTACTATCTTCATGATGTTTTCAAAAAACTCAACATGAAACAAAATAAACACAAGATAACAAATCTTTTAATAAATGAATATGATGCTTTTTGCTTAGTTGAATTCAAAGATGTAAAAATCAATCAACATGAATATTAATAAGTCATTGAAAGTCTCATGTATATTACAATTCATATTCATTTCAACATCATTTTTGCTTTTAATCAATTAAGTTAATATTTCAGCAATTTTGTAAAACATCATGAACATACTTTAAAGAAGTTAATGTAATACATTCATTTCATCATTGATTTAAACATCATGTACAAAGTCAGTGAAAGCATAAAGTTAGTAAAATACTCTGACTCAAACTATGTTTTAAATAAACTAAATTATAAATTCATTCTCATTTACATTTACATATTTAATGAAGAATCAATCTTTTGAATAAGTTGAAAGTAAAAGTTTGTTATTATATTGATCATTAAAACAAAGTACATAACTTTATTAATTTGCATCAAGAAAAATCTATGAATTAATCAAATGTTTAAAAACATGAATTTAATAAAGTATTTAAGCATTAATCATAATCATATTGATATTTTTAAAAAGATTACTCATTAATTTGTTTCATTTACACAGTTCAAAAAAGATAATTAAACATCTTTTATGCTGATTAAGAATGTTTATATTCATGAAAGATTAAAGTATATTAACATTACTTATCATCACATTCAAAATTTGTACAAGAAGAATCAGATTTCAATGAACTTCATCTTTAATCAAAATATGATAGTAAATGAATTAATTAAATCATTATTTCAACAGAATTTTAAGAAATTCATTAAATAATTGAAATTAAAAAGTAGTGAAAGTTGAAAAACTTGCAAACATTAAGTAAGAATGTTAAAAAGTGCAATGATAAACTTGTTTTTAACAGTTTATTATGATAATTCTGAATTTAATCTGAATTTAGTCAAACTTATTTTTAATAACTTTTTTTAAACTAGCATTAAAAATAAAGTTGTATATTGCAACTTTGTCATGCATGACAGTATATAAATAAAACAGTTTGTAACTTTTCTTCATAATTTAAATAAATTTCATCAAATATGATATTATTCACTTTATTTTTTCAATATATTGAATAAATATTAAACTGTAATCTGAATTACTATATGATGTTTAAATGTAGTAGTTAAAACTTACATAGTAAGCAAAAAGTTAATTCAAAGAAACTTAATCATTGTCACTTATTTAAAAAGATGTAATACATTTATTTAGTTTCAAAGAAGTTAAATTTCAACTACTTCATTTAAGATTTTGAAATAAGCAAAACTGAAACAAGTTAATAAAATTATTTAATAAACTTTAAATAAGCTAAGATTAAAAATTGTATTGCTTTTCATTAATAACAAACTTGCTTGAACAGTTAATGAATTTAGTTTTTAAAATTTCATCAAAAAGATTATTTTTTATAAATAGAAACAATGTCAATAAAGCTTTTTATTATTCTGACTCATCTCAATAATATTTATCTGCAATGTACATTGATTATTTAATGAAATCAACTAAAACTGATTACAAACTCATTAAATTAACATCAGTTAAAAATATTTATTTAATCAAGCTTTTAACTCACAAACTTTAATAATTACTCATCAATTATTAATAACTAGTTACAAGTACTTGTATCTTTTGATGACAGTTATTTGCTCAAAAGATATTAATTGCTCAAAAGATATAATGCATAATACATGTTTACTTTTTGTACATTTTTAAATTCAAGATTCATATGTAATTAAATAAATCATTTGATGAATTAATTATTTAAATAACTATTTAATCATTTGATGAATTAATTATTTAAATAACTATTTAATCATTTATTTAAACATGAAGAATGCTTAATAGAAAATCATGTAAAAAGTCATGAAGAATGTTTAATAAAGAAACATGAAGAGTGTTTAATAAAAAAATATGAAGAGTGCTTGATAGAAAAACATGAAGAATGTTTGATAAAATGCTTGATAGAAAAACATGAAGAGTGCTTGATAGAAAAACATGAAGAATGCTTGATAAAGTACTTGATAAAAAAACATGAAGAATGCTTGATAAAAAGTCATGTAGAAAGTCATGTAAAAAGTCATGTAGAAAGTATTATTTAACTTATATTATGCATTCAATCAACGTGTATTTTGAAGCATGTAGAATGTTTGATAAAATGTTTGATAAAAAGTTCAGTCAATAACTCAATAAATAACTCAGTAGAAAGATTGATAAAAAGATTAATAGAAAAATCAGTAAAAAGATTAATTAAAAGATTAGTAGAAAGCTTATTAAATAATTCAGTTGAAAGATCAATAAAAAGATTAATTGAAAAATCAATAGAAAGATTGATTGAAAAATCAGTAAAAAGCTCAGTAAAAAGCTCAGTAAAAAGCTCAGTAAAAAGCATTGTTTAAAACATTATTTAACTTATGTTATGCATTTAATTAACGCATTTTTTAAAGCATGTTTTAAAGTGAGTAAACTGATTAGTAAATAAATGAGTAAATAACTGAGTTGATAGTTAAGTTGATAGCTGAACATGTTGATATTTTGATTGTTATTGTTCTAGAAAGTAGAAACTATAAAGAAAAAAAGAAGATGAAAACTTTGAACTTTTTAACATTAGTTTTATAAAACTCAAAGTGAAGATTATTGAGTAAATAACTGAGCATGTAAAGTGATGAATAAATAGAAAGTCATGTAGAAAGCATTGTTTGAAGCATTATTTAATGTATTTTATACACTCAATTGATGCATTTGATAAATAGTAAAGTAAAAAGTAAATAAATAAGTAGAATAAAAAGTAAATGAGTAAGTAGATAAATGAGTAAAGTAAAAAGTAAATGAGCAAGTAAATAAATAAGTAAAATAAAGAGTAAATGAGTGAGTAAATAAATGAGTAAAGTGAAAAGTAAATGAGTGAGTAAATAAATGAGTAGAATGAAGAGTAAATAAGTGAGTAAATAAATAAGTAGAGTGAAAAGTAAATAAGTGAGTAAATAAATAAGTAGAATGAAGAGTAAATGAGCAAGTAAATAAACAAGTAGAATGAAGAGTAAATGAGCAAGTAAATAAATGAGTAGAATGAAAAGTAAATGAGCAAGTAAATAAATGAGTAGAATGAAGAGTAATGTTAAATCAGTTAAATCAGCTTGTAACTGATTTATGTAGCATGTAAGTTAATCAATAATGCAAACTCAGCTGACAGTTAACTTGTAGCAAACATCTCATTTAATAGTTAACATATGCATCTTAAGTGCATTAATATTGAATGAACTTTGCTCATTAACTCACAAGTTATTTAAGCTCTTTATCAAAACATTAATGTAATATTTGATTCAACTGATTTAAAAACTGATCATTTTAATTTGCGTTTTATCATTGAAAAAGAAAAAGTCTTAATGATTGTAGTGAATGCAAGAAAATAAAATAAATAGCAACATTTAAAAAATGAAGAATTCTTAAAGAAATTACATCAAATTTAAGTGATAATAAGCAAGAAAAATGTATTACTTTTGACTGTGATACTTGCAATATTCTCATATGCAAAAACGATTTTTATTAAGCTGTTTATCATAATAACATCAATAAAATGAGTTCAGAATGATAGTTTTATTGTTTTTATTGCTTCTATTGATAAAATAAGTGAATACATTAATTAATTTACTTGATAGTGATTAAAGAAATATGCAAAGCATGAAAAGACTTAATATAAATTAAATAACTATTTTATTCTTTTAACTTTGATAACTATATATTTACTATTGCAATCATTTTTTTTAAAGTATGATTGTTGATGAATTTTTAGTTAATGATCATAATTATGAAAGTAATCATCATTGTCAATATAATTCATATTTTATGCAATGAATTTGAAACTCAAATGACTGATTTTGCTCATCATAAATATGATCATTGTTGATTTTGATCAACATTTGATAAAAGATGTTATTGTTGTAAGATGAAGTCTCACTTTTTAATGCTTCATGAAACAGCATTGATTCAATTGCATCTAAAATTTACGAAGATATTAATTACTATTAATAAAGATTTCTTGAGCATGATTCAGTTGCATCTTCAGAATTCATAAAAATATAAACTATCATTCATAAAGATTTCTCAAGCAGAACTATTGAGTTGCATCTTCAGAGTTCATGAGAACATTGATTACTATTAATAAAAATTTCTTGAGCATGATTCAGTTGCATCTTCAGAGTTCATGAGAATATTGACTATCATTTATAAAGATTTTTCAAATGAAGTTTTCTTTCTCATCTTTTTACTTATCATCTTTTGATCTCTTTTCTAGACGAAAGACATTTACATAGAAACATATTTATTTATCTATTTATTTATCTAGTCATCTGTATCTAGTCTATCTTTTAAATTTATCTATTTACTAAATTGATCATTGCATATGTTTATACTCACTCTGTTGATTTCGAAGCTCTTTATATTGCATCTGTATTTTATTTCTTAATATTGTAAAATTAGAATCAATCATTATTAATCAAGATCAAAAAGATAATGTTTTATAGTAAAATATTGTTCAGTAATACTGATTCAATTTTAGTATGCTGTCATTTTCATTTTTCTATCAACTTGAGTTCTGAGCATTACAAAACTATTCATTCTGTTTCTTTATAAAAGAATCTTTCATGAAAAAGCATTCAACATAATGTTCTGAAGTTTGATTGTACTCATCATCAACTAAATCATAGCATCTTTCGTTTCAATTTTGTTTCAACATAATGTATATGTAAAGCTTCTGTGAAGCACTAGAAAGATCATTATCAAACATTGCATACTGAACTCATCATTGATACTGTTCATCTTCAGTATTGATGTTGCTATAAATGTACTGATATTGATACTTTCAATATATTAAGTGAGTCTTTTTGAAACTTCATAAACTTGAATACAATGATGAATATTCATTGAACTTAGATCTGAAAGTTACACATGTTGCTGTTTCAATGATTGTCAGTGCATGATATATTCACTTTCAATTCTTTGTAAACTTCATAACATTAATGCTACAAAAATAAAAAATGAAGTTGACTGAATGTTTAAAGCTTTGACAGTTAGTATTGAGAGACTTGTAAAATACTCACTGAGTTACTTATATTTTCAAGTAAGAGCAACAAATGCAGTTATATAAATATTTTAAAAGTTAGATTGTTAATAAATTATGCTATCAATTTCAATCAATTTAATACAAAGTGCTATTCTGATTCTTGCATTTACATACATTAAACTGACTATATATATATAGAATATCTTACAGATGTTATTTACTATACAATGCTTAAGCTTGATTTCTTCATCATCGTCATCTGTTTTTCAACATTAGATTCACTGATTTCAGATGAAAGAAAAGCAAATTTGAGCAAAATCTTTTGTAAAATCTTTACATTCTTCTTTCAATTGTTGAAGAAATATAAAATGATATCTGAAATTAGTCTTAATAACAAGCATTCAAACAATCATATTTTGAAAGTGCAGAGCTTTGTCTTGAATGATCTTGAGCATAAATTTACAGAACTAAATAGATCAATTCATGTTACTAGAAATATCAGTCAGCATTCTACTATTGAAGTATGATATTTCATTAAATTTTGCAAATTCTCAATATCTTAATATTGTTAGCATAAAGTGACTGAAAATTGTTGTGTATTGATTTTATCTGCTCATACAAGAAATAGCAAATTACTATTTAAGTTCATTGACGATAAAATCATAAAACACTAAACTGTGTTGAAGCAATAAAAGCTGAAGTAAAAGCAATAGTAGAAGCAAAAAAAGTAATCGTTCAAATAGAAACATAGTTTCTAATTAGAAACACTGCTTGCTAGTCTAGTTGAGGCTAGCGTCAATTGTGACAGAAAACGTAGATAGTTTTCTTTGTATGAAAGATACATCTTTAGACAATTATCACATCTTCACTTCATCAATCTGAAACATGAGAAACAAAAGAGTACTTTGACTGCGATCTAAATTCTACACTAGAAGCAGTTCAAATGCTTGTTCAATAATTCACTTTTCAGTTTTCACGTCAGATACTGTAGTCTGTAAGATTCGAGGCTGAAGTGTTGTATGCTGGTCAACGTATGTCTTGCAAAGTTTAGATCAATCTTTGAAGACTGCAACAGCAAATTACAAGTTGCTCTCGCTTTAATAATGCCAGAGGTTTCCCGACTTCATATCTTCACGAGGCAGGGAAGGTCATTTTCGCATGGTGTACTTCGTAGCGATAAGCACTATTTACAAGTGCCCAGTCTACGATTCCTTAGTTTTTGGTTGTTGTCGAACCATATTTCATGCTCCTATCTCTCGTCAGAAGCCCTGAGAGGTCTCCTTTCAGCCTCACTAGTCGAAGGATTGTGCCCCGCCATGTAAGGATTTTATGATCCCCCAACCTGCGGAATGTTTTGATCAGTTCCTGAATTTTGCGCTCTTCTCATCCATCAAGCCTACAGCCCCGCCATGGAAGATGCATCGCTCAATAGTCATAGTGAAAACTCTCCTTACCCAAGAAGCCTAAGAAGTTCCGGCTCGCCGGATTTCCAAGGAGATGCAGGAACACTGTCCCCAAAATCTTACTTCTCCAGAATTGAGGTTTCTGCAAAGAATTATGGGCCTGAGGTCTCCCCAGCAGAGAAGGTCCACGTCTTTAACCAACCTTCTCCTGTGAGTCCTATTGGAATCAGTCGCAACAGGACGAACTTCAAACGCCGGATCAATGTCTTCCAGCACCCCACTCCTAACGGCGATGGCTTTTCCCAAGAACCCGATGCTTACGCTTCAACACGGAACCGAAGACGCTTTCTGTTTTTCTGCGGTATCCTTGTTACGATTATCGTAGCATTAGTTGTTACGTTTGCAGTACTTCTTACCCGGAGTAAAAGGAGCTTCACGCAGGCTCTGTCCGAATATCTTTACGATTCGCTCATCATGCTAATTGAGTGTTGTTCTATCGTACAGGCCGATATCGAACTTCTCATCTTCAAGCGGGGCTTTCAATGGTAGCGGCATGGCAGTACTACAACTGGGAACCACGAACGCGGACTATACCTATCACCTCTATTACCAGCATTTTAGTGGGGAGATTCGGGATCTTGAGTTGAATAATTACCAATGGGTTCCTGCAGCGTATACCAATGTTGAGCTTCCGGATAGTGTAAGAAACGGAACTCCGATGGCGGTCGCAAGTTACGAAAACTCAGCACCGTAGCCAACGGTACCAAACCCCAATCCAAATGGAAAGCTCTCTTGCGCTAAGCCTGTCAATCTAGTATCATATATTCTATAATGATTCTTCCGGCATACTGCAAGAAATATTCAATACGGGTGGGACCGGTGACTGGCAAAGTGGCACACTCGGTACTCTCAACATCACACCTTCCACGATTTCGAGCGTTGGTTTGACGGCGTGTAGCAATGAGGTGAGTGATGGGCTTTTTTCCCCGAAGGATTTCCAAACCCCATACTTACAGAGAACTTCCAGAGATGGGATGGAGCCAACATGACCGTCAGCGATCAGAAATTCGAATTATACTATGGCGGGGATGACAATCTAGTTCATGAGGTTCAGTACGATTTTGGCAGCCTGACATGGATATCGCAAGCGACTTTTGCGAATACCAATGGCAATGCCGGCATAGCCTGCTCAGCCTCGGACTCGAGCCTTTCATAGGTGTTTTAATTCAATACGCAGAATAAACTAGAGTTGTGGTGGAAAGGCGGGAACCAAACAGCGGTCAAAAGCACAAAGCACCCACTGAACGTTTGGAGCACAAACAACTCCCACTGACAACGTCCTCCCACCTTTACTGATTACGGGCTTTCTAGTACCCTCCCCTGCTCCTCCAAGCATCCACCCTAATTCGTCAATCAGCCGGATTCGTACAAGCAATACTGCAAACGTTATCTTCCTTCAAGATCCCCCATACGCGATAAAGGCGCTTCAGCCCACCGTCGCGGCAGAGAACTCAACCTGGGGAAGTCTGCTTGACGTTGGACAGGCTATTGCTTCGCCAGGGTCACATATGGCATCCACTACCTTCTTCCAGGGACAGGGGAATTTTTCGAATCGGGCAAATCTGACGGCTACCGAAGACCAAGCAGACCGGGGATTCCATCTGTTCCTTCAGCAAAAGGCCGACGATATCACGGAATATGTTCGCAGCTATACCGGGGGGCAATGAACCTCGGACAGCCTACCCAACCTGTAACATTGACACATGACTGAAAACAGTAGAATTAGCAGAATGGCGCGCCAGTCGGTTGGTAACGCTCCTTGCGTACGAAGAAAAGTTACATTGTTTGATAAATTTGGGGTGGAGGGCAGAATGGGGTCTCTTCAAAGGAGAGAGCAAACAGGAATTCTTGATGTTTGGCCTTTATTGAAGAGCTGATCATACGTATATGAACACATTTAGCCTTAACTTTCAAATATAGAGATTGATGGATTGCTGTACTTACTGCAGAAAGCAAAACATGACAGAATGGAACGCGAAGGCGAAGACAATGATCGATGCCCCTTGCGGGCTCTTTTCGATTGCTTTTAGACCCCGAACCAAGCCGATACTATCAGCGGCGCACTCTGGGCTATGAAGGAATGATTAAGTACTGGGATGGTCAACCATTCTCAAGTTTCGATGTGAGGGATGTATTTGGGAAAACAGTTGTTAATACAATCATCAAATACGGGGTTTGATTCGAGCACACCGAAAAACAAACCGATATCCCAAGTACATACCAACTATGTAAACAAGTGAAAATATGTACTAACCGAAGTTCTACAGTATGTACGAGGTACCTCGTACTCGTACATAGCGCTGCCGTTGGCGGGGGCGGGGCGGTAGGGGCCGTGTCCTACATAAGTAATTCACCATCTCACCTCTTGTCCCAAATGCAAGAACACTCAAATGCCGCAGCTGACTGTTCATTCAAATCAAACCTCGTACTGAGATATATCCTGACCATAAAATTATACGCCACCCCAGCTTTTCCATCCAACAACCACTTGTACAACCCGAGAACCAAATTGCGCCTCGACTCATGATGAGTCTTTCGAGTGTCCTTTATACACTTCAGGTTGTCTCTAGCATATACGGTGTTTACCTATCCTATCAATCCATAAGCTCGCTACGGAAATATGAGGAGAAATCCGAAAAGGCAGCCAAGTGGAGCAACACTGCCGAGCATCAGCTCTACAAGACAAGAATTACGCAGGCAAGCGGACTCGGCGCTGTGAGTTTGTCCCTCCTACTACTGCTTGGCTGTTTCGCCATTACGGGTTTCCAGGGCGGGTGCT
>JAABUS010002634.1_pt1 | contig 33246 bp, 27 predicted proteins | sample 5560161 | NCBI WGS metagenome assembly JAABUS01 (sample SAMN10711885, study PRJNA513376) | rock metagenome | isolation source: Antarctica rocks | place: Antarctica: Victoria Land, Trio Nunatak nord | collected 2016-01-04 | reverse complement strand
TGCCGCTGACGGCGCGCGGGGTGGCGACGAGAAAATCGATGTAATCGGTGTCGGCACAGCGCGGTGTGTTCATGCCCGCCACTCTACTCGTACCATGCCATTGGGCTCAACTGCGTAAGTCCTAACTTGGTTCGATCATCCCCGTGGGTAACAGCCCCGTCGCGATCGCGACGGGGGATTTCGACAAAGACGGGAAGACCGACCTCGTGGTCGTGAACAATCTCAGCAACTCGATCACGATTCTGCGCGGCGCGGGGAACGGCACGTTCAGCGAGGTCGCAGGTTCGCCGATCCCCGTAGGCACCGGCCCCGAAGGGGTTGCGGTGTGTGACTTCAACGGCGATGACATCCTCGATCTCGCCGTGACGAACTTCGGCAGCGGCACCGTGAGCATCCTGATCGGTAGGGCAAATGGCAGTTTCACGCCTGGCACGCCGGTACCGGTCGGGAATGGTCCCACCGCAATCGTGATGGGATATTTCAACGCCGATCAGGTCCAGGACCTCGCGGTCGCCAATTTTTCGCGCAACACCGTGAGCATCCTCATGGGAAATGGGAATGGCGGCTTCAGCGTCACGTCGCAGGCGGTTGGCGGCAGCCTGATCTCGCTCGTCGTCGGGAAGTTCGACGGCAACACCACGCAGGACCTCGCGGTCGCGCTCCAGTCCAACGGTACGGTGGCGATCCTCCTCGGCGCGGGCAACGGCGCCTTCGCCCCCTCGCCCGCCCCGCCTGCCACCGTGGGCACGAACCCCGTCTCGGTCGCGGTGGGGGACTTCAACGGCGATGGTATCTCGGACCTCGTCGTGGCAAACAGCGGGAGCGACAACGTGACCGCGCTCCTTGGGAACGGCGACGGCTCACTCACCGCCGCGTCGGGATCACCCTTCGTGTCCGGCGCTCACCCCAGGTTCGTGGCGACCACCGATCTGATCGGCAACGGTAAATCCGCTTTCATCGTGACGAATGACATGAGCAACATGGTGAGCGCGTACCTGAATCAGAGCGCCCTCGCCGCAGCAACGTTCACCCTCACTGCCGTAGCGAGCATCGCCCCCGGTCTCCCCTTCGCGCTCACCGTCACCGCGCGGGATATGCTCGGCTCGGTCGCCACGGGTTACCGGGGCGCCGTCCAATTCTCCGGTGGCGGCGCGGGTGCGGTGGTGCCGGGGGCGTACACCTTCACAAACGCCGACCATGGCGTGCACACATTTAGTGGCGTCAGCCTCACCGCACTCGGCAACCAGACTATCACCGCGACCGACACCACCACGGCGGCAATCACCGGTTCCGTCACGGTCTATGTCGTTCCGCAGGCGGCAACGCAACTGAGCCTTGCCGCGCCCGTCGGCAGTCAGGCGGGCGCGACCTTCTCATTCACCGTCACCGCGCGGGACAGCGGTGGCCGCACCGCGACCGGGTACACCGGCACCGTGCAGTTCGCCAGTTCGGACCTGCAAGCCACTCTCCCCCCGCTCTCCACCTTCACCGTCGCCGACCTCGGCGTGCATACCTTCACCGCGACGCTCAGGAGCGCCGGGAGTCGCACGATCACCGCGACCGCGCTCGGCACGCCCGCGATCACCGGCAGTGCGACGGTCGGCGTCATCGGCCCCTCCATTGCCACGCTCTCCCCCACCACCGGACCGGCGGCAGGCGGGACGCTCGTCACGATCACCGGGACAGGGCTGCTGAACGCGACGAGCGTGACGTTCGGCGGTGTGCAAGCGACCATCGTCGGCACGCCCACGGACACAACGGTTGTCTGTCGCTCCCCACTCAACCAACCGCCGAGCACGGTGAACGTCGTGGTGACAACGAGCAGCGGCACCGCGACGCGGCCCGGGTACATCTTCCTCCCCGTGACCGTCCCGGCCCCGCCGCCCCGCTCCGACCCAGCCGGTGGCAGTGGCGGCGGTGGCCTCGCACCCCCACCGACGAGCCGCACGTAGCGCGGCGAAAAGTCGACAGATCGGGCCGCGTCCGGTATCGTCACCCCGTTCGTCTTGGATTCGTGCGACAGGGGAAAGAGGGGGCAGATGCAGCGGTCTCGGATGATACTCGCACTCATGGGCGTGATGGTGGTACTTACGCTCTCGACGACGCTCGCGGCGGGTGGCTTCACAAACCCGGCGTTTGAGCAGCAGTGGAACGCGGGGGAGGCGCTGACGCCCAATTTCTGGGGGCCGCTCACCACCGCGAAGGATGGCGTGTCCGAGCCGTACATGGAGGCGTCCGGCGGGAACCGCCTCGTCCAGTACTTCGACAAGGGGCGCATGGAACTGACGAACGGCGCGGTCACCAATGGGCTGCTCGCCACCGAGATCGTCACGGGGCGCGTGCAGACGGGCGACAGCACATTCGAGAATAAGCTACAGCCCGCCATCGCTATCGCCGGGGACGCGGAGAATACCGCCCCTACCTACGTCGGCCTCGCCACGAAGGGCGCGGCGCTGCTCCAGCCGACCAACAGTGCCTCCACGGGCGCGCCGGTGGTGGCGATCATCGGGACGGACGGGGCGGCGGGCACGACCGACGCGGCAGTGTCGGACCCGGCGATGACGATGGGCGCGTACGACGGCCCGACGCGGCATAACGTTGCGCAGGCCTTCGTGGACTACCGGAACAAGGCGGGGCTGCCGACGATCGGCTACGCGATCTCCGAGCCGTTCCGCTCGACGGTGAAGGTCGGCGGCACGGCGAAGAACGTGATGGTGCAGGTCTTCGAGCGGCGCGCGCTGACGTACACCGCGAGCAACCCGGCGGCGTTCAAGGTGGAGATGGGCAACATCGGCCTCCACTACTTCCAGTGGCGCTATGCCAACGGTGCCCCGCCCGCCGCATCCACGGGCAGCGGCGCGCCGCCCGCCGCGCAGAGGACCATCGACCTCACCAACGCCGTCGCATTCCGCTACCCGGCCACGTGGAACCTGGACACCAGCCCGATCACCGACGGTCCGCCGCGCGTCACGCTCATCGGGCCGACGCCGACGCTGCTCCTGAATGTTCAGGTCACCGACCAGACGGACCCGCTCGATACCGTGCTCGCGGGGTACGTGCAGGCAGCGCACAAACTCGCGAGCGGCGGCGTCACCTCCGAGGCGACGGCGGACCGCCCACTCGGCGGCGAACCGGGGAAGACGTATTCCTTCAGCGGGACGCGCGCAAACAAATCGCCCGTCTCCGGCCTGATCGCGGTCGTGTTCCACAAGGGGAAGGAGTATGACTTCTTCTTCCTCGCCGATACCGCGACCCTGCCCAACATGGACGACATCACCGGCATCCTCGCAACGATCACATACCAGAGTTAGCGGGCCGGTAGCGATCCAGATGTCGCACGAATAGCCGGCGTTGCCTATCCTGTGATTCCGGCTATCAAAAATGCTCGCGTTGCCGCTCCGTCTATCGTTGTGGTGTCGGCTGTGGCGTGACGGGGGCAGGGCCGGTTCTGGCTGGTGGCGTCGGTGACGGCGCACTCGTGAAGACGACGTTCCTGATGCCCGCGTCGTTGAGCAGGCGCGTGAGGTCGGTCGCCGCGTTCTCCTGCGCCGCCTTCAACAGCGTGCCATCGGCGAGTGTCTCGGTCTTTGCCCGGTCCTCCGCCTCACGCAGCACGGTATCGAGCAAGTCCTTCGAGGGGCCACCGATGAAGGATGTGGGGCCGGTCGAGCGGGAGACTACCTGGCTCTTCTGCGCGTCTAACGCCTGGCTGACGATGAAGGGGGGTGGTAGGACGATGCGGACGGTGTCACCGTCAACCGTGATGTCGCTCTCCTTGATCTGCGACAGGTCCACCCCCGCCTTGACGTTGTAAATCGCGAGATAGGTGATTGTCTCGGTCGAACCGGGGAGCCTGCTACCCGCCGACTTCTTGATTTGCTGATCGACCTGCCGTTCGGCGGTGACAAGTTGGTCCGCCCCTCGGATCGTGTGCAGCACGGCGGGGCGCACGTCCGTCTTCTCCACGACGTGCGGTGCGAACGGATGGAGCGTCAGCCCGTAGTGAGTGATGTAGACCGTCAGCCCGATCACCACCGCCACACCCAGGAGGGTCAACCCGCCACCACGACGTATCATCATCCACTCCTTGCCCGGACGCACAAACCCTTCGCCCCGCGAGCCATCATCGATACGAGAGCGAGAGATCGTACACCGTCTTCTGGCCACCGATGTACCAGATAAGGAGCACCGCCGCGATAATCACGATGAGAAGAACGAGAATACCGATCATGCGCGATGCGGACATTGCTGCACCAACCCTTCTGCAACCAGGGAAATAACCAGAGCAGTCGCCCCCAAGTCACCGGCACCCACGAGATGAGTAATGCAGGAATGACGCCACCGCGCGCTTCACGCCACAGTCACCCCCAGCTTCCCACTCCGTGATGCACGTTCTCGCCATGCACGGAGCCTTGACCTGCCATCCCCGCGTATGTACACCGGGCAAACAGGACAGAACCTATGTTCGCAATCAGCACCGAGATCGACGGTGAGCAAGGAGATGCAACGGCAACCGCGCATCACATCGAACGAATGGGTTCATCTGACGCTCCTTCGGACTGCCGTTCCTTGATGCAGCAGGCTGAACTCGCCCAGAGGGCTCCCACGCCACTGATGCCTTCCTGCTCAACGTCATCGCGCGCGAAGATTCTTTCCGTTCATGTGTCTGGTCACATCCTTCCGCGCGGATAAAGCGATAACGATGAAATGAAAACACCCCCTTTCCGTAGTGGGAAAGGGGGTGCGTGGGGTGCTATCGCTAATCGGCCTCGGCGTACTCGGGAATGCGCGCGTCCTCGGTGGCGTAGACGGCTTCCGGCGCGGGGGTGGCCGCGCGCGTATCCCGGATCAGGAAGAGCGAGACGATGCTGCACACGATGATGACGCCACTGGAGACGACAATCGCGCGGTCCATGCCGCCGATGAAGGCGTGGCCGCTTACGTCGCGCAGTTGCGCGGCGAGTCCGGCGTCGAGGCCGGGGAAGCGCTTCGGGTCCTCGATCACGCGCCCCGCGAAGCTCATGCCGGAGCCGATCAGGTCAACGACCGGGCGGAGCGGCCCGAGCGAGGGGTTAGCGCGCGTCTGCACGATCGTCTCGGAACTGTTGAACCGCCCCTGATAGACCCGGTTCATAATCGTGCCGAGAAGCGCAATACCGAACGCGCTGCCGATCTCCCGGATCGCGCCGTTGACGGCGGAGGCGACGCCCGCCTTGTCGCTCTCGACGCTGTTCATCACTGCCGTCGTCATCGGCGCGAAAATCAGCGACATGCCGAAGCCCATCACGACGAACGCGGGCACAATCGTGATATAGTGCGCGTCCACGCCGCCCCGCAGGAAGAGCAGGGTGCCGATCCCCGCGATGAACATCCCGAGTGAGATGAGCACCCGCGAGCCGATGCGCCCGACGAGTTGCCCGGAGATTGGCGAGAAGATCATCATCGCGATCACCATCGGCAGCATCGCCAGACCGGCGCGCACCGGGGAGAAGCCGTGGATGTTCTGCTGGTAGAGCGTCATGTAGAACGCGACGCCCGCGATCAGGAACGAGACGGCGAAGGCGTCCATGTTCGCGCCCGTGAATGTCGAAGAGCGGAAGAAGCGGAGCGGCACCATTGGCTTCTCGCTGTGCGCCTCGACCCAGATGAAGGCCGCGAGGAAGACGGCGGCGGCGGCGAAGGCGCTGAGGATCAGCGTGTCTCCCCAGCCGCGCTCCCCCGCCTCGATCAGGCCCCACGTCAGCGAGGCAATCGCACCGGTGATGAGCACCGTGCCGGGAATGTCCGTTGCCACCGTGCCGGAGGTGTCGCGCGATTCCTGCACGACCGCCGAGGCGACGAAGAAGGCGATGATACCAATGGGAATGTTGATGATGAAGACCCAGTGCCAGTTCGCGTACTGCACGAGCGCGCCGCCGACAATCGGGCCGAACGCGAGGCCGGAAACCGAAATCGCAGACCAGATTCCGAGCGCCTTGCCGCGCTCCTCCGGCGGGAAGGCGACGGAGATCAGCGAGAGCGAGAGCGGCATGATGAAGGCCGCGCCAAGCCCCTGGATCGCCCGCGCCGCGATCAGCATCGTGATGTTCTGCGAGAGTGCGCCGAGCAGCGATGCACCCGTGAACAGGCCAAGCCCGAACAGGAACCACCGCTTGCGCCCGAGCCGGTCGCCTAGCCCACCCGCCGTGATCTGGAACGAGGCGAAGATGAGCGTGTAGGCCGAGACGATCCACTGCAACTGCGTCGTCGTCGCTTTCAACTCGCGAGAGATCGTCGGCAGCGCAACATTCACGACAAGATTATCGAGAATCGCCATGAAGAGCGCGAAACACGCCGCCACCAATGTGTACCACTTCAGTCGCCCTGCCTGCATGTGCCCCCCTTTTCGAGATCATTGCGTCTCGTTGTGCATTTTCTCACAAACTGCCTGTGGTCATGCAACGCGGGCGTGATCGATATTTTTCCTGACGATGACTGCGCCAATTTGCCCGCGCGCAACCCTCATGTATTCTCATCGCTGCGGTCATTTCCCGCGTCCACCAAAGGGAGGTATTGCACCCAGTTCTTTCGGACAGGTCACACCCCGTCGGCGTGCCGCGCATCTCCGGGCACGCGACGATGCCAGCGAGCCGAACCCTAATTGGTTGCCGCAGCGCGATTTCGGGATGATCGGGCGGATAATCGTAGAGCGAATTGCAATGGCATTGAGATCAGAGCGTACCGATGGTGTGGGTGCCGCATCGCGGTGCGGAAGTGCGTGTGCGTTACACTTGTGGAATGTTACGGCTGAGGAGCGACGACGCTCGTCACGACATCGTCGCGCAGCACGGCGGGTCGCTCCGCGCGGCCCGTGCCGTGGGCCTCGTACAGCCGCATCAGCGCCATCGCGAGTTTCTCCGGGTCGTGCCGCAGCGGATTCGCGACGTTGACGACATCCGCCTCGATGATCTCAACACCGAGCGAGCGCGCCTCGGCCTGCAACTGCGCGGCGTCCACGGGATCGACCGCCCACTCGGGCTTGATCTTATCGACCGAGGCGAAGTTCGTGTTCACCAGCACGTAGTCGAAGAGCCGCTTGCCTACCTGCTCCTGCAAGGCGCGGACGTGCGCGAGGGCGTCGAAGTGGTCGGTTTCACCCGGCTGCGTCGCGACATTGCAGATATAGACCTTGAGGGCGGCGGGGTTGTTCTTGATCGCCTGCTTGATGTCGCCGACCAGCAAGGGTGGGACGACGCTCGTGTAGAGCGAGCCGGGGCCGAAGACGATCATGTCCGCGTCCCAGACGGCCTGCACCGCCGGGCGGTAACCCTGCGGGTCCTCCGGCTGGAGGAAGACCTTGCGGATGCGCCCGTGCGCCTGGCCAATCTCGGACTCGCCCTCGAGCGTCGTACCATCCTCCGCGACACCGCGCAACTGGACATTCTCCAGCGTGGAGGGAAAGACCCTGCCCCGCACCGCGAGGATGCGGCTCGATTCCAGCACGGCGCGCTCGAAATCCCCCGTGACATCGACCATCGCGGTGATGAAGAGGTTGCCGAATGAATGGCCGTGCAGGCCGGAGCCGTCCTTCTCGAAGCGGTACTGGAAGAGTTCCTGCATCAGCGGTTCGGCGTCGGAGAGGGCGGCGATGCAGTTGCGGAAGTCTCCCGGCGGGAGGATGCCGAACTCCTTGCGCAGGCGCCCGGTGCTGCCGCCATCGTCGGCCATCGTGACAATTCCTGTCAGGTTGCCGGTGCGCTCCTTGAGGCCGCGCAGGAGGGTTGGTAGGCCCGTGCCGCCGCCAATCGCCACGATCTTCGGACCGCTCCGCCCGAACCGGTACTTGTACACCTGATCGACGATGCTATCCGTCCGGCCTACGATCAGTGGCATGAAGAGCGAGCGGCTGAGATAAACGATACTGACGCTGATGACCGAGAAGCCGAACACGGCGACCGTCAATTCACGCCACGGGTGCGGGATGAACTGCAACGTGATCGTGCGGACGACATTCGTGCTGTAACCAGGGAAGGCGACATTCCGATAGAGGGTCGCGAGCGCCATGGCGATGGCCAGACTCGTGAATGTGATACCGAGCGCGAGCGCGAGCAGGTAGCGCTTCACTCGCATCCCGACACGGAGCCATTTCCGCACTTCTCTCCCCCTCAACCGTACGTACGCTGTACGTCAGCGTTCGTATCTTAACACTCGCGGCACAAGGAATCAAACAACCGCGCGATGCGCCCGAAATGGGTGACCATTTCTTCATCAACTATCGGGCGAGCGCGTTTTTACAAATCCTTGCCAGTCGCGCCCGAAAGACTTGATACTACGCGGCGTGTGGGGCGGGAATCATCCAGTGGTGTGCATTTCAGCGTAGGAGTGTGTGACGGCACACGCTCCCTCTTTTTGGCAAGGAGACACCATGAACCGGAAAGCAATGATCGGCGCAGCCATCGGCATCCCGTTGCTCATCATCGCCGGCTTCGGCATCTGGCTGCTTGGGAAGGGGGACAAACTCCCCGGCCAGTCGCAACCGACGCGCATCCCGACGGTCGCCGCCTTCGCCAGCCCCGTCGGCACGAGCGTCGCGGCGGGCGCGACGCTCGCCCCCACTACGGCGGCATCAACGACCGCAGCGCCGACGACAGCGGCAGCGACCACAGCGGCCACCGGTTCAGCGGCGACGACGAGCGCGGCGTCCCCGGCGCGCCCAACCACGGCGGCGAGCAGCGTCACGAGCGGCACGTCCCCGGCAGCGAGCGCCGCCGGTAGCACCGCGCCGAGTGGCTCAAGCGTCGCCGCCGGTGGCCCGATCGGCACGGTCCCGGCGGGCGCGAATGCCTACGTCGTGACGGACCAGTCGCAGGCGAAGACGACCGTGAACGAGAAACTCGCCAGCCTCCCGACGAACAGCGACGCGGTTCACACGACGAACGCCTTCCGGGGCCAACTGGTGCTCGGGCAGGATGGCAAGCCGACCACCGGCTCCACTTTCGAGGTGGATCTGCGCACGATGAAGAGCGATCAGGCACGCCGCGACAACTACATCCAGATGAACACGCTGGAAACCGCGAAGTTCCCGCTCGCCACTTTCAACATCACCGGCGTCGATGGCTGGAACGGGCCGCTCAAGGACGGGCAGCAGGCGACATTTAAATTGCTCGGCATGATGACCATCCACGGCGTCACGAAGCCCATGACCTTCGACACGACCGCGACGATGCAGGGCGACACGATCAATGGCACGGCCGTCACCTCCTTCAAGTTCGCGGACTTCGACATGAAGGCCCCGGTCATCGCGAACTTCGTCAGCGCCTCCGACACGATCAAGCTCGAACTGACCATCGCCACGAAGAAGGCTGCATAGGAAAGTAGCCAATAACGAGGTGCGAGGTGCGAGGAGAAAGCAACGAAAAGCCGGGGGTAATCCCTCTTGTTGCCGCTACTCGCTACTCGTGCCCATTCCGTCAGCGAATGCCGCTGTGCAAGAAGCTGCTCATGAACTGGCGCTGGAAGACGAGGAAGAGCGCGAGCAGCGGCGAGACGACAAGCAGGGTGCCTGCCATCACGAGCGCCCACTGCGCGCCAGACTCGCCCATCTGCGTCAGCGTGTTCAACCCCACGGTGATTGGGCGGCTGGAGTCCGAGTTCGTCACGATCAGCGGCCAGAGGAAGTCGCTCCAGTGGAAACTGACGCTCACCACGGAGAAGGCGATGAACGCGGCGCGCGCGCTCGGCAGGTAGACGTGCCGGAGCGTCTGCCACCAGCGCGCACCATCGAGCACGGAGGCGTCGTCCAACTCCTGCGGTACCTGCTTGAAGGTCTGCCGGAGGAAGAACGTCCCGAAGGCGCTGGCGAAGAAGGGCAGCATCACGGCGAGTTTCGTGTCGAAGACGCCGAGCCTGCGGATCGTCGTGTAGTTCGGCACGATCAGCGCATTCGTCGGCACGAGAATCTGCATCAGGATCAGGACGAAGAGCACATCCCGCCCCGGAAAGCGCAGCCGCGCGAAAGCGTACCCCGCCAGCGTGATCGTGACGAGCTGCACGGCGAGCACGCCAAAGACGATGATGAAGGTGTTGAAGTAGTAGCGCCCGAACGGCACCCGCCCCCACGCCTCCACAAAATTATGCAACGTCAGGCCGCCGCCCCACCACGGCGATCCCGCCGCGACGGAGACGTTCGCGGGCCGGAGGGCGACCGCGATGCTCCACAGCAGTGGCAGCGCCCACGAGAAGCCGAGCAGCGCGAGCAGCGCCGTCCCGATCACATCGAGGGCACGCCGCCTGCCCCGCGCCTTCCCCACCTCCCGCACCGCGCGTGCGGCCCCGATCGTATCGAGGATCGCCTCCGGCGTACCAACGGTCGGAATCGTTTGCGGCGCCTGCGTCTTCTGCATCCTTTTTCCTTACCCCCTCCCCCCTCCCTCTCCATCGCCCGGATATCGTGGTACGTCTCAGTTCCGTTCGGCGATGGAGAAGGGGAGAAATCAGGTTTGATCGGCTCCGTATCCCTCAGTCCTCAGTCCTAACTCACGTCCCCTTTCGCTCCGAGATGGCGAAGTTCGCGACGGTGAAGAGGAGCAGCAGGAGCACGAGAACGACGGTCGCGGCATTCGCCACACCGAGGTTGCGGAAGCGGAATGCCGTCTCGTAAATATAGAAGAGCAGCAAGTTGGATGCGTTGCTCGGACCGCCCTGCGTCATGATATAGATCTGATCGACCATCTGGATCGACCCAACCGCCGCGATCGTCGAGACGAAGAGGGTCGTCGGCTGGAGCAGCGGAATCGTGATATATCGCACCTGCGCGACGCGCGACGCGCCATCGAGTTGCGCCGCTTCGAAGATCTCGTCCGGCAGGTTCTGCAACCCGGCGAGGTAGAAGAGCATGAAGTAGCCGGTCTGCTTCCAGATCGCCATAATCATCAGGGCGGGCAGGGCGAGGCTCGTATCCCCCAGCCAATTCGGCGCGTGCAGACCGACCGCACGCAACCCCTGGTTGACCAGCCCGAAGTTCGGCGTGTAGAGGAAGAGCCAGATCGCCGCCGCGCTCACCATCGGCAAGACGGTGGGATAGAAGAATGCGCTCCGCAGCAAGCCAATCGCCCTGAGTTTCCGGTTGAGGAAGAGGGCGAAGAGAAGCGCGAGGATCATGCTCACCGGCACCGTAACGGCGACAAAGAGCAGCGTGTTGCGCAGCACCTGATGGAACGTGTCGTCCGTCGCGAGTTCCTTGTAGTTGCCGAAGCCCACCCAGCGCGGCACGCGCACCGCCTGATTCTGCTTGAACAGGCTGCGGTATGCGGTCGCGAGCATCGGGTAGAGGGTGAACGCCGCCACCCCCAGCGCGGTGGGGAAGATAAGGAGCCACGGAAGCAGCGGCGACCGGCGGCGCATCAGCGTTGACGACCTCTCTCAGGCTTGACAAAAAGAATAACCACAGAGGCACAGCGGACACAGAGAGGGAAAAGAGAGAACGGTTTGGTATCCTTTCCCTTTCTCTCCTCTGTGTCCTCTGTGCCTCTGTGGTTCAAGCAGTTTCTCCCCGGCCTAGCGGAACTGCTTCAGGATGTTGTCCGCATTCTTCTGGGCGTCGTCCATCGCCTGCTGCGGCTGCTTCTTGCCCGTGAGTGCGGCCTGCAACTCGTCCCCGAAGACTTTCTGAATCTGCGGGCCGCTGTGCGTCGCGAGTTCCCGGCTGGCGTACTGCAACTGATCGCGGGCGACGAGCGCCTGCGGGTTCTTCGCGGTGTACTCCTTGAGGGCGGCCGTCTCCCACGCGCTCTTGCGCGGCGCGACGTAGCCGGAGTCGATCGTCCACTTCGCCTCGATCTCCGGGGAGGAGAGGTATTGGATGAACTTCCACGCTGCCTGCTGCTTCTCCTTCGGCGTCTTCTTGAAGAGGTAGAAGTTGCCGCCGCCCGTGGGCGCGCCAGGCTGCTTCAAGCCGGGCAGGTAGCCGACACCGACCTGATACTTGCCGCTCGCGTCCTTGAGGACCTTAGTGAGCGACCCGGTTGTGTGCCACATCATCGCCGTCTTGCCGCCGGCGAAGTCGTCCGGCGTCGTGTTCCAGATGACAATGCTGGCGGGTTCGACCTTCTCCTTCGTGCCGAGGCCGACCCACGCATCGAGCGCCTGGACGACGGCGGGATCGTTGAAGAAGGTCTTGGTGCCGGTGTCATCGACGAAGTTCTTGCCATTGCCGATCGCCATGCCCTGGAAGACCCAGTACGGGAAGCCGTCGCTGGGAATCTCGATGCCCCAGCGCGAACCGTCCGGTTTGGTCAGTTTCTTCGCCGCATCGACCATCTCGGCCCAGGTTTTCGGTGGCTGCTCGGGATTCAGACCGACCTCCTTGAAGAGGTCCTTGTTGTAGTAGAGCACGGGCGTGGAACGCTGGAACGGGATGCCGTAGACCTTGCCGCCATCCTTCGAGTTCAGCATGAAGGCGTCGTAGAAGTCAGTGAGATAGTTCGCGTCCGCCGTCTTGATGTAGTCGTCGAGCGGGATGATGGAGTCCGCATCCTTGAGGGCGTAGAGGTCCGTCGAGAGGAGTACGGCGAGATCGGGCGGCGCGCCGCCGCCATCGAGCGTCGTCTGAATCTTCGTCAGTGCGTCCGTGTACGAACCGACGAAGGTGGGCGTCACCTTGATACCGGGATTCGCCTGGTTGAAGTCGCTCGCGTATCCCTCGATGATCTTCGTGATCGGCCCGCCGACCGCGACGGGGTAGAAGAAACTCACCTCCACATTCGCGCCGCTCGTGGTGGCGGGGGCCTTCGTCGCACCGCTCACGGCGGTCGTCGGGGTCGCTGCGGAGCCGGAAGGCGCGGTGGTCGCTGCGGTTGCTGGGGCGGTCGTCGCACCCGCAGCGGGTACGCTCGTGGATGCGGCGGCCTTCGGCGTAGCGGTCGCCGTACCGCCGCCGCACGCGGCGAGCGCCGCAGCCACCGCCGCGCCCGCAGTTGCGCCGAGGAACCGGCGGCGCGTGAGGTTCCGTTTGTCCCGTGCTTCCGTCATGATGTGTGCTCCCCTTTCGCCCTGCTCCGCGCGTACATGACCGGCGCATTCTCCGCCCGGCCAGCGATTGCCTGGATGTCGCGTTTCACCGGTTCGTGTCCCACAACCGTCGTCGGTATCCTAACACGCGCCGCATATTTCCGCGCACGGCAACACGCCGCTGCGGAGCATAGCGGACGGTGATGAGGATGCGATAAATGCCGCGTGTGTGGGCAGTGAGGGCGCAGTAGCCGTGCTACGTCGATCCCGCAGCGCCCTGCTCCACCTTATACGTGGCGAGTTCGGCCTGGTGGTAGGCCGGTTTGCCCCTCACTTCATCAATCTTTGGCTGCTCATGAACTGGTGCCGGAGGACGAGGAAAAGCGCAAGCAATGGCGAGACGATGAACGGGGCGCCCGCTTTCACTCACTTGGCATCTTCAGGTACGACGCACACTGGCGCCGTCTTCTTTTGCAAGAACGTCGATCGACGTCGTCGCAAGGTCCTCATAATCGTACCGCCCCGCGAACGCCGCCAGGATTTCGTCTGTCAGGAAATCCACCCCACGCTCGGGTGATGTGTAGCCGTTAATCCACGTGATGATGCGCAAGGATGCGCGGAACGCCGCCTCTAACTCCCGGATCGTGATTCTGTTCAGGTGGTGCGGCTCGCGCCAGTCATAATCCATATCGATGTGTCGCCAATGCTGAAACTGCATCTGTTCCATGCTGCACAGGGGCAGGTCCTGTCACGTGCAACGGTAAACTGCACTGTTCTTGCACCGCTATTCTGCACCGTTATGCGCTATCGGGGGTTTGAGGCTCTGGTGACGAGTTGGCACACGGAGTCTTTTCTTCAGCCGCTCAGGCCCGCAGCCGATCCAGCAGGGTGGCGACGAGCTGTTCCCGCCGATCGCGCCCGAATTCATCGCCGCGCAGGCCGATGTCCCAGACCAGGTTCCGGATGCGGCGCAGGTGGGAGAGCGTGGACAGGACGGCCTCGGGGTCGGGCGGCAGGGGCCGGGCGGCCCCGTAGCCGGCCAGCAGGGCGGCGCGCAGCGCGGGGAAGCGCGGGTGGTCCTCCATCTCGAAGGCGGTGACGGCCAGGTCGTAGAGGAACGGGGCGTAGCCACAGTCGTCGAAGTCGAGCAGGTGGACTCGCCCGCGATGGAACAGGTAATTCCACTGGTGCAGGTCGGAGTGGATCAGCCCGTGGGCGTCCGGGCCGTCGCCCAGCCCGGCCAGCGCGGCGGCGACGCGGTCCAGGGCGACCTCGACTAGCGCCACGTCGGCCGGCGGGCGCACTGCGGCCACCAGCGGCGTCACGGCGGCCCGCGTGGCGGGGATGTCGTCGATGCGCGGGCGGGTGAAGCCGGGCGGGGGCCGGAAGCTCTGCGCGTGGTCCTGCAACCGGGCGGTGAGCCGGCCCACCCGCTCCAGGTGGCGGGGCCGCAGCCCGGCCCGCGCGAAGCGGCCCGGCACCCAGCGGAACAGCACGCAGATACGCGGCTCGGGCACGCCGGGTGCGCCGGCCACCGTCAGCAGCGCGCCCACGCGGGTGGGCACCGGGTCGGGGACCATCAGGTCCGTATCGCGGCGCAGCGCCACCAGCCAAGCCAGCTCCGAACGGACCTCGGCCAAGGTGCTCTTGCCCGGCCGCGTGATGCGCAGGGCGTAGCGGTCGCCCCCAGCGTCGGTCACCCGGAACGTCGTGTTAAAGGCGTGGACCGGCGGCGCGAGGCGCGCCCCCGGCAGGTCGTACTCTGCGAGGGCCGCCGCGGCGAGGCGCCTCAGGCGGCTCACCTGCGCCCGGGGGCTCACCGCGGTGAACGATTCCATCGCGCTCCCTTCGTCGGTGGAGGTGCTGGACGCGCGGGTGGCCCGATCCACCGTGGGAAGGCAGGGCCACCCGCGCGCACTTTACGCACTATTCGCTGGGATTACAAATACTCGGTACAAACCCGGTCAGATGAGTCTCCACAAATACCGGCACTCGGCAGTAAGGGATGCGGCCGTATCCGTGAGCGGCAGCGGAACGCGCTACTCCTTTGCGCAGCAAGGAGACACGTCGCACCTGCGTTCGTGCTCAGGGACGACAATCTCGCTGATCATCACTGCCGAAATGTGTGGACCATCATGGCTCTTGCTCATTGACGGTGAAGCCAAATGTGCTGCGCACACAAGCGGGTACAGTGAACGGCGGCCTTGGCGGTCAACCAACTGCGCGCCGCCCTCTCTACCGATTCTCCTTGGTATCCCTGGCTCAACGGGCCAAAACCCTTCACCGCGAATGGAGCAAGAGCCACCATCATAAGACGCGGTCTGCTCGGTATGGACGAGGCTACATGATGCCGCACGCATACCGTCAGTGACGGCTGTCGAATGTCGCTCTATATCCCCTCGTCTCACCCCAAGGGTTAGGCGGTCCGGTGAACTCGTCGGATAAGATTCATTCTCTGCAGAGCCATGCTGATTTGGTCGGCAACCCGGGGACGATTTCCCCGTGTAGCGATGGATTGCCCATTGCGGGAATACGCAAAAATCTGTGCAGATAACATGGGGAGCATTCAACCGCTGGAGTGCAGGATAGCGTTGCAGGATTCGTGCAGATTATCGATGCACGTGACAGGCAGGTCCCTGACGAAATACGGCCCCTGGTGGTGACCGTCCCATGCATAGAAATTGTGATGCCGCGCGTAGAAGTACGCGCCCGGTTTCAGAACGCGCCGCACCTCCCGACACATCCCATTGATGTCCTGAACGTGCTCGGTGGTCAGAGAAGCGAACGCGAAATCGAAATAGTCATCAGGGAAGGGCATCGCCTCCGCAATCGACTCGAAGAAGGTGATCCGCTGGGGGTAGTAATACGTGAGCGCGTGCTTGTACCCGACGTACTGATCATACCCATTGTGACCGCCGTGGAAGGAATCGGGGTCAGGGTCGATGCCGTGATAGTCGCCGATGTAATGCTTCTCGATCAAGCCGAGCGCTTGCAGTGTGACCCCACAGCCGACATCGAGGACGCGCATGCCGTGCAGCTTCAGTCCCGGCGGGAGCATCGAGAACATGTCGTCCAACGCCCAAATGGGGTCGCGCCGTTCGTCCTGTACCAGATTTTGAAGCATCAAGGGGTAGCGACGGTACCGGCTCTCAGCGCGGGCGCGATCTTCCCAATCATCAGCACGGTGTTCAGCTGGGCGAAGTCGCGCCGGGTCGATCTGATCGGCGTGATTTCGCTCGCCTTCATCGTAGTGAGCGTCGCGGCGAGCCTGATCTCCGGCAGCACGCGGTTCACGCTTCTGAAGGAGTCAGTCTTCACCGGCGTCTTCGGCGCGATCCTCCTCGTCTCGCTTCTCTTCCCGCAGCCGATCATGTTCTATTTCAGTCGCCAGTTCGCGGCCGGCGGCGACCCGGCGCGCATCGCCCACTGGAACGACCTATGGCAGCACGCGTCGTTCCGCCGCTCGCAGCGCGTGATCACCGCCGTCTGGGGCTGCGGCTGGGTGCTGGATGCGCTTATCCGCGTCGCGCTCGTCTTCATCCTCTCCACGTCGCTGTTTCTGGTCGTCTCGCAGGTACTCTTCTTCGGCATTTTCATCGGCATTTTCTACTGGATGATGGCGTATGTCCGCCGCGTCCGCAAGCAGGGCGAGGAAGCGCGCGCCGCGACGAAGGCGACCGCATAGGCGGCGACTCGCCGCCTATGGAACGGATCGATTACGACCCCGCCGTCTGCCGTTCCGCTTTGTAGGCGGCGAGTTCGGCTTGGCGGTGGGCTAGTTTGCCCGTCACTTCGCCAATCTTCTTCGCGTCCCCGGCCTGCTGCGCCGCTTGCAACTCTGCGGTCAGCACGTCCACCAACCCTTGCAGGTCGTAGATCTTCTGGCCGACGATTGTTCCGTATGGCATCTCGGCAGCGGCGGCCTGCTGCTTCATCTTCGCGCGGACGGCGTCGGATATCGTGAAGGTCATGCGCGTGCTCACTTCCTACTTAGCAATCCGGAGATAGACCGCGTACCAATCCGTCCGTATGGCATCCTGCGCTTGCGGTAATAGCATCCGCCCCGCGCATACCTCCGCGTGCAGGTAGTTTTCCACCCTGTCCTTTTCGTGCGCGCCGATCTTGTTCGGGCCATCGGGGGTGACGTACGGCTCCGGCCAGAGGTTCGTCAGCGCATTGCTCCCGCCGAGTTCAAGCGCAATGAAATGGTCAACCTCATGCTTGCCCGGCTCGTTCGGGATGCCGTACCGCTGGTAGACCGCCGCCTTCTCATCGCTGGAAACGCTGCGGACGCCCGAACTGTAGCCGGAGACGCAGACCTCCTTCGCCGTCACGCCGGGGAAGAGATCGCCGGGTGTCAGCGCCGGGTTCGGGTAGAGGCTCGTCGGCCCGGCGTGACTACCGCCCCCACCCCCGACCGTCGGGGCGGTCGTCGCGGTGCCAGCACTGCACCCACTGAACGCGAGACTCAGCGCGAGGGCGAGCATCATGAGCAGGATGGCGCGCGGAATAGGTCGATGCTTCATCGTCATCCTTTGCGTTCGTGGTTTCCGGGGCGCATCGTGCCACGCGGGTTCGTGCATCATCTCAGCCGCCACGTGCGACGACACGGGAAACGACGAGGGCGCGGTCGATTCCGGTGCGGTCTACGTCGAGATGGGTAACGGCGCGAACGCGGGTGCGGCCCATGATGCTCATCCGCACGCCGTGGGGGAGCGTGGCGTCGCACCATTCGGCGGCGGTCATCCCGAGCGCGGCGACATCGAAGAAGACGAGGTTCGTCTCGACGGTCGCGGGGTCGATGTTGATACCCGGTAACTCCGCCAGTCCTTCCGCCAGCACGCGGGCATTCGCGTGATCCTCCGCGAGCCGTTCGACATTGTGCATGAGGGCAAAGACGCCGCCCGCCGCGATGATCCCCGCCTGCCTGAGCGCGCCACCGAATGCCTGCTTGTACCGCCACGCCGCGTCGATGAACGCGCGCGACCCGGCGAGCGCGGCCCCCACCGGCGCACCCAATCCCTTCGTGAAATCGACCCAGACCGAATCGAAGGGCGCGGCGATGGCGGCGGCGGGAACGCCGGACGCGACGACCGCGTTCATCAGCCGCGCGCCGTCCATGTGCGTCGCGAGGCCGTGGGCACGGGCCGTCGCGCAGACCGCTTCGAGCGTTTCGAGCGGCCAGACGGAGCCGCCGCCGAGGTTGCTTGTGTCCTCCACCCAAACGAGGCGCGTCGGCGGGGCGTAGCGGCTCGGCGCGTGGATCGCCGCTTCGACCTGCGCGGGCGTGAAGATGCCCCGCGCGCCTTCGACCTGGCTCAAGACGGCGCCGGAGAGCATCCCCGGTGCGCCCGCTTCGAAGTGGAAGAGGTGCGCGGTGCGATCCAGCAGCACCTCGTCTCCCGGGCGCGTGTGCACCTTCAGCGCGATCTCGTTGCACATCGTGCCAGAGGGGAGGACGAGCGCGGCCTCCTTGCCGAGCAGCGCCGCGACCATCCCCTGCAAGCGGTTGACGGTTGGGTCCTCGCCCTTCTGCTCATCCCCCACCTCCGCATCGCACATGAAGGCGCGCATCTCACGAGAAGGCTTCGTGAGTGTGTCGCTGTAGAGGTCCACCGTGATTGTCGACATTGGTGATCTCGCTCCCTGTTTTCGCTTGTCTTTCCCGGTGCTTGCCGTTACGGTAACAGTACAATCGCAGCGCGAAGGGAGCAATGGATGGCGATGAAAGCACGGACGACCGCCGATCTCCTCGTGGAGTGCCTCGAAAACGAGGGGGTGCGCTACATCTTCGGCGTGCCGGGGGAAGAGAATCTCAATCTGATGGAGGCGCTCGCGGATGGCACGTCCGTCCAGTTCGTCACCACGCGGCATGAGGGCGGCGCGGCATTCATGGCGGACCTCTACGGCCGCCTGAGCACCTACCCCGGCGTCTGCCTCGCCACGCTCGGCCCCGGCGCGACGAATCTCCTCACCGGCGTCGCGGACGCGCAACTCGACCGCGCGCCGCTCGTCGCGATCACCGGGCAGGCGGGGCTGGACCGGATGCACAAGGAGTCGCACCAGTACATCGACGTGGTGCAGATGTTCCGCCCCGTGACGAAGTGGAACGCGCGCGTCGAGCAGCCGGAGAACATGCCGGAGATCGTCCGCAAGGCGTTCCGCCTCGCGCGGCTGGAGAAACCGGGCGCGACGCACATCGAATTGCCGGAGGATGTCGCCGCCGAGGTTGTCGGCGCGGACGTCGCGCCAATGCCCGTCCGCCGCACCACCTACCCGCACGCGGACCCGGACAGCCTCGTGCGCGCCGCCGAACTGCTGACGAACGCCACCCGGCCCGTCATCCTCGCGGGCAACGGCGTCATCCGTCGCCGCGCGACCGGCGCGCTCCGTGCCTTCGCGCAGGGCCTCGGCATCGGTGTCACGACCACCTTCATGGCGAAGGGCGTGATCGACTACCGCGATCCCCTCGCGGAGCCTGCTGTCGGCCTGCGCGCCCTCGAAGCGAGCCAGTTCGGCCTGACCGACGCCGATGTCGTCGTGGTCGTGGGATATGACCTCGTCGAGTGGTCGCCGGAACTCTGGAACCCGACGGGCGCGAAGACGATCATCCACATCGACAGCACGCCCGCCGAGATCGACCGCCACTACCTCCCCGCCATCGAGGTCGTCGGGGAGATCGCGGACAGCCTGACCTCCCTGCATGATGCGGTGGTCGGCCATCACGTCCGCTGGCCCACGCCGCGCATCGGCAGCGACGAGGAGGAGGAGTTGCGCCGGTTCGCCGCCGACGACAGCATGCCGATGAAGCCGCAGCGCGTCGTCGGCGCCCTGCGCGACGCCCTCGGCGACGACGACATCCTCATCTCGGACGTCGGCGCGCACAAACTCTGGCTGGCGCGAATGTACCCGACGGCGCAACCGAACACCTGCATCATCGCGAACGGCTTCGCGGCAATGGGCATCGCCCTCCCCGGCGCGATCGCCGCGAAACTCGTCTTCCCGGAGCGCAGAGTAATCGCGGTCAACGGCGATGGCGGGTTCATGATGAACTGTCAGGAGTTGGAGACCGCACGGCGGATGAAGACCGCCTTCCCCACCGTCGTCTGGAAGGACGGGCGGTACGGCGTGATCGAGATGAACCAGTCGCGCCGCTTCGGGCGGCCCTTCGGCATCGAGTTCGGCAACCCCGACTTCGTCCAGTTCGCGCGGTCGTTCGGCCTGCCCGCCTACCGCGTCGATGCCGCCGCCGACCTCCTGCCGATCCTCAAACGCGCCCTCGAACTCGACCAACCCTCACTGATCGAGGTGCCCGTCGATTACCGCGAGAACATGCACCTCGCCGAACGCCTCGGTGTGCATTGAGAGGGCATACCGCAGTGCTCGCCATGATTAGATTCTCAAACGTATCTCCGTCTACAGTCGGTCGCGCCCATTGATCGCGCGCCATTCATTCCCACAAAGACGCGGCGTTTCTCCTGTGCAGCCGCAACCTTGCCGGACGGTGCATTAGCCACTACCATTGCGCGTACGCTCCGTACCGAACGAACAAACCGTAGGATAGATACGATTCGGCCCTCGGTTTCAGCACTCGGTGCTCAGCACCCAGCACTTCGCGAACGTCGGAGGCACCACGATTAACACGAATGCCGCATCTCCTACTGCCACGATTGCAACGAACCCGCTCACGCGCGGCTATGACACGGGCGGGTTCTACGACGAGATGTTCGCGCCGACGGACGGCGGCATCGCGCCGCGGCCGCACTACCGCGCCCTCGCGAACCAGCTTGTCCAACTGAGCGCCGACGACCTGCGCAATGCGAGCGACCTCGCGAACCGCTCCTTCCTCCATCAGGGCATCACCTTCACCGTCTACTCGGACTCCGAGCACGGTACCGAGCGCATCTTCCCCTTCGACCTGATCCCCCGGCTCATCCCGCCGGACGAATGGCGGCTGATCGACGCGGGGTTGCAGCAGCGCATCCGCGCGCTCAACCTGTTCATCCACGACATCTACCACGATCAGGAAATTCTCGCGGATCGCGTCGTGCCGCGCCAGCTCATCGTGCGGGCGCAGCATTTCCGCCGCGAGGTCGTCGGCATCGACGTGCCGCACAACCTCTATATCCACATCGTCGGCAGCGACCTCGTTCGCGACGCCGAGGGCCGGTATCTCGTGCTGGAGGACAACCTCCGCAGCCCCAGCGGCGTCTCGTACGTGCTGGCGAACCGCACGACGATGCGCCGCGTCATCCCCGACTGGTTCGGCGAGATGGGCGTCCGGTCGGTCGATCACTACTGCGGGCAACTGGTCGAGAATCTGCGCGCCCTCTCACCGCGCCCGGCGATACGCGGTTCGGGTGGCCCGACCGTCGTGCTGCTCACCCCCGGCATCTACAACTCGGCGTACTTCGAGCACGCCTTCCTCGCGCAGCAGATGGGCATCGAACTCGTCGAGGGGCGCGACCTTTTCGTCGTCGATAACCGCGTCTACCTGCGGACGACGCGCGGGCGCGAGCCAGTCGATGTCATCTATCGCCGCGTGGACGACGAATTCCTCGACCCCCTCGCCTTCCGCTCCGACAGCATGCTCGGCGTCGCCGGGCTGCTCGGCGCGGTGCGGACGGGGAACGTCGCCCTCGCGAATGCCATCGGCACCGGCGTCGCGGACGACAAGGTGATCTACCACTACGTCCCCGCGATCATCCGCTACTATCTGAACGAGGAGCCGATCCTCGGCAATGTGCCGACCTACCTCCCCTCGGACCCGGAGCAGCGCGAGTACATCCTCCAGCACGCCGGGGAGCTTGTCATCAAGGCCGCGAACGAGAGCGGCGGCTACGGCATGTTGATCGGCCCGAGCGCCACGGAGAGGGAGATTGCGGAGTTCCGCAGCCGCGTCGCCGCCAACCCGCGCGACTATATCGCCCAGCCCGTCATCCCCCTCTCCCGCGCGCCGTCGTTTATCCCCAACGACGCGGGCGACGGCGGACGCCTCGAAGGCCGGCACGTCGATCTGCGCCCCTACATCCTCAGCGGCCCGAAGGAGATCCATGTTCTCCCCGGTGGCCTTACCCGCGTCGCCCTCCGGCGCGGCTCCCTGGTCGTCAACTCCAGTCAGGGCGGTGGAAGCAAGGATACGTGGGTGTTGGGGTAAGACTGAGGACTGAGGACTGAGGACTGAGGACTGAGGACTGAGGACTGAGGGGAACAGTGAGCAGGGTTGAGCGGTTTGAAGACTTAATTGCATGGCAGAAGGCGCGGACGCTTACGCGCGACGTGGATCGTGCAACGAAGCAAGGTGAATTTGCGAGAGACTACGGTCTCGCGCGCCAACTGCAACGCGCGTCGGTATCGATCATGTCGAATGTTGCTGAGGGATTCGAGCGGGGTGGTCGGGGAGAGTTTCACCAGATCTTCTCCACCGCGAAAGCATCATGCGCGGAAACCCGCTCACTTCTCTACGTCGCGCTTAACGCGGAATACATCGACGACCCAACCTTCACGCGGTTACTCAGCAACGCCGACGAAGTAGCCCGCATCATCGGTGGCCTTCGTGCCAAAGTCGAACACCAACGCGACGAGCAGCGCACATCAGGGAGGAATGCATGATTCTCAGTCTCAGTCCTCATGCCGCCCAAAGGGCACCCGCAGTCCGCAGTCCTCCGGCGAAGCCGTGCTGAGCCGGATCGCCGAATCGTTGTACTGGATTGGTCGGTACGTCGAGCGGGCCGAGGATACGGCGCGCATCACGGACGTCAATTACCACCACACTCTGGAGATGGGCGCGTCGCCGGAGGCGCAGGCGCGACGGCGGCGACACTGGGAGGCGCTCATCACCATTGTTGGGGATGCGCCGCGCTTCTTCGCCACGCACGGCGAGGCGAGCGAGCAGACCGTGCCGCCGTACCTCACCTTCGGCGCGGAGAACCCGAACGCCATCGTCTCGTGCGTCGCCCGCGCGCGGGAGAATGCGCGCACGATGCGCCACCAGATCGCGAGCGAGATGTGGGAGGTGCTGAACCGCTTCCACCTCGAATTGCAGCGGTTGCAGGATGTCGGGGAGACGCCCGTTGCGTCGGAGAATGTGCACCTCTTCTACCAGTCGATCAAGGAGTTCAGCCATCTCTTTCAGGGCATCACAGACAGCACGATGCCCCGCGAGGAGGGCTGGTATTTCCTCCAGGCGGGGAAATTCCTCGAACGCGCCGAGAAGACTGCCCGCGCGCTGGACGTGAAATACCACCTGCTCGTCGCCGACGCCGCGCCCGCCGCGCCCGTCGCAGGGCCGGGGTTCACCGAGGCGGCAGCGGCAACCGCGATGGCCGAGGCGGAGGGCGTCCCCGGACACTGGGACCAGTGGCTCGCCGTCCTCCGCTCGCTCTCCGCGTATGAGGCGTACCACAAGATTTACCGCAGCACCGTCCGCCCCCGCTCCGTGATCGAGATGCTCACCCTCTCTCCTATCTTCCCCCGCTCCATCCGCTTCGCCATCGGCGAGGTGGACGCCGCCCTCGCCCACATCAGTACGGAGAATCGAGCATTGAGTACCGAGTATGATCCCCTCAGCACTCAGTACTCAGTACTCAGCACTGACCAGGAGGCGGAACGCGCGGTCGGCCGGCTCCACAGCGCGCTGGCATATCAGCGGGTGGAGGAGGTCTTCGCGGTCGATCTGCACGACTACCTCCTGGATATTCAGACGCAATGCTTCCAGATCGGCGAGCGCATTCAGGCGCAGTACTTCGCGCACCGCATTCTGCGCCCGGAGGAGGTCATCGCCTGAGCCTGTGCAATAATGAGGGTCGCGGAAATCGGGCCAAGTAGCGAGGAGTGGGGTATGACCGACGCACCGCCGGCGATTGATCTGAACATGAAGGTGATCGACGTGCAGACGTTGACCTTCAAGTACCGCTCGCACACCGGGCGGGACGACGAGGGACACGGGCACCCCGCGCCGGAGCACGACGCGACCCAGACGCTCACGCGTGTGCGGACGAGCGTGGGCGCGGAGGGCTACTGCTTCGGCGGGTCGCCGCAGACGGCGGTAGTCACGACCCAGTTGATTCGTGGCATGAACGCGCTCGACCGTGAGGTGATCTGGTACAAGCTCCTGCAGGGCCAGCGGCTGGAGCGGCGCGCGCTGGACGACCGCAACCTCGCCGCCGTGGACTGCGCGCTGTGGGACCTCGCGGGGCGGCTGACCGGCCTGCCCGTCTACAAACTGCTCGGCGCGGCGCGCGACACGGTGCCGGCCTACGCGAGCACGATGTGCGGCGACGACATCCCCGGCGGCCTCGACACGCCCGAGGCGTACGGCGCGTTCGCGAAGACGTGCAAGGCGCTCGGCTACCCCGCGTTCAAATTGCACACCTGGATGTCCCCGCACGGCCCTGACCTGAAGCGGGACATCGCCGCGTGCACGGCGGTGCGCGAGGCGGTCGGGCCGGAGATGAAACTCATGCTCGACCCGCACCACGACTACACCCGCGAGGAGGCCCTCTCTCTTGGCCGGGCCTTAGAGGAACTCGGCTATCACTGGATGGAGGAGCCGATGAATGAGCACAGCACCTCCTCCTTCGTCTGGCTCACCGAGAAACTCGATCTGCCGATCTGCGGCCCGGAGACGGCCCACGGGCAGATGTACACCCGCGCGGAATGGATCACACGCGGCGCGTCGGACATCTCGCGCGTCGGGGTCTTCGATGTGGGCGGCATCACGCCCTCAATGAAGACCGTCCACCTGTGCGAGGCCTTCCGGGTGCGCTGCGAAATTCACGGCGGCGGCGCACCGAATCTCCAGGTGCTCGGGGCGATGGCGATCCCCGGCGAGTTCTACGAGCGCGGCCTCCTGCACCCGCACGTCGATTTCGACGCCGAGAAGCCGTGGCTCAAGACCCCGATCGATACCATCGACGGCGCGGGCATGGTCCGCATCCCCGCCGGCCCCGGTCTCGGTGAGGAGATTGATTGGGACTTCATCAAGGACAATCTCGTCGCGGACTGGCACTAACGAGGGGACCCCGAATGAACCACCAAGGCGCAAAGAACGCAACGAGGGAATGTGTCCTTCTTTTCTCTGCGTTTCTTTGCGTCCTCTGCGTCTTTGCGTCCTTTGCGTCGATTTGGTTTCGTCCGGGGAGCGTAGCATGAGGTTCAAGATCGAGCATCGCACCACCTACACCTACGCCAGCCCCGTGCACGAAAGTTTCAACGAGGTGCGGTTGCAGCCGGTATCGAGCGAGACGCAGACCTGTCTCGCCTTCGATCTGACCATCGATCCGCCGGGGACGGTCATCACCTTTCAGGATTACTACGGCAACGCCGTCCACGACTTCGGTGTGCCGTACCTCCACGATCACCTGACGATCGAGGCGACGAGCGACATTATCACCTTCGCCGACGCCGATGTCCCCCTCTCCGGCCCACGCGACGGGGAACCGGACGCCTCGCCGCCCCTCGCGCGCGTCGCTGCGGACCCGTTGATCGCGGATGAGTACGCGGAATTCCTCGGCCCGAGCACGTACGTCGCGCTCGAAGCCGCTTCCGCCGAACTGACGCGCGCCCTGCTCGCCGTCGCGCCGGAGACGACGGCGTTCGCCTTTCTCCAGCGCGCGGCGACGTACATCCTGGAGAATTTCACCTACCAACTCGGCACGACGAACGTCTACTCGACGGTCGCGGAGGTGATCGCGGGGGGGAGCGGCGTCTGTCAGGACTTCGCGCACCTGCTCCTCTCGCTCTGCCGCCACGCGGGCCTCCCCGCGCGGTACGTCAGCGGCTACCTCGGTGATGTCGCGGAGAGCGGCGCGTCCCATGCGTGGGCGGAGGCGTTCGTGCCGCCGTATGGCTGGGTCGGGATAGACGCGACGCTCGGCCTGCCCTGCACCGGGCGGCATGTGAAGATCGCGGTCGGACGCGACTACGCGGACGTCGCCGTGGTGCGGGGCACCTACCGGGGCGGCGCGGAGGCGGCCTTGACCGTCGAGGTGCGGGGCATCGCGCGGGACGACACGCGGGAACTTTCCACGGCGCACGTCACGGGCCGCGACCGCACGCGCGGCAAACTGATCCAGTACCAGACGGTCGGCACGATGAGCCAGTGGCAGCGGCTGGGCGCGATGACCCAGACCCTCGGCGGCATGACCCAGACAATGGGGAACATGACGCAGACGCTCGGCACGTACCCGATGCAGATGCCCGGTCAGGAGGACGAGTCCGACGTGCCCCGGCAGCAGCCGCAGCAGCAACAGCAGTAGACAGTAGGCGGGGAAGGGGCCTTTCCCCACTTGCCGCGCGCAACGTGTGCGCCGACCTTTCGCCCGATTCACTGGCTCTATCGCCATGTTGCGTCGCGCGATCGACCGAGCCTTTGACGATTGCGGCGATTGCGTGGGATAAAAAAGCGACGAGGGCACCCGAAGCCGACCACATCGACGGTTTCACGCCAAATGAGCAGACGCCGCCGTAGAGTATCGTGGATCGGAACATGCGCGTAGTCTGTGCGTGGCGACCACAGGGCGCAGCGGTGGACGGGAGAACAGCGAGTGGACGAGACGCGGACGTCCCGGAACGATCAGCGCACCTCCCCGGCCTGTCTGCTTGGGGAGAAATATCGCGTCGAGCGCGTGATCGGCGAGGGGGCGTTTGGTCGCGTCTATCTCGCCACCGACACGCGCCTGCGCCGTCTGGTCGCGATCAAGGAACTCCTAGCCAGCCGCGAAGCGACGCCCCCTGAGGTCTTCCACCGCTTCCACGAGCGCTTCGAGCGCGAGGCACGGGCGGGCGGCGCGGTGATGGACCCGCACATCGTTGTCGTGCACGGGATGGAGACCGATCCGCAGGGCAACACCTACCTCGTGATGGAGTACGTGGACGGGACGAACCTGCGCGACCTTCTCGTGGGGGTGCAGGCCCTCCCGCCCGAGCGAGCGACCGCGATCGCGCTCGACATTGCTCGCGGGCTGGCGGTGATGCACGAGGCGGGCATCGTCCACCGCGACCTCAAGCCCGCGAATGTCATGATTTCCCGCCGTGGCAGGGCGAAGATCGGCGATTTCGGCGTCGCGCAGGTCGGGGACGAGAGCCAGCGGACGCGCACCGAGTCCGGTCACCCCGGCACCCCTCGCTACATGTCGCCCGAGCAGTCAACCGGCACCGGCTACCTGGACGGGCGCAGCGACCTCTACAGCCTCGGCCTTATCCTCTACGAGATGCTTGCGGGCGCGCCCTACATCCCACGACAACGGCCGCTCGCGGATGTCGCGCCCGCGACGCCGCCCGCGCTCGCGGCGATTGCGGAGCGCCTCCTGCAGCCCGCCCCGGATCGGCGCTTCCAGAACGCCGCCGACGTGGTAGCGCGGCTCGCTGCGTTACCCGTGGACACGGGCATCTCGTCGGGCGAGCACGTCCCCTATCCCCAGGCCGGCGAGCCGCAGGCGGAGACGGTAATCCCCACACGGCTACCCCCCGCGTCCCTGCCGCCATCCATGACGCGGCCCCCCGCCCGACGCGCGGTGCGGGCGGTCACGATGGTCGGTGCGGTGGTCGCGGTCTCCCTCGCAGCATTCCTCTCCCTCGTTTTCGTCGTTAATCGCGGTGGCGGCGTTGCGACCACTTCGCCGCTGCCCGCTTCGCCGCTGCCCCGCGCCACGGTCGAGGCGGCGAATCTCCCCGCCACGAGTGTGTCGTCCGCGTTGTCACCCGCGACCGCTCCGATACCGAGCGCCATGCCGAGTCCACGCGTGGCGAGTTCGCCGACCGGAGGGACGCTCCCCGGAACGCCGCGGCCAACGCCGGTATCGCCCCGCGCGGTGAAACTGACGCCCGGCACGCCACTGCCGACGGTTCCCCTCCCCGGTGTATTCGTCGGCCCACGCGGGCTGTATACCTTCCATTATCCACAGGACGCACAGTTGAACCCGCCGGGCCGCGCCATCGATGCACAGATCACGCTCGACGGCGGCCTGCAGGTGAGCGTGGGATCCTATGACAGCGCCTTCCGATTCAGTGATCAGGAACTCGCGAACATCCTCATCAGCTCGGCCGGCCCCGGCGCGACGGTGACGGAGGCGACCACGGTGAAGATCGCCGGGCGGGATGGCGTGCGGCTCCGCTACACCGCGACGACCACGCGGGGGGCAACACGAGTTACTTACGCCGTCGCGTTCGCCACCGACTCCTTCGCCCTCAACCTGCTCGCGGGGGCGCCGCAGGAGTACGAGGGGATGCTGACCGATCGCATCGCGACGCTCGACGCGATCGCCGGGTCATTCACCGTGCCGCCGCCGCCCGTGAAGCAGTACGCGGAGCCGCAGGGCCGCTTCTCGTACCAGTATCCAGAGCAGTGGGCCGAGGGGCCACCCGCGAACGAGTCGCAACTGGGTCGTGTCGAGGACCCACGCAAGGTCGCGGCGTTCAACGTCGGCATCACACCGAATCTCGGCTCGCTCTCGCTCGGCGATTATTTCGACCGGAACCTGCAGGGGATCACCGACCCGACGTATGGCCCGAAGCGATACATGCGCATCAGCGACGGGGAGACGACCATCGGCGGCATACCGGCGCGGTTCATCGTCTTCACCGCCGACCCGAATGATGACGGGGTGCTGCGCGAAATTCATCAGTGGCTGCTCATCAAGGACGGAATGGGGTACACGCTTACCTTCCGCACCCCGGCGGACAAGGCGGGGGAGTTCCAGGACGTGGGCGACGTGATCGCCAGCACGTTTACCCTCCCGTGATCCCGCAGAATGCGGCGGCCGCCCGCCGTATTTTCACTTACCACTGTCCCTGCGCGCTGCCCACTCCCCGCATTGCTCATTGCCCATCGCTCGTTTACACTCGCAGCGCTGCCGGACCAATGGCGACAGGCGGCACGCGACGGAGCGGAGGAGAGAGGGCAGCAATGGCGGTGCAACTCTACGTCGGAACCGAACACGGGATGGTGACGCTCAGCGAGGGGCGTCGCGGCTGGCAGCAGATCCATTCCACCCTGCCCCGCAGGCGCATCGTCGCCGTGGACTACAATCGCTCCAGCCCGAACCTCGTCTACATCGCGGTCGATAATGAGGGCATCTATAGTTCGAGCGACGGCGGCGGCTCCGCCATTTTCCGCGTCGGCGGGGACGCGCACTGCGTCCATGTGCGCCGCGACGCGCCGAAGACGATCTACGCCGGCATGAACAAGGCGCTCATCTGGGCGAGCGGCGATGGCGGCGCCAACTGGAACCGGCTTGACAGCTTCCGCGAACTCTGGGGCAACCCGGAGGACGTCGCCCTGCGAGACCGACCGCGCGGCGTCGTGCGCGCCGTGATCGGTGTGCCGTCGGTCAAGGTGGGCATCCTCGCCGGTCTCGACCCCGAGGGATTGGCCTTCAGCCTGGATGACGGGCACATTTGGAACTATGTCGAGGGCAGTCCGACGGGCATTCGCGGCCTCGCCGTCAATCCGTCGAACGCGGCGTATCTCTACGCGGCGACGGATCGCGGCATCGCGCGGAGCATCAACGGCGGGAACAGCTGGCTCGAAAGCAACATCGAACTGCCGGAAGGCCCGGTGTCGTGGGTCAGCACGGCGGGGGACTTCCTGTTCACTTCCGTCAATGGCGCGTTGTACCGGGCGCAGCAGGGAATGCCGATCTGGAAGCCCGTCTCCAGCCCCGCGACCGCCCGCATGACCGCCGTCGCGACCGACGCCGACGACCGCAGCGCGGCGAGCGGCCTCTTCTACGGCACGCACGAGGGCACCATCGTGCGCGGCACGGACGGCGGCTCTCGCTGGGCCGAAGTGGCGCACGGCCTTCCCCCGATCCACTGCCTTGCCGTGGCGCAGGACTGACGGCCAGAGGAACAAGGAACAAGGAACAAGGAACGAGAAGGGCATTGTCTCCAGCCACTCGTTACTCGTTACTCGCTTCGTGCCGCTCCCACGCATCGACAAGGAAAGCGTGCATCCGCCGGCGGAAAACGGCGGCGTCGAAGCGGCGGGCGTGGGCGACGATGGCCGCGCGATCCCAACGTTGCGCCTGTACCCGCCGCATCGCGTCCACGAGGGATTCGACGGTCTGATCGGGGAAGAGCACCCCGGTGACGCCGTCGATGACCGATTCGACCGCGCCACCGCGACCGAGCGCGACGACGGGCCGCCCCGCCGCCTGCGCCTCCAGTTGGGCGATGCCGAAGTCGTCCTCGGCGGGGAAGATCGTCGCGGTGCAGCGGGCGTACTTCTCGCGCTTCTCTTCATCGGAGATGTAGCCGAGGAAGCGGACGGTCGACCCGGCAATCGCTTCGAGCGCCGCGCGATCCCGCCCCGCGCTCGCGATCTCCAGCCGCACGCCGAGCGCGTTCGCCGCCCGCACCGCGAGGTCGATCCGCTTGTACGGCACGAGGCGCGAAACGAGGAGGAAGAACGGCTCCGGCTCCTCCGGCGTCCCCGGTGGCGCGGCGTAGCGGTCCGTCTCCACCGGCGGGTAGATGACGGTCGCATCCCGCCCGTAGATGCGGGCGATGCGGACGGCGACGGTGCGAGAGTTCGCGACGAAATGATCGACGCGCGCGGCGGTGGCGCGGTCCCAGCGACGGAGCGCGGTGAGCATCGGACGCAGCCCGGCATCAACAACGCGCCCGAACCCCTCCCGCGCGGCGTACGCCTCGTAACTCCACGCGAAGCGCATCGGCGCGTGGCAGTAGCAGACGTGGAGCGCACCGGGCGGCACGCGCACTCCCTTCCCGAACGCGCTCGACGAGCTGACGATCAGGGGATATGCCGCGAGGTTGAACTGCGCCATCGCCAGCGGGTAGAGCGGCAGGTACGGCTGATGATGCCGCATCACCCCCGGCAGGTGCTGCATGAACGATGGGTGGATATCCCAGTCGCGGTACGCATCCGGCATCCCCGCGCGATCATAGATGCTCGTGTATACCGGCGCATCCGGGAAGAGGGCGTGCAACTGCTCCACCACCCGCTCCGCCCCGCCGTTCTGGTTGAGGTAGTCGTGGGCGAGCGCGACGGGGGGGAGGACTGAGTATTGAGTACTGAGTACTGAGTTAAACACGCTTCAGTCCGGGGCGTTGCTGGCGCTCGACGGAGGAACACAGGCCACCGAGAATACGCGTTACTTCTTCGGCGTGGGCTTGTAATGCATTGCGTCGCCCACGCTCGAATCCTTCGGCAATATTCGACATCACAGAGACGGCGGCATGCTGAATCTGATTGGACAAACCGAAGTCCTTCGCAAACGCCCCCATCCGCGCAACTTCATCGATAGACGCCGTGAGCACCCGCGCCTTCTGCCAGGCGGTCAAATGCTCGAACCGCTCAATGACCACCATCACCTTCTCCCCACCTCAGTACTCGTCAACTCTCTCAATACGCTCCGCGCATACTGAGGACGGCGCGAGGGGTGCGGAGGAGGATTTCGAGGTCGAGGCGGACGGACCAGTTCTCGGCGTAGTAAATGTCGAGGCGAACCATCTCTTCGAAGGTCAGGTCGCTACGGCCGGAGACCTGCCAGAGGCCGGTAAGTCCGGGGGTGACGGCGAGCCGCTGATGGTGCCACGGCTCGTAATGCTCCACCTCGACGGGCACCTGCGGGCGGGGGCCGACGAGGCTCATCTTGCCGATCAGGATGTTGAACAATTGCGGCAGTTCATCGAGGCTCGTCGGGCGGATGGCGCGACCGACCCGCGTGCGGCGCGGGTCCTGCTTGTGCTTCCGCAGGCGGGCGTCGCCGTTGCCGTTCGCCAGCACCTCGTGCTGCGTCTGCTCGGCGTCCGCCCGCATCGAGCGGAATTTGTAGCAGGTGAAGCGCTTGCCGCCCTTGCCGACGCGGGTCTGCTTGATGAAGATCGGGCCGGGGGTCTCCAGCCTGATGGCGAGGGCGATGGCGAGCATCGGGATCGACGCGAGGATCAACGCGGCGGTCGCGCCGAGGATGTCCACCCCGCGCTTGACCCACAGATTCCAGCCCCGGATGCGGCTGGCCTGCACGCCGATCAGCGGCACGCCATTCAGTTCGTTGATCTGCACGCGCCCGAGGGACAACTCGAAGAGGTCCGGCACGAGCTGGAAGCCAACGTCCGCGTCGCGGCAGGTCGTGATGACGCCAAGGATGCTGTCGTGCGCCTGCGGCGGCAGGGCGATGACAACCTCGGAGATCTGCGCGTCCCTGATGACCCGCGCGAGCGCGCCGCGCTCCCCCAGCCGCTCGGGGCGGATGATGCTCCGGCTCGTCGCAATTGCCCAATCGTCCGCGACGGGGAAATCGTCCACAAACCCGACGAGCCGGAAGCCGAGGTCGTTGTTCGTCGCGAGGTAGCTCATCACACGCTGCGCTGACGGGCCGGAGCCGACGACGACGGCCCGCTCGACGCCAATTCCCCGCTGCCAGAGCTGATCCCGCACCAACCGGCGGATGCCGCGCTCCAGCGTCAGGAGGAGCAGGGTCGCGGCCCACGCATAGATCACGAAGAGGCGGGAGGAGACGAACTCGGGCCGGAGGAAGACGACGACGAGTACGGCAGCGTTTGCGACCGTCACCGCGCCCCAGATGCCCGTCATCTCTGCGAGGAAACTCGTGCCGCGCGGCAGCCGGTACAGCCCGCGCAGGCCGAAGGCGAGCACCATCGCGAGGATCAGCAGCGCGTTGTAGGAAGTGTAGACGCTGAGGGGCTGGTGGTTGTACCACTCAACCATGCCGCCGAGTTGGGCCACGTAGCGCACCCAGTACGCGAGCCGGAATGCGAGCGCGACCGTCAGGGCATCGAGCAGGATGAAGGCGACGATGCCGAGCGGCCCCGCCCAACGCGGGTATGCGGCACGCGCGCCGCGCATTGCCGGGGCGGGAGAGGATGCAGCCCGCTCGCGCTCGATCACTGACACGATACCGCCGCACCTCCACGCTGCAATCCACACCCCACGCGCGGGTGGGGTTCGATCAGGGGTACGCCACGCATCACCGCGTGCCGCGATACGAACCCGGCACCTCACGTGACGTTCGGGCCGAAGTATAGCACAGCCCGGAAATGTACGTACACCGGGTTTCACGATCATACGGAAAGAAAGGATTGGCAGCGTGTCTTGGTGTTCGATGGCGCAGTCCGAGGAACAGCAACGCGACCGTAACCCAGTAATACCGATTCCTGTTGAAGCGTTCACATTAGCACCACGGCCACCAGTGGTAGTTCGTCGTCCGACACAACTGCACCGGATCGTCATGCAGCGCCACACAGCGTTGCCCGACGACTTGTTCCAGTTCC
>JAABUS010001802.1_pt1 | contig 33249 bp, 32 predicted proteins | sample 5560161 | NCBI WGS metagenome assembly JAABUS01 (sample SAMN10711885, study PRJNA513376) | rock metagenome | isolation source: Antarctica rocks | place: Antarctica: Victoria Land, Trio Nunatak nord | collected 2016-01-04 | reverse complement strand
GCGGCGGCGAGGTCGAGGCGGCGCTTCATGCCACCGGAGTAGGTGCTGATGCGGTGGTCGAGGGCGTCGCCGATGTCGATCAGGTCCGTGATGTCGGCGATCCGCTCGGCGATCTCCGAGCGGGAGAGGCCGTAGAGCCGGCCTTGCAGGCGCAACAGCTCCGTCCCGCTCTGCTTCGGGTCGAGGGCGGCGTCCTGGAGGGCGACGCCGATGCGGAGGCGGACCTTCTCGGGATCTTCCACCACGTCGAACCCCGCCACCGTGGCCGAGCCGCCGTGGGGCCGGAGCAGGGTGCACAGCATCCGTACCATGGTCGACTTGCCGGCACCGTTGGGACCGAGGAACCCGTAGACCTCGCCGGTCTCGACGCGCAGGTCGACGCCGGCCACGGCCTCGTTCGCTCCGAAGCTGCGCCGGAGGCCCTCGGCGATGACGGCCTGATCGACGCTCACGGGACGGGCACGGTAGCGGGGGCGGCAACGGCGCCCGCCGCCGATTTCCGCAGGGCCCGCAGGAGCAGCAGGGGGTCGCCCAGGCGGTGGCGCAGCTCGCGCTCGAGCCCGGCGATCGGGTACAGGTTCTGGGGCGCCCGGGCGTCCTTGTGGGCGGCCGACGCGAACCGCGGCAGCGCGGCGGTGACCCGGTCCGCCAGGGCGGGGACCGCCGTCGCGGCCACCTCGAGCGACGCTTCGCAGCGGACCACGCCGGACCAGCCGTGGGCCCGCTCCCCCGGCAGGCGGAGGTACCACGACCACCGGCTCCAGCGCCCGCCGATGAGGAACACGGGCGTGCGCTCACCGTCGCCCAGGGCGGCGACCACCCCCACGACCGCCTCGGGCAGGTAGGACCGCTGGTGGGTCTTGACGTAGCCCACCGCCCCCGGCAGGCGGTGGCGTTGGCGGAGGGGACCGTCGAGCACGAGTAGGTCGCAGTCGCCGCCGGCCCTGGCGCCGGCCGCCTCGCTCACCCGGTGCTCGAGGTCGGCCATGCCGCCCTGGAGCGCGAGGGAGAGGGCGTCGGGGTCCTCTGACGCCACCGGGTGGGGCCGGTAGCGGCCGTGGCCGGTGACGATGGCCTCGGCGTCGGCCACCGGGCAGAACAGGCCGCGACCGACGGCCAGCTCCCGGAGCTCGGCGGCACCGTCGCAGCGCACGACCCCGGCGCCGAAGCTGGCACAGATGCCCTGGCGGGGCACGCCGTCGTCGGGCGTGACCCACACCCGGGCGTCGACCCGGCGCACCCCGTCGACGAAGCAGATCACCGCCGGCGCCACCGTGCCTGGAGCCGGGCGGCGCGGGCCCCAGTCGGCGGGCGCCGCCTCGACGGCCAGGTCGACGTCCGGGCTGGCGGCGGCGAGAGCGGCGTCCTCGGCCGGCGCCCCGTACTCGGGGGACCACGTCTCGACCGCGAACCGCATCACGCCACCAGTCGGGTGACGGTGGACGAGCCCGGGCCCTTGTCCACCACGAAGCGCACAGGGACCCGTTCGCCGAGGTCGGCCACGTGGGTGATCAGCCCCACGGTGCGACCCCGGGCGCCCAGCTCCTCGATGGCCGCCGCCACCGTGTCCAACGTCTCGGGGTCGAGGCTGCCGAAGCCCTCGTCGAGGAAGATCGACTCGAGCCGGGCGGCGCCGTCGGCGGCCAGCGCCCCGATCTGGTCGGCGAGCGCGAGGGCGAGGGCCAGGGAGGCGAGGAAGGTCTCGCCCCCCGAGAGCGTGCGGGCGGAGCGCACCTCGTCGGCGCAACGGTGATCGACCACGAGGAAGTTGGCCCGCTGGTCGAGGGCGAGGGAGTAGTCGCCGCCCGAGAGGTCGAACAGCACCTCGGTGGCCGCCGCCACGAGCGCACCGACGGCTTCGTCGAGCACCCACTTCTCGAAGTGGTCGGCCGACAGGTGGGTGGCCAGGGCGGTGGCGATATCGGCCGACCGACCTTGCTCGGAGACCTCCCGGCGGTGGTCGGCCGCCTCCTCCATGGCGCTGGCCACGGTGGCCACGGACGCACGGGCCTCGGCCACCGCTTCGGCCACGGCCTGGAACAGGTCGTCGCCGGCCCGCTCGACGCCCGCGGCCTTGCAGCGCTCGGTCAGATCATCGGCGCGGGCCGCCCGCTCCTGGGCGGCGGCGGCCGCTCGGGCCTCTGCCGCCTCGGCCGCGGCCTGCTGCTCCGGTCGGGCATCGGCCGCCCAGGCCGCCAAGGCCTGCCAGTCGGCGGCCAGGTCGTCGTGGCCCGGCGGGGGTGGACCGAGGGCGGCCACCCGGTCCCGCTCGTCGGCGAAGCGCCGGCGGTCGGCGGCCTCGGCCGCGACCAGCCGGTCGAGCTCGGCCCGCGCCGCGGTGGTGCCGGCGCGGGCGGCTCGATCGGCCCGGCGGGCGGCGTGGCGGGCGGTGTCGGCAGCGGCCACCTCCACCAGGCGGGCCGCCACCTCGGCCGGGTCGGGTGCCGCGGCCAGGGCGGCTTCGATCGCCGCCAGCCGTTCGCGAATCGACGCCAGCCGGTTCTCGGCCTTCGTGTGCGCCTGCTCGGTCTCCCGGCGCGCCCCCACCGCTTCGGCGAGGTGGGCGGCGGCGGCGGCACGGGCGGCGGACGCCGCATCCACCGCCTCGGCGGCGGCGGCGCCGTCGAGGTCCGGAACCTCGTGCACCGCTTGGCGGCACACCGGGCAGTCCTCGCCGGCGACCAGCGAGCCGGCCAGGTCGTGGGCCCGGTGCTCCCAGCGGGCCCGTTCGAGGCGCGCGTCGGCCGCCGCGAGGTGCTGCTCGGCGGCGGTGTGGTCCGCCTCGGCAGCGGCCTCTGCTACCCGGCACTGACCCAGGCGCGCCTCCGCCTCCGCCCGCCGGCCGAGGAGGTCGGCCTGTTCGGCATGGGCGCGCTCGACGGCCTGGAGGTCGGCCGCGGTGGGCAGGGCGGCGAAGGCGGCCTCGGCGGCGTCGAAGGCCCGCTGCGCCTCGGCTTCGGCGGCGGCAAGGCGCTCGACGTCCTCCCGGGCGGCGGCCAGGGCGTCGGTGCGGCCGCCCAGGTCGGCGGGCTCGGTGATCTGGGCCAGCAGGCGGGCCCGCTGAGCCGCCGTCTCCGCCTCGGCCGACGCCTCCCGCTCCGACCGCTCGAGGCCCTCGATGGCCGGGCGGGCCGCGACGACCTCGGCCCGCAGGGCCTCGAGCGCGTGGAGGCGGGTCTCCGCCGCCGCCTTGGCCGCGGGGGTGGCGAAGGCGAGCTTGCCGAGCAGCCTGGCCGCCACCTCGGCGCGCCCTCTTGCGACCGAGGCCCGGTGCCGGGCGGCCGTGGCCATGCGGGCGAAGACGCCGAGGTCGAGCAGCGACACCAGGAGGTCCTGGCGGGTGCGGGGCTCGACGTGCAGCAACCGCGCGAACTGGCCCTGCGGCAGGACCACGCACGTGGTGAAGTGGTCGAAGTCGAGGCCGAGCAGCTCGGTGACCGCGCTCGTCACTTCGGCGGCCGTCCCCGCCAGCACCTCGCCGTCGGCCTTCCGCTCGAGGCGCGCTTCGCGGGTGCTGGCCCCCGCCTTCGTCCGCCGCACCACCCGGACCGCCTCGTAGGCCTCGCCGCCGACCGTGAAGTGGAGGTCGACCCGGGCCTCGGTCTGCCCGAGGGCGATGACCGGCTCCACCGCCCGCCGGTCGAGCCGGGGGATGCAGCCGTAGAGGGCGAACACGAGGCCGTCGATGATGCTGGACTTGCCGGCGCCGGTGGGACCGGTGATGGCGAAGAGGTCGGCCCCCTCGAAGTCGATGGTGACCGGGTCCCGGAAGGCGGTGAAACCTTCGAGCTCGAGGCGGACGGGACGCATCAGCCCACCTCTTCCAACAGCTCGCCGAACAGCTCCACCAGCGCGGGGTCGGCCGAGCCCTGCTCGGAGAGGTAGGAGCCGAACAGCTCGGCGGGGCCGCGCCCGGCGCGGGTGGCGATCGGCGGAGCGCCGGGCTCGGAGCCCTCTGGGCGCTCGATGCGCACGTCGACGCAGTGGGGGAACCGCTCGCGGACCTCGTCGGCCAGACCGACGCGGGGCGGCTCCCGGACGGTGATGCGGAGGTGATCGTCCCCGGTGGTGCCGGCGAGGGCGGTGAGCTCGGCCAGGCTGCCGGCCAGGTTGCGGAGGCGCCGGCCGGAGGTGAGCCGGTGCTCGACCACGGTGGCCGGGGCGCCGGGATGGGCCTCGACGAGAAGCACGGCCTTCTCGTCGGTGGTCTCCCCGAAGTCGAGCTGCAGCGGCGAACCGCAGTAGTGGATCGGGCACGGCCCGCTGATCCGCTGGCGGCGGTGGAGGTGGCCGAGGGCGACGTACTGCGCCGCGGCCGGGAAGCCGAGCGCGCCCACCTGGTACTGCTCGATGGTGTGGGCCATCCGCTCGCCTCCGCCGGTGAGGCCACCGGTGACCGAGAGGTGGGCGGCGACCAGGTTCACGGTGTCGGCCCGGAACCCGGCGGTGAGGGCGCCGAGGAGGTCGCGGACCCGCTGGTCGTAGAGCTGGCCGTGGTCCTGCGCGTCCAGCCCCATCAGCTCGGTGGCCCGCACCACGTAGCGCTGGGAGAGGAAGGGCAGCATCGCCACCTGCGCCCGCTCGGTGCCGTCGCGCGACACCACCTCCACCAGGCCGCCCTCGTCCGGGCGGGCGAACACCGCCCGGGTGACGACCGAGCCCAGCTCGAGCAGCGGCTGCACCGCCTGGAGGCGGCGACCGTTGTCGTGGTTGCCGGCCACGACGACCACGGTGGCCCCGCTGGTGGCGAGGTCGAGCAGCGCCCGGAACACGATCTGCTCGGACTCGGGGCCGGGCGCGGCGGTGTCGAACAGGTCGCCGACCACGACGACGAGGTCGACCTGCTCGACGGTGGCCACCTCGGCGATCTCCCCCAGCACGGCGACGTGCTCGTCGGCCCGGCTCCGGCCGCGGATGGTGCGGCCCACGTGCCAGTCCGAGGTGTGGAGGATCTTCACGCTTCGACCCTACGCAGGAGGTGTGACAGCGCCGCGGACGCCCGGCTCTAGGACATGAGCAGGCCGATCCCCACGGAGAGGCTGCCGATGGCGAGGCTGACGGCGCCCAGCCAGACGAGCACGACGAGGCGGTTGGGCTCGGTGGCACCTCGGCGGGTGACGGACAGGAAGAACCCGGCGGGCATCAAGATGGCGGCCCAGGCGATGCCGAGGCGAGCGACGGATTCGGCGAGCCCATCGAGATCGACGGCGTCGACGAACAGCTGGCTGACGAGAGCCAGCGTGACGAGCACCCCGGCGTGGGCGTGGCCGGCCCGGACTGTCGGTCGTCCAATTTGGACCGTCTAATGTCTCCTGTCAATGACCGAGCTGAACGCAACCGCCGCCTCGCTCCTCGGCTTCCTCGCCGGGGGTGAGGCGCGGTCTGGCTGGGAGCTGGCCCAGGTGGCGCAGGTGGCCATCGGGAGCTTCTGGAACCTGACCCGGAGCCAGGTCTACCGGGAGCTCCGCGACCTGGCCGCCCGGGGGCTGGTCGAGCCGGGCGAGCCCGGCCCGCGTGACCGGGTGCCGTACCGGATCACCGACGGTGGCCGCCGGGAGTTCGACGCCTGGATCGCCTCGGCACCCGGCCCCGACCTCATCCGCCACCGGCTCCTGCTCACCGTCCTGTTCTCCGAACACCTCCCCGCCGGCCGGCTGGCCGAGATCCTGGCCGACCAGAGGGCGGCCCACGTCGACCAGCTCGAGGGCTACCGCCGCCTCCGTGCCCTCGGGCCCGAGGGGTCGGCCGCCGCCACCCTGGCGTTCGGGATCGCCTACGAGGAGATGGTGCTGGTCTGGCTCGACGAGGTGGCCGCGCCCCTCGCCCGGCGAAGACGGTAGCTAGCGTCGGCCCGTGCGGGTGGGCGTGCTGGGCGGCGGGATCCAGGGGTGCTGCATCGCCCTCGAGCTGGCGTCGCGAGGCGTCGAGGTGGCCCTCGTCGAAGCGGCCGACGCGGTCATGAGCGCGGCCTCCCGCCACACCGAGGGCAAGATCCACCTCGGCTGGGTGTACGCCAACGACCCGACCCTGCGCACGGCCGAGCTCCAGATGCGTGGCGCGCTGACGTTCCAGTCGCTTCTCCGGCGCTGGGTGGGACCGGCCTTCGACGCCGTGCCGGTCTCGGGCGGGTTCACCTACGCCGTCCACGCCGAGAGCCTGGTCACCCCGGAAGCGCTCGCGGCCACGTACTTCGAGATCGGGCGGCGCATCCAGCGCCTGGCCGACGAGGACCCCGACGCCGGCTACTTCGGCATGGACGACCTCCATCGCGTGGAGCGGATCGGGCGAGACGACGCCGGTGCCGCCGCGTACGGGCCTGCGGTCTCGGCCCTGTTCGCCACGTCGGAGGTGGCGGTGGAACCCGACGCCGTGGCCGACCTCCTCGTGAAGGCGGTGGAGGGGACCGACGGCATCGACGTCCGCACCGGCCACCACGTCACCGACGTCGACCTCCGCAGCCGATCCGCGTCTGCGGTCCGGGGCCCCGACCAGCCGGTCACCACGCTCGGCCCGTACGACCACATCGTCAACTGCACGTGGAGCGACCGGCTGGCGATCGACGCCGCCGCCGGGCTGGCACCCCCGGGGCCGTGGACGTTCCGCATGAAGTACTTCGTGCGCGTGCCAGGACCGGCGGGCGCGGTGCCGCCGACCACGGTGGTGCTCGGCCCCTTCGGCGACGTCGTCGACTACCGCACCGGCGACTACTTCCTCGCCTGGTACCCCGCCGGTCGCACCGGCTGGTCCACCGCCGTGTCTCCGCCCCGGTGGCCGACGAGGCCGGATCCCGACGAGGCCGACCGCATCACCCGTGGCACCGTCGACGCCCTCTCGGCGGTGGCACCGGCGGTGTGCGACCTCGCCGCGGGCGCGCCGCCAGGATCCACCGACGTCCGTGGTGGGGTGATATACGCGCTCGGCGCGTCGGACGTGGACGATCCCGCCAGCCGCTTCCACCAGCGCTCCGACGTCGGCCCGGCCACCGCCTCGGGTTGGTACCACAGCGTCGACACCGGCAAGTACACGACTGCGCCGCTGTTCGCCGTCCGAACCGCCGACCGGATCCTGGACCACGGGTGACCGCCGCCATCTTCATCGCCATGCCCGTCTACCGGGGAGCCGAGACCGTCCCCGAGACGTTGCGCTCCATCCGGGCGCAGACCCTCGAGGACCACCGCGTGGTGATGAGCGTCGACGGAGCCGACGACCCGACCATCGACGTGTGCCGGGAGTTCGCCGCCACCGACCCCCGCCTCGAGGTCGTCGTCCAACCCCAGCGCCTCGGGTGGCCGGGCAACTTCAACTGGCTGGTCGAGCACTGCGACGCCCCCTACTTCTGCTATTGGCAGCAGGACGACCTGGCGTCGACCGGCTACCTCGAGGCGCTGATGGCCGAGCTGGCGACCCACCCCGGGGTGGCCATCGCGCACACCGACGTGCAGTGGTTCGGCGCCCAGCACCGCCGCGACTCGGCGCCGGCCGTCGCCGGTGCGCCGCTCGACCGGGTGTTGCGGGTCCTCGAGGCGCTCCGCTACGAGCCGCTGCGCGGTCTGATGCGCACGTCCATGCTCCCGCCCGGGCCTCCGGGGATCCCCCTCAGCGTCGACGAGAGCTGCCAGGAGGAGTTCGTGTTCCTCGCCGGCATCGCCGCCCGGGGCGGCTTCGCACCGGTCGACCGGGCCCTGTACTTCAAGCGGGCCCACCGGGACAGCGCCTACCTGAAGTGGCACGTCTGGCCGGCCTGGCGGCGCCGGCGGGGGTGGATCACCATGGGCGCGGGGCTCCACGCCGTCGCCGCCGGCCTGGCCACCGACGCCGAGCGGGGCCGCCTGCCGGCGCTCGTGCTCGACCGGTTGCTGACCGAACGACCGGGCCGGGGGTTCTTCTACCGCCCGCCGCCCGGGCCGGGCGAGACGCCCCGCTTCGTGCGGGACCTCACCGCCCTCGCCCGCCTCCAGGTGGTCGACGCCATGCTCGAGCCGCCCGGCAGCCTGGAACGTCCGGTGTCACCGGAGATCCTGGACGCGCTGCGCGTGGAACGGGACGCCGGGCGGGTCCGTCGCCGGCTGGCCGACGAACTGGCCACCTCGGGGACCATCGACGTCTCGCCCGCCGCCGGCGCCCCCGGGGAGGCGTTGCTCGGCTACGGCTGGAGCAGCGCCGAGCCGTGGGGCACGTGGAGCGACGGCGGGGCGGCCACCCTCCGGGTTCCGACCGTCGGCAGGGGCCCATGGCGGGCGACCCTGCACGCCCACATCGCCACGCGTTCCGCCCGGATCGGCTTCACCGTCGACGGCGGACCGACTTCCGTCGTCGAGGCGCGCGCCACCGACCCGCTGGTGCTGACCGTCGAGGGCAGCTCCAGCGATGGCGACGCCGTCGTCCACCTCGACCTGCCCGACGCCCGGGCACCGAGCGACGACGGCCGTTCCGCCGACCAGCGGCTGCTGGGCATCGGCCTCGAACGCATCACCGTCGAGGCGAGTCCGCCGGGGCGATGGTCGAAGCCGCCACTCGGCCGGGCGGTCAGGTCGGCAGGCCGCTGAACGGGTCGGATGGGGCCGAGCCGGTGGCCTTGGGGTTGGCCCCGGCCTCGCTGTGGCGCGTCGCCCAGGCCGGGAACGGGAACTGGCAGACGAGGGGGATGGGCAGCTCGGGCTGGTTCAACAACATGGTGCCCGGCTTCAGGATGGTCGCCCGCTGGCGTTGCACCTGCGGGAGGAACCCGTACTCGCCCCGGCCGGCTTCGGCGGCGTCGAGCCGGCCCACCACCCGGATGGCGGAGTTGGCCACGATGCGGCGCTCCACCTCGCTGGCCGTCTGCTGCGCGCCGAGGAGGATGATGCCGAGCGACCGGCCCCGCTCGGCCACGTCGAGGAGGATCTCCTTGATCGGGCTCGTCCCCTCCCGGGGGGCGTACTTGTTCAGCTCGTCGAGCACCACGAACTGCAGGGGCCGGGGCGAGCCGGACTGCTCCTTCTCCCGGAACGCCTTGCGCAGCACGACGCCCACCACGAACCGCTTGGCGCGGTCGTTCAGGGTGTGGAGGTCGACGACGGTGACCTGCTGCTCGAACCGCACGGTATGGCGATCGGGGCGGGCGACGTCGGCCCGCACCATGTCCCGCACGTGGGGAACGGCGCCGTAGAGGCGGCGGATGAAGGCGTTCACGGTGCCGCCGCCGATGGCCCGGCCGGCCCAGTGGTCGGCTGTCATCGGGTCCTCGCTCAGCACGTTGGCGGCGATGGCCTCGACCAGGTCGCCGAAGCTGCGGCAGGCCACGCCGTCGACGGACACGCCGCCGTCGCCGGTGGGCACGGCGTCCTTCAACCGCGCGGTCACGTTGAACACCACCATCGTGTACTGCTGGCGATCGTCCTCGGCGTCGGCGAAGAGGAACGGCAGCAGCTCGCCGGAGCAGAACTCCTGCAACGTCCAGAAGAACGACGTGACCCCTTCGGTGCGGCTGGCCACGTCGGGCCGCGCCGAGGGGTCGCCCTTGCGGGGCGGGGCGAACACCTCCACGCTGGGGAAAGCGCCCACCGGGAGCCCGGCCTTGCCGTAGCGGGCGGCCTGGTCCTCCTCCAGGTCGACGTTGGGGTGGTCGAGGAAGAGCAGGTCCTCGCCCTTCACGTTGAAGATCAGCGCCTTGGTGTTCACCGCCTCGGCTCCGAGCACGCCGGACGTGAACACGCTGTAGAGGAGGAACGTGGCGTAGGTGGTCTTGGTGGCCACGCCGGAGATGCCGCTGATGTTCACGTGGGCGCCGCGGGTGCCGTCGAGGAACTCGAGGTTGATGTAGAGCGGCTCGTCGTCGCGGGACAGGCCGGCCGGCAGCCGGCGCTTCATGGCGTCGAAGAAGAGGGCCGTGTCGCGCTCGGCCCCCACGGCGCGACGCACCGGATCGCCGGGGCTGGGGGGCACGAAGATCTCGGGCTCGAAGCGGGTGGCCTGGACGAGCGCGGCCTCGCTGATCTCAGCAGGGAGGACGCCCTCGGCGATGAGGAAGACGTCGCTGTCGAACCGGGCGCCCTCGTGGCGGGCCCGCACCTGGGTCACCAGGCCGAACATGGCGACCGTGGCCCCGTCGGGCAGGACCCGTTCGAGGGCCACCACGTCGTCGAGCTGGAGGTAGGAGCCGGGCTGCACGCCCACCCAGAACTCGAGCGGCGTCGAGTCCTCGGTGCCCAGGACCCGGCCCACCACCTGTCCGTCCTCCATCGGAGGCGGACCGTACCAAGGAGCTGTGACAGCGCTCCCTAACCTGCGGGGGTGGACGACCGATCGACCCCCGACGCGTTGCTGGCGGCGCTGGCCACGCTGCGGGCGTGGCTGGGGTCGCTCCCGGTGGGCCTGGAACTGGCCGGCGCCGAGGAGGGCCGGCGCGAGCAGGCACAGGTGGCGGGCCAGATCGACGACTACCTGCTCCCCCGACTGCGCTCCCTCGACGCGCCCCTCCTGGCGGTGGTGGGCGGCTCCACCGGGGCGGGCAAGTCGACCCTGGTCAACAGCCTGGTCGGCGCGGACGTGTCGGCGGCCGGCGTGCTCCGTCCCACCACGCGGGCGCCGGTGCTGGTCTGCAACCCCGGCGACCGGCACTGGTTCGCCGACGACCGCGTGCTCCCCGGCCTGGCCCGGGTCACCGGTGGCGCTCCCGCCGGCGGTGGCGCCGTGCAGCTCGTCACCACCGAGGCCCTGCGCCCGGGCCTGGCCCTGCTCGACGCGCCCGACATCGACTCGGTGGTCACCTCCAACCGGGAGCTGGCCGCCCAGCTGCTGGCCGCCGGCGACCTCTGGATATTCGTCACCACCGCCGCCCGCTACGCCGACGCCGTGCCCTGGGACTACCTGCGCAGCGCCCGCGAGCGCAGCACCGCCCTGGCCGTGGTGCTGAACCGGGTGCCGCCCGAGGCGACGACCGAGGTGGCCACCCACCTGTCCGAGATGCTGGTGACCGCCGGGTTGCCCGATGCTCCCCTCTTCACCATCGCCGAGACCCCTCTTCCCGGAGGGCAGCTCCCGGGGTGGGCGGCCGAGCCGGTGCGGAGCTGGCTCGACCGCTTGGCCGCCGACGCCGAGGCCCGCTCGCTGGTGGTGCGCACCACCCTGGCCGGTGCCCTCGACAGCCTGGCCGCCCGGGTGGAACGGGTGGCCGCCCACCTCGACGGCCAGGCAGGCGTGGCCAACGAGCTCGTCCGCATCTGTGACGCCCAGTACGTCGACGCCCGAGCCGAGGTGCAGGCCGGCCTGGACAGCGGCACCCTGCTGCGGGGCGAGGTGCTGGCCCGCTGGCAGGAGTTCGTCGGCACCGGTGAGCTGATGCGCTCCCTCCAGACCGGCATCGGGCGCCTGCGCGACGTGGTCTTCGGCTTCGTCACCGGTCGGCCTGCGGTCGAGGCCGAGGTGAAGGTGGCCCTCGAGGACAGCATCACCACCCTGGTGCTGGCGGCCGCCGACCGCGCCGCCGAGCGGGCCGTGCGGGCCTGGGACACCGCCCCGGCCGGCCGGGCCCTCCTGCAGGAGACGGGGCGCGGCCTCGACCGGGCGTCGGAGCCGCTGGCGGAGCAGGCGGGGGTGGCGGTGCGGGACTGGGAGCGCTTCGTGCTGGGCCTCGTGGCCGAGGAAGGCGCGTCGAAGCGGACCACGGCCAAGGTGGTGACGACGGGCGTGAACGCGGGAGCGGTGGCGGTGATGGTCGGGCTGTTCGCCCATACCGGGGGCCTCACCGGGGCCGAGCTGGCCGTCGCCGGAGGGGCCGCCACCGTCCAGCAGACGGTGCTGGCGGCCGTGTTCGGTGACCAGGCGGTGCGCAGCCTGGCGGTGCGGGCCCGAAACGAGCTGCTCGGCCGGGTGGAGCACCTCCTCGGGGCCGAGCGGGCCCGATTCCACGCCCTGCTCATCGAGCGGGTGCCTGCGGCCGGCACCGCCGCCTCCCTGCGGGCCGCCTCCGCCGCCGTGCAGCAGGCACGAGCCGCAGAGTGAGCCGGCGCCGCCAGGGCCTGGAGCTGGACGACCGCATCCTCGCCCTGCGCCGTGCCGTCGAGCTGGCCCAGGGGCGGCTGCCGGCCGAGGACGTCGCCGCCGCGCAGGCCGTGTCCCTGCACGTCGACGCCCGCCTCGGCCACGGCCTCGAGCACACCGTCGTCGCGTTGGCCGGCGCCACCGGCAGCGGGAAGTCGTCGCTGTTCAACGCGCTGGCCAGGGTCGACCTCTCGGCAGTTGCGGCCCGGCGCCCCACCACCGCCGAGACCCACGCCTGCGTGTGGGGCGAAGCCGACGCCGGGCCGTTGCTCGACTGGCTGGGCGTGAGCCGCCGCCACCTCGGCGGTTCGGCCGATCCCTCCGCCGACGGCCTCGTGCTCCTCGACCTGCCCGACTTCGACTCGACCGCGGCCGAGCACCGGCTGGTGGTGGACCGCCTGGTGGCGGTGGTCGACCTGCTGGTCTGGGTGCTGGACCCGCAGAAGTACGCCGATGCCGTCCTCCACGAGCGCTACCTCCGTCCCCTGGCCGGCCACGCCGGGGTGATGCTGTTCGCCCTCAACCAGGCCGACCTGCTGGACGACCGGGCCACCGCCGCCTGCCTCTCGGACCTGCGTCACCTGCTGGACGAGGACGGGGTCGAGGGGGCGCCGATCGTCGCCGTGTCGGCCCGCACCGGTGACGGCCTGGACGGCCTGCGCGACAGCATCGTGGAGCGTGTGACCGCACGCCGGGCCGCCGTCGAGCGCCTCACCGCCGACGTCGTCACCGCCGCCGGCCGCCTGGCCCGGCCCTGCGCGGACCTGCCTCGCGGCGGCCAGGTGGGGCGGGGCGAACGGGCCCGGTTGGTGGACGCCCTGGCCACCGCCGCGGGTGTCGACCTGGTGACCGACGCCGTCGGCCGCGAGCACCGCCAGGCGGCGGCCGGCGCCACCGGCTGGCCCCTGACACGGTGGGTGCGGAAGGTGCGGCCGAACCCGCTCCGGCGCCTGCACCTCCAGGCCTCCGGGGGCAGCGCCGCCCGCACGTCGATCCCACCGGCGAGTGCTGCGTCCAGGGCCATGGTCAGCCGGGCCGTGCGGGCCGCCGCCGACGCCGCCGCCGGTGAGCTGCCGGCACCGTGGCCGGCGCTGGTCCGCGACGCCGCCGTCCGCTCCGAGGACGCGCTGCCCGACGACCTCGACCGGGCGGTGGCCCGCACCGACCTCGGCGCCGCCCGGCGCCCGCGCTGGTGGGCGGCGGCCGCCTGGCTCCAGAGGGCGCTGGCGGCGGCCATGGTGGTGGGAGCGGTATGGCTCCTGGTGCTGGCCGGGTTCGGCTACCTGAAGCTGCCCGAGCCACCGACCCCCGATGTCGGCCGCTTCCCCCTCCCGACCCTCCTGCTGCTCGGAGGCCTGGCCGCCGGGCTCCTGCTGGCCGGCATCGCCCGCCTGGTCGCCCGCTCGGCTTCGCGCCGTCGGGCCGCCGCCGCCCGCCGCCGGTTGCTGGTCGAGATCGAGTCGGTGGCCGAGGACCGCGTCCTGGCCCCACTGCGCCAGGAGCTGGACGACATCGCCGAGCTCTGCGCCAGCCTCGAGGCCGCCGCCGGTCGGTAAGGAGGAACGGAGGCGATCGCCGATTAGCACGTACCCTGCCGAGGTGGGTCGCGACATCCCCCTCGGTCGCATCGCCGGCATCCGGATCGGGATGAGCTGGCTGGTGCCGCTCATCGGCCTGCTGTACGCCGTCACCCTCGCCGAGAACCGCTTCCCGTTCGAGGTGCCCGGTCAGTCCACCGCCGCCTACTGGGTCGCCGGCATCGGTGGGGCGTTCCTGTTCTTCGGCTCGTTGCTGGCCCACGAGGTCGGCCACGCGTTGGTCGCCCGGCGGGAGGGCATCGGGGTGGAGGGCATCAGCCTCTGGCTGCTGGGAGGGCTGGCCAAGCTCGAGCACGAGGCCCGCACCGCCGGCGCCGAGCTGCGGATCGCCGGCATCGGTCCGCTCACCAGCGCCGCCGTCGGCGTGGCCTTCTTCCTCGTCCACCGTGGCCTCAGCGGGGCCGGCGGGGCCACCGAGCTGGCCGCCGACCTGTTCGGCTGGTTGGCGCTGATCAACCTGCTGCTGGCGGCGTTCAACCTGCTGCCCGGGGCGCCGCTCGACGGCGGCCGCGTCCTCGGCGCCCTCCTGTGGCTGCAGAGCGGGGATCAGACCCGGGCGCAGGCCGCCGCCGCCCGGGTGGGCCAGGTGCTCGGCGCCGGGCTGCTCGTCCTCGGCGCGTACCTCACCTTCGGCGATTCGAACGAGAACGGCATCTGGCTGCTCTTCGTCGGGGGCTACATCTTCGCCAGCGCCGGTAGCGAGCTGCGCTCGTCGGCGTCGCTCGGGGTGCTGCGAGGCGTGCGCCTCGGTGAGGTGATGGACACCGACCCGCCGGTGCTGCCGGAGTGGATGACCGTCGGTGACCTGGTGACGGGCTCGGGTGCCTACGCCCCCCACGCCGCCTTCCCGATCCAGGGCATCGACGGTCGCATCACCGGCCTGCTCACCGCCGATGCGGTGCAGGCCAGCGATCCACGGCTGTGGGCGACCATGCGCCTGCGCGACCTCGCCTTCCCCATCGACCGGGTGCAGACCGCCCTGGTCGACGACCCCGTGCTGACCACCCTCCAACGGGCACGATCGGCCGCCGTCGACCGGGTGCTAGTGCTGTGGCCCGACGGTCGGGTGGCCGGCGTGGTCGGGCCCGATTCGGGCCAGCGGGCGGCCGAGCTGCGCACGGCGTAGCCCCGGGGGCGGGACCGCACGATCATCGACACCGGGATCGACGGCAGGACTCGCTACTTCTTCCTCCAGGCCACCCCCGCATCCGCGACGACGGCTCGATCGGACAGGAAGAGGCGTACTGCGCCGGGGCCGATCGACAAGAACGGCTTCTACGGCCACGGCATCGTCAACGCCTACACCGCGGTGACCGGCGCCGGTCAGCGGGTGGTGGGCGTGCTGGGCGTGGTCGATGGCCGACCGGGAGGGGTCGGCTCCGGGCCGACGACCAGCTCGGCTCGCTCCTCCCCGGACCAGGTCGGGTGGTCGGGGTCCTCGGCCGCGGTGGCCACGAACGTCACGGGCTGGCCGCCGCGGCTCCCCGTCAACCGGCAGGTGTCCTGGCCCTCGGTCGACAGCGCCTCCGCGCAGCGCAGGAACGCCTCGGTGCGGTCCCGGTCCACGAGGGACACACCGCTGCCCTCGATCCACGGCGCAAGAGCCGTGCGCACCGACTCCGATCCACCACCCGGCAACTGGAACACGAGCTTCACCCCGCCGCACCCGCTGAGGCAGCTGCGGCTGTCCACCCGGCCGGTCTCGACGTAGCCGGGCGGGGGGCCGACGGCCTCGGCGATCCGTGTTCGGGTGGCCCGGTCGGCATCGGCCTTGTCGGAGGCGCGGTCGAGGTCGGTGAAGACCTTGCCCAGAATGGCGAACGGGATGATGAAGATCAGCGCGAAGGCGACGATGGCGGTGAGGAGGATCCCGCCACCGAGCACGAACGGCCACTTCGGGAGCGGCCTCGGGGGACGGATGGGCACGGGGGCGTAGCCCCACGGTGGCGGTGGGCCGGGGTGCGACATGGGAGCGGGCTACCCGCTCCCTCGTGAGGCCACGCCGGGAAGGGCTCCCCGTGGTCGGCCGCATCTAGGTTGCAAACCATGGACGACAGCATCGGGTACCGCCTGGACGACGGGGTGGCCGTCGTGACCCTCGACGACGGCAAGGCCAACGCGTTGTCGGTCGACGCGCTGGCCCGCCTCCACGAGGCCCTCGACCGGGCCGAGGGGGAGGCCCGGGCCGTCGTGCTGGCCGGCCGTGAGGGCCGCTTCTGCGCCGGGTTCGACCTGGCCGCCATGACCGGGAGCACCGAGAGCATGCAGCGCCTGGTGAGCGACGGGGCCCGGTTCCTGATGCGGCTCTACGGCCTCGGCCTGCCCACCGTGGCCGCCGCCACCGGCCACGCCATCGCCGCCGGAGCCCTCCTCCTCCTCGTCTGTGACCACCGCGTCGGCGCGGAGGGCACGGCCAAGATCGGGCTCAACGAGGTGGGCATCGGGATGGCCCTGCCCGTCTTCGCCGTCGAGCTGGCACGAGCCCGCCTCGTCCCTGCCCAGTTCGGCGCGGCCACCATGGGAGCGCAGATCTACGACCCGGCCGGTGCCGTCACCGCCGGCTACCTCGACCGCGTCGTGCCGACAGGCGACGTCATCGGCGTAGCGGTGGCGGAGGCGATCCGCCTGGGAGGGCTGCGGTCCGGGGCCTACGCCCACACCAAGGAGCGAGCCCGGTCGTCGATGATCGACCACGTGCTCGCCACCCTGGACGAGGACATAGCCGCCATCGGCCCACCGACGGGGTAGGGCCCGCCTCCGGTCAACCGGGGAACGGCCGGGGGTCCCGCCCGACCCGGAGCTGGCCATCCACCTCGTCGGCCAGCCAGCGCAGCAGCGCGAGCAGCGGCGGCGGCGCCGGGGCGGCGAGGAGGTGCCCGGCCCGGCTCTGGGCGTCCATCTCCTCGACCAGGCCGACGAGCCGGCCGACCTCGGTCACCGCCCGTGGACCGAGGTCGATCACCACGTCGGCGCGGGTGGCCCCCCGCTCGCGGGCCAGCAGGGCCTGCGCGTGGAGGCGACCGCGGTCGCCGGCGATGTCGTGGTGGACCTCCAACGCCAGCTCCCGGAGGGCGGCGGAGGTGGCCAGGCCCTGGCTCCGGCCCACCTCGATGAGCTGGAGCTCGCGGACCATGTCGTCGAAGTGGACCTGGAGGGCGAGGAAGTCGGCCACCGGGAGGGCCCGCAGGACGACGTCCCGGCGGGGCGAGGGACCGTCGGTCGCCATCCGTGCCGTCAGCCGCCCACCACGGCCACGCTGGCCTCGGGGGGGAGCGGGGGCACGGCGTCGTCTCCACCGGCGGCGCGCGCCGCCCGGCGCAACGCCGCTTCGCGCCCGGGGCCGGTCTGGGCCTGGATGGCGTAGAAGGCGGCCTCGCGGACCAGGCGCTGCGCCGGCGAGGCGCGCTCCACGCCCCGGCCGCCGGTGGCGGCGAGCAGAGCGAGGGCGGCCCGCTGGGCGACGTCGATGCCCCAGGCGCGACCCTCGGCCAGCGCGTCCAGATCGACCGCTCCGGCGTCGGCCTCGGCGGCCAGCGCCTCGTTGCTCTCGGCGCAGGCCGACAGCTCGGCGCCGAGCGCGTCGGAAGCGGCCGGGCCGGCGCCGCCGGCGGACGGCACGTCGGCCAGCAGGGCGAGGGACCGGTCGGCCACCCCGAGCACGGCCGGGTTGAGCCGGGCGGCGATGCTGTCGTCGATCGCCCACCACAGCTCCGGCGGGAGTTGGAGCATCACGTGGTCCTCGGCCACCGCGAAGCCGTCGAACCGCAGCCGGACCGTGGCGGTGGCCTGCATCACCGCCAACGCCAGTGGCGCCGAGACCGACAGGCCGGCCTGGGCGTGACCGTCCACCAGCACCCAGAGCACGTCGCCGTCGGGGGTGAACGCCGCCACCGAGTACACCCCCGCCCGTCCCCACGAGCTGGCCCAGGGGGCCTCACCGTCGAGGCGCCACCCGCCGTCGGTGGGCGTGGCGAGCACGGCCGGCGCCCCGGGCCGGCGCAGGTGGGCGAACGCGGTGCCCCCCACGACGTCACCCCGGCACAGTCGCGGCAGCCAGCGGTCCGCCAGCTCGGTGTTGGGGCTCGCCGCCAGCAGCATCACCGGCCCCTGGTGCTGGGCCCACACGAAGTAGGTGGCGCCGCACGCCCCGCCGAGGATCCGGTGCACCGCCCGCACCACCGGACCGGGCGAGGCGCTCCCGCCGTGGGACTCCGGGCCGTAGATCCCGAACAGGCCGGCTTCGCCGAGGCGGGCCAGGTGGGAGATGGGGACCATGTCGGCCTGATCGGTGGCCTCGGCCGCCGGTTCGAGGACCTCCCGGGCGATGCGTCGGGCGGTCTCAACCGGCGGGTCGGGCACGACCGGCGAGGCTACGCGCTATTCGCGAACGCGCCTCACGCGGCGTCGCCGCGGGCGTCGACGCCGCAGAGGCGGCGCCACGCAGCGGGGACCTTGCCGCGGCGGACGGCGCCGGCGTCGATCAGAGCGGCGAGCACCGGGCGGGTGGACTCGTGGCGCAGCGCCACCCGGTTGGGCGAGGCCTTGGCCTGCTTCCAGGTGTCCCACCCGGGCAGGCCCACCACCTCGTACACGCCGGGGTGCACGAGCATGGCGAACATGCCCGAGACGATCACGGGGGCGAGACGACGCACGAGCAGCCGGTCCACCCGGGACGCCTTCTCCCACACCTCGGGAAGCACGGCCCGGGCGAAGGACAGATGGCGGGCCTCCTCCTGGCGGTGGTAGCGGTTGACGGCCTTGACGAACGGGTCCGTGTCGGGGTGCTCGGACGCCCGCTTCTGGAACAGGTCGGGGATCTCCTCGCCGGCGAGGACGAGGGTGTAGAGCAGCGCCGGTCGCCGGATGATCTGGCCGATGATCCGCCGCTCGAAGAAGTTGAACAGCGGCCTGTTCAGCGGGTGCTTCGCCTTGGGGGCGACGTCTCGGACCATGCGGATGAACAGCCGCTGGTGGCGGGTCTCCTCGCCGATCTCGTGGAGCAGGAACTCCACCCGGGGGTCGGTCATGTCCGACCCGTGGGCGATCTCGAGGGCGAAGCCGGCCTCGAGGACAGCCTCGAAGGCGATGCCGGCGTTGGTGATCGAGCCCACCTCCTCCCGGGAGAGCACCCGGCGCTGCTCGGTGGTGAGGTCCAGGTCGAGGCCGGCGATGCTCAGCAGCTCGTCGGGCAGGAGCTGGCCGTCGCCCACGTGGCCGGGCACGTCGACGTCGGGCTCGATGATGCGCTTGGCGGCGGCCGAGGACAGGCGCCGGACCTTGGCGTCCACGGCCTCCCGGTCGGGGGCGGCGGCGGGCGGAGGAGCGTCGGTGATGGTCATCGGATGACCTTCCGGGTGGGGAGCGAACGAATTGTTACTATCGGTAACACGGGAACGGGGCCCAGTCAACGCCAAACTGTGCGGATGGGTCGGCGACGTTCGTCACACGAGCTGGTCGAGCGAAGGGAGGCGTTCCTCGACGCCGCTGTCGCCGTCGTCCGCCGCGACGGGCCCGCCGCCTCCATGGAGACCATGGCCAAGGAGGCCGGGATCACCAAGCCGATCCTCTACCGGGTGTTCGGCGACCGCGACGGCCTCCTCCACGCCTTGGGGGAGCGCTTCGCCACCGAGCTCACCGATGTCCTGTCCGCCGCCCTCACCGGCAGCGAGGCCGGCTGGGACGATCCTCGCGGGATCCTGCGGGCGACGATCGACGCCTACGTCGGCCTCATCGAGCGCGACCCCGAGCTCTACCGGTTCCTCACCGAGCGGCTGGCCAGCTCCCCCGACCGGCCCATCCCCGGGCTCGTCCACGAGGTGGCCCGGATCGTCGCCGTGACGATGGGCGAACGCCTGCGCACCCTCGGCGTCGACTCCGGCGCGGCCGAGCCGTGGGCCTACGCCCTCGTGGGCATGGTGCACCTGGCCGGCGACTGGTGGGTGGAACGTCGCACCATGGCCCGGGAGACCCTCGTCGACTACCTCGTAGCCCTCGTGTGGGATGGACTGGCCGGCCTCGACACACGGCCGGAGGCGGAACGCTGAGGTCATCGCGCTGAAGCCGCCTCTCAGCCGATGGCGCCCGGCGCGGAGCCGGAGGCCACGGGCAGGCCCTCGGCGTGCCACCCGTCGATCCCGCCGATCATCTCCTTCGCCGGCACCCCGAGGCGGGCCAGCCGCAACGCCCCCTTGGCGGCGGCGTTGCAGTGGGGCCCGAAGCAGTAGGTGACCGCCACCGCCCCACCGGCCAGGGCGGGGATGGCGGCCACCGCTTCGGCGGTGATCTCGGCGTGGGGGAGGCTCACCGCACCGGGCACGTGGGCCTCGGCGTAGGCGCCCCGGCTGCGGGTGTCGACCACCACGAAGCCGGGAACTCCCGCCGCGAGGTCGGCGTGCACGTCCGACGGGTCGGTCTCGGTCCGCAGGCGGCGGGCGAAGAGCTCTGCCGCCTCGGAGGGGTCGGCCACCCCTGTGTCGAGCACGGCGGAGCGGGAGACGGTGGAGGTGGTCGGTCGGTCCATGGCGCCAGCATCGCCGGGTCGCGGTCCCCACGACAGGACGAGGGCGGCCGACGTCCGTCGCATCCCTGCCACGGCGACGGGCCGGCCGTGGACCTACCGTCTCGGACCATGACCGCCGAGCCGACCCTGAACGACCTCCAACGCGAGCTGTGCGAGACCAGCCGATGGGACTTCTCGGACCTGCGGGCCCTGATCGTCAACTGCACGCTCAAGCGCTCACCGGAGCGCTCCCACACCGACGGGCTCCTCGACGTGGGCGCGGCGATCATGGAGGCCAACGGCGTGGCCGTGGAGCGGGTGCGGGCCGTGGACCTCGACCTGCCCCCCGGCGTGCAGCCTGACATGCGCGAGCACGGCGCCGACACCGACGACTGGCCGGCCCTGTTCGAGCAGGTGATGGCGGCCGACATCCTGGTGATCGGCACGCCCATCTGGCTCGGCGAGAAGTCCTCGGTGTGCACCCGGCTCATCGAGCGCCTGTACGGGAACTCGGCCGAGCTCAACGACGACGGCCAGTTCGCGTACTACGGGAGGGTCGGCGGCTGCATCGTCACCGGCAACGAGGACGGCGGCAAGCACTGCGCCATGAACATCCTCTACTCGTTGCAGCACCTGGGGTACTCGGTGCCCCCCCAGGCCGATGCCGTCTGGGTGGGCGAGGCCGGCCCGGGCCCCTCCTACCTCGACCCGGGGTCGGGCGGCCCGGAGAACGACTTCACCAACCGCAACGCCACGTTCATGGCCTGGAACCTGCTGCACCTGGCCCGGATGCTGAAGGACGCCGGTGGCTTCCCCGCCCATGGCAACCAGCGCACCCTGTGGGATGCCGGTTGCCGCTTCGACTTCCCCAACCCCGAGCACCGCTGAGCGGTCGCCCGGTCGGTCGGTCGGGCTCAGGCCGGGTCGAGGCCGCCGTCGGGATCGGAGCCGGGAGCGACGTCGGTGGGGCCGACATCGCCGACGATGTTCGGATCCTCGACCCCCGCGCCGGTGCCCCGCAGCCGGTCGAGGATGCCGTCGCCGGCGTCGTCGTCGACGGCGTCCCCCGCGTCAGCGACATCCTCGACCTCGGCCATCTCGACGTCCTCGTCAGATCGCTCGTCCATAGCTACCGCCGGCCGCGGTAGCGGCTGCCGCCGCCGATCAAGGCGAGGATCACGACGACGACGAGGATGATGAGCAGGATCTTGATCATGTCCGCCCACATACCCGGTTGGGCCAGAATGACGACCTGTGGCCACGATGGCTGACCGGGCGCACCTCAGGGCTCTGCACGACGACGAGAACGCCGACTTCTCCGCCTACCTGCACACCCTCGCGCCCGAGGACTGGGAACGGCCGTCGCTGTGCGAGGGCTGGCGGGTCCGCGACGTCGTCGGCCACATCCTCTACGGCAACGAGATGCACCTCACCACGCTGCCCGTCCGGCTGGCCCGCTTCGGCTTCAGCTCCGACCGCTCGGGCCGCCACTACTCCATCCAGCGGGCCGAAGGCCGCTCCCCCGCCGAACTGCTCGACGCCTTCGACCGGCGCGACCCGTGGGCCGGCACGTGCCGGGTCTTCCCGCCGCGCCTCACCCTGCTCGACCGCCTAGTGCACCACCAGGACATCCGCCGTCCCCTCGGCCACCCCCGTGCCGTGCCCGACGAGCGGCTCCTCGCCGTGCTCCCGGCCACCCCGAAGCTGGGCTCGGTGTTCGGCGCCAAGCGCCGGGCCCGCGGTCTGGCCTTCCGGGCCACCGACGTGGACTTCTCCTGGGGCGACGGACCCGAGGTCCACGGCCCGGGTGAGGCCCTCCTGCTCGCGCTGCTCGGCCGTCGGCCGGCCCTCGCCGACCTGGCCGGCGACGGCCTGCCCGCCTTCGCCGCCCGCCTCAGCGAACCTTCTTGACCCCCGCCTTGGCCGCCTTCGCCCGGCCCGCCTTGGCCACCTTTGCCGTCTTCGCCGGCTTGGCCGGCCGGGGGGCGGCGGCCTCGGCCGCCGAGCGCAGGGTGGCGACGGCAGCGGTGAAGCCGTCGGCGATGTCCCAAACGTCGGGCACCATCTGGCGGTCGGCGATGACGCCGACGTCCATGTTCCCCATGTTCGACAGCACCGTGATGTTGAGCCCGGCGCCCTCCAGGAGCGGCCCGAACGGGTAGACGCCGACCACCCGCGCCCCCGCGCTGTACAGCGGGACGGGCGGACCCGGGATGTTGGAGATCACCAGGTTGTGGGCCGGCGGGTGGCGGTCGGCCAGGCGCAGGCTCGAGTAGAGCCGCGTCGCCCGGTTGAACAGCGCGCCGGGCATGAGCTCGGCCATGTCCTGGAGCATCTCGGCGCCGATGGCCTGCTGCATCTCCTTGGCGTCGGTGGTGGCGGCGTGGACCGCCCGCAGCTGCTCGACCGGCCCGTCGAGGTGGGTGGGCAGGTTCACGAGCATGGCGCCGACCTGGTTGGTGACGTCGCTGCCCCCGCCACCGTCGGCCCGCAGCGACACCGGGACGCTGGCCACGAGCGGCGCGTCGGGCACCCCACCGTGGGCCCCCAACCAGGCCCGCAGGCTGGAGGCGCACGCCGCCAGCACCACGTCGTTCACGGTGGTGGAGAACACCGACTTCACCAGCCGCAGGTCGTCGAGCTCGGCGGTGCCGAAGGCGATGGCCCGCTCGGCGCTGACCGCGCCGTTGAACGGCGTCCGCGGCGCCGAGAACGGCCGCACCACCTGCGGGCCGTCGCCCCCGGTGAGGGCGGGGAGCATGGCGCCCGCGGTCTGGAGCATCGACCGGCCGGTGCGCTGGAGCACCCGCATGGTGCGCAGCGGGTCGGTCACCCGGTCCTGGAGGGCGCCGGTCAGGAGGGCGGCCGGCGTCGGGACCCCGTCGGGCCGCCACGGCTCGGCCGGCGGATCGGGATCCGACGGGTCGGGCTCGAAGTCGAACAGGTGGACCATGAGGTCAGCGCCGGTGACGCCGTCCATGGCGGTGTGGTGCATCTTGGTGACGAGCGCGACCCTCCCCCCGGCCATGTCCTCGACCACCCACATCTCCCACAGCGGCTTGGTGCGGTCGAGGGGCCGACCGGCGATGTCGCCCACCAGCTCGGCCAGCTCCCGCATGGTGCCCGGCGCCGGGGCGGCGACCCGGTGGAGGTGGTCGTCGAGGGAGAAGTCGGGATCCTCGATCCACACCGGGTGGTCGAGGTCGAAGGGCACCGGCACCAACCGCCGGCGGAACGGCTCCAGCAGGTGGAGGCGGCTCTCCAGGGTGTGGCGCACCCGCTCGAAGGAGTACTCCGACGTCGACTCGGAGGGGTCGAGCACGAGCGTGCCCACCACCTGCATGGGCGTGGTCGGCGTCTCCAGGTAGTAGAAGGATGCGTCCATCCCGGCCAGTCGCCTCACGAGGTTCCTTTCGCGGCAAGGGCGGCGCCGCTCGCCGATCGCTCGGCGACCTCCCGGGCCCACCGGTAGTCGGCTTTGCCCGACGGGGAGCGCACGAGGTCGTCGACCAGCACGAGCGCGCGGGGCAGCTTGTAGCCGGCCACCCGGTGGCGGGCGTCGGCCTGGAGGGACTCGAGGGTGAGGTCGGTGTCCGAGCGGGCCTGCACCACCGCCACCACCCGCTCCCCCCAGCGGTCGTCGGGCAGGCCGACGACGACGGCGTCGGCCACGTCGCCGTTCGCCTTGAGCGCGGCCTCCACCTCCTCGGGGAAGACCTTCTCGCCGCCGGTGTTGATGCTCCCCGACCCCCGGCCCAGCAGCACGATGGTGCCGTCGACCTCCACCCGGGCCATGTCGCCGGGGACCACCCAGCGGCGCTCACCGTCCGACACGAACGTGGCGGCCGTCTTCTCCTCGTCGCCGTGGTAGCCGAGGGGAACGTGGCCGGTCCGGGCCAGCCGGCCGACGACGCCCGAGCCGGGCTCGACGGGGCGAAGCTCGTCGTCGAGCACGGCCGTGCGCTCGTCCACCCGTAGCCGCGGGCCCGAGGCGCCGGGTCCGTCGAGCGCGCCCTGCCCGCCGACCGTTCCCGTCTCGGAGGAGCCGAACGAGTCGACCACGAACCGGCCCGGGAGCAGCTCGGCCAGGCGGTCCTTGGTGGAGGGCGACAGGATGGCGCCGCCGGAGCCGACGGCGAGGAGTGACGACGGGTCGTAGCGGTCGGGGTTCGCCGCCAGCTCGTCGCACAGCGGGCGGGCCATGGCGTCGCCCACGATCACCAGGGTGTTGACCTTCTCGGCGCCGACCAGGCCCCAGATGACCGCCGGGTCGAAGCCGCCGCCCGGCACCACCACGATGGTCCCGCCGCCGAAGAGCTGGGCGAAGGCCAGCCAGTGGGCGCTGGCGTGCACGAACGGCGGCACCGGCAGAGCCACCATGCCCACCTCGGGCAGGCGCTCGACGAGCTCGCCGGGGTCGGTGATCCAGTGGCCCGAGGAGAACGGATCTCCCCCGCCCATGCCGGCGAAGAAGATGTCCTCGTGTCGCCACAGCACGCCCTTGGGCAGGCCGGTGGTGCCCCCGGTGTAGACGCAGTACAGGTCGTCGCCGGAGCGGGGGCCGAAGTCCCGAGCGGGCGACGCCGACGCCAGCGCCGCCTCGTAGTCGAGGGCATCGGGCAGGGCGCGAGCGTCACCGCCGTCGTCGACCACGACGAACGTGATGAGGGCGGGGACGTCGCCGGCCACGGCCGCCACCCGGTCGGCGAAGCCAGCGTGGAGCACGAGGGCGACGAGGTCGGCGTCGTCGAACAGGTGGCGCAGCTCGCCCTCGACGTAGCGGTAGTTGACGTTGACGGGCACGGCCCGCAGCTTGAAGGCGGCGAGCATGCCCTCGAGGTACTCCGAGCCGTTGGTGAGCTGGAGGCCGACGTGGTCGCCGGGGCCGATCCCCTGGTCCTGGAGCGCGTGGGCCAGGCGGGTGGCCCGCTCGTCGAGCTGGCCGTAGGTGAGCCGTCGTCCGCCGACGACCACCGCCTCCCGGTCGGGCACGGCGTCGGCCACCCGCTCGAACAGGTCGGCCAGGTTGAACGTCACCGCCGGACTATATGACGACCCGTCAGATCCCGCCCCGGCTCCGGCTCACGGGGTGCCGGCGCACACCGCGGCGCGGCTGGACAGGCCGACTGCCCGGCGGCCCTCGCGCAGCACGTGGGCGTCGAGGCCGTTGGTGAGGTACGCGAAGGAGAGCCCGGTGGCGGGGTCGGCCCAGGCGATCTGGCCGCCGGCGCCGGCGTGGCCGAAGGCGGCCGGCGAAACCGTGCGGCCGAGGTTGGAGCGCAGGTGTGAGAGCCCGTCGTCCCCGGCGACGACGAGGCCGAGGCTGCGGTTCGAGGGCGCCCCGGTCATCGGGTCGGGGAGGGTGCAGCGGATGCGCCCGGCGGCGTCGGCCACCAGGTCGGGGCCCCACAGATCGGCGTGGTCGTAGAGCAGGGCCTGGTAGTAGAGAGCCAGGTCGGCGGCCCGGCCCACGCCACCGCCGCCGGGCACGCCCACGGCGCGGGCCTCGGGCCCGCCCAGGGTGAGCAGGGCGTCGATGGTCACCTCGCCGACGTCGATGCCCGGGATGCCGAGCGCCTCCTCGAACTCCTCGGGCGTCGCCGGCTCACCCACCGCCGTCAACGGGGCGATGTCGCCCTGCTCCTCGACGGGCACGCCGAGTCGTAGCCCCCGCAGGCCGAGCGGCTCGAGCACACGCTCGTGCAGGAAGGCCCGGAAGTCCGTGCCGCTCACCCGCTCCACCACCTCGGCCAGCACCCAGTGGGCGGCCGTCGGGTGGTACTCGAAGCGGCTGCCCGGCTCCCACGAGAGCCGCCAGCGGGCGAACCGCTCCAGGCGTTGCTGGCGGTCGCCCCAGGCGGGTGGGCCGAGCGGGGCGTTGGGGAACCCCGAGGTGTGGGTGAGGAGCTGCTCGACGGTGACGACATCCTTGCCGTTCGTGGCGAACTCGGGCACGAGGTCGCCCACCCGCTGGTCGACGTCGAGGCGGCCGTCGGCCATCAGCAGCCAGACCGCCCCGGCGATGAGCGCCTTCGTGCACGAGAACATCACGTAGCGGGTGTCGGCGGTGGCGTCGCCGAGGGTCACGTCGGCCACCAACCGACCGTTCCGGGCCAGCGCGAGCTGGCACGACGGCAGGAGGCCGGCGTCGACCTCGCGCCGGGCCCGGGCCAACAGGTCCTCGAGGGCGTCGGGCTCGATGCCGAGCTCGGCGGGGTCGGCGGTCTCGTGGGTCAGGGCCATCGTCGGACGGTACCCTCGCCCGGCAGCGCGAGCACCCGAGGAGGGATCGTCACGTGGAGCGCCTGCCGGGCATCGACGCCGGGTACCTCTACATGGAGACCCCGACGCTGCACATGCACACGCTCAAGGTGGCGCTGCTCGATCCGTCGACCACGCCCGGCGGCTACAGCTTCGAGCGCTTCCGCCACGAGCTCGACGCCCGGCTGCACCTCCTGCCCCCGTTCCGGCGCCGGGTGGTGGAGGTGCCGTTCGGCCTGAACCACCCGGTGTGGATCGAGGACCCCGACTTCGACCTCGACCACCACGTGCACCGCCAACGCCTGACCTCGCCGGGCACGCGCGTCCAGATGGACGACGCCGTGGCCGACATCGCCGGCCACCCCCTCGACCGGTCCCGGCCGCTGTGGGAGATGTGGGTGCTCGAGGGGCTCGAGGACGGTGACGTCGCCTTCGTCACCAAGATCCACCACTCACTCGCCGACGGCGTGGCGGCAGCGGCACTGCTGGCCAACGTGATGACCACCGAGGCCGACGAGGCCGACCCTCCGCCCCCGTTGGAGCCCTGGCGGGCCGATCCGATCCCCTCGGCGTGGCGGTTGGCGGTGGACGCCGTGGTCGACGGGCTCTCCCGCCTGCGCCACCTCCCCCGGTTGGTGGCGGGGACGGTCCGGGGCGCCCGCGCCGTGGCCCGGCACCGGCGCGGCGCCGATGTCTCCCCACCCCGCCCGATCGTCGACGTGGCCACCACGTCGTTCAACGCCTCCCTGACCCCGAACCGATCCTTCGCCACCACGTCGTTGTCGCTGGAGGACTTCAAGACGGTGAAGTCCGTGTTCGGGGTGACCGTCAACGACGTGGTGCTGGCCGTGGTCGCCGGCGCCCTCCGCGGCTACCTGGCCGAGCGGGGCGAGGTGCCGGACCGGCCGCTGGTGGCGGGGGTACCGGTGTCGAGCGACCAGCCCGGCGACGCCCCCCGCCTCACCGGCAACAAGGTGTCGAACCTGTTCACGTCCCTCCGCGACGACATCGCCGATCCGGTGGAGCGGTTGCAGGCCATCAGCGAGGTGACCCGTTCGGCCAAGACCGTGCAGGACCTGCTGGGCGTGGAGATGATGGAGAACTGGGTGGAGTTCACCCCGCCCCGGCCGTTCGCGTTCGTGATGCGCCAGTACTCGCGGTTCTCGGTGGCCGACCGGCACCGGCCCCCCATCAACCTGATCGTGTCGAACGTGCCCGGTCCCCGAACCCCGTTCTACGTGGCCGGGGCCCGTCTCCGGGCCATCTACTCGGTGGGCCCGATCCTGGAGGGCATCGGCCTCAACGTGACCGTCTGGAGCTACGAGGACCGCATGAACTTCGCCGCCCTCGCCTGCCGCGAGCAGGTGCCCGACCTCCATGCGCTGACCGAGGCGCTGCCCGGCGCCCTGGCCGAGCTGGTCGACGCCGCCGGTCGGTTTTCGGCCGTCTCGGCCGGGTAGGCGGGCGGGATGGCACGCATCGGTTTCAGCCTTTCGTCCGAGGAGCACGGGCCGCGAGACATGGTCCGCTACGCGTCGATGGCCGTGGACCACGGGTTCGAGGACGTGTGGGTCTCGGACCACTTCCACCCCTGGGTCGACGCGCAGGGCCAGAGCCCGTTCGTGTGGTCGGTGCTGGGCGGCATCGCCGCCGCCACCCCCGGGACGAGGATCGGCACCGGGGTGACGTGTCCGACCATCCGCATCCACCCGGCGATCATCGCCCAGGCCGCCGCCACCACCACGGCCATGGCCGGGGGCGGGTTCTTCCTCGGCGTGGGTTCGGGCGAGAACCTGAACGAGCACATCCTCGGGGACCGCTGGCCCCCCACCGACGTCCGCCTCGAGATGCTCGAGGAGGCGATGGAGGTGATGCGCCTGCTGTGGCAGGGCGGCAACCAGAGCCACCGGGGCACCCACTACACGGTCGAGAACGCCCGCCTGTACACGCTGCCCGACGAGCCACCGCCGATCTACGTGTCCGCGTTCGGACCGAAGGCCACCTCGCTGGCGGCCCGGGTGGGCGATGGCCTCGTCACCACCTCACCGGCCAAGGAGACGATCGACCAGTACCGCAAGGAAGGCGGGAAGGGTCCGGTGCTGGCCGGGGCGAAGGCGTGCTGGGCCACCGACGAGGCCAGCGCCCGGCGCACCGTGTTCGAGCTGTGGCCCAACTCCGGCCTCCCCGGCGAGTTGGCCCAGGAGCTGGCCACGCCCTCCCACTTCGAGCAGGCCTGCGAGCTGGTCGAGGAGGACGACGTCGTCAGCTCGACGCCGGTCGGGCCCGATCCCGAGGTCCACGCGGCGTCGATCACCGAGTACCTCGAGGCCGGGGTCGACGAGGTGTACGTCCACCAGATCGGCGACGAGCAGGAGCCGATGCTGCGCTTCTACCGCGACGAGGTCATCCCCCGCCTCAGCCTCTGATCGGCGGGCCATGATGGCGGCCGTGGGTGGGGCGGCGTACGACACGATGGGCCGGGGGTACGCCCCGGTCCGCCGCCCCGACCGCCGGCTGGCCGCGGCCATCCACGCCGAGCTCGGCCGCGGGACGTCGGTGGTCAACGTGGGAGCGGGGGCCGGGTCGTACGAGCCCGACGACCGTGTGGTCGTGGCGGTGGAGCCCTCGGCGGTGATGCTGGCCCAGCGGCCTGTCGCGGCGGGGCCGGCGGTGCAGGGCGTGGCCGAGCACCTGCCGGTGGCCACCGGGGGCGCCGACGCCGCCATGACCGTCATCAGCGTGCACCACTGGTCCGACCTGGAGGCCGGCCTGACCGAGATGGTGCGGGTCGCCCGCCGGCGGGTCGTCGTGGTCACCATCGACGACGACCTCATCGCCGACCTCTGGATGGTGCGCGACTACGCCCCCGAGCTCCTCGAGATCCATTCGGCGATGCCGACGATGGACGAGCTGCGCGGGCTCCTGCCCGGAGCCCGGGTCACCCCGTGGCCGGTGCCGGCCGACTGCACGGACGGGTTCCTGGCTGCGCTCTGGTCTCGCCCGGAGGCCCACCTCGATCCGGCCGTCCGGGCGGCCAGCTCGGCGTGGCACCAGCTGCCCGGTGCCGTCGTCGACCGGATCGTGTCGGCCCTCACCGGGGACCTCGCGTCCGGTCGCTGGGACGAGCGCCACGGCCACCTGCGCACGCAGGCCACCCTCGACGTGGGTGTGCGCATCGTGGCCGCCGACGTCGGCTGAATCCCCGAACTTGTCGTGGTTGTCGTCCTATACGGCTGACAACCACGACAGGTTGCTCAGGGCCGGTCGCCGGCGAGACCGAGCCCGGTGAGGAGGCGGCCGACCTGCTCGGTGGCGGGTGGCCACGGGAGCTCGGGCTTGGTGATGCGCAGGTCGGCCAAGCCGTGCAGGGCCGACCACACCGTCACCGACACCGGCCACGGGTCCACCCGCCGGGGCAGGCACGCCGCCACCGAGGCCATGAGCGCCTCGAGCGACGCATTGCCGGGATGGGATCCCGCCCCGACCTCCAACCCGAGGTGGTCCGGGCCCGCGGAGGTAGCGCTGAACAGCACGCGGTAGATGCCCGGGTGTCCGGCGGCGAAGGCCAGGTACGCCTCGCACCGGGCCCGCAGCACCGACGGGGCGTCGATCTCGCCGCTCGCGGCCCCGTCGAGGGCGGCGTCGAAGCGGGCGTAGCCCTCGGCCAGGAGATCCCTGAGGAGGGCCTGCTTGTCGGCGAAGTGCAGATACAGCGACGGGGGCGTGACCCCGGCGGCGGTGGCCACGGCTCGGACCGTCAGCCGGCGGGTGTCACCCACTTCGGCCAGCACCCGACCGGCCGCCTCCAGGATCTCCTCACGCAGGAGGCCGCCCGCACCCCTCGGGTTGCGTCGCCTCGGCGTCGTGCGGGTCAGCGCCCGGCCACCGTGACGAGGGTGAAGGCCACCGCCAGCAGGGCGATCCGGACCATGTGGAACCGGTTCCAGCGGGTTCGCATCGACCGCCAGTCGGTTGGGTCTACGTCCGGTCCTAGGCGCATGGTGCGGATGTTGATCGGGATGTTTCCCACGAAGGTGACCCCCAACATGGCGGCGACCGCGCCGAGGGCGGCCAGGTCGAACCGTCGGAGCTTGCCATCGCCGGCGATGGCGGCGGCAGCCACGGCGACCACGGTGGCCACCATGAAGACGGGCATGATCCGGGTGAGGAGCCCGTTGATCTTCTGCTCGGCGGCGAGGTGGTCGGCCGCCGGGAGACGGAACAGGGTGACGTGGACGAACAGGGTGGCCAGCTCGTGGCCGAACAGCGCTCCGGTGAGGAGCGTGGCGATGACCTGGGCGGTGTCCATCACGCCGCCCCTTCGGGGAGGTGCAGCCGGGACCGCAGCACGGCGGCCGGGACCCGGTTGCGGAGCTTGGTACGCCCTCGATGGTCCGATCGTGCAGCGGTGGCCATGGCGACTCCCTTGGTTCGTGAACGACCGATAAGTTAACGGATGCTAAGCGAAACGCAACCCGTGCTCTGAGGTGCGCGGCGCTAGACCAGGGAAGTGGACGCCGTGGCCCACCGCCATCGGGGTCGATGGGCGGTAGCCGCGGTCCTCACCGCTCTCGCCGTCATCGCGGTGCGGAGCACGGTCCACGACGCCGGTCCATCTGAGCGGGTCACTCCTCCCCCGACCACCGCGTCGCCCTCCCCATCCGAGTCGTCGACGGCACGACCCCTCGATGCCGCCACGGTCCTCGCCGCCATCCCGGTCATGAACGAGCAGCCGGCCGGCTATGACCGGGACCGGTTCCCCGTCTGGCTCGACGTCGACGGCGATGGCTGCGACACCCGCAACCAGGTGCTCCGCCGCGACTCGCTCACGCCCACCCAGGTGGACCCGGTCGGGTGCCAGGTCATCGCCGGCGACTGGCGGTCGCCGTACGACGGTGCGACGTGGGAGCACCCCGGCGACGTCGACATCGACCACGTGGTGTCGCTCAAGGAGGCATGGGACTCGGGCGCCCGCTCCTGGGGGGCGGGCCGGCGCACCGCCTTCGCCAACGACACGAGCGACCCCCGCACCCTCGCCGTGAGCACCGACTCGGTGAACGCCTCGAAGGGCGACAAGGACCCGTCGAACTGGCTGCCGCCGCGGCACGGCGACTGGTGCCGCTTCGTCGGGGACTGGATCGCCATCAAGGCCCGCTGGGAGCTGAGCATGGACCAGAGCGAGGCCGGCCGGCTCCGCAACCTCCTGCGTGACGAGTGCCCGGGGCTCACGCTGCGCCCCTGGCCAGCCCCGCCGGCGACCACTTCCCCGTGACGGTCGCCACACGGCCGGCATCACCGGTAAGCTCTCTGCACCCCCTCTGCGAGAAGAGCCGATGACTGCTGTCACCCCACCCCCTCGCACGATCGCCGAGCCGATCGTCACCGTCCCCGACTTCGGCGTCCTGTCGATCGCCGGGTTCACCTCCCTCGGCGCCGGAGCGATCCACGCCTCCGCCATCGGGATCCACAGCGAGCACCCCCAGGCGGTGATCGCCTTCACCGTCGTCGCCGCGCTGCAGCTCGGCTTCGGTGCGCTGGCCCTGTTCCGGTCCAGCCGGGTCCTCGCCCTCGCCGGCGTGGCGGTGAACCTCGCCGCCCTGGGCGGCTGGGTGCTGGCCAAGACGGCCGGGATCGACTTCATCGACGGCATGGAGCGGGTCGAGCGTCTCCAGTGGGCGGACGCCCTCGCCGCAACTCTGGCGGCCACGGCCGTGATCGCGGTCGTCGGCGGCCTGCTCTTCGCCCGGCCGGTGCACCACCGCCTCGGTCGGGGTCCGCTGAGCGGGTTCGGCACCGGCGTTGCCGCCATCTCGCTGTTCGGCATGGTGCTGGCCGGGTCCCACCACCACGCTGCCGGCGCGGCCGGCCACGGCGGGCACGGCACCGGGACGGCCGCCAGCGCCAGCCATCCCGCCGGCCACAGCGCCGGCACCGGGACCGGCGCCACCGAGCCGGCCTCGGCCGTCCCGCCGAAGCCCTACGACCCGACCAAGCCCATCGACCTCGGCGGTGTCCCCGGGGTCACGCCGGAGCAGCAGGCCCGGGCCGAGAACCTGATCGCCATCACCCTGATCCGCCTGCCCCAGTTCGCCGACACGGCCGTGGCCGAGAAGGCCGGCTTCCATTCGATCGGAGACGGAGGCACCGGCCGGGAGCACTTCGTCAACTGGGACTACATCAACGACGACAAGGTCCTGAACCCCGACTTCCCCGAGTCGCTCGTGTACGACACCACCGGTGGTGGCCAGAAGCTGGTGTCGGCCATGTTCATGCTGCCCAGCGGCAGCACGTTCGACGACGTGCCCGACGTGGGTGGCAAGCTCACCCAGTGGCACATCCACGACAACCTGTGCTTCACCCGCGGCAAAGCGCCAAAGGTCGGCGGTATCACCACCAACGGAGGGCCCTGCCCGGCGCCGCTCGAGGCGCGCAAGCCCGTGCCCATGATCCACGTGTGGATCGTCTCCAACCCGTGCGGACCGTTCGCCGCGCTGGAGGGCATCGGCTCGGGCCAGATCAAGCCCGGCGAGGAGCGCCTCTGCGATCACGCCCACGGCGGCTGATCGTCGGGTCGGTTCCGGGCGCAGCTCCCGGCACGCTGTGATCATCGCTCACCCGTAGGAGGCTGCCGTGCCCGCAGTGACCGTCGAAGACCTGAGCAGCCTGGTCACCGTGCCCACCCCGTCGGGCCCCGCTCCCGATGCACCGGCCCGGCCCCGCTCGGTGCGCCAGGTGTCGACCGCGCCCTCGGGGTTCGAGGGCGAGGGGTTCCCGGTGCGCCGGGCCTTCGCCGGGGTCGACCTGGCCGACCTCGACCCGTTCATCCACCTCGACCAGATCGGCGAGGTCGACTACGCCCCCGGTGAACCG
>JAABUS010002632.1_pt1 | contig 33272 bp, 30 predicted proteins | sample 5560161 | NCBI WGS metagenome assembly JAABUS01 (sample SAMN10711885, study PRJNA513376) | rock metagenome | isolation source: Antarctica rocks | place: Antarctica: Victoria Land, Trio Nunatak nord | collected 2016-01-04 | reverse complement strand
AGTCTATAAATCAGGCAGATGAGCCTGATGTAGAGATAGAAGAGGTAGAGATGATAGAGGAGGTAGATGATGATAATTGGTAGGCAAATGGAAGGTTTGGGTTCCAAATCAGTATTATCGGACTTATTTATTTCCAAGCACTAAGACTAGATTACATGTAAATTACAGTGGCTGGGTCTTGGCATTCCGAGAACATAGCTCGTCATGCTCCGTACCGTAAGGTCGATTACACATTTCAGATGCTGACTCATCCCTGCTTTGTTTACATGGAAAGAATCAGAGTAAGTCTTCCTCAATCGTGTCGCTCATACATCTGATCCATATCACAGAGTCAGTGTAACGCTAACTGAGAGAGATTAAAGGGATACTTATCCGAAAATAATCAAGCTTACCTTCAAGCCCACTACTAATACACGTATTGCTTGCCACCAGCACGGCATTGACAACAGTCTCAAGAAGGCGAACAGTCACTATTGGACATGGCACCTATCCGCTCAAAAAGACTAAAGTCTCTCTCTTCAGAAAAGGCGATGTCTAATCAACCCTCACATCCCCAAAGAGTTGCTATCAAATCTCCCGCGAGGACCCCAACGCAAAGCCCTAAGCAGAAGACCGCGATGATCACGCAAGGGCAAAAACAAGCACTGATCGACAACCTCCAGCTTGAAGGTAAGCTCCTACGACTTTCTAGCTCTTAACACGCTACCGTGACTTACTCAAAGGCAGTCACTGAACGCGCACGAAAACTCAGAGCTCAATGTGCCCTGCAAGCGCAGAGTCTTCGCACCCGGATTGAACTACGTGTCAACCGCATACCCACCTTGCTACGCAAGGCGAACATGGGAGAACTTCTTTTGAAGTATCAGGAACGTAAGAAGCAGGTACAGCAGACTGTCCCCGCCGTCGTAGAGACCGAGAAGCCTACGAACGACGAGGTGCAAGCGGACAAGGCAGCTCCAATCTCAAGGGATCCTAGGCCCACTACTCGATTTAAATCAAGAGGAATTAAGAGAACAAGGTATAATCGCCGTGAATTGCACATTACTATTGACTTCTGACAACTCCCCAACAGCGACGCTATGGAAGACGCAAATAAAGAAAACGCCCCAGATCCTGTTCAGCCCATACCCAATCCAAAGAAGCGCGCGAAGGCCAGTGCCACAGCCAGCAGTCGTCAACCGCCTTCTCAATCGACAGTCCTGTCTCCGAAGTCGTCCAACTCCCGCACTTTCCCTCAATCACCGATACGTCCTGCTCTCGGGTCACCCCAAAAGTCTTATGTATCATACCCAGCCTCCCCTCTAAAGCCTGCACTGCCACCATCTCCGGCAAAATGCGCAGCTATTGCAGCAACGGCTAGTTTAGCGAATATGGTCAATGAAAAGCCAAAATTCACGCGCTCTAAAGCTACAACCGGGAGAAAAGCCACAAATCCATCTGCAAGTGCTTCAACAAAGCCTGCCGTGTTTCGGACAAGGCGTGGGGCAGCGAACACTCAGGCTCCAGCTGTTGCCGAAATTCGTTGTGCAAGCAGCGGTAGTAATACATCGAATACGTCTACAGGTACTACGGTTGTAAAGAAGGGGGCCAAAGCGCCTAAGACTGCTAGTGTCTCTGCTGCTACCAGAAAGAAGAATAATAATCTCGTTGTTGCGGCTGGGAAAAAGGTTACAGCTGGGACGGATGGTCCGGCGGCTGGAAGAAGAGTTTTGAGAAATAGACCCTGATGCAGGCTCTGAGGCGGCCACAAGGTCTTGAAGTATAATTGGTAGTCGAAGTTATGGGCTGCATGGTGTTCTAAAATCGAGATGGCGTTCGGTTGGGAGTTCATTGTAAATAGGGTGAAAGTCAGTTTCTCACATTGCATAGCAACAATGGACGAGAATTGGATTATAAGAATCCAGTCTTTACTTCTATTCTAATTCTCAGTGCCAGAGTGCATTATAGATCTATTCTTTCTAAGCCACTCCATTAACGCAGAGGTGTGTTCCTCATCTGTAAGGGTTTGGCGTCTGAATACATTAAAAAAATGTGCTCATTACATTACCTTACAATAAAGATGAGATTAGGAGCTACAGAAATCACATCAAATACCCTTTTAATCAAGGGTGGTGGTTTTTGGATTTCTAATGTCACGTGGTGATTAGGGTTCCCAGATCACCGTTGTCTTCACACAAAACTACCTTAGATAAGCTTTTGCCTTAGCGAAATCGCGAACAGCCACGACAAGTCTCAGTTGAAAACTTTCTGATAACAGCAATCATGTCTCTGTCACTCTCATCAATAGTGACCGCCTTACCCTCCGACGAAACATGGGGTCCGCCAACAACAACGGATGCCTTGGTCGACGGGGTACCATATGCGCCATATTCGAAGGGGGACAAACTAGGGCGGATGGCAGACTGGACATCGGAGGGTAAAGATAGAGACGGGCGGGGCGGAAGGCAACAGTATAACAGGAATTACCGAGGTAAGCAGCGCGCTATATGGAAAATCCTCTAAGTACGTGATCGTTAACTTTATGCTGCAGATCAGCAAGTTTATGGTGCCGGTACATCTAGCCTCTTTGCCATACAGGTCGCTGAAGACGAATCCTCTTTCTCCGTGGTTGATAATACTCGTACTTCAACTAAGACGCGGGGTTTCGGCCGTGGTAGTGGTACAATTTTCCGTGGGCGGGGACGAGGAGGCCGTGATCAACGTGGTGGAAGAGGAACATTCCAGCGTGTGGGTGGGCGTGGCGGTCAACAGAGCAATTACTATGACAACCGTGGAGGACGAGGAGGCCGTGGTCGTAGGTTTGGGTGGAAAGACTATGATAAACCCCAGCGCAACAGAGACTCTTCAGTCAACATCAAGCCTGAATGGCAAATGCTGGAGGAAATTGACTTCAATCGCCTGGCTAAATTAAATCTGGAAACTAGCGCTGGTGAGGATATCGACAGCTACGGATTTCTATACTACTATGACCGCTCATACGATAAGCCGCCTGTCAAGAATACGGAACGAAAACTCAATGTCGTTGACCGAGCTTCCTACAATGTCACCACCTCACAAGATCCTGTCATGCAGGAGCTCGCCGAAAAGGATGAAGCCACAATATTTGCTACAGATAATATCCTTTCGATGCTCATGTGCGCCCCACGCTCTGTGTACTCTTGGGATCTCATCATTACCCGACAAGGTAACAAAATCTTCCTCGACAAACGAGATGGTTCTTCCCTCGACATGGTCAGTGTCAATGAAAATGCCGCAGATGCACCTCTTGAAGCATCCGAAGGAAACAAAGACACCATGAACTTCCCTAGTGCACTCGCTCTCGAGGCTACCTTCATTAACCATAATTTTGCCAACCAAGTCGTTATGGAGTCTGAAACCTCCAAGATTGAAATGTCCCATGAGAATCCGTTCTACAACCCTGCCGAGGAAACAGAACCACTGGCATCAAAAGCTTACAAGTACCGCCGTTTTGATCTTTCCCTCGAGAAGGACGAAGATCCCTTGCATCTAATTGTACGCACGGAGATCGACGCTGTGGTCAAGAACAACATTAGCGGCGAAGATCAGCTCCTGACTGTGAAAGCTCTCAATGAGTTTGACCACAAGGCGCAAGGCAGTGGAGGCGCGCTAGACTGGAGAACTAAGTTGACGAGTCAGAGGGGTGCAGTAGTAGCCACAGAAATGAAGAACAACAGCTGCAAATTAGCGAGATGGACGACTCAAAGCATCCTCGCCAAAGCTGATGTCATGAAACTAGGGTATGCTTTAAAAAAATGTAGTTTCTTGTCATTGCAAGTCACTGACCTTATCTTACAGGTTCGTCTCTCGTGCCGCTCCAAAATCGAATGACCGGCATGTCATCCTCGGGGTTGTAGGGTACGATCCGCGTAAGTTTGCTGAGCAAATGAACCTTAATCTTAGTAATGGATGGGGTATTGTGCGTACGATTGTGGACATGGTGCGGAATATGAAGGAGGGAAAGTATGTTCTCGTGAAGGACCCAAATAAAAGCTTGTTGAGATTGTATGAGGTGCCTGTAGGGACTTTTGAGGAGGGCGAGGAGGAAGAGATGGAGCCAGTTGCGGAGGATGGAGAAGAGTAGATTAGAGGGGTGTGTATTCCGCAATAAGAGAATTTAGAAGGGACAGGTATTCGTATTACTAGGCATAGCGTTGTATGCTTCACGTTCTTCATATCCCGTTCTAATGGTAGAACTGAATTCTCTTCAATATAAAATCGCAGCTTAATGTACCCTAAGTGAGCCAAGACTGGCATAGCGCTACCCGATTGATAGATTCCAGCGTCCCAATGCTTATACGTCAATGGGAAGGTCAAACACTCCCCTAAACTCTCGGAGCGATGAGTGCTGCTCCATCGGATAGTCCGTCCGCAGGCATGTTTCGTCCTCCTATCAATCAGACCATGAAAGTCCTCGACCGCTTGTTTTTCCGCAAGGAAATACCGTTAGCGGCAGCTCGAGTCCAAGAAAAAGAACAGATTGCACAATTTCGAGCGGAGCTGCAACCGGATATCTTAAAACTAGAACGGTTCAAGGCCATAAGGAATGACCCGATCAAGAAAGGTTTCAAATCACTCATTCTGCGACCCGAGATCAAGTTCGACGGTATCCCTACATTTTCTTTGGAAAGACAAATTCTAGAGTGCTGACAACGATTCAGATCCATCAACATGGAGTCAAAGGCTTCAAAAGCTTGTTGATGCTCAACAGGTAGCTGTAACACCTTTCATTCTATGTTTGGACTACGACTACTGGAGCTATCGTATGTATGTCAAATACACTGTGACGAGAATTTTGCGTTCTAAGCGTTCCAGAGGATATCATGAGCGCGATCGTTCCATATGACAAGCAAGACGAGTTTCCAACTGGCTTTACTATAGTAGGTCATGTTGGTACGAGCTTTCTACGTTTCCCCTTCACTATGCTTCATTCAACTGAACTTTCGTAAGCGCATCTCAATCTCCGGGAGCAATACTTCCCATATAAACACCTGATCGCCTCTGTCCTACTGGACAAAAATCCTACGATTTCCACCGTGATTAATAAAACCGCCGACGTTGGTAACGATAGCGCCTTCCGTACCTTTGAATATGAGCTCCTCGCGGGAGTCCCAGATCTCAATGTCGAAGTCAAACAAGAAGAGTGCTATTTCCGCTTTGATTACTCCAAGGTCTACTGGAATAGCAGGCTCAATACTGAGCATAGACGTCTTGTTGAGCTATTTCAGCCCGGAGATGCCGTCTGCGATGTTATGGCAGGTGTAGGGCCGTTTGCAGTACCCGCAGGGAAGAAGAAGGTTTTTGTATGGGCTAACGACTTGAATCCAGAGAGTTACGCAAGCCTCAAGGACAATATCGCAAGAAACAAGGTGCGTCAGAAGCCCACCTTCGATGTTTCCATATTCCAATAACTGTTCCATATCGCCCAAAAAATCCCCCCATCTTTATATCTACATAATCTTGTAATTCTCTTTTATCTAAATGCTCACTTAGCATTAATTAGCAACAGGTGTCGGAATTCGTCCGTCCATTCAACGACGACGGCCACTCTTTCATTCGCTCCTCCACTCGCGAACTCCTCCAAACCAATCTATCCGTCAATATCAACCCCAGACCCTCTCGCTCTGCCACCACGGTCTCTTTACCTTCCCCAAAATTCCTCCACCTCCCTAAGACTTTCACCCACTACGTCCTAAACCTTCCCGCCAGCGCTATCTCCTTCCTCCCATCCTTCATCGGTCTCTATGCAGATCAACAGCAGCTATTCACACCTCATACTACGACCAAGCTACCAATGATTCATGTTTATTGTTTTTCGACCAAGTCAGACGACAATGAGGAAGAGGAGATTAAGATACGCCAGGAGCTCTCCGAGCAGCTAGGATATGAGGTTGGACAGAATCATGAGGATCTAAACATTTGGGATGTAAGAGATGTGGCGCCGCTGAAGAGGATGTTTTGCGCGAGTTTTAGGCTGCCAGGGGAGGTGGCATTCCGGGGTAGCGCATAGTCGAAAAGGAGGGTTGATTGGAGGAGATTTGGGCAATGAACATAATTGATACTTAACAAGGCACAGTACTGGATTAATGGCCATGCGGAAGTAAACAGGGGAGAAGAAACTGGTAGCTTGAGTGGGTATGTCTGAAACAAAATTTCCGTGCAGGACGCCGAAATCAATTATTAGTCCACTGAAAAGCACATTATGCCTGTGTCATTGCTGAAACCTCCAAACCAACAGAACCTCATTCAGATTTATTCCTCATTGATATACTTCCTGTCCATACCTTTGCCCTTACCGGTTGGAGGCTTATTGGTCTCTTTGTCAGCAATGTCCCAGTCGTTGAGGTAGCCAGTGGCAGCCTTTCTTTTCATTAGCATGAACCCCTTTCAAATCTGATAACAGGAATCTTACACTCAAATAAGTAGCAAAACCCAACCACCCCAAATAAGGCACCATTCCCCATGCCGCAACCGTATCAACCCCAGACCATATATAGGTCAGGTACCCCGTAACAGTAGTGAGTGCCACCATGTCAACAGTAGCCTCAATGGGACGCTTGAGCCCAAAGAACAAGGGCATCCAGATGAGGTTGAGGCCAAGCTGGATGGTGTAGAGTGTTGCGCCTTGCATGGCCAACGCGTTGATCTCCGGATTCATGCTCGACGTTCCGGTCGTCCAAGCACGATAGGCAGAATATCCCATGAGCCCGTACAGCGTGATCCACACGGGTCCGAAAACTTGAGGCGGAGGTCGGTAAGGGGGCTGTTTGAGAGCCAGATAGGTACGTTGGGTGTCCTTAGGGCGAACGACGAATCCAACGCTGCCGCCGAGAAAAATCGGGAGGAGGATTGAGGCGGCGGGCTGGGCGAATACGGACCCGGGGATGGTTAGGGAAGGGATGTAGGATGTCATTGTGGTTGTATCTGTTAATTTGTAGCCATCAGCATCTACTGATCTACTCCAGACTTTGCGCTTGGACAAGTGCTTGCGAGTTCCTCTCGTTGGATAGTCCATGGAGGAAGATTGTCAAGACGGAGAATGGGGTCGCGCACCTTGTGGATAGGATCAGCTTCTCGCTTTATGAACAATAGACTGTTGTATGTAGATCAAAAACGCGTTACTTGTCGAAAGCTATGCTGCCTCCTCTCATGTGCCCTGCATGGTATCTTTCGTACTGCGCCTTCCCCTAAAAAGCGTAGCACGTTTCACTAGAACTAAGCGCCGAAGCACAAGCGAAGCCAAGCTAAAGCGCAGGTCGCAGCCTCACCTTCTCCATTACACAGCACTCGACCTGGTGGTTACTCAACAGTGATCCCAGGGAATAGGCAAAACGTGAGTTATTTGTCACGTATACAGGGCCCTTACATAGCTTCTTCATTTTCCCCATCATCTGCTTTTACATCGAGATTCTCGCGGCTCAAAGATCCAATAACTATCTACCCTCTATCTTTCCCTCAGCCCCTCCGCACCCCTCATTCTTCCATGCTTCAGGAACACTGCTTCTTCATCTATACACCCTATTAAGCACCTTATCTATCTCTGAGCACATCGTCTTTTACATGATCTACATACTGAGTTTACTCTGACACGAGACAATGTCGACAAACAGCCACAATCCGACCGTCACCCGCTTCTATTCACCAGCCATCACCTAGCCTCAATCACAGTTCTCAATCACCACCTTATTCACTCCATTCGATCCGCGAATGCTTCATTCGATGCTACAACAATCAACTTTCCAGACGATAATCACCTCCTCCTGACAACTCTGCATTATGGAAGCATTCGAAGCTTATCGTTCCCCTTCAGTCAAAGCTGAGCCTAGATGGGGTGGGCGTGACGATATGATTGACCGTCCGCTTGGTAATGAGAACTATCGCTCTCGGAGATCTCCTGGTAAGACTTCCCTGACAGGGCAGTTCAACTGCGTTGATGTATTGTGTTGCGGTCCATCTACGATGATATTCACCAAAGCATATAATATTACTAACCCTCCATTCTTACACATTGTTCTAGCAGTCCATAGGCTGGTCGTTTTGCTCTTTGCCGTTTAATACATAATCAAAGTACTTATACATTCTTTGTGACAGGCATGCAAGACCGTCGTGGAGGTCATCGTGGCCCTCGAGCCCGTTCGCGCTCTCCTGTCATGATTGATCGTTACCAACCCAGCGACCGACTACCTCGAGATGACTATTACGGCCCATCTAGAGACCATGCCTCTCGTGACCGAGAGGACCGTCGCCGAGCCCCTTCACCCTTGGGCAACATTGACCGCTACGTCCCTGGGCAGAACCCTGGAAAACCACAAGTCCGTACCAATCCATTGCCAAACCCACTCACTCTCGACTTTCAAGTTGGCTTCAATTGGTTTGCAGAATGGTGGCGTGTTGAGCGAGACATAAAAGAAGATAAAGAGCGTAACAAGGAGGGAGGACGGAGACCATCTGAGCGTGGCATCAAAGGTGAACGAGAATCTCGGGAAGACCGTGATAAGGAGAGAGCTCAGATTCAGGTTGCCTACGACGCCTACAAGGAGGAATTGCAAATCAAAATGGCTCGGACATTTGTGCAGCAACACAAGAGTGAAGAATGGTTTAAAGAGCGTTATCTGCCAGAAATCCGTGACCCGTTCCGTCTGCGCCTTACCGATTTCAGGCGAGGTGCGCTTAGTCAATGGGAGCGCGATATTGAGAGCGGAATATTTGATGAGTTCACTTTGGAAGGAATCTATAAAGCAGAGAGCAATGGTGTCGGTGGAATTGTGGAGAGGGAGGAAGGGGAAACTGTTGCTGCTGCTGAAGTTCTGGGTGTTGGAGATCTGGTTCCTAGCCGAGGCGGAGACATTCGCGACGAATCTGCCTTACAGCCAGCTTTGCTTATCAAGACCCTTGCGCCTATGGTAAGCCGAGGCAAAATTGAAGAATTCTGTAAGGAGCACCTTGGAGAGCAAGATGGTGGGTTCAAGTGGCTTAGCTTGAGTGATCCGAACCCTCTCAAGAAATGCCACCGAATTGGATGGATCATGCTCCACCCAAGCGCCGAGGTAACGGAAACAGCAGAGCGAGGAGATGGTAGAGACGAAGAGAACGAAGGCGAAGGAGAGGAGAATGGCGCAGTGACGGAGCCGAAACCCCTGCTCAGCGCTGCGGAAAAGGCACTGGATGCGATAAACAGCAAGACCATTTATGATGAGGCTCGTGGGGACTTTACTTGCCACGTTGGTGTTCACGTTCCGCCAAGAGAACCAAGGAAGAAGGCTTTGTGGGATCTTTTTTCGGCACCAGAACGTATTGATCGGGATTTGGAGCTAGCGAAACGCCTTGTCTCTAAGTTTGACCAAGACTTCGGAAATGATGCTGATAGTGTAAGCAAGGTCGAGCAGCGCGTTGAAGATCTTCACGCCAAAGGATGGCTACAACCTCCGGCATCTGGTCCTGTAAGTGCGAAACCAGAGAAGAAGAGCAAGCAAGTACTCGGAACGGAAGATGACGAGATGGAGGATGCGGAGGAAAACGATGAAGAAGAGGAAGAGGGAGCCTATGATGAGGAGGTTGACAGTGAAGAACTGCTGGTCAAAAAGAAGATATTAGATCTGCTGGTCGAGTACCTGCGTAGAGTCTTTAATTTCTGCTTCTTCTGTGTATTTGAGAGCGACTCAATCCACGAGCTTATTCGGAAATGTCCAGGCGGTCATCTACGTCGTCCAAGAGCCAGTTTGAGTTCTGCGGCAAAAGCTGCTGCTAGAGCCAGCGCGTCTGGACAGCCATTCCCACTCAAGCGCAAAGAGTCTTCAACAGCAACGGAAGACGGCGAAGCGAGTTCTCCTGTTGTTGAGAAGTTCCATCGAAATGGATTCAAGAACGACCAGCAACTTCTGCGTGCTTTCAATTGGGTCAAGATCTTTGAGGAGAAGATTCTGCAAATCCTCGAACCTGAGAATGTTGACGTGAAGAAGCTTGGTGGGAAGCCTGTTGAGGAAGGTTTGGATGAAGAGCTCAAGAAATACGTCAAGCAGGAAGACGAAGCAAAATTCAGATGTAAAGTACCAGAGTGTACCAAGCTCTTCAAGGGCGACAACTTTTGGAGAAAGCATGTCGAGAAGCGTCATCCCGAATGGTATGAAGGCATTAAGAAAGACGTAAGTTGTATACCAAGGTTGTCATTCACCGTTCAAGTACTAACACACATCCAGCTTAACCTCGTCAACACCTATGTCCTCGACCCGTCCCATATCGCCCCCTCCCGGTCTGACGCAAACAGCAATGGCCACTTCCCTATGAATAACCACTCCCTCACCACAGGCACTCCCCGCGGCTTTAATCTTGCAACCATGCCTATGATGACCACCTTTCCCCCCGGTTTCCCACCCCCAGCAAACTTCCCCCCTTTCCCCAATTTTGGCAACCACACCGTCCAAACCCCCACGGGCTGGCTGCCCAATAACCTCCCTTCCAATGATGATAACATGCACCATCAACCCGGTCCTATGCGTCGCGGTGGTGGAAGGTATAACACTCAGCGAAGTGGGCCGTATGATAGGAGACAGAACCCGAGGTTTGGGTCCATTGGCGGGCGATTGACGCCACCTAGGAACGGGAATCCGATGAGGAGGAACATGGGTGGTGGCGGTGCCGGTGGAAAATGGGGAGACGGGGCTGGGCCGCAGACCATGGGACCCGAGGACGCGGTCAAGGGGAGAGAGATTAAGAGCTATGAGGATCTTGATGCTGTGGCTCCTACAGGGAGTGGGGAGTTGAATTACTGAGAAAGAAAAACCGAAGATGATGGTGATATCTTGGCATTGGCTTCATAACTCAGGATTGCTTGGATGCTGCTCGTGAGTTGCCTTGAGCTGGAACCTTCTGGCATCTCGACATCTGAGATTGCTTTTCTTCTTTTTACTTGCTTGGTCAGCTAGACGATACTTTAGCAGCGAACAAGTTTTAGCTGCAAAAGCACTTTTCTTCAAGGTTGCGAGCAGACAGTTATCAACCATCTTTTTGGCTTTTGCTTGATATCTCGCATCTACCCTAGATTTGCTGGGTGTGATGGAGGCACAGGGAATGTCATATTTTTGCTCTATGCAAGTTATTACAGAAATTGAAGGTTTTAGGTATTATTGAAGCCCTGGCAGGCGATTATTCCCTAAGGATGCTGATCTCTGCAAAGGTTCTTCCTTTATATCGATCTTATAATTCCATATCCGGACATTCTCTATTTCCATTTTACAATCTCCCCCCCCCCCCCCCTCTTTTCAGCTTTACCAATCCCTACCTCAACTATAATCCCCTACACATACAGTATAATAGTATCTTATTTCTTCCTTAAGCCCCCTCCAACCCCCGGAAATCCCAAAACAGTCCAATTGTTGATTTCCGTTCCTATACGTGTGATGTGTCTTTCCTCCTTGATTGGGACACACCGAATCATATCATCAACGGAAAAAAAACCCCCCATCAACCGCCCCGTGTCTCAACACATTCCAGCCACGCCTTCCCACTCCGTACCAGAGAAGACAGCACTTGTTCAAGAGGAAAGTGAACTGACACGGCCAGGTCAACAAGTAGCACCCTGGTTATTAAATTTGGATGTTGTGATTTTGAAATTAGAGAGTGCTTCGTATATATTCTTTTTCAACTCTTCCTGGTGTATAAGTCTTACAACGCCATCATGCCAAGGAAATCAAAAAGGTCAATCTCATCGATACAGAGATTAGGTATCATTTACTGCCCCTTTTTTTGCAACCTGTCTCTGGTGGCGTTGCCGTGTTCTTCACCTAGTGGAAAGAGAAAAAGTGTGGCTAGGTTAAATTGTTTGAGAAGGTCGTGGAAAAGACACTTTGGTGGAAATAATATACGGTCATTAACGCAGTCCTATTATCTACCGCTTGCGTTAAGACCTCATCTAATACACTCATACCTTAGTATCTATCGTTTATCTTCCCAGCCATAGCCCCCATAATTCCTTACCGGACTACACAGCTATAAGCGTAGGTATCAGTCATCCAGCACAACCCTCAACATCGCCAGAAACCCCTCCCTCAATTCCCCCAACACCTTCACATTCGGCTTTACCGGCTCCCCCGCCGTCCTCCTTAGATGATCCTGCTTCCTCTTCCTCCTCTTCCGCTCCGAAATAATCGGATCCTGATTGTCGCTGTCATCAGAAGATTGGTCAGAGGAGAAAGGTGATGAGGATTGCATTTCCGCGAGGTCAGACTCGTTAACGCCGAAGTCGGATGATCTGAAGGCGGATGTGCCGGGGGCTTCTTGTTGGCTGCTGGAGGAGGGGTTGACGGCGGTGGGAGAGGAGGACGCGGCCATCTTCTGGCGGGTTTTGTCTTGGTGCCATTTCTTGCGCTCTTCTTGCCATTTGACAAGCTGATCGATTTCGGCAATGGCTGTGGCCTTGTCGATTTGGTGTACGTCGACTGCGCCTTGGAACAAGGCGTTCATGTCGAGCTTGCCGCCTTTAGGACCATGCCTGAGGAATTCTAAGATTCCTTCCAGCCAGCCCATGAGTTGGGCAAAAAGGCCGTTGTCATGCACATGCACCTCGTGCACAAACTTGTAGAAATTGTCTTGATGTCTTGCGCACAAGTCGATAAAGGATTGCACGGTTTGATTTGGGTCTGCGGAGACGTCTTGGCGTTGAGCGGTAGTTATTACGGAAATGGCGTCGTCGGCAAAGGAAGCGAAGTCGGTAACGGAGGAATAGACATTTGCGGACTTGTAGACGCGAATAAGAGGTTCGTAGAAGATGGTGAAGAGGTCGCGGAAGAGATGTAGTGTTACGGGCTATTCGGAGAAGTTAGGTTAGTTGATGTTGTGAAATGGTAGTGGGGGACGCACCTCTTCTATTACGCTGAGCATCATGGCTTTGTCTCGCTGGCGGGTGTACATCTTCAAGAGTTGCTTCAAGTGAGCAAATAGTTGAGCACCGTGCTTCATCTCATCGTCAACCTGCTTCAATTAGCTGTATATCGTTTGCAGATTTATGGAGAAGCATACATTCTCCACGGCGTTGTTCCAGGCTACGTAGGCGTTGAAGGCTTTCCCAATTTGCTCGGGTTGCAACTCTGGCGAAATATCCTCAGAGCGCAGAATAGCCACAATCAGATCGATATCATCGGCCACTGCTTCTGCCCTTATCGTATTCTTCAGATCCTCATCAGCGTTGCAGAAGCGCTTCAATTTCTGGCAGAATACAGGCTCATCAATCTTAACAACCAGAGAATCTATCGACTTTTGGAAAGACCTAATTCCGTCGTTCAAGGCCATACCGAATACCCTCTGGGCAAGAGAGCGTGCTCCGAAAGGTTGTGCGAGGAAGAGGTCTAAGACACCACTCATGACTAGTGCAGGGTTGGCGAAACGGATGACTTGCTTCAAGGCGGTGTAAGGTAACATTGAATGTATGCGCTTAGCTTGGGAGAATAATTCAGGGGAGTTGTCTTCAGCAAGGAAGAGATGGTAGAGAGTTGCCGCGACTCTATATGGGCGTAAGTAAGTGACCCGAGGATAATCTGCAGCACTTACTCTATCCGCAACCATTCGGCAAATTTTTTGTATTCTATCGTCAAGTCATCAATCTTCTCCTTCTCCTTAATTTCTTTGAACAGGTTCGTCAGTCCATCTGCGTTGCGAATTAGCCTCATAGTTGATTGATACGAATATGGTGTTGTACTCCTTTCTACTATATCTCTTCTAAATTTTTCCATGTAGACATCAAGCTCCTTGGCTCTCTGCCTGGCAATTTCGTAAAATTGTTTCTGCTCCTCTATTCGCTTTTCGTCCATTTCCTTTCGCCTCTGAATATCTCCTAACTCTTCTTCGTTCAGTTTGATAGGGCGTGCGGTAAGGAAGTCCTGCATTGCCTTCGATTGAGATATCTGCTCGTTTTGGAGGAAAGTTCGCAAGAACGCTCTGAGGGACACACGCTGATCCTCACGATATAGCGTAACCTTTTCCCTTCTAAATTCACCAGATGCTCGTGTCGAATCGCTACTACGTTGTATCGATGCGGAGCGGCGATGGCCCTGACCCATACCGATAAGGCTTCGTAGCGAATTACCATCCTCTGGAGTTGTCGCCTGCGTCGAGATTGAAGACAACGAAGAGGCATCGTCGTCACCTCCAACACTCAGCAAGCTTGAAGTTGAAGTCTTGTTCTTCCGAGGCAACGGTGCTAGCACCTTGCCTGGAAATTCTGTGCGCAGGCGTTTATGGAGTTTTACGAATTCTCCGTACCTCCTACCAACAAAGATTTCTGGCTTACCGGCCTGCTTGACGCGCAGAATGAATTCCTAGTTCGATCAGCATGCTTGTAGATATCTCCCCGAATCCGAAGACTTCATTACCGCATGTTGATGGTACCTCACAGTACGCTTGACCGATGTAGTCCGTACACCAGCCACATTTATGTCCCATCCATTAATATTGTTGCCTTCGGGCATGTTTACAAGCAGTCCATTCTCGTTAGCCCCTCGATCTACAACCTCAAGCTCTGAAAACCGTATTCGCTCTTCGTAGCCGGATGCGGTGGGTATGCCGGAGACCATCATCAACTCCACCAACTTCTTGGACTTCATTGCCAGCTTCCGCCTCTTGGTCTCTTCCAGTCGGTCCTCTGAAGATGAAATATGCTTGTTTGCGAAGGACTCCAGGAACTACAGATTGTCAAGCACCTGCAAACGTGGCTCCTGTTTGATATTGAACCTACCACTTGGAGTTTGTCCTGCCAAAACTCTTTTTCCCTCGCCTGGTCCAGGAACGGGAAATTGCGAACATGGTGAACAAAGATGTAGCGTAGTATTGGAAGATCAGAGTCGACGGGGGAGACCTCTCCGTAGTCGGAGCGAAAGGGAGCTCCAAATCTCTGTAATGCGGTTGGAGAGGCTAGCTCTGATATTTCGTAATCGACTTGCTGTGAGATGAGTTCCCGCTTGAGGTCTTTGTAATGTTAGCAATGAGCCCGCCTCTCTTTGAGCCATCCACTAACAGTGCTCCTGCTTTCCCGTCAAAGCGTGGCCCGACTTCGTTGTTGCAATGCTGTCAACCTTAGCTCTTGATGGTAGAGAAGTGGCGTTGGGAGGGCTCGGGTTTGTGCCATCCAAGGCCTTGATCGACATTGAGTTCTTCTGGTCTGACATGTCGGAACGAGAATGGTGTGGCCCCTAGATAGTCCCTGGAGCTTGGCCCGCGTTGAAGAAGGATTCATCTGGTGATCCAAACGCTGGTAGTGATGTAGCTACTCGAAACATTACTAGGCCACTCTAAGTACTGCGGTGGGAATACAGAGGTTTTAGATGCGTTATGTAGCTGGAAAGGCCCAACGAGGCAAGGCAGCTCAAGTCGACTTTTTTACTCTGCTGACTTCTACTGTAACGCTGACCCCTCCTTAGGCCCGCCCAAGCCTCCGCAGCCTCAAAACACTCTACAGTACTGTAGTTAGCCGCGCTGGTATTCTAGCCTAAGGGGCCACTTTTATGCCTAAGCTGCACCCGAACAAGCCTATTCCTTACCCGAAAATCCGGACCTTGAAGCTTGTTGTCATTTACAGGGGTGCCTCGACGGCCTCCAATTTGCTCAATTGCCTGCTGTTTTCACGCGATACCTCCATGGAATCCATATCCAAGAAGACCAAGCTGCAAGTTGGAGTCACTGAAACCTCAAGCCCTCATTCTGTCAACTCCAGGGCTTGAATCCGCATTTGGACACCGAATGATATCTCCCAAAGGTCGCCATGGCTGCAGGCAACATCAAGGTCGTGGTCAGGGTAAGACCCTTCAATGGCCGCGAATTGGATCGAAGGGCGAAATGCGTGGTGCAGATGAAAGATGCCCAGACCATTCTGGTACCACCACCTGAGGCAGAAGAACGTCTTCGGAAAGGCGGCAAGGGGGTGGACGGTCAGAAGGTGTTCGCATTCGATAAGAGCTACTGGTCCTTCGACCGTGGTGACCATCACTTCGCAGGGCAAGAAGACCTGTTCAAGGACCTAGGTGCGCCGCTCCTTGACAACGCCTTTCAGGGCTACAACAACTGTATCTTCGCCTACGGGCAGACTGGCTCGGGGAAATCGTATTCCATGATGGGATATGGCGAAGAGACCGGAGTCATTCCCAGGATTTGTCAAGACATGTTTGAGAGAATCACGAAAATGCAAAATGACCCTAACCTAAACTACACCGTCGAAGTGTCCTACTTGGAAATATACAACGAGCGAGTCCGGGATTTGCTCAATCCGTCAACCAAAGGGAATCTCAAGGTTCGAGAACATCCCTCTACCGGACCCTACGTTGAGGACCTGGCAAAGTTGGTGGTTAGGTCATTTAACGAGATTCAGCATCTTATGGATGAGGGCAATAAAGCAAGAACTGTGGCAGCGACGAGCATGAACGAGACATCGAGTCGGTCTCACGCCGTTTTCACATTGACAGTCACCCAGAAGAGACACGATGTCGAAACCCGAATGGACACCGAGAAAGTTGCCAAGATTAGCCTTGTCGATCTTGCCGGATCGGAAAGAGCTACATCAACGGGAGCGACAGGAGCTCGCTTGAAGGAGGGGGCCGAGATCAATCGCTCCTTGTCGACTCTAGGTCGTGTCATTGCAGCCTTAGCAGAACTATCAACGGGGAAAAAGAAGAACATATCAATGGTCCCATACCGAGACTCGGTCCTGACATGGCTCCTCAAAGATTCGCTAGGTGGAAACTCAATGACAGCCATGATTGCTGCAATCTCACCCGCCGACATCAATTTCGAGGAGACCCTAAGCACGTTGAGATATGCCGACTCTGCGAAACGTATCAAAAATCATGCAGTTGTTAATGAGGATCCAAATGCTCGCATGATTCGGGAGCTGAAGGAAGAGTTGGCCCAACTGAGGTCCAAATTAAGTGGCGGAGGCACTCCAGGCGGAGTCGCCGAAGAGCAATATTCTCCTGACACCCCGTTGGACAAGCAAATTGTGTCCATCACTCAAGCCGATGGCAGTGTAAAGAAAGTGTCCAAAGCCGAGATTGCGGAACAGCTGAATCAGTCGGAGAAATTGTACGAGGATCTAAATCAAACATGGGAAGAAAAGCTTCAAAAAACCGAACAGATACACAAGGAACGAGAAGCTGCACTTGAAGAGCTTGGAATTAGCATAGAAAAGGGCTTTGTTGGGCTTTCGACACCTAAGAAAATGCCGCATCTTGTTAATCTGTCAGACGATCCATTGCTTGCAGAATGTCTGGTATACAACCTCAAACCTGGAACGACGGCTGTTGGCAATGCTGAGGATTCGAGCACTTCCTCTGAAATACGACTTAACGGATCGAAGATTCTTCGCGACCACTGTACGTTCGAGAATGTGGACGGACTCGTTACACTTGTTCCTAAGGATGGCGCTGCGGTTATGGTAAACGGTCTTCGTATTGAGCAACCAGAGAGACTTCGAAGTGGATGTCGTGTTATTTTAGGAGACTTTCACATATTCAGATTCAATCATCCGCAAGAGGCTCGCGCGGAGCGGAAAGAACAAAGTCTACTCAGACATGCTGTCACCAGTAGTCAACTCGGTTCGCCTGCAACAAGACCAGGCCATGGCCGAACGATAAGCAGACCTGATTGGGATCTAGATGGTGAAATCAGCAGGCCAGACTCTCCGGCGCCGTCAAGAAATGGGCGCGACTCGGACTGGTCATACGCACGAAGGGAAGCTGCATCGGCCATTCTCGGGGCCGATTTGAAAATTTCCAACTTAACAGACGAGGAGCTGGATACACTCTTTGATGATGTGCAGCGGGTGAGAGCAGTGCGTAAAGGCCGACCTGAGTCTAGGCTCTTTGGGCCAGATGATGAGGATGCCGAATCTGTAAGCTCCTATCCCGTCCGGGAGAAGTACATGTCCAATGGAACCATCGACAACTTTACATTGGACACAGCTATCAGCTTACCAAGTAGTCCACCGCAAGATGCCACTGATGGCTTTCACAGTGAAGACGATACAATGAAGCAGACACGAGAAGACATGCAAGAGCAGCTTGAAAAGCAGAGAGAAGACTTTCAAGAGAAACTCGAAATTGCTGAATCGTCGTCGACACATAATGCAGACGAGTTGAAACTTGAGAAAGAGCGCATGGAGTATATCTTGAAAAGTACTAGGGATAACTTCCAAGCAGATTTGGAGCAGCAAAAGATGGCGTTTCAGAAAAAGCTGCAGGAGACTAAGAAATCTAGCTCTCCAAGAGTTACCAAGACTGGCTTTACTGATATTCCAGAGGAAGAAAAAGGCATTGCGCGGCTTAGCGCGGCTAGATGGCGGCAGCTGAGATACGTGCGACTTGCGGAGATGATTCTTCAACATTCAGCAGTATTAAAAGAAGCCCAGATCACCAGTCAAGTAATGGACAAGAACGTGTTCTTCCAATTTACCATTGTTGGTGAAGGACAAGTTGTTGGTTCGTCATATGATGAGATTCTAAGTGGCATCTCGGGTGACGAGGACGACGCTCTGCAGAATGCTGTCAAGCCTTGCATCGCAGTTCGAGTCATTGACTATCAGCATACGGTAATTCATCTGTGGTCTCTGGAAAAGCTTGAACAACGTATCCACGCTATGCGCCAAATGCTCCAATATCTCCATCGGCCAGATTACCTCCAGCATTTCCAACTCGAGAATCCTTTCATTGAACCATGTCTGCCGCAATTCTCAGTGATCGGCGAGGCCAATGTGCCTTTGGTTACAGTATTTGAAGCGCGTGTGCATGACTATGCCCTCGACGTTGTATCCACCTACACACTAGAAACCGTAGGCATGATTAAGCTATCTCTTGAGCCATCATCCGCCCACGCACCTTCGTCTATGCTCAAATTCAATGTTGTCATGCACGAAATGGTGGGCTTTGCAGAGCGGGAGGGATCTGAAATCCATGCTAAAATGTTTATACCTGGTATCAGCGAGGAAGGAGGAGCAACCACGACTCAGATGATTGGAGACTTTGATGAAGATCCTATAAGATTTGAGAGCGTTCATAGCATGACTCTACCGCTTAATGCTCCACATACTGCAGCACTGCGTGTCGCACTCTACGCTAGAGTGACTACTATGCACTTGGACAAGCTGATAAGTTGGGATGAAATGCGTGAGTCAAGCGAGGAAGATTTGAAGAAAGCTCAGCAGCAAGGTCGTATGCGGATACCGGAAAACGAATATTACATGCAAGAGCACCATGACGTGTTTGCAAAGACGAAAATTTTGGAAATGTCTGAGACAGGCGAATATTTACCAGTGGAAGTAGAGCAGCACGACAATCTAGACCCGGGGACATACCAGCTTCATCAAGGTCTCCAAAGAAGAATCGTGGTTCACCTCAACTATTCCTCAAGCGAGTCGATGGAATGGAAAGAGGTCAAATCGATACGGGTTGGAAACCTTCGACTTATCGAACCCGGGGCTTCTCCCGCACAATCGAGCAATCCTCCTGTAGGGCTTCAGCTGAAAATGTTACATGACCCGAACATCCAAGAGGACGCCAACCAAGCAAAAGGCGTTACCATCACCGCGCAGTGGGACTCGAGTCTCCATGGCTCCTCCTTACTTGACCGTCGTACTGCAGATAATTACACTGTGCACATGACCGTCACAGTCGAAATCCTATCCACCCGCGTCGACACTCCCCTCTTCTTCTCCTACGATCAAACCCTCCAAATCCGGCCCCGCTCCTGGCTCCGCCCCCAATCAATGTTCAAACAACTCTGGAAAACCACCCGCATCGTCCACTCAACCTCGCAAATCTTCTCCGTCGCGCTGAAACCCGCGTCGCCCAAACGAGCCGCTGACATCTGGCGCATGGACAGCCAGCACACATATGTCAGAGGCGAAGAAAACCTCGAGAACTGGAAACCGAGAGGTATTAGTGTCATACACGACTACATCAAAGCCCAGCAACGCAGACAGCGCATCGCAGACGTCGAAACTACCCGCTTGTTTCTCAGCCACTACCACTCCACATCCTTTACCCCCAAGCAACCCTTTTCCTCCGAGCAGCAACAAGCCCTCCTCCAAAAATGCCTCTCCCTCTGGCCCTCCTCCCCCTCACCACCACCATCCACCACCCACCCCTCTCCCTCCTCCTCCCAAACCCTCCTCCCCTTCCCCCCGCCCCTCCTCCATCCCACAATTTACCCCCATCCCAAAAACCCCACCGTCCTCAAATCCGCCTACCTCCTCCTCCCCACACGACATCCCCCACTCCTCTGGCATCGCCACTTCGCCGAACTGCGCCCTCCCTATTTACATCTCTATGCCGTCCCTTCAGGCGATGAGATCGAGGTCGTGAACCTCCGGAACGCGAGAATAGATGTCAAACCGGCGATTCCAGGTGCGCATGGAAGAGGGAGGGGCAATCTGTGGGCGGTGTATGGGGGCATGCAGACGTGGGTGTTTGCGGCGAGGAGTGTCGGGGAGAAGAATGAATGGGTGTTGGCGGTTGATGGGATGTTTGAGAAGGGGGGGTGGGATGAGGAGGAGGGAGGTGGGCTGTAGGGGTCCTATTGCTGGAAAGCTAGGCATCTCCTATTGTGTTCGAGGTTTCTGGTTAGATTTTCTTGGAGTTTTTGCCAGAGTTTTGATACCCCCCATGGCGCGCGCTAGAGAGCTTATGTATCGATAAGATGGTTGTTAGATTTTAGACTGGGGATTTTGTGGGAGGGATGGGACGCATAGTGTGTAGAATAGAGAAGATATTTATTTCCGAAATTAAATTGTGATTAAATTCTGTAACGATGAGCTCACTGTTCGGTTCCAGTAAGGTATGTACCTCGGGCACGGCCCAAGCAAGCAAGGGTTGGAGTAACATGTGCATTATTACTATGATCTCAATCTCTTCTTCCTGGGAAGAAAAAGGTCCAAGAACTCGGCCTACATTGAAGCACCTCTTCCCCTTCAATTCGGCTATGAGGGGCCCAAGAACTTAGCATACATTGAAGCACCTCTCCTTCCTTGAAGCTGGCTATGACAAGTCCAAGAACTCGACGTACATTGAGATGCCCTTGACCTCATTCCATTTCAGCTATGAAAAGCCCCGTCCATGTTCTTGGGAATCCCGCTAGCGAAATACAATGACATCCACCCCCGAAAAAGTGTGCTGGCGCAATAAATCTCATTTTAAAACTCCGCAGACATTAACGCCATCGCTGAAAAAACAGACATGAAAAGACGTACGTATGAGAGGAAAAAGGCCCTGATGAGGGTTTTGGTATCTTTGGAAGAAAGGAGGGTTGAGGCGACCGTGGTCGTTGGGGATATAGTACAAATGAAGGGCTTTGTTCCTCCTTAAGATTAGATTAAGACGATCGCGGCAAGTCTTTAATTGTTGCGGTTTTACGCCATCGTGATGCATGGAACCAAGTGGGGAAGATACGATAGCCGCCAATATTCGATCAAGTTGGCGAGGGCGAAGGCGGATCCGGCGACAAAAGCATCGATCGATTACTCATAACAGCGGGTATGCTCGTCGGCGCCCTCGGCGTAGCATCCATGTCAATAACCGCCACTTTCTCTCCGGCCTCTTTCGGGAAGATCTCCGGTGGTTCAATACCAGCATGATGGCTGTCTGCACCCTCTAGCTTCGCAGGCGACATCGCTGGAGGCGCAAGACTCCCTTTGTACGTTGAATCATCAGGCCCAGAAGTGACACTGCCCCGGCTGTTCGTACGCATCATTTCTGTGCCGAGCTTTGAACCGCGAGGTTTACCTTGGGGGCTTCGAGTGCGTACTTGCACGTCGCCAAGCTCATCGTCTTCGTCGTCGCCGGATTCGGCACACTCATGGCGGTTCTTTTCGAGGTTCTCACGCTTGGTTTTGATAGCTTCTACAGAACGTTGCTTGCGTGGAGTCCGGAGGTCAAGGACTGGAGGGGCAGAGTTTTGATGGATGAGATGTGGAAGGCCAGGGTGGAAGAAAGGCTTGGCTTGAAGCGGTTCTTCGGATATGCCGAGGGCATTATCGTGCCAATCGTCTGAGGGTCTACCGATTATAATGGATTGGTCTTCGGTATTTGTAGAATCTGTGTCGCCAAAAAAGCTAGACCCAATGGAGTGCTCGCGGCTTGTGGGATTGTAGGATCCAGGTATACGCGTGAACGGACCCGAGGACTGCGAGCTTGGACTATCCTCAGTATGCCGGGATTCTTGTCTAAGTCCAGACGGCATGTTCTGCATTTGCTGTGGGTTCCAGCCTGGCGGAGGAGGTTTCCACTGACAAAGATTGCACAATGCTTCCGTTAGTTTTGTCAGCGTCGGGGGTTTCTCCATGAGCGAATCAAAATGATGGGTCCGTGGCAGCTCCTTGAGATAGCCAGTGACACAAACGATCGGTGTTTGAGTGTTTGCACTCTTTGTGTCTCGTATCATCCGAGCAACATCAGCACCGTTGATTTGCGGAAGCTTGAACTCCATCATGATGATATCGAATTGTACTTCGCTCATTGCATATCTTGCCGCCTCTGGCCCATTGACCACTGTGATAGTACGGCACCGGAGTTTCTCCAATAGTCTTTCCATGACCAACCGCGACACTGGATGATCTTCGCATATCAGAACGTCTAGAGGACGGAAAGTAGGCCCATCGCCGATCATGATCTGAGACATCCGTCTTGAACTCTGTCTTCTCCTTTGAACGCGAAGAAGAGCTTTGGTACGGGGATCTTCGTTATCTGATGAAGATGGCGATATATCGAAGACTTGGCTTCTACGTTTGTGATGTCCAAAGGGTTTGGTAGGAGGTGGTAGATTATCTTCCTGGGATCCAACCGTCTGTGACCTCGCTCGCGCCGCGGGCACGCTAAGGGGGCGTTGTAGCATTGAGCTCTTTTCTGGCGACATTATCTGCATGTTAACAGGCGCACGACCTGTCTTGATGGGAGATGATGTCGCAGATGGAATTGAAACTCCAGTAGGTAATTTGGGCACATCAAAGAAGCTGCCTGGCTGTAACGACCCGCTTGAGTGGTGTGATAAAGACGATGAATTACTGGACGTCTTCCTTCTCTCGTGGTTCTGACCCGTGGAAAAAGACACAAGCAATGGGGACGAAGGTTGAGATGTCCTATTTGGGGACGCATTGGTGTGGCCCAGGTTTGAAGGCGAAGCAGGCCTGTTGTTGCCCCTGTTCGCAGACAGTGCTCGCTTAAGCGGCATCGGCAGAAGAGGGCTACCGTCCAGAGAAGGCCCTGGTGAGCCAGCGCTTGGAGACTGGCCTGGCAAAGACACCTTCGTCTGCTTCTGAGCCGCCTCGGCACGTAACTTTTGCAGTACATCTTTATTCGCCTTTTCGAGGACGGGAAGGTTTTTGAACACGAAATTACCAAAATCGTCCGCGACAACAGGCTCGCTAAGCCTTCTGCTGCGGCCGTCACGAACATGGGCCGGTATGTGAAGTGGCATTAGCCCACGCTTGATGGAATTGACCTGGTTTCTTACACGCGAAAGCGCGTCATGAGGTCTCTCTGGATAATCCGCACCAGGCGTTTCAGCTGGAGACGAAGCTTGGTCTTCTAAATCTTCTGCAAAAGCTTTCAAAGTAGCACCCCTAGAATCAAAGTATTCTGTGTCTTCGGGATTCTCAGGTGCTGGGACAAATTGCGCTTCATCTTCAAGTAGGGTTTCCCAGACAACGCCCTCGAACCAGGGATGTCTACGAATCTCCTCGCCACCTGATGCGTACTGCTCCGACATGTTGGCACCAAGACGCGCCTTTGGGTTTATGGTCATGAGTTTCTCCATGAGCTCCTTTGCTTCTGAAGATACCGCGGCTTCCTCGTCTACAGGCCAATCGATTCTCCGCTCTAGGATATTTTCGAAGACCTTCTCGGGACAGTCTCCGTGGAATGGTGGGTAGCCAAAGAGAAATTCGAACAGAATGCACCCCAAAGACCACCAGTCACTCATTTCATCTTGACCTAATCCATTGATCGTTTCAGGCGCCAGATAGTCCGGCGTCCCGACAAACCGTCGGTTCTGATCTTCGGGGTCAAAAAGAGCCATTGGCGGCGGCAACATACCAGACAGGGGCGGAGAATTTTGGAGACCAATGCTAGTATTGGTGATTACTGGCTGTAGGGCGTATGGATCAGGAGACTCGCCGCCTTCGCCTGGAGAATCACTACCCTTTTCTTCCTCAATCGAGGCTCCTCTTGGCGCCGTTTCGTCTTTAAGCGAGAAGTTCCTGAACATTGCATGGAAGGTATCGCTATTCCCGCTGTCACTTCGATAACCCGACTTTCTCCTTGAATGGTCACGTCCTAGAACATTTTCACGATTTAGATTAAAATAAGATGGCTGACCCAAGGAACCGGCTAAATCTGGTGTCATGACTGGGGTCGAGGTCGGAGAATGGGTTCCTTGAAAGTCAAACGAAGCAGACCTTGAAGATGTCATCGATGGCGTGCGAGCAAACGGACCATGTTTGAACAACTCTGGAGTAGGTTCATTTGGACTCTTGAGGTGTCGCTTTTGACGTCCAATGAGACCCATCCTTGAAAGACCGAAGTCGGTGAGTTTGAGATGCCCTTTCTGGTCGATAAGAAGATTATCCGGTTTCAAGTCTCGATGGACGATACCCCGGCTATGCAGATGCTCGACCCCAAGTACCACCTCTGCGAGGTACTTCTTCGCCCAATCCTCAGGTAAACCTCCAAGAACCTTGACCAACGAGGCACAGTCACCCCCATTAAGATATTCCATCACCAGGTAGAGGTAATCCTTGCTTGAAAAAGTCCAGTAAAGCTTGGCAACAAATTCGCTTTCGCCCTGCCACATCATAATGGCCCTCTCAGCTTTCACGTTGGTGACCTGATTCTTGGCTACCATATCTGCTTTCTTCAGCACCTTGATAGCAAAGTAATCACCCGTAGATTTCTTCTTCGACAGATATACGCTGCCAAATGCCCCCTTACTTATTGGTTTTATGATTTCAAAGTCTTTAATTGATGTTGGCACAGCCCTTGCTTGCGGGTGACTGATAGACGAGAGTCGTGGGGAGACCGGAGGCTTCGCGAGATCCAGACTCGAAGACGCTGCTGAAGATTCTCGGCGATGTCTTGGAACACCTACAACTGGAGACGAGTGCTCTGTATTGGACATAGAAGGCGAGGTTACTGGAGACGGAAATGAATCTTGACCGCTGGGTATTCGGGGTTTCGAAACTTTCAAGGGCGACGATGGCGGGTTCATTCGCGATGGCGAAGGTTGACGGTGCGGAGAAGGGAAGCTTGGAAGCTTGAGACTTCGGCGCTTCCGTTCTCCAGAACTCGCGGATCTTCCCAGCGCACGGTCCGAACTCGGAGACTCGGTTCGCATGGCTCCGGAGAATGCTGAGGGAGGAAGATTAGAATCACTGTCTCCCGCATCGCTGTCGGCATACATAGAACGACGCTTGCTAATAGACTGTGACCGACTCAGATACGCGATACTATGGGTGTGAGATCGAGGCGTCGGACATTCCATGGGACTATTGGACCTCGATGACGGTGCGATAGAAGATGCCCTCCTTTCCGAACGAGACGCCAGCGACGCGTCTGAAGTACTACGCAGAGCGGAAACCATTGCTGACGGTCTGTCAAAGGAACCCATAAACATCGAAGGGTCTTGCGCGGCCGGCGTTTCTACTTCGTCATCACCCTCATCATCTCCTTCGGTAGAATCGCTCAGCTGGCCTGCAGCAACACTCGCAGCCTTCTGCATGGCCGCATCAATACATTCCATGACAAGCGTATCGTACTCGACGCGGATGCGTTCAGAGTACTCAATGATTCCTCGGTGGCGTTGAACGGCATCCACCTTTGCTCGGGCGACAACTTCAGTATCTGCGTTCAAAGCCGCAAGGCCAGGTTCTTTATCCAGGGTATTGACTCCTGGTGTCTGCCATCCCAAGACCTGTGATATCCGAGACCCCGATTGTGGTGATTGAGTTCTGAATTCTCCGTCGCTTAGGGGCTTACTCTCCTTAATTGCGGGTGTGCTGATTTCTATAGCAGTATCACAAAGATCGAGTACCAACTCGACAATCTTGTATGCAGGACGACGGGGAGCAAATGATCTTGACCGACTATGGCCCAATCCAGTGACTGACCGTTCACGAGAACGAGAAGGGGTTGCAGGTGACAGTCTCCCTGAATCTGAGCCTGATGCAGGACTCGACGAGGAACTGATCAATAAGCCTTTATATTCCGCTTGTGGGACTGGAGATCCAGAAGTTTCGCCTGAGGTAGGACGACCTTTGCGTGCCTCGAGTGCATCTAGAACCTTCACAATAGCGCCGCGATGTTCTAGAAGGGCATCCTGCGCAAATTGTACCTCCATTTCCGCTCGGTATTCCTGCAGACAAAATTCAGAATGCTTTTCAAACCACCAAGGTGTAATCTGACGTTCGCAGATGCGGCATAGAACTGGCAATGGAGGTGGATGATTGGCAGGGTCGTTGGCCCCGACTTCTGCTAATGCCGTTAGATATTGTGCGAGCATCTCGGCTCCCACACCGAGAGATTCAACGAGTACTTCTGGTAAGTCAATTGTTACTTCTCTCGGCTGGGCGGATGGACGGATCATCCACATTGTCTGTAGTTTGTTTAGTTAAGATTTGACACACAATTACGATAGGGACACATACATGACTCTCACCACCGGACGATCGATCGTAGACCATAATTCCTTGTCCCTCAAGATTCAGTATCTCCTCTTCCTGAGAGGTCGTCCCTTCCGCAGACGATCCTCCCTCACCAGTATCATCTTCGGTCGAAACAGGTTCTTGATTGAGTACCGAAGACGGACCCATTCGTACACGGAAACGTACGATCTGACTTCTAGACTCATCCTTTTTCATAGACTCGACGGCATCGGCAAAGGCCTCCTTATTTGATAGTAGGATGTCCGCAATAGGTGTGCCTTTAACCGACTCCGCGGACGTACCGACAACATCTTTCCATGACGGGCTGACCCAACGAATAGCCCCATCCAAACCAAGGTCGAGGATCACGTTCAAAGACTGTTCGGCGGCTTGCTTGAGATCCTCACGTTCGGCTCGTATGTCTGAACTTATTGTTCTCTCCATAGACACTCGGACAACCCCATCTTCTCGACGCAAAGCAGCGACTGCTGGTGGAGCGAGGAATTGCTGGGTACTCGTTTCTTCACTCGACATCTTGCCAAATCGTCGACCACCAGAAGGCCAGTTGCCCTGTTTGCCCCGAAGGGCTACGTTGTCCCTGCGCCAAGGTGTGCTGCATCAGCTGTTCCGGATGCAAAGCATCTTGGTGGCGGAAGTCTCGTGGAAATTCGCTGGTGCTGTGGCGTTGCTATTATCAAAGTCGGGTAGAGGAATTTCTTTGAGACCCGCGCATGTGCTTCAAAGAGTCATGGCTCTGATCGCCAATGGATCAGCCCTGCCGTGGATACATTGTAGTTAGCTAGCAACGACGAATATCCAGGGGTTCCCATTCACTACTGATCTGATTGTAGATATATTACGGAAGAGGGAGAAGTTTCTGGTAGTGGAGGAGGTGGAGGGGCACCTAGGATTGCGGATAAAGTATCTACAGTACGGCGGAAAAAGATCAGTCACCTTTGGCTTCGAAACACAAACACGTGAGCGTGTCATCCAATTAGGTACCTACCTTCCTTACGAGCCATGGTAAATTATGACGAGGCACCAGACCCCTACTATATCCACGACAGGATTTAATTTTGCTTATCGTACATCAACAGACATGCATAGACTGAACCCAGAGCCAGACTCCTTGCAGCGCCATAGCTTCCACCACCAGTTCATGCGTCAACAAGAACCCTTCATAACTCTGCCAACGCACGAAACACGCAACGGTCAAGTGACGGGTCACGCTGTCAAAACCCAACAATGAGGATGAAGCAAGACGAAGACAGGAGTACCTTTTGCAGAATCTTTTTCCCCCAAGTTCGGAAGGAATCGACGTGCTGCCGTGGTTCGCAATCCGCCGCTACTGCACCCGTGGTCTTGGGATCTATGTGGGGTAAGCACAGCTACTGGGGAAGACTGGAAGGGAATTGCCGGATGGTGTTGAGAAAGGATGGTCAAAATCTACTAAAGTATGTAGGTTGTACAGTTGGATAGACAGTCAACCCTGCATAACAAGCTAAGAGTGACACTGACGCCGGATGGTTTTGAAGGATGCCCGGTCCTCAAGCGATGAATGCTATGGCCCTCGATAATGTACAGTACTATCTATCTTGTCTACTCCTATGGTACAGGCTCGTGGGAGCATACTGCTCCGTTATTGTGACTATTTCTCCGGTCTGCGCTGATCATCCCTCTCCTTGAACCATTTGACAGTCCTCTCTACCCCTTCCTCGACCCCAATCTGCGGCTCATAGCCAAGGACATTATTTGCCTTGTCGATATTATAGTACCTCGTCAAACTACTGTATATGACCTTCTTCCTGGTTAGATTTGGTATCCTCCCTCCAGCCAACCAGAAGAGCCACTCGATAAGCCATACGATGACCAGGCCCAACTGCGTCTGTATCACCCACACCTGTGAGGACTGTGTCTTGTCTCCTGCTGCCAACCATATCCTTCGAGCAAAATCCCAGAAGTATATAGGCTGATTATTCGTAATGAAAAATGCTTCGCCATCTACCTTTTCGTGGTCTAGTGGTTGAGTTTTGAGCGCATGTGTGTTCACTAATGCAACAGCAGCAAGGATATGCGCGTTGGCCACATTTCCGACGTATGTGAAATCAAAAAGATTCTGATTTGAGCCAAGTTGAAACCTTGTCTGTCCCTTCTTATACGCCTTCAGAAGGTTTGGTGTTATGGCCGTATCCCCCTCCCCGAAGATCGTTGCAGGCCGCAACGCGGCGGTAAGCATGTTGCCATATCGCCTGTTAGCAGCTAAGACAATACACTCAGCTATACCCTTCGTTTCTGAGTAGTATTCTCTCTGTTTTGGAGCGCGGAGGATGGGCCAGCGCTCGTCGGCGTTGACGAGATCGCTCACTGTGTCGTGGATGACGGACGCACTAGATGTATAGATGAAGGCTTTGACGCAGCCAGCCTCTCCTGCGCGCTCGACTAGATTCCTCGTGCCGTCAATGTTGACTTTCTTGTAGAGCGCTCTGAGGGCCTTCGTAGTGTTGTCAGCTCCAGGGGGTGAAGCCGTATGAATGATTATTGCTGGTTTTGTCTTTTCCAAGGTGGACCGCACATCAGCCTCTGAGGTAATATCGCCATCGTAGTAGCTGACAGAGGGTAACCGATTGTTTGTGGTGCGGAGATCTAGGACGGATATTTGGGCGGAAGTAGAATCCAGGAGCTGAGATACAATATGGTACCCCAGGAAACCACAGCCGCCGATGACGAGCACGGAGCCGAGAACTTTGGGGGATTTCTCAGATGTCATGCTACCGAGGAGATCAGTGTCATTAAGGCAGGTGTAACAGTAAGTGCGAGCTCTCCAATACTGCGTACAGAACAACATGGTGCTTAGCGCGGATGCAGGGTCCCGATGTCTTCGGCTTTACGTTTATCCATAATCCGCTTCATGGTTGGGGTTAGAAATGAAGGCACAAGAGCACATGGATGATGAAGAGCGAGACGGCGTGAATTAAGCCTTTCTACCTTTCTTTTATGGGTTTCTAGATGAAGAATGCAAACGTCCATAACAGATAGTCTCATTTCTTCCTAGGCAAATTTTCGACTTTGTTGCTCTATCCGTCCACAATAGCCGTGCAATCGAACCACATCGCTGGTCAATCTATTTCCCGTGACATATGTTCATCTCGTTCTAAGCACTGTCGACTCTGCATGCTGATAGAATGGTCTGGCGCCTTAATTCATGGTAACGGTAGATGCATGACTTCACAAGGTGCCCACTTGGCAAAACCACCAATCGTTAATCGATGGCCCATGTTCTTGATAGTGCAGAGGATAGCACGTTTTCGATGACTCTGTCAAGTCTCGAAACGAGCCCAGCCCTTACACAAAGCAATTTATACCCGTTGGAGTGCTTAATCGTAAAGAACTCGAAATTTGGAAATAAACTAGCATTCAGGTCTTGACCTAGAATAAAAAATTTCAAGGGAACAGATATCTTACTAGATAAGATAGCAGGAGCAAGGTTACAGCAGACCTAAGATATCTTGGCTCCTGGGCACTTTCGGATCCGCGTCTGCTATCAAATCCAGTTTGCTATCCCCTTAAATTATCCCCGCTCACTATGTTCAACTTGCCGTTCAGCTCCGCTTAGTCCAACTTGCGTCTCTGGTCCATCCAGCTCCGGTGGTTGTGTATATGCCTCCCGCAGCGGTATCGGCTGTTCTATTGAGCCGTACAGTTCTTTAGCCGCGACATGCTTAGCTCCTCGAGCTCTTCGCCGCCGCATAGAAAAGATGAGGATAGAACTAATGATAACGACGATAACAAAAACGCCAATCGTACCGCCCGCTGTGGTTGCAATATGTGAGCTCGTCGGCCTTGAGCTGAGTGGTATTGCTGGAGAAGTAGATGCTCCTGCGGTAGTTAGTGGTTTTGAGGTAGTCGATGGCCTTGGGGAAGTCGATGTGGTGGTATTCGAGCTAGATGAGCCTATCAGGCTTGCAGAATCCAAGTCATGATGTTAACTTATGGCGCATGTTTAACGAAGGGTAGAACACAGATCCGACTAACTACTTGTGAAGTGAGTATCCTTCAAGAGTGAGCCAAGTCCGGAAGTGGTATCGGGGTTTGGTCTCATTGCATGTCAGCAATTCATCATATTCAGGGGAGTATTGGTCTAACTCACTGGTTGGCATAATAATTCTGGATTAAGTATGACTGCGCATACAAGGGGGCATTTGCAACGTACTAGGTCGCAAATTCAAGAGTTGTCATATCAAAGATTGCCAAACCTTGTTTAAATGGATCTTCAGAGGTGTTTTAGGTGCTTCGAGAAATATCGTGCTGGTCACCAACGTCAATCTTCGAGTTTGCATCCACGCCAGCGATGGTGAGGATCTGGCTACCGCCAACCGCGTTGAAGGACAAAGCGAAGCGAGGGCTTTGAGGATTGTAGTCAACTCGGATCCAATGGAAGGCTGGTAGTGTGAGAAAATGAATTGTGTCAAAAGGGACGGCCGCTGCACCGAGTTGATAGGCCTGTCCTGCGTACAGAAACCCAACGATCGCAGAGGTCAAGTTCAAGTCCGGCTAGCAGTGTATGATTGGGGACTATCATTCTTACACTTCGTATGTGCCATTAGTTGAAGCAATGCCAGCAGTGCAGAATTCCCTTCGCGGCTCTGGCGTATATCCAGTAGTAGTTTGATTAAACCATTGTCGCGATGAAGGGTCGTACACTGAAATCACATTGAAGTCCTTGAGATCAATTTGGTTTTCTCCACCCATAATGACGAAAAGACCTTGTGGGCCATAGAAAGGGACGTAATGCATCGAACCTGATGCGGCGGTACCATTGAAAGTGTACCCAGAAGCACTCGAATTGGAGAATGAGCGAGTTGTGAAGTTGAATTGCACGAGCCCTGGAAGAAGTGTATCGCGATTCGTTGGGTCGGTCCCTCCCAAGATATACGCGCTATCGGAGCCGTAAGATATCAGGCAGTTGTTGGACCGCGTTAATATGTTCCAGATGGGGTCGTCAGAGCCTATCACTACGCTCCAGTTGCCGCTTCCGGTGTGATCTGGTTTGAACAACCACACATACATGGGAGGTTCTGATTGACCAGCAACGTTGGACGGCCCGCCGGCATAGCCAGTATAGAGAACATCTTTCTGTTTATCGTACCAGAGTGAGGGTTTGTGCTTGGATGGTACTCCTGAGGGTTTGCTAGTCGACTGTATTGTCACCGATGAATTTGTCCAACTCTGAGAAAGATCGATGGAGAGAATCGTCGATGCTGATGTCAAGCTTAGCCTAAGCGAACCCTTCGAATTGAAATATACTTCAGAAATGTACAACAGTCGTAATTTGTGTCGCCGTTATTGGTCCACGCCAAATCCCCACCGTCAATGTAGACCAAGCTGCCGACAACAACAGCTACAAGTTCTCAGTTCCGGCATCTCGGCCAGCCCTAAGGGTATCAGTACTCACAAGTATGAAAGCCTCGTCGAAGGAACTCCGATGTGGCTATAACGCCCGGGATTTAACGGCTTTTGAGGGCTTTTGCTGATTGATGGTTATTTAGGATTGCTTTAAGCTGTCCTATTGAAGACGAGAAGTAAACGATAATTAAAAACGGTAATAGGCAGGTATTGATGGTTGGTAAGAATAAGGAACGCATATTCTGGATTGATATACACGCCCTGCCTTTACAAAACCATAAAGAAGAAAAGAAGTTTGGAGATAGACAGGCATGATGGGAAGTAACAGGCTTGCCCTCCGAACAGAGGCGCAATTGGTGTTGCTATACCCTACGTAGCAATAACTGTAATATGCATTAGTGTGAAACCTATTACAGACTCCTCTCGCGGTTCTTATTTCTCGAAGGCCATTCTTGAAACATGCCTTTTCCAGGAGGAGAAAAGCCTGGAAGGCTACAAGATTATATTGGCAAGTTAGTGGGATCCCTTCAACTTTCCCCCCCATTGTTTGAACCAGCATATCTTCCTCAATGCATTAAGGAACATAATGACAACGAAAAGGAAAGGCAGCAGCACACTGTGCTCCATCTCATGGCGATTTTCCAGAAGGGACAGCTTACTACCAATTAGAAAAGCGAAAATCATTGGGTAAGATCAAATAAGTATAGTCGCGACTGGCCTCAACTAAATGATGTACATCGCAGCCTGGAAGCGAAACAACATCTCATGAGCCCAAGGAGTGCTTGTGCAACCTAGCTGTAAGTACAGCTATATTTTACATCATCTCATTCGCTAGCTTTTCGACGAGATTTGAACGCGCAGGAAAGTGAAAGGGCTGAGCATTCAGGGGTAGGGCAAAGCATTCTTTCTTTCAAGGCATTGCATAGATGCAACAAAACAACAAGGATTTCGATCAATACTCGGGTCATCCAAAGGATAAACAGTCAAGAGAACCTTAGAAGGCGCCGAAAGCTTCAGGCTCGCATGACTCAGCAGCTCCAGCGCTAAACCTGGGACCTCAGACTAGGGAACGAATAAAACCGTTTTTTCTACAAAAAACGTGTATAATACCTCTTAGCGGCTTTTTTGCTTCGCTTTTTTGGCTTTTTATTATCTAAGCATACAAGGGTCATTGATTGGAGGATTACCC
>JAABUS010002631.1_pt1 | contig 33293 bp, 35 predicted proteins | sample 5560161 | NCBI WGS metagenome assembly JAABUS01 (sample SAMN10711885, study PRJNA513376) | rock metagenome | isolation source: Antarctica rocks | place: Antarctica: Victoria Land, Trio Nunatak nord | collected 2016-01-04 | reverse complement strand
ATTTCCCGGTTTCATGGATGCAAATAATTACCACGGAAGCCAGTGCAGAACGCGTGGCAATTTGCAATTTCAGCAATTCGCAAACAATCACTACAATAGTAACCCCTAAACAAATCATGAAAAAAGCCGGCGGATGCAGAAAAAACAACACCAAGCCGGTTCCAGCACCTACCAAATTGGCTTTGATCCGTACTTCCGCTAAGTTGATGGCGTCTTTTCCTTCGGGAGAAAGCACTAAAAGAATGGAAACCATGCTCCAGGCACCACCTTCGGGAAACGCCCGATAGATAAAAAACCCAATTGCTGCACCAATCAGACATTTTAAAACGTAAAGTAAAAAATCAATTTGTTTTTGTTCCATGCAAAGTGCTCAACTGGTTTTTAAGCTGAACAACTAATGTTGCAGCTTAGTTTAGCACAAATTTGCAAACACTAATTTTTATAGGGTAAAAGAAGCATTGGCAACAGCAGCAAAACTGTTTACTTTCGGTAATATTCCTGTACCTATCCGCTATAAAAAACGTAAATAATGGCTGACAAAACGTACCTTTGCGCCAATGATTGCAATTAATGATTTAACTTACGAAATAGGTTCCAGGGCATTGTATGATGAAGCCAACTGGCATATTAAACCAGGTGAAAAGATTGGTTTGATTGGCGCCAACGGAACCGGAAAAACGACTTTGCTGAAGCTGATTGTGGGTGATTTAAAAGCTACTTCCGGCACGATTTCCAAATCCAAAGAACTGACCCTTGGTTACTTAAACCAAGACTTGCTTTCTTATGCTTCTGATAAAAGTATCCTGCATGTGGCTATGGAAGCTTTTGGGCGCCAAAACCAGTTGCATGACGAGATCGAAGCTTTGCTGAAAAAATTGGAAACCGATTATTCAGAAGATGTTTTACATAAACTGAGCGACAAACAAAGCGAGTTTGAAGCTTTGGACGGATACAATATCGAATACAAAGCACACGAAATTTTAGCTGGTTTGGGTTTCAGCGATGCCGATACAGAACGTAAACTCAGCACTTTTTCCGGTGGCTGGCGCATGCGCGTAATGCTGGCCAAAATCCTGTTGCAGGCACCAGATATTTTGTTGCTGGATGAGCCGACCAACCACTTGGACTTACCTTCCATCCAGTGGCTGGAAGATTATTTGAAAGCTTTTGAAGGTGCCGTGGTTATTGTTTCGCACGACAGATGGTTTTTGGATAAAGTCATCAACAAAACGGTAGAATCCCGCAAAGGAAAACTGAACGTTTATCCGGGCAACTATTCTTTTTATGTAGCAGAAAAAGAGATGCGCGGCGAGATACAACGCAATGAGTTTAAAAACCAGCAACAAAAGATCAAACAAGAAGAACGGCTGATCGAACGTTTCCGCGCCAAAGCTTCCAAAGCAAAAATGGCACAATCACGCATTAAAGCTTTGGATAAATTGGAACGTGTGGACGATGTGGACGATGATAACCCATCTGTAAACTTCAGCTTTAGGTTTTCGCGTCAATCTGGCCGCCATGTTAGCAATATTGAAAACCTGACCAAAAAATATCCAACGATTGATATTGTAGAAAACGCACATGCCATCATCGAAAAAGGTGATAAAATCGCTTTGATCGGTGCAAACGGCCGCGGTAAATCTACTGTTCTGCGTATAATTGCCGGTGCCGATAAAGACTTTGAAGGTAAAAGTGAAACAGGATATAACGTTACGCAAACCTTTTTTGCGCAGCACCAGTTAGAAGCCTTGCACTTGGAAAGTGAAATTTTACAGGAATTACAAGCCTTCGCCCCAAAACACAACGAAACAGAACTACGCTCTATTCTCGGTTCTTTTTTGTTTACCGGCGATGATGTTTTTAAAAAGATAAAAGTGCTTTCCGGAGGTGAAAAATCGCGCGTGGCATTGGCCAAAGCATTAACTGCAGACGCCAATTTTTTGATTCTGGATGAGCCGACCAATCACCTGGACATTGCTTCTGTAAACATTTTGATCCAGGCTTTGCAACAGTATGAAGGAACGGTTATTGCCGTGTCTCACGACAGGTATTTTCTGGATAACATAGCCAACAAGATTTGGTTTATTGAGGATCAGCAGATCAAAGTTTATCCGGGAACGTATGCCGAGTACGAAATCTGGCAGGCCAAAAGAAAATTGGAAGTTAAATCAGCGCCTTTGCCTCAACCTAAAAAAGAAGAAAAAAAGGAACCGGCCGTAGCAAAACAACTTGTGGATGAAAAGCCGAAACAGTTAAAAAAACTGAACCAGGATTTATCCGGAATGGAACAGAAAATTGCCGAACTGGAAAAAACCGTAAAGCAACTGGAAGCCGAACTAACCGACGAAAAAATTTACAAGCAGCAAAACCGTTTGCAGGAAGTGAACAAAAACCTGAAACAAAAACAGCAGGAACTGAAACTACAGCAAGACAATTGGGAAGCTCTGGCCAGCCAGATTTTGGAAATGGAAGAAAAGTAACATGCTTCTTTTATCGGTAAAAAAACAGCAAACAATTTTGCCTTTGCAATATTTTATTTTTACAGATTTGTTTCTTAAATTTAAACAAGAAAACTAATTATGGCCTTTTCATTTTTTAACACGGCACCCAAAATTTTAAGCGATAAATTTATCAAGCTGGCAAAAGAAGGCCATCTTCCCGAAATAATGGAAGCTATTGACGATGAACGCCACAATAAATCCGGTACTGGAACATCTAAAAACGGCAAAATTACAGTTACACGGGCAGGCGCGTTTTCTCGCAGCAAGTAATTAAATGAACTTTGCCCTGCCAACCCTGGTTCTGCTGATTCTGCTGATACCAGGGTTTCTGTTTAGAAGGTTTTATTACTCAGGAGAATTTTCTAAAGAATACTTTAAGCAAAACTTTACCGATCTTATCCTGCCGTCGCTGATACTAAGCGGTATTATCAATACTTTTTGTTACACCATTATCTATTTATTAGGTTATCATTCTGATGCCGTTCCTGCAATAGCTGTTTTGTTGAGCGGTACAACAGATAGCGTTCGTGTTTCCAGTGCAATACAGATATTGTTTCTAAATCTTTATCCTGGCCTATCCTATTTTTTATTTGCTGGAGTTACCGGCGCGGTAGCTGGATTTGTGGGTAAATACCTTGTTAGAACTTATAAACTTGACCGTAGATACAAGTTATTCCGTTTTCAAAACGAATGGCATTATTTATTTAGCGGGGAGATTCTCGACTTTCCAGACATTCAGGGAAGTGCCCGTGCTGTCGATTTTACTTTCATAAATGTACTGGTAAATACTTCGGAGGGAAGCGTAATTTATCGGGGTTATCTCTCAGCTTATATATTATCAAGTTCTACCGGAATTGATCGGTTGTATTTAACCGATGCAAAAAGACGCTATCTCAAAGATGATCGTCAAAATGAGGAACCAACTTACTACAAAATGCCCGGAGAGTTTTTTGTGATATTTGCCAATCAAATTGTTAATTTGCACGTCTCCTATTTTCAGGTAGATTAATGCGACAAAAAAAGCTTTTAAAATTTAAACTACTCCTGATACTTCTTTTATCATGCAAAATTTTAACTGCGCAAATGCAGTATCAAAATGCTGTATTTCATCCCAGTATCAAAACAGTTGAATTGTACAACGCGCAGCAGGAAGGCTCTTTCCCGATCATTGGCTTACATACAAACGATGTTTTGCTGCTGAGTTTTGATGATTTAAATGGCGGCAGTAAATCCTACGCCTACACCATTGAACATTGCGATGCCGACTGGAAACCTTCTAACCTCTCGCCTTCCGAATACCTGCAAAGTTTCAGTGAAGACCGGATTATGGATTACCGCTATTCCTTCAACACCAAACAAAAATACACGCATTATCAGTTGACTTTACCCAATTACAACATTGTCCCAAAGCTTTCCGGTAATTATTTGTTGAAAGTTTATCCTGAAGGAAACCCTGCCGAACCAATTTTGATCCGGCAGTTTTATGTGGTTGATCAAAAAGTAGGTTTGGCCGCGGGCATTGGTTCTTCTAATAATGTAGCAAACCGGACTACCAATCAGAAAATCAATTTTAGCGTGGATGTTTCTATACTGTCCGTTCAAAATCCTTATGCCGAAATCCGCACTTTGATTTTGCAAAACGGCCGTGCGGATGTGAGCCAGATGAACACGCGCCCGCAATTTGTTCAGGGCAATATTTTGCAGTACAGCGATTTTCAAACCAATGATTTTTCCGGAGGAAATGAGTTCCGAAGGTTTGATTTGCGTACGCTATTGTCTGGTGCAGAACATGTTGACAAAATTTATCGCGATACGGCCAATACCGTGGTGCTGATGACAGACCGTGCTTTAGACCAGCCAAATTATACGTTTCAATATGACAACGACGGAAAATTTTTTATCCTGAATTCGGATGGCCGTGATCCAAAGACAGATGCGGATTACGCGCATGTTTACTTTAACCTGAATTACAGTCCGCCAAACGCAAACGATGCTGTTTTTATCACCGGAAAATTTAATGATTACCATTTGGATGAGCATGGCAAGATGACTTACGATGCAGGAAGAGGCAATTTTTACACAGATTTATATTTGAAACAAGGCGTTTATGATTATCATTATGTGTTGAAAAACAACAGAGAAACGGATCAGACTATTATCGATGGCAGCCATTTTGAAACTGAAAATGATTATCAGCTATTGGTTTATTACAAGCGGACCGGCAGCCGGTATGAAGAATTGGTTGGATATTATCCGATAAATACCGCCAAAAGTAGTAGTTTGCGCTAAGCTTTTTTCAACCAGAAAAAAGTATCATAAAAGAAGCACATGCTGGAACAGCTTGATTTACAAAACCTTTTGGTGATCGATATTGAAACGGTGCCGCAATACCGAAAGTTTGAGGAAGTGCCGGAGTATTTGCAGGATTTGTGGGAGCAAAAAACCGTTTACCAGCGAAAAGAAGTTTCAGCAAAAGATTTTTATGAACGGGCCGGGATTTGGGCAGAATTCGGAAAGATTATTTGTATTTCTGCCGGTGTTTTTACTTCGGGAGATGCAACTTCGCTTCGGATCAAATCCTATTGTTGTAGGGAAGAAACAGAATTGCTGGAAGGTTTTGCTTCGATGCTGAGCCGGCAACCAACCAACAAAATTTTGTGCGCGCACAACGGCAAAGAGTTCGATTTTCCTTATTTGTGCCGAAGAATGCTGGTCAACAATATTGTCATTCCGCCGCAACTGCAAACCTTTGGTAAAAAACCCTGGGAAACAAACCATTTGGATACAATGGAATTGTGGAAGTTCGGCGATCACAAAAACTATGTTTCTTTGAGTTTGCTGGCTGCAATTTTCAATATTCCTACGCCAAAAGACGACATTGACGGAAGCCAGGTTGGCAACATTTATTGGGTGGAAAACGATCCCGAACGGATCAAAACTTATTGCCAGAAAGATGTAATTACCACAGCGCAACTGATCAGAAAATTTCGTGGTGAAGAAATGATCCCGGAAGAAAACATTACTTACATTGACTGATTGGATGGGATTAAAAGTTGATCAACTCAGCGTAAGTTTTAAAACCGGGAACATAATTTTTAATGCGGTAAAAGGAGTATCGTTTAAACTGGAACCCGGAAAAGTAATTGGAATTGTCGGCGAATCCGGTTCCGGGAAATCAGTTACTGCACTAGCTTTGATGCGTTTGCTGGATGAAGAAAAAGCAAAGGTAACAGGTTCTATCACGCTAAACAACAACAATTTATTAGAATTACCGGAAGCAGAAATGCGTTCATTTCGCGGTAACCGTATCGGGATGATCTTTCAGGAACCAATGACTTCCTTAAATCCGGTTTTAACTTGTGGCTACCAAGTTGCAGAAGCAATACAACTGCACTTAAAAGTTAGCCGGAAAGAAGCCAAAACGAGAACGATTGCGCTTTTTAAAGAAGTGCAGTTGCCGCGGCCGGAAGCAATTTTTGATGGTTATCCGCACCAAATTTCTGGCGGACAAAAACAGCGGGTGATGATTGCAATGGCTTTAAGCTGCAACCCGGAGATATTAATTGCGGATGAACCGACAACTGCGCTGGATATGACTGTGCAAAAATCAATCCTGGAGCTTCTTATACGTATCAAAAATGAGCGCAACAGCAGCCTGATTTTTATTTCGCATGACCTGGGCGTGATTCGGGAAATTGCCGACGAAGTAATGGTCATGTACAAAGGTAAAATTGTGGAACATGCTGCTGCCGAAACAATATTCAATTCACCGCAACATCCTTATACACAAGGTTTGCTGGCTTGCCGCCCTTCTCCGCAATTTCAACTCAAAAAACTACCTGTCGTCAGTGATTTTTTGCAGGTTGACGGGCAAGGCGAAACCCAACCTTCGGGTTTAACAATTGGCGAAATCCGGGAACGTTATGCTTTAAGTGATGACGAAAAAAAAGACCGGCAAAAGAAGCTTTACGATCAGGAACCAATCTTGAAAATTAAAAACCTGAATACCTGGTTTCCCATCAAAAAAAGTTTTTTGCAACAATCAAAAGAAGTGGTAAAAGCTGTAAACGATATTAGTTTTGAGGTTTTTCCGGGAGAAACATTGGGTTTGGCAGGCGAATCGGGCTGCGGAAAAACAACACTCGGCAGAAGTATTATCCGGTTGATCGAGCCGGTTTCAGGTAAAATTATTTTTAAAAATCAGGATATTTTATCGCTTCCTGCAAATGAAATGCGACAGGCACGCAAAAAAATGCAATTGATTTTTCAAGATCCTTACTCTTCCCTCAATCCAAAACTGACGGTTGGAAATGCAATTTTGGAGCCGATGGGAGTACATCAGTTGTACGGAAACCCGCAGCAGCGGAAAAAGAAAGTGCTTGAATTGTTAGACCGCGTAAACCTGCTGCCGGAACATTTTAACCGTTATCCGCATGAGTTTTCCGGCGGACAGCGGCAACGGATTGTAATTGCGCGGGCTTTGGCTTTGCAGCCGGAGTTTTTAATCTGTGATGAATCCGTTTCGGCACTGGATGTTTCTGTGCAGGCGCAGGTTTTAAATCTGCTGAAAGAACTACAGCGGGAATTCAACCTCACTTATATTTTTATTTCACATGATCTTTCAGTTGTCAAACACATAGCTGACCGTATGATGGTGATGAACAAAGGCGAAATTGTAGAAATGGGCGATCCAGAGCAAATTTATCATCACCCAAAAGAAGCCTACACCAAAAAATTGGTCGCAGCCATCCCCGGTGCAAACCTTGTGCTTTAATTGGTGTTGCAACAGCAGCTTATCGAGCTAAATCCTCGTATCTTTACAACAATTTATGGCATCAAAAAACACAACCAGCCATTCGGTAAAACAGGTACTTACACAATTGGTATTGCAGGTTTTTGAAGAAAATGGCAATCAATCTTATAACTACAAACAAGTTTCAGCCAGACTGAATATTTCAGACCCGGAATCAAAAGAGACCATTTTAGAAATTTTACAGGAAGAAGTAAAAAAACAGGTGCTAAAAGAAGTATCGCGCGGCAACTTCCAGTTGGTAGAATTGAAGACTTTTGTAGAAGGCCGCGTGGATTTAACGGCGGACGGTTCGGCTTTTATCGTTACGGATGAGGAAGCGGAAACAGATATTTTTGTTGCGCCCCGAAAATTGCGGAACGCTTTGCATGGCGACCGCGTGAAGATTTATGTTTACGAAAAATCTAAAGGAAAGCGCAAAGAAGGGGAAGTGATCGAGATCATCCAGCGTGCCAAAATGGAGTTTACGGGAATTGTAAAACTAAGCGAACGCTTTGCTTTTTTCATCCCAGACGACCGTAAAATGCTGCGTGATATTTTCATCCCGATCTCCGAACTGAATGGTGCCAAAAACGGTATTAAAGCAATTGCGGAAATTACAGATTGGCCGCCGGAATCAAAAAACCCGATTGGCCGTATCAAACAAATCCTGGGCAAACAAGGTGAGAACAATACGGAGATGAACGCTATCCTGGCAGAATATGGTTTTCCGTTGTCGTTTCCTGCGGAAGTTGAACGGGAAGCAGATGAGATCAGCGATGAAATTTCGGAAGAAGAAATTCAGAAACGACGTGATTTTCGTGCTATCACCACTTTTACGATTGACCCGGTTGATGCAAAAGATTTTGATGATGCCATTTCTTTTCGTTTTTTGGAGAACGGAAATTACGAAATTGGTGTGCACATTGCCGATGTTTCGCATTACGTTGTGCCTGATACGCCTTTAGATCATGAAGCTTTTGAACGCGGTACTTCAGTTTATCTGGTTGACCGTGTGATCCCAATGCTGCCGGAAAGATTGTCCAACGGTTTGTGTTCGCTTCGGCCCAACGAAGACAAATTGTGTTTTTCGGCCGTATTTGAAATGGATGCCGATGCTCAGATCGTAACGGAATGGTTTGGCAAAACAATCATTCATTCTGACAAACGTTTTGCTTACGAAGATGTGCAGGAAATCATCGAAAACAAATCCGGCGATTTTATAAAAGAAATTACTTTGTTGAATGAATTGGCATACAAACTGCGCGACCGGAAATTTAAAAACGGTGCCATCAGCTTTGAAACTACAGAAGTAAAATTTAAGCTGGACGAGCAGGGTAAACCATTGGGTGTGTATGTGAAAGAACGCAAGGATGCGCATAAACTGATTGAAGATTTTATGCTGCTGGCCAACCGCCGCGTAGCAGAATTTATTGGTAAAAAAGGAAAAGGAAAAAGTAAACTCACTTTTGTTTACCGTTCGCATGATTCGCCAAAGGAAGATAGCTTAGCTTCTTTTGCACAGTTTGCTTTGCGCTTTGGTTATAAAATTAACATTAATTCTGACAAAGAAACTGCAAAATCGCTCAACCATTTAATGGCTGATGTGGAAGGGAAAAAAGAGCAGAACGTTTTGACCCAATTGGCTATCCGCTCCATGGCCAAAGCGGTTTATACCACTAAAAAAACGAGCCATTACGGTTTGGCTTTTGATTTTTATACACATTTCACTTCGCCTATACGCCGTTATCCGGATGTAATGGTGCATCGTTTATTAGAGCATTATTTAGGTGGAGGCAAATCCGTTGATGTAGAAACGTATGAAAAAATGAGCGTACATTCTTCTCAAATGGAGAAAAAAGCTGCTGATGCCGAGCGTGCTTCTGTTAAGTACAAACAAGCTGAATACCTGCAAAACCAGATCGGTACTGTTTTTACCGGCATAATTTCTGGTGTTACCGAATGGGGAATGTATGTAGAAATCGAAGAAAACAAATGTGAAGGCATGATTCGGCTGCGCGATATTTCCGACGATTTTTATACGTTGGACGAAAAGAATTATGCCATTATCGGTCAGCGTAAAAAGAAAATTTACCAATTAGGCGACGAAGTAAAAATCAAAGTAAAAAGTGTGGATTTGACTAAAAAACAGATTGATTTTTCACTCGTCCAGGAATAACGCCTTCAAAAATTTTATGTATTCAATACAACAGCTACAAAATATTATTATCCAAACCATCCGAAGCAAAAAATACCCGCAAGAACCATCAGAACTTTACGAGCCGATGCAGTACATGATGAACTTGGGCGGGAAACGCCTTCGCCCTGCCCTGCTGTTAATGGGTTGTGATGCTTTTGGCGGAGACATTTACCAAGCCATCAATCCGGCCATTGCCATTGAAGTGTTCCATAATTTTACGTTGATGCACGACGATATTATGGACAATGCGCCACTTCGCAGAGGAAAAACAACCGTACATGAAAAATGGAATTCAAGTGTAGGCATTCTTTCCGGTGATGCAATGCTGGTGGAAGGCTACAAGCTGATGATGCAGGTGGGTGAAAAAATCTTGCGGCCGGTGCTGGAGATATTTAACGACACGGCTATTGCAGTTTGCGAAGGCCAGCAATTGGACATGAATTTTGAACAATTAAAAGAAGTACAAATTGCTGCCTACATCAACATGATCCGTTTAAAAACGGCTGTGGTTTTAGGCGGAGCTTTAAAGATCGGTGCTTTAATTGCTGGTGCCAATCAAACAGATGCAGAACTGATTTATGCTTTTGGTGAAGACTTGGGGATTGCTTTTCAATTGCAGGATGATATTTTGGATGTTTACGGCGATCCGGAGAAATTTGGAAAACAGGTTGGCGGTGATATTATTTCCAACAAAAAAACTTATTTGTTAATTAAAGCTTTGGAAACCGCTAATACAACACAATTACAAGAATTGAATTACTGGTTACAAGTTACCAATTTTGATGCGGTAAAAAAAGTATCGGCTATCCGAAACTTGTATGATCAATTAGAGATCAGGGAAAAAGCCGAACAGGAAATGAATTGGTATGCACAAAGAGCTTTGCAAAGTTTAAAGGATTTGCCGTTGCAAGAAACTCAAAAAGCGCAATTGTTTGAGTTTGCGGATATGTTATTGGTAAGGGAGAATTAAGGAAATATTTATAGCTTATTCATATCAACATTATAACCAGAGCTTCTTAATTCTTTTGCAATTGTTATATGCCAAGCATCATCTTCGTCCATTTTTACATAAACAACTCCAGAAATATCATTAGGCGTTTCAACTTCATCTTTTACTAAAGCACAAACATTGTGTCTTCCAATTTTACCAATTAAAAATCCATGTTCAAATACAACATTTTGTCTCACTCTAAATTTTAAGTTCTCTTTATCTTCTTTACTTGCTCCTAAATCACATTGTGTATATAGTACAATTCCAAATCCTACGTTTGAGTATTGTTCTATTTTTTCTATAATAGTTTTACCAGAACTAGATTGCTCATGTAAAATAATGGGATTAAATCCCAAAGTTGTAATGAAACGAGCTGTTTTTATTTTAGCTAAATCGTCGTGCCCATGTACAATAAATACATCAGTTTTAGGTGTCAAATTATTATTACTATTATGATTTGCTGAAATACTTAAATTTGATTCCGATCTTAATATTTGCGATTTAGCTGATAAGTTTCTTAAACTATCTAATTTGTATCTAATTAAATTTTTTAAAGATAAATATGGGTTGTTTGGAACCTCTCCCATTTGTCCCATAAAAGTATAGCCTGCACCTGTATATGAAGTTCTATACTCATTCTTAGCAATATTAAAAACTTGTTGCAGATATTCAGAATTAAAATCATTCCAACTTTTATAATCTGTTTGTAATTTATCTAAATCGATACTTGTGGCAACAACTCGATTAAACAATTCTTCACCTAAACCAATCCTATCTAAAATTTCTTTTTTAAAATCCTCTTTGTTTATAATTAATACTGCAACTGTATGATTTTCAACTTGTGGTGAAGTTTTTTTTTGTACCATTTGAAATATTAGTTATGTAAAAAATTAAAATTGATGGGTTTATATTCAGATGTAAAACTAAAAAAATTAGTTGACTTGTAATGTTTAAAAAACAGCAAGCTCTAAAAAGCCCCAACTCAATTTCTCAAGTTAGGGCTTTTCAAATACATAAAAAAGAATTCTAAGCTGAAACAGCTTCTCCTTCACCTTCCGTTTCAGTTGCTTTAGCTGCAATATCTTCATCAACCAATTCACCTTCCGGGGTTACCACCGCTGGGTGAATATCAACTGTTTCTGTCATAGCAATGGGTTGTGGTTTAATTTTTTCAGCTACGTCCGCAGTTTCAAAAGGGATTACAGAAACATAAGAACGGTTATCTGCTTTCTTTTTGAACATCACGTAGCCGTCAACCAAAGCAAACAAAGTATGGTCTCTGCCAATACCTACATTTTTATCCGGGTTGTGCGGAGTACCGCGCTGACGGAGAATGATGTTACCAGCAATTGCGGGCTGACCGCCAAATATTTTAATGCCTAAACGTTTGCTATGCGATTCGCGGCCGTTTCTGGAACTTCCCGCGCCTTTTTTGTGTGCCATGTTGTTTTATTTTTTGGGGAACTGAAAACCAGTTCAAAATTTAAAAATCAATTATAAAGTAATTCCGGTGATCTCGATCTTGGTGAATTGCTGGCGGTGGCCGTTTTTCTTTTTGTAACCTTTCCGGCGTTTCTTTTTGAAAACGATTACTTTATCACCTTTTAAATGAGACACGATCTTAGCAGAAACCCGGGCATTTTCCAAACCGCTCCCGATAGAAAAATTACCTTCATTTTCTGCCAACAATACCTGGTCAAATTCAATACTAGCGCCTTCTTCCCCCTGCAAACGGTGCACAAAGAGCTTCTGGTCTTTAGCAACTTTAAATTGCTGTCCGGCTATACTTACTATTGCGTACATTGTTAAATAAATTTTTTAAATGAGGCGCAAATATAGTATCTTTTTTGGGTATTAAAAACAGTATTTACAATCTATTTAGAACGGTCTTCGGCATCTGCCAGCCGCTGCTGTATTTCTTTAACCACTTGTGCTGCTGCATCCTGCAACCTTGGGTCCGCATTGTAAGCGGTATCAAACAAAACAACCTTACTTTTTCGTTTGTAATGAAAGGCAATATAATAATGCAAGGAGTTTTTGATATTCCTGCCGGTTGTATCGGCCAAAATTTGTTTAGGGAAATCCCAGAAACCCAGTTCCGCAGCTTTTCGGTGCAGGTAAAGCAAATCGTCTTGTTTCAGCCGTACTGTTTTTACCACCAAAGAATCATGGTTGTTTACATATTGATACCTGCCGGTTTTAGAATTGTAGATATTATTAAGGTTGCTTCCTTCTCCGTATTTAAAATCTATCGATTCAAACTCTGAGAATTTGAACGGCGCATTGCCAATCATCATACCATAATAATAAACGCAATACAGCATGAACGGGACAACAATACTTAAACCCAGGAATATTTTTTTAGAACGGTCAGACATTTCTTTGTTGTGAATTTCGGGTTCAAAATTCGTTTTAAAAAACGATTATCCAAAATGTTGGTTTTTGGGCAATACTGTTTTTACCCTACAAAAACTATGTTGTAAAAATGGAATATCATTCAGGATTAGAATGCTTCTTTTATCACCTAAAAACTATTAACCTTCCAGCTCACCCTCCCACTTACTAACTACTGCAGTTGCCATGGCGTTGCCCAAAACATTCGTTGCTGAGCGGCCCATATCCAACAACGGATCAATACCGATCAGCAAAGCCAAACCAGCTTCCGGAATGTTGAAACTCGCTATCGTTCCGGCGATCACCACCAACGATGCACGCGGCACACCGGCCACACCTTTGCTCGTCAGCATCAGTACTAAAAGCATGGACAATTGTTGTTGAAAAGATAAATGGATGTTATAAGATTGTGCCAGAAAAAGTGATGCAAACGTCATATACATCATCGAGCCGTCCAAGTTGAAAGAATAACCCAAAGGCAATACAAAACTTACAATCTTGTCTTTACAGCCAAAACGTTCCAGCTCAATCAATGTGCGCGGATAGGCGGCTTCGCTGGTGGAAGTGCTGAAAGCGATGAGCATGGCATCTTTTAAATAATTCACCAACGTAAAAACGCGTTTCTTCAAAATGGTAAATCCGGCCAGCACAAGCACCAACCATAAGATGATCAGGCCAAAATAAAATTCACTGATAAAAACAGCATAAGTAGCCAATACACTCAAACCTTGCTTGGCCACAATCGCCGTCATGGCACCAAACACGGCCAGCGGTGCCACCAGCATCACATAGGAAGTTATTTTGAGGATAATATGCGCAATCGCATCCATCGCTTTGATCACGATTGCCCCTTTTTCGCCGATAGCTGCCGTAGCCACGCCAAAAAAGAGCGAGAAAACCACGATCTGCAAAATCTCATTGTTGGCCATGGCTTCCACAAAGCTTTTAGGGAAAACGTGGGACAAAAAATCTTTCAGCGATAAAGCAGTTTTTTGGATGCCGGATTGTAAATGTTCATCCGGCAAAGTAAGGTGCATGGATTTGCCCGGCTCAAAAAAGTTCACCAAAACCATTCCCAGAAACAACGAAACCAGCGTAGCAGTAATAAACCACAGCATTGTTTTGCCGCCGATCCGGCCCACAGCTTTGATGTCGCCCACCTTGGCCACGCCAACCACCAGCGTTGTAAAGACCAGCGGCGCGACGATCATTTTGATCAGCCGGAGGAAAATATCGCTCAATAGCGTAAAATATTCCAGTTTGCTTTCGCGGATGGTATCATTTTCTTTACGGATGCTGTTTTGTGCCGCTTTTTGGGTTTTCAGCGTTTGGTAAGATGCAGAACCGGTATCTTGTACCGCAAGCATTTGCAGTTGGATGGATTTGACTTGTATTTCTGCCCGATAAATTTTATCGTTGTAAGGACTGATGCTTTTAACGTTGTAAAAATAACCTGCTAAAATCCCAAAAACCAACGCTAAAAAGATGTATAAAGTAAGTTTGTTTTTTGCCATTCGGTATCCTAAAAATCTAAAACTACAATAAATTACGGTTCAGTTGAAATATATTTGCCTTCATGAGCCTCGTTTATCCAACATCAGACCTGAAAAAAGAGTTGCAGCATTTAAGCGGGGCCGAAGTAGCGGCGCTCTGTTTGCGACTGGCCCGTTTTAAAAAAGAAAACAAAGAACTGCTGACTTATTTGTTGTTTAAAGCTGATGACCCTGATGCTTTTGTGCAGGAATATAAAGAAGAAATGGATGTGCAGTTTGGTAAAATCAGCGGCAAAAGTTATTTGGTGGTAAAAACACTACGCAAAATTGCTGTTCAAATGAACAACCAGATCCGTTATGCCGGTTCGGAAGTGGTGAAAACAGAACTGCTCCTGCATTTTTGCAGCAATTACATCAACTTTGTAGATTATCATACCAACTATAAACCACTGCGCAGTGTTTTTTACCGCCATGCCGAAAAAGCAAAAGCGGCTATCCAAAAGTTGCAGGAAGATTTGCAGCACGATTACGGAAACTTGTATGAGGCGATGCTGACGGAAGCAGAAGAGGAAATCTATTGGCTGGAAAAGAAATCGTTGCTGCTGTAACAAATCCCTGTTGCTTTGATCTGACAATAAACAAGCTATTATTCTGTTGAAAACGAAAGACAGTGCTTTCCGGGAAATTTTTGAAGCCAATTCCAAACGTATTTACCGTTTATGCTATTCGTACACGGCGGACAGCGCAGCAGCCAATGACCTGTTGCAGGAAACGTTTTTGAAAGTTTGGCAAAACCTGGACAAGTTTCGCAACCAAGCCATGATTTCTACCTGGATCTACCGCATCGCCGTAAATACTTGTTTAACTTATTTGAGATCAGAAAAAAGACAGGCTAAAGAGGAGCTGACACCGTTTATTGCAGAGAACGAAAAAGAAGAAACATCCGAAAAAAAGGAAGAGGTGGACTTGCTGTACCAATGTATTGCCAAGCTGGAAGAGTCTGAAAGAATATTGATTACGATGGTTTTGGACGAAGTGCCATACCCGGAAATTGCCGACATCTCCGGCATCTCCGAAGGAAACCTAAGGGTTAAAATCCATCGCATTAAACAAAAACTAACCGAGCTGTACAACCATTATGAAAAACTTTGAAGAACTAAGCTCGCTGTGGATTACCCAACCCCAGGCAGAGCAAATACCGGCAGATACTTTATTAAAACAGGTAAAAAAAGGAACCAAATCCCTTCAGCGAAAATTACTGTTGTCTATACTGATGATGGTGGCAATATCCATCTTCATGATTGTGTTGTTCCTGTTTTTTCTGTTCAATTCCTGGCTTACTTATGCTGGTATTTTTATCACCATGAGTACAATTTTAATCTATGCAATATTGATGTTCCGTGATTATCGTCTGATTGCTTCCCATGATCCGACAACAGAAATAAATACTTATTTGGAAAACCTGAAATTGTATCAAACCAAAAACCTGCGCATGTATGGCATGATGTATTATATTTACACAGTATTATTGAGCCTGGGTTTAGGTTTGTTCTTAATTGAAATACTAAAATCAACTTCCATTATTTTTGAAATTACCGCTTATGCCGCATTTTTGGGTTGGATATTATTTGTAACTTTCTATTGGAGAAAACGGATCATTAAAACCGAACAGGAAAAAATCCTTGAGATCATCAATCGATTAGAACGTTTAAAAGGGCAGTTTCGGGACTGAAAAACAATTTATATTTATCGCTGTAATTTCATTCTAAATTGATGCTTCTTTTACCTGCTAAATTTCAGAAGTATATTTTATTGATTTTATTTTTAAAACCAATTTTAAATCTCGCTAAGTATATTTTCAATGCTTCTTTTACCACGTAAAAATTAGTAAAATCTTCATGCTTTTTTATAAGTTTAATATACAAATACAGAATTTACAGACATAAAAGAAGCATTATATATTTTCAATATCTACTTTTTAAAAACATATAATCAAAATTAAATTTAATATGACGATATAAGTTTCTTACAATTGTAATTATTAAAGTTTCGCTCCTTAATAAATTACTTCTTTTCATGGTGCTGGGCTCATCGGTTGTATTCCTTTGCACAAACAAACTTTTAAAATCAAGATAAAATATACCTTTTCCTTTGTTCTGAAGAAAAGAAACCATCATCTTATATTCAGTTTGCTCCGGATTTAAACCCTCGGCATATCTGCCAAATTTGTGAAAAAAAGTATTCCGGCGCAAATGCGGATGATCGCTGTATTCATAAAATTTTCGGTAACCTTTTAGCCAAGGATTAAAATACATCACCGAAAAACCTTTGGACAAAGACTTTAAGTATGGATATTTGAAATAGGCATAAAAACGGGCAATATCAAGTTCTTTATGCTCCTCCATAATTGCAATTGCATCGATTAAATGTTCGGCAAAATTCGGCACTGCTTCAAAGTCTTCTTGCAAGTAGAGCGTATAAGCTGTACTTATTCTGTCTTGCCCTTTATTAATATTATTACCAAGGCCGCCATTTTTGGGAGTTGTAATTAATTTAATTTTATATTGTTCTGTTATTTGCTTAAGTGTTTCCTGATGTTCAAAGTTACTGGCATCATCAGAAACTACAACTTCTGCAAAATTACAACCAGATTGGATTAAACTTTGAAGTAATCTTTCTAACGAAGCACTTCTGTTATAATGTGTGATTAAGACACTAACGTTTTGAAAATAATGATCAGGTTTGGACATTTAATAATATTAAGGATAAAACCTTTTAAACTTGGTTAGTACATTTTGATACTTCGTTTATACCATAAAAATTTGTATGCTAAAAGAAGTATGTGATTTTTCAGGAATAATTTTAATCGGATATAATAGAATCTTTGATTGATTCAAAGTCAATTTCATAACTTAAATTCAATATTAATTTTGTTAAAGTAAAACCAATTTATCTAAATAAATTTTGTGTTTTCAGAAATACTTTTTTAATTTTATTAATTATTTTTCTGATGTTACGTTGGTTTCCGCTTATTTGTTTGAAGTTTTTCCAAGGTGTAATTGACAAATATTTAAAAAACTCTTCTTTGTAAACCTCTTGTGAATTGTAAGATTTAAAGATTGGTTTAATGCTTAAAAAATGTATCAGAAAAGGATTTTCCGTTTTGTTAATTGCATACCAGTTCCATTTAGGATCGAGTTCCAACCATTTTTTCGCTAACACTACGTTTAAACCATATTGATCCGGCAAGAACAAATGTTCTTTAAATTTAATGAGTGTTAAGATTACTTGTTTAGAAATATCTTCTGCACGCCATTTTTTAACATTGATCAATAACACACCAGAGTTGAAATACTTAGTCTTTGGTTCAAAGCCAAGTTCCTTGTAATTAGGGATTCCTGCCCATTCACAATCAACAGTTTTTCCAATATCCTGAACAGCCCCAAGGGTATAATCGCCTAAGGATATGTTCCAAAGTTTAGAAATATCGTGTTGTACAATAGTGTCCACATCCAAGTAAATAAGTTTATCAGCATTTTGATCTATTACATACGGAGAAAAAATGCGCATGTAAACTGTTCTTGGAAACGCAGAACCATCTACAGGAATAATAATATCAGGCGGAATAATAGTATTGCTTTTAAACCATTTGATACTGATCCTAATTGGATCTACCATTGTTTCTAATAAAGACTTAAACTTAGGAGCTATCCCATCATCAATAATATGGAAATCAATATGTTCACTTGTCTTGTGGTTAACATCAATTGACTTTAGTAAAGCTGCAATTAATATTGCATAATGGTTATCACTGGCTACAACGATAGAAATATTGTTATTTTCCTTCATACATTTGGGGAATAACTATTGGCTGTCCGCAATGATTTCCTTCTTATTTAATGTAGTGTTGTAAAAAGCTTTTGTTTGTAAAACAAGTTCTTTGAAACCAACTTTATACATGCCCCAATAATTAAATTTAAAGAATTTGTTTAGCGGTATGTAAGCAATGATTATTGCAAGTCCGATAGGGAATATATTTGCAAAAGCTACAATATAAACAGATTTAAATATTTTTAAACCAATGAAATCTGCAGCAAGGTTTGCCGCAAGCATAATTAATATTTTGTAGAAATTAAATTTTGGTTTATGGATTACGTCTAATGTCAAAGCAAAAAACCTGTCGGCAGGATATAAAACAGCCATACACATAAATATCCTGAATAAATTGGGGGCTTCAGTATGAATGTAATTAGATCCGCCAATTAGCCGGATGATCGGTTCTGCAAAAATGACACAAAAGATTGCAATCCCTAAAAATAGGATAGAAAGCATTCCAACCATTTTTTTCATTGACATCATCATTTTCCGAATCTGGTTATTGTTATAATGTTCAGATAAACCAGGCATTCCGGATGCTACAATACTTGATAGCGGGACTTCTACAATTTGAAGTAATTTTCCTCCAACATTATATAACGCAAGGGCAGCAGGGCCTAAAAAAAAGGTTATAAAAAATGTATCTGTAACAGCAAACAAGTTTGCACTTATACTTGTACCCATACTATATTTTCCAAAATGAAAAATTTCTTTAATCACTTTTTTAGAAGAGTGGTTAATTGTATAAATTTTTGTCCATCCAAGAACAATAGTTACTAAACTTGCGGTAAGATTAGAACATACATATATCAGGATAATTGAGCTAATTGTTAATTTACCCAAAATTGCCACGGCGAAAATACTACCGGTAAAGAAGACCTGGTTTATTAACCGTAGCCATAACAAACGATCAAACCTTTTTTCGCTTTGGACAACAAGAGTTGCCATAAAAACAGGTAAAGTAGCTAAAAAAGCAAACGGAAAATACTTAAAGAACAATGATATCCCTGCATTTGATATATACCCCGAAAAGAAATATACAACAATATCTATCAAAATTAACCCTACAGTAATTAAAAATGCCAGGCACCATGCTGAACCCGCCACTTCATCTGCCCTGCTTTTTTTTGTTCCTGAGTGAAAAGTAATAAATGAATTGGTCAGAAATCCTGCCCTAAGGGTAATAAATAAATTTAAAATTGTTGTGAAAAAAACATAAACCCCAATTTCTTTTAAAAGTAAATATCTGTATAGAATCGACATGGTAAACATGCCCATTATTGCCAATATAATATTACCAACTAAAGATTGAAAATGGATGTTTTTGAATGACGGTAATATTTTATTTATAAAAGACATAGAATTATTTTCAATACCGAGGCCTTCTAATACAATGATTGTATTCAAAAGCACGCTGCCCGTTTTTTATTACACATCGAAACTTAAAAATCTATACTTAAATCTTGTGGCTGTATAATTTATTATGCTGAACTTTAAGAATGCTTTCTATAGATAGTTAAGTAGTTTTTAAACACTTCTTTTATACGGAAAAATATATCATGAGTTGTCGAATATTTAACACATCATTACGAATACAAAAACAGCCAGCAGAAACATTTAGTGATATGAATACTTTATACTTTGGCAACCACTTGTTGCTTTTGACCGTAATAATCTAAATTATAAAACATGAGACAAGCAATTTTAAGTTTAATAATTTGATATTGGTTAGGCAATGTTTTTCTATCCTGTTATAAATTCTATATTCTTATAATCAATAACAAATGCCTTCATTAAAACTTCCTAAGTGGATTTGGCCACATTTGTACAAAGAAAAAAAGTTTAGCGATCTAAGTGATTCCGAGCTTTCTAATTTGAAAAATCGCATCAAAGTTTTTTCTACAGTTGATCCTGATATTTCAATTGTAATACCTGCTTGGAACGAGGAAGATAATATTTTTCGGGCCATATCTTCTATCGCTGCCAATAAAACTAAGTACAAAGTAGAAATTATAGTCATCAATAATAATTCTACGGATGGGACACAAAAAGTTTTGGAAAAATTAAGTGTCCGTAATTATTTCCAGCCAACACAAGGAATTACTTTTGCACGACAATTAGGATTGGACATGGCGCGGGGACGTTATCATTTATGTGCTGACTGTGATACATTTTATCCACCCGATTGGATTGATTTAATGATAAAGCCGATGGAAGCCGATAAGGAAATAACAGGTGTTTATGGCCGTTACTCATTTATTCCGCCGAAAGGAAAAAACCGGCTTGGCCTTTTTTTTTATGAATTAATTACAGGGATACTCATCCAACTAAGAAAAAAAAACAGGGAATATATCAATGTGCTTGGGTTTAATATGGGTTTTGTAACTGAGGCTGGCCGACATCCAAATGGATTTAAGGTGATAAATAGTAGAAAATTTGATAATGCTACCGGCAGCGAATATTTTGTAGAAGAATCAGAAGATGGCCGCATGGCACTGCATTTGAAAAAAAGAGGACGACTAAAATTAGTTAATAAAACAAAAGCGCGTGTGTTTACATCGTCAAGAAGATTGTTATATGATGGCGGAATTTTTAAAGCTTTTACAAAAAGAGTTGTTTTAAATATAAAAGCAGTTAAATCATATTTGAATAATAAAAGTTTTTCATAGGATGTTGTATAAATTTCTATCATAAAAAAGTTTATACTACTTCTTTTATGCCTGCAAATTATGTATTTGTATAAAATGGCAATACAGAAAGCACAAGGACCTAATGATTTTTAGGTGGTAAAAGAAGCATAGAAAATAGTTGAATAAACTTTAAACAGGATCAAATAAATACTTTTCTCTTACACAGCAGCCGGATGAACGGTTAAAACTTTTGGCAAATATTGTTCCGCAACATTTATCCGGGGTTTAATCTTAAGTTGTCCTGTTGAAAAAATATAATCAAAAGAAAAAGGACTCAAAACAGAGTCCTTTTTCTTTAAAAAATAATGTTTACTACGGTCTTTGGCTTCCGGTCCCTGAGCCTGTTCCAGAACCAGTTCCTGTTCCGCTTGTACCGGTTCCTGTTCCGCTTGTGCCAGTTCCTGTTCCGCTTGTACCGGTTCCAGTTCCACTTGTACCGGTTCCAGTTCCTGTTCCACTTGCGCCGGTGCCGTTTCTTCCGGTTCCGGTGCCGCTTGTTCCGCTTGTTCCGGTTCCGGTGCCGTTTGTTTCAGTTCCGGTTCCTGTTGTAGAGCCGCCTGTGTTGGTTCCGCTTCCACCTGTGCCGCTGGTTCCGGTCCCTGTACCAGATCCTGCTCCGGTAGTGCTGGTGCCAGAAACCGAAGATGCGGTATCCGTTGCTTTTCCGGTTGATGAGGTTGAAGAAGAATCGGAACTGCCGCCAGCATTTTTGTTAGAATTGCAAGCTGCGATGCTGAAAGAAGCTGCTAACGCGAGCGTAATTAAATTAGATTTCTTCATGTTTGAAATATTGTTTCTCTATCAACAACCGCTTTTTTTTAATGTTTAATTTAATTAACCTGAAATGAAAATCAAAAAAGGTTTGCACCTTTCGGCACAAACCCTCTCATCAAACTAAACTATCAACCAAAAAAACTAAACTTTTAGAATCATTGTACAGCAATTTCCCTGGACTGTACTTTTGCTTCTTCTTTTTTAGCAACAGTCAGTTTCAAAATGCCGTCCGCATAAGCAGCATCTACTTTGCTTTGGTCAATGGTTTCGGGCAAATTAAAAGAACGGGTAAAAGAAGCATAGCTGAATTCGCGTTTGCTAAACTTTTTGCCTTCCTGTACATTTTCATTTTTCTTTTCTGAGGAAATACTCAAAACATCTTTATCAATACTGATTTTAAAATCTTCTTTTTTCATTCCCGGTACAGCCAGTTCAATCTGAAAATCGCCGTCCGTTTCTGCAATGTTTACTGCCGGGTTACGGTTTGGCAAACGATCAGTCAGGATAGGATCATTAAAAACAGATTCAAACACATCGGTAAACCATGGGTTAACAGAAGATGTATTTTTTGCCGGATTAAATTTTACAAGTGTCATATCTTTATAGCTTTATTTTTTGTTTATTTAACTATTTATAACCTGTTGTTCAAACCTTGTACCACCCACTAAAAACATTGGCATCAATGACATATTGGCATTAATAGATTTTTTAATAAGACAAACTGACTTAAAATGAATGAAATTCCTCCTAATTACAAATTTAAAACACCTATTTATATCCGATTTTCTGATTTAGATGGCTTCGGACATGTGAACAATGCTGTTTACCTGACTTACTTTGAAATTGCCCGTACCAATTATTGGAAACAAATTATCCAGTGGGACTGGAAAGAAACCAACATCATTTTAGGGAAATCGGAGGTCAATTATTTAAAACCGTTGAAATTATACGACCAGATTTTTTGCTACGTGCGTACTTCAAGGATTGGCAACAGCAGTTTCGATATTGATTACATCATAGTAAAAGTTGATGAAAACGGGGAAGAACAAATTTGTACCACCGGCCAAACAGTTTGTATCCATTATGATTACAAAGCATATAAATCAATTCCAATCCCGGAAGTAGAGCAAAAAAAGATGATGGAGTTTGAAGGTTTTAAACCCCGTAGCTAAATCTTTTTCTATTGCATAGCCAATCTTTGGTCCTTCCTGATGATTGGCTTTTTTCTTTTTCCAATCTGTATTTCTATCGCCCAAAAGCCGAAAACGGCCTGAATTGAAAAGGCGGCCCAGGAATGATATTTATAAAGATTTTTATTTGAAAGCCATAGAAACCACTTTTCCATAGCGCGATATTAATGTTTATTATCCGAATAAATAAGCAGAAAAAAGAGCCGGTAAAAGAAGTATCTGAACCTGATGATTAACAATAAATTTTGTTAATTATCAATCCGCTTCCGAGTCAATTTTCATTTCTTTGGTGTTGAAACGTCTGATGATCAGCCTGCTGCCGCCATTGTAAGTAAGATAACTGGATGCCCAACTAAAAAAAATGATCAGGCGGTTGGTAAACCCAACGAGGGACATCAGGTGGACAAAAATCCAGATGAGCCAGGCGATCAAACCATGCAAATGTATTTTTCCGATATCGGCCACACCTTTGTTCCTTCCGATGGTAGCCAATGAACCTTTATCTTTATAAACAAATGGTTCTGTAGGTTCTCCTTTTACCATCCTGATGATGTTTTTCCCTAACTGCGTCCCCTGTTGTATTGCTACCGGTGCTACGCCGGGATGCCCTTGCGGCATTTCCAATGAGATCATGGCTGCGGCATCGCCAATCACAAAAACGTTCTGGTAATCATGCACCCGGTTAATTGGATCTACTTGTACCCGGTTGCTTTTTGTGAGTGTACCTGCCGAAAAACCTGCCGGCACTTTGCCTTTTACACCTGCCGCCCAGATCACGTTTTTGGTACGGATGGTTTGCCCGTTATCTATCGTCAGCAACTCGCCGTCATAGCTTTTTACATGCACATCGTTATAAATCTTCACGCCCATTTCGGTCAGGTTTTTTTTAGCATGAAAAGAAGCTTCCGGCGACATCGCAGCCAGCAATTCCGTTTTGCCTTCAATTAGATAAACCTTCATGTTTTCTTCCCGCCGTTCCGGATAATCTTTTTGCAGCACATGGTTTTTAAACTCAGCAATGGCACCGGAAAGCTCTACGCCTGTCGGGCCGCCGCCTACCACTACAAAATTCAGCAACGCCTGCTTTTTTTCCGGGTCTTCTTCCAAAAAAGCCACTTCCAGGTTTTGCAGGATCAAGCTGCGCATGTTCAATGCTTCCGTGATATTTTTCATTGGCATGGCATAATGCTCAATCTCTTTGTTTCCAAAAAAATTGGTGTCTGATCCGGTTGCCAGTACCAAATAGTCATAACAAACCTCCCCGTCAGAAGTCAGGATGGTATTGCCGGCAGCATTGATACTGATTACATTAGCATAAATAAAAGTTACGTTTTCCTGTTTATGAAAAATCTTTCGGAGCGGGAACGCAATAGAATCTGCCTGGATGCTACCGGTTGCAACTTGGTACAGCAGCGGCTGAAAAATATGATAGTTGTGCCGGTCGATCAGAAGCACTTCCCCATCCAGGTGTTTCAAGGATTTGGCCAGTTCGATCCCGCCAAAACCACCTCCCACAATTACTATTCTCGGACGTTTTGTAAATTCGTTTAAATGCATATAAGTTTAGTCTTTGCAGCGGATGTCTGTAAATTTTTGCTAACAAGGTAATTTTAATTTCTAATCTATTCAAATACTCTTTTTAACAGCTACTTTTGCGTGCTGATTATTGAATTAAACTTATCCGGTGAGCAGATGTTTTTAATATTAAAAAAAGCAAGCCAAATCAGAAAATATTGTTCAATATGTTTTCTATGCTTCTTTTATTACCTAAAAAATGTCAGGCATTTGGTTTTGGTTTACTTAAACCGGTGCAGACACCAATTTTTATTGGATAAAAGAAGCATTGGCATTTTTTCTTATATAAATTTAAACAGGCTCTCAAACATAATAATCTTAAATAGGTTAAAATGCTGAATGGCTGTTTTGTTTAACAACAGTATAATCCGTAAAACAATGAGTATAACAAAATTTACCCTTTTTGAACACCGTTTGGAAGAAAAATACCAGGCCCTGGTTCAAAAACTTCCTGAAATGATCAAAGCATTAAGGCTTTCCAACAGCTTGGAAGACGGCAAACTGAATAAAATCAAAGAAGACGTTTACGATGATCTTTCCGACAGTTGGGAAACTGGTGATTTTGATATTAAAACATCTTCTGTTAGCGTACAAAACCAGGAGTTTAAGTTTGAAAAAAGCGTAGCTGCTGATATTATGGGCACTAATATGAGCAGTAGTTTGACGGGCGACCATATAACTTTGTATTATGCTATCTATACAGTTCCCTACTCCGGCAAGATTGATACCGTCAAATACACCACCACTTATCCGAAGGAAGAAGTTTATTTGACTGATCATGGCGATTATTTTGCCCTGACGATCTATTCTTTAAACCCAATTGATAAATCAGCAGAGTTTATCAAAAGTGAAAAAAACCGGATTTTGGATATGATCACTAAAAACCAGGAAGCCAACGAAAAATACATTGACTCTAAAGAAGATGCTTTAAAAGACGCTATCGGCAAAGAAATCGATTTTCATTTCAAATCCGGGCACGGCGAGATCAGCGATAATAATTTGTTATTATAAAAATCTTATTAAAACTTTGCAAAACCAATTATCATGAAAAATTATGAAACCTTGTTGGACGCCTTAAATGATCTTATCGGACGCGGATACACTGAAGATTTTAACGTTGATGTTGATATGATGCAGTGCCGGGAAAAAAATATTAAAATGGCGGTCGATGAATTTGAAATTGATGAATTCTATCGTTTTGAAGGGGCCAGCAACCCTTCGGACATGTCAATCCTCTACGCTATTTCTTCAGACAAATATAATTTAAAAGGAACATTGGTAAGTGCTTACGGTACTTACTCCGGAAACCAATCAGCAGCTATCGAAGCTAAACTGAACCACCAGCAGGTAAACAAAAACTTATAGAAACCTTACTGATAAAATTTAATCCCGGGTGCAGCGCAAGAAAAGCGAAGTATCCGGGTTTTTTATAACTAATTATTTTCATTTTTATCCGATAAAAACAGCATGAACGTTAAAGCTTGTATTTTTGACCTGGACGGCGTAATTGTAGATACGGCCGTGTATCATTTTAAATCCTGGAAACGCCTGGCCGATGAGCTGGGCATCAATTTTACACTCCACGACAATGAAAGGTTGAAAGGTGTGAGCAGGATGCGCTCACTGGAAATTATTTTAGAAATTGGCCACGTGACTAAAACCGAAGCTGAACAAGAAGAACTTGCCGCCCGTAAAAACGAATGGTACACCGAAATGATCGGCAAAATGAAACCGGAAGAAGTTTTGCCAGGCGCCAGGGAATTTTTGGAACTGGTAAGAAAAGCAGGCATAAAAACAGCATTGGGCTCGGCCAGCAAAAACTCGGGGATTATTTTGGAGAAGACTAATCTGACACCTTATTTTGATGCCATTATTGATGGCAACCACGTTACCAAAGCCAAACCAGACCCGGAAGTTTTTTTAAAAGGGGCCGAAGCTTTACAAACGCAACCTATTGATTGTGTAGTTTTTGAAGATGCAATTGCTGGTGTGGAAGCTGCATTGGCAGGCGGAATGAAAGTGGTTGGAATTGGTTCTCCGGAGATTTTGAACAAGGCCAACCTGGTGGTTTCGGGTTTGAACAAAATGAACCTGGAAAAATTAAATACATTATAACAACAGCATGAAAAAGTATTTGCAAATAGATGAATGGAAGATAATTGAAAAGGGTTTTGATGCTGGGAACCACGAGCTCTCGGAAAGTATTTTTAGTTTGGGAAACGGACGGATGGGTCAGCGTGCCAATTTTGAGGAAACATACAGTGGAAAAAGTTTGCAGGGAAACTATGTAGCCGGCGTTTATTATCCCGATAAAACCAGAGTAGGCTGGTGGAAAAACGGCTACCCGGAATACTTTGCAAAAGTTTTGAATGCTGCCGAGTGGGCCGGAATAGAAATTAAAATAGACGGCGAAACTTTGGATTTGGCAAAATGTGAGGTTTCCGATTTCCGCAGGGAACTGAACATGCAGCAAGGTTATCTGGAACGGAGTTTTCAAGCTAAAACTGCTTTCGGCAAAGAAGTAAAAGTGCAGGCTACCCGTTTTTGCAGCATGGTTGACGATGAATGCGGCGCGGTACGTTACGCTTTAACGCCATTAAATTTTTCTGCTGAAATCAGTCTGATGCCGTTCATCAATGGCGATGTTAAAAACCAGGATTCCAACTACGACGAAAAATTCTGGGACGAAACCGGAAAAGGCTTTTATCAGAATGGCAGTTTTGTGGAAATAAAAACCAAGAAAACGGATTTCGTTGTTTGCACCGGAATGCAGTTTTTGGTTACGTTAGATGAACATCCTTTAGAAATAGCTTCAACCCAAATCGAACGCGAAAAATTTACCGGAATTGAAATAAAAACACCGGTAAAAGAAGCACAAACAATCAAGCTTTATAAATATGCGGCAAATGTTTCATCCTTAAATCACCCCAAAGAAGAACTCCGAAAATTAACTGCCGAAACGTTAGAAAGAATCAGCAAAAAAGGATTTGACCTGATGCTGAAAGAACAGGCCGAAGCCTGGGCGGAAAAATGGCAGATGAACGACATCCGCATCGAAGGCGATGCGGAAGCACAACAGGCTATCCGTTTCAACATTTTTCAGTTGGAACAAACTTATACCGGCAAAGACAAGCGGTTGAATATCGGCCCGAAAGGTTTTACCGGTGAGAAGTACGGCGGTTCGACTTATTGGGACACAGAAGCTTACTGTATCCCTTTTTATGTTGCAACAGCCGGGGAAGAAGTTGCCCGGAACTTGCTGGTTTACCGGTATGACCAATTGGATAAAGCCATTGAAAACGCAGCAAAATTAGGTTTCAAAAACGGTGCGGCACTTTACCCGATGGTTACCATGAACGGCGAAGAATGCCACAACGAATGGGAAATCACGTTTGAAGAAATCCACCGCAACGGAGCCATTGCTTATGCTGTTTTTAACTATGTAAATTATACGGGTGATGAAGCTTATCTGGCTTCTCACGGGTTGGAAGTTTTGATTGGGGTTGCGCGCTTCTGGGCACAGCGTGTCAACTGGTCGGAAGTACGGCAGCAATACGTGATGCTTGGCGTGACCGGCCCGAACGAATACGAAAACAACATCAACAATAACTGGTACACGAATACAATTGCCGCTTGGTGCCTTAAATATGTTTTGGAAGCAATTGAGATCGTTAAAAAGAATGATCCTGAAACATTAAAAGTTATTCTTTCTAAAGTAAAATTTGATCAGGAAAAAGAACCGGTTCTTTTTAACAAAATTGCCGGTCAAATGTATTTTCCTTTTGACGAGACCCATCAGGTTTTTATGCAGCAGGACAATTACCTGGACAAGGAACAAATGCTGGTGAAAGATTTGCCGGAAAGCGATCGGCCAATCAACCAGAAATGGAGTTGGGACCGCATCCTTCGCTCCTGCTTTATTAAACAAGCCGATGTTTTGCAGGGGATTTATTTTTTTCAGGACCGGTATGATTTGGAAACTGTCCGCAGAAATTTTGATTTCTATGAAGCGCGGACAGTACATGAATCTTCCCTTTCGCCTTGTGTACACTCTATTTTAGCGGCAAAATTAGGCGATGAACAAAAGGCTTACGAATTTTATCTGCGTACTGCCCGTTTGGACTTGGATAATTATAACAACGATACGGAAGATGGCTGCCATATTACTTCCATGGCCGGGACCTGGATGTCTGTTGTAGAAGGTTTTGGCGGAATGCGGGTGAAGGACGGAAAGTTAAACTTCAATCCGTTTTTACCGGAAAAATGGCAGAACTTTTCCTTCCATATCAATTTTAGAAACGTTTTGCTGGAGATAAAAGTAAGCGCAGGCAAAGTACAGGTCAGCAATAAATCTGATCAGGAAATTAAAGTCATTGTTTACAAACAAGAGCAGAACGTACTTGGTCTTCAGGAAGTTATTATCAGTCAACACTAATTGTGATCCATTCGATACTGTTTTTATCACCCTAAAAACAGCATTGCTAATTGTATTTTAATTATGAATACTTTATCCAACAATATTTCAAGCGGCACAAAATTGCTGATCTACCAATTGTTTGTCCGGCTTTTTGGCAACCAAAACCCAACCAACAAATACTATGGTTCGATTGAGGAAAACGGCTGCGGAAAATTTAACGACATCAACGATCTTGCCTTGCAGGAAATCAAGAAGCTAAGCATTTCTCACGTTTGGTTTACCGGCGTGATCGAACATGCAACCATGACGGATTACTCTTATCATGGAATAAAACGAGACGACCCGGACGTGGTGAAAGGCCGCGCAGGCTCGCCGTATGCTATCAAAGATTATTACGATGTTGACCCGGATTTAGCTGTTGATGTAGCAGAACGGATGCAGGAGTTTGAAGCGCTTATCCAAAGAACACACGGAAATGAGTTGAAAGTGATCATAGATTTTGTGCCCAATCATGTTGCCCGCACTTATTGTTCTGATGAAAAACCTGCCGGTGTAAAAGATTTCGGACAAGATGACGATACTAACCAGGCTTTTAGTCCGCAAAACGATTTTTACTATTTGCCAGGCAAACAATTTTGGGTTCCGGGGGATGTAAATCCCGGCGGAGACGAGTTTAAATGTGATTTGAAAGACGGGGCGTTTAATGAATTTCCGGCAAAAGCAACAGGGAACGATGTTTTTTATGAAGCGCCTTCTATCAACGATTGGTACGAAACTATCAAGCTGAATTATGGAGTGGATTATGTAAACGGGCATCAAACATACTTCGATCCCATTCCGCCTTTATGGTTTAAAATGCGCGACATCCTGCTTTTTTGGGCGGCAAAAGGAGTTGATGGTTTCCGCTGTGATATGGTTGAAATGGTTCCGGTCGAATTTTGGAAATGGGTAATTGCACAGGTAAAAGAAGTATATCCCGAAGTTGTTTTTATTGCAGAAGCCTACAATCCCCAAGTCTATCGTCAATATATTTTTGAAGGCGGCTTTGATTATTTGTATGATAAGGTAGGTTTGTACGATACATTGAAAAAGCTAACCTGCGATGAACACGAGGCTAATGTTCATGAAATCCGCGACCAGTGGCAGCACCAGCAAAACGGTTTTACACAGCACATGCTTCGTTTTTTGGAGAACCACGATGAGGTGCGGATTGCTTCTAAAGATTTTGCCGGCGATGCCTGGCTGGCTGTTCCGGGGATGATTGTTTCGGCAACACTTTCTTGCGGGCCTGTAATGATTTATTGCGGGCAGGAAGTTGGCGAACCGGCAGAAGGCACAACCGGTTTTTCGTCCAGCAACGGGCGGACTTCTATTTTTGATTACTGCGGAATACCGGAACACCAGAAATGGCTGAACAGCGGCAAGATGGATGGTGCAAAACTTCCTGAAAGTCAAAAAAACTTGCGCTCTTTTTACAGCAATCTTCTATCAATAACCGCAAACCATAAAGCTATTCAAAGCGGGGAATTTTATGACTTGCTTTATTTGAATGATCAGGAGCGCGGTTTTAACAACAAAGTTTATCCTTTTCTGCGTTATTCAGGCCATGACCGGTTGCTTATCCTTGCTAATTTTAACCGGAATGAAGTGCAATTGCAAGTTAAATTTACAGACGATCTGCTGAACCGGTTTAATTTATCCGCAACAGGAAATTATATTTTTACCGATCTTCTCAGCAAAAGCCAGTTTTCTGCAACCGATCTTCATTCGGGTTTAAACCTTACCTTAACGGCAAGCAGCGGTGTAATTTTAAGTTTTTAACCGAAAGTTTTCAATTTGAATAGTTACCTTTAACTGATACTTCTTTTACCTGCATAAAATCAATTCAAACAAAATATTATGAAACGGTCTGTAACCATTATTTCGCTGGTCTTGATCCTGGTAGCGGCAGGTTTTATTTATTACCGTTACTTTTTTGTTTTTGGGGAAGGTGTAAAAGCCGGAGAACTAAATTATATGGTTAAGAAAGGCTATATTTTCAAAACGAACGAAGGCCGGCTGATACAGACTGGCATCCGTTCCGGGTTGCAAGGTTCGATTTCTTCTAATGAATTTATGTTTTCGGTTAGTAACGAACACATCTTTAATCAATTGGAACATAGCAGCGGCAAAACAGTCCAATTGCATTACAAAGAATACATCGGGACATTGGCCTGGCGTGGTGTGAGTAATTTTGTTGTGGACAGCGTTTTGTCAATCACGGATACTGCCCCGCTTACGCCAGGTGTGATAAAATAACACTCGTTTACTTTTACTGTCCTTCGGATAATTTAAGCAACCTTAAATAGTCATCTTTAGTGTCCACGTCAATTGCCGCTCCTTCAAACGGAACAACAGTCAACTGATCCTGATATTCCTTAAAAAGCCATTGTGCACCACGGTTTCCCGGCAGTGTTTGTAATATCGGGAATAAACTTTTGCCAAAAATAGCCGGTACGCCTTGAGTTTCTGCGTACCCTGTGGCCACAATGCTTCTTTTATGGCGGTAAAATTGAGTTATCAATTTATTTAAATGTTCAGCAGTTATCAAAGGTTGATCGCACAATAAAATCAGAACAGCATCAATTTGATTTGAACTTTTCAACAAATTTAACGCAGTAATTCCTGTTTGGATGGAAGAACCCATTCCTTTCTCCCAATCAGGATTATGGATAAGCTGAACCGGGAAATTTTTTGTCTCCGCTACTAATTCTTCATGTAAAAATCCGGAAACAACAATTAGAGGGATGCAAGAGGTTTGCAATACTGTTTTTACCGTATGTTTTATAAGTGTTTCACCTTGATAATTAAGTAATTGCTTAGGTTTTCCTAAACGGGAAGATGAACCGGCGGCCAAGATAATAACAGCGGTACGATGTTCCGGGATTGGGTGATCTGTTGTGATCAAAGTTGTGGTGCAGCAATAAAATTACGGTTATGGATCGGCCCGTCCAGTTCACGCAAAAAACCAGCTTTGCATTTGTGCTTTACAGCCAACAGTTCGGCCATTACCGCAACTGCAATTTCCTCGGCAGTTTCTGCACCGATATTTAATCCGACAGGGCCGAAAATACGTTCTTCCTCAGCTTCGTTTAAAACCACATTTGCTTTTGCAAGATCGTCTAATAACCTGTTGGTTTTTTTTCTTGGGCCAAGGACACCTATATAATTTACCGGGCTAAAAAAAACCAGTTGTTGCAGCACGGCAAGATCATAAGGATAATTATGGCTCATTAAAACAGCATAACCAGGGTAAAACTTCTGCTTTTCCAGATCGTTTATTTTTACAACCTGAACCGTTTCAGCTTCTGCAAAACGCTGGATGTTTGCTTGCGGGGAACGGCCATCCATAATATGAACCCTCCATCCTAAACCGGCAGCAAGCCGCACTAAAGGCTGGGCATCGTTACCTGCTCCATAAATAGTCAATTGCGGTGAAGGTTGAATAACTTCCAGGAACAACCGAACGCTTTCTTCTCCAATCTGATAGTTTTGTGTTGAAGATTGGCCAGAACTTAAAGCAGCCAAAGCATCATTCAAAATTGATTGGTCTGCTGATGGGTTTCCTGTTAAAGTAATTTCCCGAAGATCAGTATTTGAAATTAAAACACGCCTGCCTGATAAATTACCAATGCTGTTTTTAGCAGATAAAATTGTTGCCAGCACAACCGGATAATCCTGACGGGAAGTTTTCCGCAATAGTTCAACCGGGTTATTTTGATCAGAATAATAAACAGGTTCCAGCAAAATATGGATGGTGCCTTCGCAGCCTAATTGTGCGCCATGCTGCAAATCCTCTTCGATATCCATACTGTCGTAAACAATGATCTCGCTTTTACCTGTTAGCATTACACGCCTTGCCCGTCTTAGCGCATCGCCTTCCAAACAACCTCCGCTAATACTTCCTGTCAATTGTCCGTCGTCTGTAACCAGCATTCTTGCCCCCGGCCGGCGGTAAGAAGATCCTTCTACTTCTGTAACCGTAGCCAAAGCACAAGGATTTTGTGTATTTCGTTGCCGGTCGTAAGCTGATAATAAACGTTGTAGTTCGGACATGTTGGACATTAAAGATTTAAGGTGGTAAAAGAAGCATTTTCAGAATGAAGGACAAACTTGAAAATGCTTCTTTTACCTTATAAAAGTTTATCTGGTGTAACCGGTAATTCGCGTATCCGTTTGCCTGTTGCATGATAGATGGCGTTGTTAATGGCAGCAGTAATACCTGTTATCCCGATTTCGCCAATACCTCTTGCCCCGATCGGAGAAATAATGGTATCCGGTTTGTTGATAAACTCAACTTCAAAGTCTGGCATATCAGCATTTACAGGAACTAAGTAATTTGCTAAATCGCGGGTAACGGGACG
>JAABUS010002630.1_pt1 | contig 33299 bp, 31 predicted proteins | sample 5560161 | NCBI WGS metagenome assembly JAABUS01 (sample SAMN10711885, study PRJNA513376) | rock metagenome | isolation source: Antarctica rocks | place: Antarctica: Victoria Land, Trio Nunatak nord | collected 2016-01-04 | reverse complement strand
AATCCCTGCATGACGGCTATTATCTTGCTGAGCTTCATCTTAATTCGGCAGAAAAAAGATTTTTGGGCAGCTTGCTTAATTATTTTGGGCACCTTTATAAAGCTTTACGGCATTGTCGGGCTTGCTTTTTTCTTCTTTTCAGATCAAAAATTAAAACTGATTTTTGGTTTGGCTTTTTGGTCGGTCGTACTTTTTTTACTGCCGATGACCATTTCTTCACCAGCATTTGTAGTGCAAACTTATCACGATTGGTTTAATGTTTTGGTTGAAAAAGATGCACAAAACGCAACATCACTCATGCAGGACATCTCAGTAATGGGAATGGTCCGGCGGATATTTCATCTGCAGATTTCTAATGGAATTGTCCTGCTTCCGGCTGTGGCCATATTTGCTTCTTCTTACCTGTTTATCAAAAAGTATAAACAGCTGTCCTACCAATTACTTATTTTGAGTTCAACTTTGCTTTTCACTGTTTTGTTTAGTTCCGGTTCAGAATCCCCAACTTATATCATTGCATTTTTGGGTGTAGCCATTTGGTTTGTCAACCTTGAAAAACCGATAAAACCTTTGCAAATTGCTTTGTTGATTTTTGCTTTTATCTTAACCAGCCTTTCGCCGTCTGATCTGTTCCCGAAAAGTATCCGAATGGAATATGTAGTCAAATACGCATTGAAAGCGTTGCCTTGCCTGTTGGTTTGGCTTGTTGTGATTTACGAGACCTGGACAAGAAAAACAGTCATCTCTACAGAAAACCCGGAATTAGCAGCCGCATGAAAAAACTCGTTTCAATCATAGTTCCTTCATTTAATGAGGAAGGCAATGTGGAAACACTTGCGTTGCGGTTGATTGATGTTTTCAGCAGCCTGCCTTATCAGCTTGAAGTTATTTTTGTAGATGACGGTAGCTCCGACCATACATTAGAAAAACTGAAAACGCTTTCCAATCTGGGAGACAATAATTTTTTCTATTTAGAACTTTCCCGGAATTTCGGCCATCAAAATGCGCTGAAAGCTGGTTATGATCACGCTTCGGGAGATTGTGTGATTTGTATGGACAGCGATTTGCAGCATCCGCCCGAATTGATACCGCAGTTTTTGGAAAAATGGGAACAGGGTTATGATGTAGTTTACACAACCCGGGAATATGCCGATGAAGCAACTTTTTTCAAGCGTAAAACTTCAGACATTTATTACCGGATCTTAAACTCTATTTCCGATACCAAACTTGAAAAAGGAACAGCCGATTTTCGTTTGATTGATAGAAAAGTAGTCAATGTACTATCGCAAATGCCTGAAAATGGTTTGTTTATGCGTGGACTGATCCGCTGGCTGGGCTTCAGGCAGTTTGCCATCAATTATGTTTGCGATCCGCGTTTTTCGGGAAAAAGCAAATATACTTTCAAAAAGATGGTCAATTTTGCCATCGAGGGCGTAACCGCTTTTAGTGTGCGCCCTTTAAATATCGCAATAGGTATAGGTTTGTTCTTCTCAATTGCGGCCATTTTATACGTGCCGTATATTCTCATTAGTTACTTTTCCGGACATGTAGTTTCCGGCTGGGCTTCCTTGCTGGCCACCGTTGTATTTTTTGGTGGGATGCAATTGATGGTTTTGGGGATTATTGGCCTTTACTTGGGTAAACTATTTATGCAAGCCAAACAGCGGCCCAACTATATTGTGCGCTCCTCCAACCTGGTAAAAATTTAGCATGATCTTATTAAGCTTTGACATTGAAGAGTTCGACATGCCGTTTGAATATGGCAAAACTATTTCTTTTGCAGACCAATTATCCATTTCTACCGAAGGAACGATCAAAATCTTGGCCCTTTTAAAACAGCATCAGGTTAAAGCTACTTTTTATTGTACAGCTAATTTTGCATTAAATAAACCGGATGTTATTGCAGAAATAGTAAAAGACGGGCACGAAATCGCTTCTCACGGTTATTATCATTCTGATTTTAAGGTTGAACATTTAAGGCAATCAAAAGAAGCATTGGAAAAACTGACCGGCAAAATTGTTTCTGGCTACCGTATGGCGCGCATGATGCCTGTGGATGAAAAAGAAATTTATCAGGCAGGATACACTTATAATTCTTCCATCAACCCAACTTTTTTGCCAGGCCGTTACAATAATTTCCATCGTCCGCGCACTTGGTTTTATCAGGATCAGGTTTTGCAATTACCTTCTTCAGTTACACCAATTGTCCGGTTTCCGCTATTTTGGCTAACTTTTCATAACCTGCCATTGAGGCTAATCGAATGGATGTGTAACCGAACGTACAAAAAAGATGGTTACTTAAACCTGTATTTTCATCCCTGGGAATTTACAGATTTGAACCAGCCTAAGCGTTTTAATTTTCCAAAATATGTCGTTAAAAATTCTGGTGAACTATTTGTGAAAAGAATTTCAGATTTTATTTTGTGGGGAAAAAGAATGAATTATACCTTTAACACTACTCAGGGATTTATAAAAAAGATTAAAAAATAGTTTATTACTATTAAGAAAAGATATAAACTATTTACCAATTAAATCTTTCCTTATTTTTTTGATAATCGCTTCCAGGATTAAAACATCTTCCTCAACCTCCAGGTTTAGATTGGTATTGATTCCCGGTCCGGTTAGTCGAATTTCATACAGCTCAGATTTTGATTTTATAGTGCTAAAAGAAGCATTAGTTTCTAGCATTTCTTTTTTAATTATCTGCTGATCTATAACATTTGTAGTTTCAGATTGAACCTTAACAGCGGGTTCCGAAATTTCTTCTTCGTTAACATCGGTTAATTGATTGCCATTTAACAAGCCGTAAGTTTTTAGACCTTCCAAAAAGTATCCGGTAATGCGGCTTGCAGTATTCTCTTCTACCCCAAATTCCCGGATTAATATTTTATCAAGCATTTCTACGGGCAAATCTTTTCCTTTAAAGCGTTCGTACAGAGTAGAAAAAACCTGTGGCGATAAAAAAGCTTTTTGTAAAAAAGTAATTCTTTCAGTATTGGTATAAGAATGTTTAATTAGTTTATAATCTTCAGAAATAGTAATAATACCTTTATCAACTCCTATCAGGTTAAATTTTTGAGCAGAAGATATAATCACCATAAAACCGCCGCTTACTTTCCGCTGCATTTTTTCTGCACAGTTTTCAACCAAGCAGCTTCCACCCAGAGCATCAACTGCATCGGCCAAAGCAAATGCTTTTTGAAAAGAAGCCAAAGGATAGTTTAAATTTTTAGGCATGGTTTAGTTATTAAGAGATTCAAATTTATAAAAACTTATCTGATTACTATATATAGTATTAAATAGTAAATAATAGTGAAATAAGTTTTTATGGTTAATGCTGTTTTTACAATAGGAAATTCATTGTATAATTATTATTTGATACAATTGTGCTATGAAAATTTCCCGATCAAAATCGCTATTATTTCTTATACTGATTTTATGGACTATCAGCAGCTGCTCGAAACAGCAGTATCGTGCAAGGAGTAAAAGGTATCCGCATGAAATACCGAAAAAGCAGTAAATTCACATTTAGCAGTAATCAGATTTGATTAAAAATTATAAATGAATAAAAACAGGCTCGAAGCATTTTCTGATGGTGTATTTGCAATTGCCATTACGTTATTAGTTTTAAACATAAAAGTCCCTATTAAACAAAACATCAGCAACGGGCAGCTAAACCAAATTTTAGTTAATGCTACACCGCAATTAGTAAGTTTTACCCTCAGTTTTTTGATAATCGGCGTTTTCTGGATTGCCCATCACCGGATATTTAGTTTTGCAAAAGTTGTGGATACACCACTGGTTTGGATAAATATTGTTTACCTGATGTTTATTGCAATTATTCCGTTTCCGGCTTCCATCCTGGCAGACAACTTTTTTTTACCCACAACTATTCTACTTTATACCGGAACATTGTTTTTAATTTCAATCTTGAATTTTATAATGCTGAAATATATCCTGAATAATGAAGATGTAAAACATGAAGCATTAACACCTGAAGTATACCGATCAGCAACAAAAACAGCAGCAATCGGGCCGATCTGTTATATTTTGGCAGCCTGGACTTGTTTTTTAAGTGCTTATATCAGTTTGTTTTTTATTTCGTGCGCCCTGCTTTTTTACATCTTTATTTCCGGTAAAAACACCATGAGTAAAAAACTGATTGCTGTAGCGAAGGAAAAAGTAGAATCAGAATAAATGAACACCGATCACAAAAAAACATCGATAAAAGAAGCATCAGATGTTTCGCTTCGTGTCCCAATTTTCTAAATAATCAGCTATTTTTTTGAGGAACATGCCACCCAAAGCACCATCCACAATCCGGTGATCGTAGGATAACGACAGATACATCAAGTGACGGATGGCAATCATATCACCGGACGCTGTTTCTACAACGGCCGGTTTTTTCTTGATCACACCAATTGCCAAAATAGCAACTTGCGGCTGATTGATAATTGGCGTGCCCATCATGTTGCCAAAAGAACCAATATTGGTGATGGTAAAAGTGCCGTCTTTTACTTCTTGAGGAAGCAGTTTGTTGCCGCGGGCACGGTTAGCTAAGTCGTTCACAGCTTTGGCTAAGCCGGGCAAATTTAAATTATCTGCATTTTTGATCACCGGGACAATCAGGTTTCCGCTCGGTAAAGCGGTGGCCATGCCAATATTGATATTTTTTTTACGGATGATCTGCGTGCCGTTCAGCGATACATTCACCATTGGCATATCTTTTAAAGCTTTGGCAACCGCTTCTATAAAAATCGGTGTGAAAGTTAATTTTACGCCTTCACGGTTTTCAAAAGCAGCTTTGTTTCTTTCGCGCCATTGCACCAAATCGGTTACGTCAGTTTCGATAAAAGAAGTAACATGCGGCGAAGTTTGCTTGCTGATCACCATATGATCGGCAATCATTTTGCGCATCCGGTCCATTTCGATGATCTCATCGCCGCCAGACAGCGAAAAATCAGGACGCGAATTCTTATTTTCCGGTTTAGGTTGAAATTCCGGTTCGGATACTTCTTTTCTGGATACATTTTCCGTTTGAAGCTGAACAGGTTCATTTTTTGATTTTTGTTGCAGATATTCCAGCAGATCGTCTTTCGTTAGTCTTCCTTCAGCACCCGAACCCGAAATCTGATCCAGTTCTTCCTGGCGGATATTTTCCTGTGCCGCAATACTTCTCACCAGCGGAGAATAAAAACGGATACTGTCTTTTGCCGGAACAGAAGCAGCAATTTTCGGCTGCAAAAATTCAAGCCCCGGAATGGTTTCCGGTGATGCTTCTTTTACAGGTGTTTTTTCGGCAGATGCTTCTTTTACCGGTACATTTTCCGGTTGGGAAGTTACAGGAGGCGTTGCCGGTTGTGGCACCAGGTCAGCTTTTTCTTCCACTTCGGTTTCAATCAAAGCAATTACAGCTCCTACCTGAGCCACCTCATCTTCCTGAAAAAACTGCTTGTTCAATTTGCCTTTTACCGGCGAAGAAACTTCAGAATCCACTTTATCCGTTGCAATTTCTACCACCGCATCATCCGGTTCAATCCTGTCGCCTGGCTTTTTCAACCATTTGATCACTGTTGCTTCGGCAACACTTTCGCCCATTCTCGGCAGCAGTAATTCGTATAAAGCCATTCTTCTGTTTTGGTCGGATAAAATTACGTTTTATTTTGATTCGCGTAGCAGTTTCAATAAATCGATCATGGCATGGGTAGCGCTGCGCTCAATATTCTGGATGCGTTTGTTGCCAAAAACATATTTTTTCGCGAGCGTTTTTTCCTTATTGGCCACGGCAATCCAAACGGTACCAACCGGTTTATCCGCCGTTCCGCCATCCGGGCCAGCAATTCCGGTAACGGCAACTGCATAATCCGAAGAAAAATTTCGCAGCGCACCTTCCGCCATTTCGCGCACGGTTTCTTCACTTACGGCACCGTTTTCCCACAAAGTATCTGCGTTTACGCCAAGCATCCGCTCCTTCATTTCATACGAATATGAAACTGCGCCACCCAAAAACACGCTTGACGCGCCGGGCAAACTCGTAAACAGATGCGCCAGATAACCGCCGGTGCAACTCTCGGCCAGCGACAAGGTTTGCTGATTTTTTGCCATTAAAAGAAGTATCGCTTTCTCCAGCGGAATATCTTCTGTAGCGACAACAGTTGAACCTAGTCGTTCGGTAATTTTTTTAGTTTGAATTTCGAGTTCATGCTTCAGCTGATTTTCATCTTCGCCATAAGCACTCAACCGCAAACGCACCACGCCCAGTTTTGGCAAATAAGCCAGTTTGATTTCCGGCGGAAGCTGGTCTTCAATATCTGCAATCCGTTCGGCCAGAAAAGATTCGCCTTCGCCAGCCGTCAGAATAGTTTGGTGGATGATTTTTGGCAGATCAAAACTGGCTTTCAGTTTGGGGATCACCAACTCCATCAGATACATCATCTCAAAAGGAACGCCGGGCATCGAAACATAAACTTTCCCCTGCTCCTGAAACCACATGCCGGGAGCTGTGCCGTTTTTATTCTGCAAAACCTCACAATTTTCGGGCACATCGGCCTGGCCAATATTTACGTCAAGCAGCGGACGATTATACCGGGCAAAAATAGCGGCAACATTGTCCAGCGTTTCCTGGTCGCGTTTCATCCCCACGCCAAAATATTCGGCCAAAGTGGTTTTGGTAATATCATCTTTGGTTGGGCCTAATCCGCCGGTTATCAAAATTATATCGGCGCGGTTGGATGCTTCTTTTAGGGCAGATAAAATGTGCTGGCGGTCATCCGAAACAGAAGAAATTTGCTTTATGCGGATGCCAATAGCATTAAGTTGCTGCGCCATCCAGGCGGAATTGCTATCAATGATTTGCCCGATCAGTATCTCATCTCCGATCGTAATAATTTCTGCTAACATGCTAATTGTTATTATAGTAATCTTTCCGCTTGTTCAGTTTCAGCGTTTGCAAAATACTGGCTTTTACGCGCAAATCAACGCTGTAATATTTATAATAACCAAACGGAATCCATTGAAAAGCCAAATCCCAGCAATGCAGATCACGGTAGATGGACAAGGAAGTGGTGCTGACTTTGTTCAGCCTGAAATCATAACCGGAAGTATATTGCAGTTTCCATTTCGGCGTTACGTTGAAATCACCATTCACATTTACAGCATTGTTGATGCTTGTGGTCACGCCGGTATTGTAATACGTAAAATTATAATTCAGCGAAACATTCCAGGGGATATTAAAATCCACAAACGCATTCGGATCACGGTTGATCATGGCCAATTGGCCGGCTTGCTGCGCGTTTATCCCCTGCAAAGTATTGGTGTTATTTTGATTTTGGGTACGCTGCTGGCTTTGGTTTTTGGCCGAATTAGAGTTTAAACTAAAATTACTGGAGATGGAAAAAGCAGTAAGTTGCGGAAGTTTTGCGGATGCTAAAGTGTATTGATTGATGCGCCGGGCATATTTCACAAGTTGCCCGTTACTGATGGAATCTTTAACAATTGTGGTGTAAGGATCAAAAACAGCACTAAAATTCAGCCCCAGTTTTTGGTTGAACAAAGCCGTCCGCCCGCTAACACTGATGGGTGAAAGCTTTAAAGAATCAGCCACAAAATTGTAAAACGTAGAAAACGAAAGTCCTTGTAAAATCGGGATTTTACGGTCGGTATTGGTAGTATCCGTGCTTTTTGCCCGCACTTTTGCTTCAACGGTATTATCCACGCTCAAAGCCAAACCGGCAGACCTTCCGCCTGAAGGACCCTGGTAAAGTGAATTGTCAAAAATAGAATAACGGGTTGAAGAATAAGGATAAGGGATGGCCGGACTGCTCACTACATTTTGAAAATATCCGTAAGAATTACGGTTATAATCCGGACGGTACTGGAAACTGAGTGAAGGCGTCATCACGTGGTGGATTTGCTTTAACCAGCCTTTTCTAAAAATCAAATTGCCATATACTTTGGTAGATAAACCCGTGCTCACGCTATAAGAACCTGCCCGGCGAAAACCCGGAACGGTATCGGTAACCAAAGAATCTACACCGGTTGTATTTCCGCGGGCATACCGTTTTCGGATGGTTTGCAAATAATCTACCTCACTGTAATTGACGCTGGAAGAAAACTGGAAATACTTCAGCACATTCAAACTCAAACTAACCGGAATAGTTTGCTGTAAACCATTTTGAAACCGCTTGAACACTTGTTTGGTTAAAAATTGCGATTCCGGAATAGCTGAAACCCGATTATCGCCAGTTAAAGTATATTGCACATTGATCCGCTGATACCATTTTTGCTCGCCCACCCTGGATTTTGAATCAAAAGGATTGATACTGGCCACGTTAAATGTGAATCTTGGTAAATCTAGATTGATTGTTCCGGTAGATAAATCCTGACTATGTTCAGCACTTATAGAGAGATTAAACGGTGTACCAGCCCATACCTTTTGGTATGCAACACTGGAACGCAGATTATTTTGCGTTAAAGCAGTCAGGTTATAATTTACGGTACTCGCATTATTTCTATAATAAGTTTGAGTACCCGCATTTACAGAAGCACTGAAAGTACTGCCCGGATGCGCATTCGGGTTTTGCGTGTGCGACCAGCGAATGTTGAAATCTTTGGAAGCCGGATCAGTTTCCAAACCATACTTATGATAGCCAAAGCTCAGTACCAAATTGCCCGAATATTTATACCGGTCAAAATAGCGTGCATCACTGCTCAATTCAAATGATCCTTTAGAATAAATGGAACCGTAATTGGTTAAATCAAACTTATCACCAAAACCCATATAATAACCAAAATTCCGGAGGTTGAAACCCAGCGTAGCATCCTCGCCAAAAGTGGGCAAAATAATACCGGAAGTTCTTTTGTCCGGTTTCGGAAAAAACCCAAACGGAATGGCCACAGGTAGCGGAACACCTTCAATCTCCAGATAAGCCGGACCGGAAATGATCTGATTTTTTTCGGCAATACCTTTTGTAATTACAATTCCGAAATGCGTATCGGGATAAGGCAAATTACAGGTACTAAACAAAATGTTGCGGTAAGCAATTTCATCTTCATTTAGCTTTTTGGCCTGGCCGCCGGAAATGTAATTCCCCTGCTGTTCGGAAAATGCCTGGTAAATCTTTGCTTTTTTTGTGACGTAATCAAATACTAAAGAATCTGCTGTAACCGGACTGTCATTTTTTTGCTTGAGGATTGGCTTACCAAAATAGCGTTTTGTTTTCGGATTGACATTGCCACGGGCATAAGCACTGTGGTTTTTTTGATCGAGTCTGATGTAATCTGCATCAATTGCAGCATCATCATAAGTGATACGTGCCTTTCCATACAAGTAAACAATATTATTAACCTGATCAGTAACGATAGAGTCTTCTGCCGTATATTTTACTGTAGAACCTAAATCACTTTTGGCTTTTACAGTCGTATCGGTTTTGGAAACGTTTTTTCCTGATGCTTTTTTTACACCTGTTTTTTTGCCGTTCTTTCCTTTTGCCGGTAAAGTATCCTGTTTTAAAAAAACGCGATCTCTTTTTTTGGACGAATCCAGCTGGATAATCGTATCAGTTCCGGATAGCTTGTATTTTTTAGTAAAACGGGTTATGGATAGAGAAAAAGCTGAAAAAAAAGAAATTATGATAATGAGTACAGGAAAAAGAAATTTTATAAATCTCAAAATTGATTTTGAATATTATTTTTGCAAATATATGTTGTGTACGGTCTCAAAATTAATGAAAAATAGAACATTGAAAAGGCTCATTTATTGTTTCTCCATTTTAATACTGTTTATCGGCACTACTTCTTTTACCACTATAAAACCCTTAACAGATACCATTGCCGAAAAACGTTTTAAACTAAAAACAATTGTGGTAGATGCCGGGCATGGCGGCCGCCGTGCCGGTGCTGCCGGTTCGTTTTCGTTGGAAAAGGATGTAACGCTGGCCATCGCTTTTAAGTTACAAAAAGCGATACAGCAGGAAATGAAAGACGTAAAAGTAGTGATGACGCGTACCACCGGAGAAGATGTGGAATGGCAAAAAAGATCGGATATTGCCAATGAGAACAAGGGAAACCTTTTTATTTCCATACATTGCAACTCTTTGCCGGACAAAACAACTATTATTCGCGGCAAAAGAACCCACGTTCCGGATCGTTCCGGCAAAGGGGTTTTGTTGTTGGTTTATGGTTTTCATCGCACTAAAGAGGAGGAAAAAGCCATTCGCGAAAACCTGATGGATGACAAAGAATCGTCTGAAATGAACACGGGCTTTGATCCGAACGATCCGACGTCAACGATCCTGTTAAACGCTTATAAAAATAAGTATCGTAAACAAAGCATCCGTTTTGCTGATTTAGTAAACAATGAATTTGTAGGAACAGATGGCCGCCACAGCAACGGTGTGATCGAGCAAGGTGTGTTGGTTTTATGCCACAGTGCAATGCCATCCGTTTTGGTAGAAACAGGTTTTATCAATAATCCGGATGACGAAAAATATTTAAACTCGGAAGAGGGACAAACGGAAATTGTGAATTCCATCGTCCGTGCAATCGTAAAATACCGCAAGGAAAATGAGTAACCTTAATTTAACTTAATTTAACAATCTATATTTTGAAAATATCTAACGAAACAAAAATCGGCGCATTGACTGCCGTTGCTATTACTGTACTTATTTTAGGCTATAATTTTTTGCGCGGAAACGACATCCTGTCCAGAGAACAGCGGTTTTATGCCGTTTATGGCCATGTTGACGGACTAAACATTTCTAAACCGGTATTGGTAAACGGTTTCCAGATTGGCCGTGTTTCTGATATGAAACTCCAACCAAGCGGAAAAACAGTTGTGGAATTTAAGATCAACAAAGATTATCCGATCCCCGAAAATTCTGTTGCACGATTGATCAGTACTGATTTGCTGGGAAATAAAGCAATTGAATTTGATTTGGGGAACAGCACCACTTTTGCTGAGAATAAAGATACTTTACGATCAAATGTAGAAAGAAGCCTGGCAGAATCCGTGCAGCCGGTACAAAAAAAGGCGGAAACGATTATAGCTAAAATGGATTCTTTGCTAACTTCTGTCAACACGATTTTGAACCCTTCTTTTCAGAAAAATATCGACCGGACGTTTAAAAGTATAGCTACGACTTTGGAAACTTTGGAAGGAACAACTAAAAAAGTGGATGGTTTAGTTGGATATGAAGGTGGCCGGATCAGCAAGATTCTGGCTAATTTTGAGTCGATTTCTGGTAACCTTCGCAATAATAATGAGCACATTTCGCACATCGTTTCCAATTTCGATCAGATGAGCAACCAAATGGCAAAGTTAAACGTGCAGGAAACTTTAACAAATGCCAACAAAGCGGTAACACAACTTCAGGTGGCTATTGATAAAATAAATAATGGAAAAGGATCTGTTAGTTTATTGTTGAACGACGATAAATTGTATAATAATTTGAATGATGCCGCAGGAAATCTGGATAAACTAATGATTGATTTGAAAGCTAATCCAAAAAGATATGTAAGCTTTTCAATATTTGGCGGTAAGAAAAACAATTGATAAAAGAAGTATTCTAAACAGAAAATACTTTTCCTTCAATGGCAAGTTCAGTTTCAGGAAAAGCTGTTCTGGCCTCTTCCAGCAAACCTTCCAGCGTTTTATATCGGGCAGAAAAATGGCCGATTAAAAGTTTTTTAACATTGGCTTTCTTTGCAATTTCTCCGGCCTGAAGCGCAGTTGTATGATGCGTTTCCTGTGCGCGTACCAACAAATCCTGCATAAAAGTAGCTTCATGATATAGCAGGCTTACATCTTTAATTTGAGGTAGATATTCTTCTCCGGCTAAAGTATCGGAACAATAAGCATAACTTTTTGGTTCATCCGGCCGGATGGTTAAAAGTTGGTTTGGAATAGTTTCTCCCTGATTGGTTATAAAATCCTGACCTTTTTTTAGTTGAAAAAACTGACTTCTGTCAACCTGATATTTTTCCAGTTGCTCTGCATCTAAATTCAACAAAGGTTTTTTTTGCCGAAATACAAAACCTGTACAAGGAATGCGGTGGTTTAAAATAATTGTTTCAACTGTCAGATCATTGTTATCCAAAATTACTTCAGAATGATTAGTTTGCAAGGGATAAAATTCTATATTGTAATGCAATGTCGTCCAGGAATATTCAAAATGCACGTTAATAATTTTGATCAGATCGGACGGACCGAAAAGTTTCATCGGTTTTTTCCGGCCATTGAGGTGCATGGAAGAAAGCAAACCAATCAGTCCGAGATAATGATCGCCGTGCAAATGGCTGATAAATATATGATCGATTTTACCTGGTTTTACATCAAAACGCAACATTTGCTGTTGTGTACCTTCACCGCAATCGATCAGGTAAACACGCTCGTTGACATTGAGTGCCTGCGAACTTGGATTTCTGTTGTAAATAGGTGTGGCAGAGCTGCTCCCCAATATCGTTACATCAAATCTCATTTCGCAGCAAAAACCAATTATTTTGTTTCTTTTTTAAGTTCTTTTTCAATCTCTTCCATAAAAACCAAATCAATTGCTTCTTCTGTAGTGCCCACGATTGAAAGTACACTTTCCAGCTGTGAAATGGAAACCAAACGTGCTACAGAATCGCTTAAACCAGTTAAAATAAAAGTTCCTACGGCATTTTTGCAAATCCGATGGCCTACCAATAAACTGCTCAGGCCGGAAGAATCTGCAAATTTGACCATTGACAAATCGAGAATAATATTGCGCTGCCCATCCGTATTCATCAGAATCAGTTCTGATTTTAGTTGAGGTGAGATCAATGAATTTAATTTTGATTCATTTAATTTAATCAAAACATATTTTTCATGTTTATCAACCGTAAATTTCATATACCTTAATTATTAATAGTTAAAGATAGAATAATTCGTGTAGAAATAAAAAGAGTTTCAAGGTAAAAGTGCAATTGCATCTTTAATATTTTTTTCTACCCTTTCTGTTGTATTTTCACTTTTTGTTTTTTCAAAAGAGGTACTGGTAATATGCCCGTATAATTCAATATACCTTTCTGAAATGGAAGAAACAATTGCTTTGGTCATTTCCGGTATCTGCTGTCCTTCTTTTCCGGCGAAATCATTATCAAGCAGCCACTTACGCACAAATTCTTTTGAAAGCTGTTTTTGCGGTTCATTTTTTTCCTGCCGGTCCTGATACCCTTCCTTGTAGAAATAACGAGAAGAATCGGGTGTGTGGATTTCATCTATTAAAAATATTTTTCCATCTGCTTTGCCAAACTCATATTTAGTATCCACCAAAATCAAACCAGTTTCTGCAGCCATGTTTGTACCTCGCCGAAAAAGAGCTTGTGTGTAGTTTTCCAATTGTTCATAATCTTGTTCTGAAACAATGCCCTGCGCCAAAATTTCTTCTCTGGAAATATCTTCATCATGCCCGATAGCGGCTTTTGTAGTTGGTGTAATAATCGGTTTTGGCAAAGGGTCATTTTCTTTTAAACCATCCGGCAGGCTCACACCACAAATGCTTCTTTTACCGGCTAAATATTCGCGCCAGGCGTGGCCGGCCAAATAGCCGCGGATCACCATTTCTACTTTAAAAGGCTCGCAAATTTTACCAATCGTAACGCAGGGATCAGGAACACTGATGACCCAGTTTGGAATAATATCTTCCGTTGCTTTTAAAAATCCCGCCGCTATCTGGTTCAGCACTTGTCCTTTATATGGAATTGCTTCCGGCAGCACCACATCAAAAGCAGAAATACGGTCTGTAGCCACCATCACCAGATATTTATTATTGATCGTATAAACATCCCGCACCTTTCCCCTGTAAAAATTAGTCTGACCGGAAAAATGGAAGTTTGTTTCTTTAATAGCGTTCATAACTTGTCAGTATCATGTAATTAGTATCAGGTAATTAGTATCAAGCTTAAAAATTTTTGATACTAATTACTTTATACCCGATACCCACTTATTGTATATCTCCGTAAGCCTCCAAAATACGCCTTACTAATTTATGCCTAACTACATCATCGCCAGTAAGATAAATAATGTCGATACCTTTTATATCGGGTAAAATCCTTAAAGCCAGGTGCAAACCGGATTGTTGTTTTTTGGGCAGATCAATTTGCGTTACGTCTCCGGTTACAATAAATTTTGCTGTTGGCCCCATCCGCGTTAAAAACATTTTCAACTGCATATCTGTCGTGTTTTGCGCTTCATCCAGGATTACAAAACAATTATCCAATGTTCGGCCACGCATAAAAGCGAGCGGCGCAATCTCAATTGTACGGTTTTCTAAGTAAGCCTTTAATCGTTCGGCCGGTATCATATCATCCAGTGCATCGTACAAAGGGCGTAAATACGGATCAATTTTTTCTTTCAGATCACCCGGCAAAAACCCCAGGTTTTCCCCTGCTTCCACTGCCGGACGGGTCAAAATAATCCTTTTGATTTCCTTGTTTTTTAAAGCCCGGACTGCCAGAGCAACTGCCGTATAAGTTTTGCCTGTACCGGCCGGGCCAATGGCAAACACAATATCATTTTTCATGATGCTGGTAACCATACGCTGCTGGTTTGCCGTGCGCGCCTTGATCATCAAACCATTATTACCAAACACAATTACTTCGCCTGCACCAGGCTTTTCCTGGCCGTTTGCTTCTACCGGTACCGGCATTAAACCTTTCGTACCAACAATGCGTTCTACATCAATCAGGTTTAGTTTCTGAAATTTTTCTACATGCTCAACCAACTGGTTTAGTTTTTCCTCGAAATTTTTAATCTCGGTTTCATCCCCAAGCACCTTTACGTCGCTGCCGCGGGCAACAATTTTCAGTTTTGGGAATTGCTTTTTTATGATCTCAAAATGGTCATTGTTTGAACCCCACAACACGGCCGGGCTAATGGCATCTATCGTTAAATTTAATTCGTTCAAGCTTAAGAATTTTTAGTTGTCATTTTTTATGCTTAAAAATTTAATATTTGCAGCAGTTTATAGCTATCCACAAGATTAGTGATAAATATTTAAAAAAATTAATGGCAATTATAACTTTAACTACAGATCTGGGCGATAAGGATATCTATCAGGCTGCCCTGAAAGGTAGTATTTTAAAGCTGTTGCCAGATATTAACATTGTTGATATAACGCACTCAATATCAGTATTTAATGTTCCTCAAGCTGCATTTATACTTAAAAACAGCTATCATTATTTTCCGGAAGAAACGGTCCATTTAATCGGTATCGATACGGTTTACAACGATCAAACGCGCTATTTGGCCATCAGTTATCACAATCATTATTTTGTTGGTGCGGATAATGGCATCTTTTCCCTGATTTTTGATCACATCCCGGATGAAATGGTGGAGATTACCATCTTGCAGGACCTTAAATTCCTGCATTTTCCGCTGGCCGATATTTTTGTAAAAGCTGCCTGTCATCTCGCCCAAAAAGGAAAACTGACCGATATTGGCATTCCGCTGATCCGGCTGGAAAAAAAGATGACACTTCAACCCGTTGTTGATCAAAATATAGTCAAAGGCAGCGTGATTTATATCGATTCTTTTCAGAATGTAATTACCAATATTACCAAAGAACTTTTTACCGAAGTGCAGAACGGAAGGCAATTTGTGTTGTATTTTAAACGAAACGAATCTATCAACAAGCTGAGCTGGCATTATAACGAAGTGCCCGAAGGCGAAAAATTGTGTCTTTTTGGCATCAGTGATCATTTGGAAATTGCGATCAACAAAGGCAATGCCAGCGGTTTGCTTGGGTTGAATGTGGGTGATATTATGCGGATTGAATTTTTGTAGGAAAAAGCTTATGGCTTTCAGCAATCAGCTTTTAGCGAACCCGCTTAGCTATAATCCATCAACTATGAACCTTATCCATCAATTATGATCCAACGCATACTGTTTTTATGCCTGTTTTTTTGGGGAACAACCGCTTTTGCCCAGCAAAAAGATTCACTGGCTTATCAAATCCAACGAAGGAAAGTAAATAATTTACTGGCTAAAAGAAGCATCACTTTCAACCAGTATTTTCAAAGTCTGGATTCGCATACCGGCATTTTCGGTTTGCAGACTAAGAAAGATATCCGCCGCTCCGATGAGATTTTGATGGATATTGTTAAAACGGACAATGCTGTTTTTAAAGAGCTAAAAGTGCTGCTGGATTACCGCACAACAGTGCAAACGGAAGTGCTCGGCAGATCGCAGGAATCTGAAAACCGGAATACTTCTTTTATCGGCACAATAAATAAATTGCGCAATCAAACAGAAAAATTAACGGCTGAACTCAACGAAAACAGCAAACAAGCGGAACATTTTAAGGATTGGCTGATTGCTGCGGCCGGGCTGATTTTGGTTTTGATGGTGGCAATCATCAGGATTACGTCAACTAAAGCGCGCTGAATTGCCAAAGCCAAAGAATTTTAATAAACTCGTTGCTTATCCCAAATTCAACACAAAATAATGGCCAGAGCGCGATTAAATAGCGGCAACACGCAGGAAGAAGATTTGCCAAAAGCAAAACTGAACCGCGAAAGCCTTCATAAAATAGCAAAACTTTTAGTTTACATCAAACCTTATCGGGGCAAGTTTTTTGCTGCCTTAGTTTTTCTTTTTCTTACAAGTCTTACAGGTTTGGCTTTTCCCTCTTTTTTGGGTGCGCTGATAGATGCAGCGCAAGGCAAGCAGCGTTATGCTTTTTTGCCGCCAACGGTTAACGCAATTGGTTCGCTGGCGTTTATCGTGTTGCTTTTCCAGGCATTGGTTTCTTATTTTCGGGTGGTTTGGTTTGTGCAGGTTGCTGAGAATGCGCTGGCTGATATCCGGCGCGATACCTATTTCAGGCTGATTACTTTGCCCATGAATTTTTTTTCCAACCGAAGGGTTGGCGAATTAAACAGCCGGATTTCTGCAGATCTTTCCCAGATTCAGGATGCAATCACCACAACATTGGCCGAGATGATCCGTCAGTTGGTTTTGATGATTGGCGGCATAATTTTGCTGGCGATTTTCTCAATCAAACTAACGTTTACTTTATTATTGATTTTGCCGGTTTTGATTGTGGTAGCCGTTTTCTTTGGAAGGTTTATCCGCAAGATTTCCCGCCAGGCACAGGATAAATTAGCCGAATCCAACACGATTGTTGAAGAAACTTTACAGGGAATATCCAATGTAAAAGCCTTTGTAAACGAAGCATTTGAAGCCGGAAGATATGAGAAAAAAATCCGTGAAGTGGCCGGAATTGCGATAAGAGGTGCCAAATTCCGCGGGTTGTTTGCTTCATTCATCGTATTTTGTTTGTTTGGGGCAATTGTAGCCGTGATCTGGTACGGTTCAATTTTAGTTTCACGCGGAGAAATGTCTGTTGGCAATTTAACTACTTTCATCTTGTATTCCATTTTTGTTGGCGCGGCGATGGGCAGTTTCCCCGAATTGTATGCCGGATTGCAAAAAGCAGTCGGTGCGAGCGAACGTGTGCTGGAAATCTTAGATGAAAAAGGCGAGGCTATTTCCATTAAAATTGCGGACAACAACATTAAACAAACGATCACCGGAAACCTGGATTTTGAGAACGTGATTTTTGCCTATCCTTCCCGCACCGAAATTACCGTGCTAAAAGAAGTATCGTTCAGCGCACGTTCCGGCGAAAAGATTGCGATTGTTGGCCCAAGCGGTGCCGGAAAATCAACGATTGCCGGGTTAATTTTACAGTTTTATCACCCGCAAACCGGAACAATTTTATTTGATGGAAAACCGGCTTCCTCCTATTCATTAACAGATATTCGGAACCAGGTAGCCATTGTTCCGCAGGATGTATTGCTTTTTGGCGGAACCATCCGCGAAAATATTGCTTATGGAAAACTGGATTCGACCGAAACAGAAATTATCAAAGCTGCCGAACGCGCCAATGCTGATCAATTCATTAAATCTTTTCCGGAAGGTTATGATACGATTGTGGGCGAGCGCGGCGTAAAACTTTCCGGCGGCCAACGCCAGCGGATTGCCATTGCAAGAGCTTTACTTAAAAATCCTTCGATCCTGATTTTGGATGAAGCAACCTCTTCATTGGATTCAGAATCAGAGCGTTTGGTTCAGGAAGCACTGGAAGAACTGATGAAAAACCGGACTTCCATCATCATCGCGCATCGCTTATCTACCATTCGCGAAGCCGATAAAATTATTGTGCTGGAAAAAGGAAAAGTAAAAGAAAGCGGCACGCATAACGAACTGATTACGTATGAAGGCGGTCTTTATCGTTATCTTAGCAGCTTGCAATTTGAAGTTTAGCCAGAATTTAAAGCTTCGGCAATGCTTCTTTTATCCCACAAAAATTAGCGTACCAATTACGCAGAAAGATATTAAATGAAATTAACGATTTGGGGTGCTGCCGAACAAGTGACCGGAAGTATGCACCTGCTGACTACAGAAGATAACTATAAAATACTAGTAGACTGTGGTTTAGATTATGAGCGAGATCATAATGTACAACTAAATGAAGATTTTCCTTTCAATCCCGGAGAAATTGATTTAGTGATTTTGACCCATGCGCACATTGATCATTCCGGCAATTTGCCCACGCTGGTACGGATGGGTTTTGCAGGACAAATTTTGTGCACGCCGCCAACTGCCGAACTTGCCGAATTACTGCTGATGGATTCAGTTAGTATTTTTATGAGTAAATTACAAAAAAGCCGGAAGCACCGCGGCCATAAACAGCGAGATGGCAGCCGGAATTTTCAGCCTTTATATCTGCAAAAACACGTTTTGGATACGATTGACCGCTTTGTTACGATTGGTTTTGACCGTCCTTTTCGCGTTAATGGCAGTGTGGAACTAACTTTCATCCCGGCCGGGCATTTGCTTGGTGCGGCTTCGGCTATTTTGAAAATTCAGGAAAACGGAGAAGAAAAGACAATTACTTTTACCGGTGATATCGGCCGGAAAAATTATCCGACTTTGCCTGATCCGCAGGTTTTGCCACCCACAGATTTCCTGGTTTCTGAATCTACTTATGGCGGCCGCAACCATTCAACCGGAAAAACAATTGAAGAAGTTTTGACTGAAACCATTGAAAAATGTTGTGTAAAAGAATCCGGCCGGTTGATTATTCCTGCATTCAGTATTGGCCGTACCCAAGCTTTGGTTTTTTCACTAAACAAAATTTTTTCTAAAGGATTATTGCCGCCAGTTCGGGTTTTTGTAGATAGCCCGATGGCGAATTCTTCTACCGGAATTTTTCGGAAACATCATCAATTATTGAGCAAAGAAGCCCGGGAATTTTACCGCAAATCCGGTGATGAGTTTGAGTTTGATAACCTGACTTATGTTGAAAACCTGAAAGACAGCCGCCAGGTTTCCAATTATTTTGAACCTTGCATCATCATTTCTTCTGCCGGAATGCTGGAAGGCGGCCGTATCCAGGACCATCTTTTTTATAATATCCAGAATTATTATTGCACAATTTTATTCATCGGTTATTGTGCCAAAGGAACTTTAGGTTTTCGTTTGCTGCGCGGCGATCCGATTGTGCATATTAAAGACCGCGATCTTTCGGTTTACGCCACAATCAAACAAACTGATCTTTTCAGTGCGCATGGTGATCATCAGGATTTGGTGAATACGGTAAAATATAATGATCCGGCAAAACTAAAACAGGTTTTTCTCGTACACGGGGAAACAACGGGTATGCAAGCTTTGGCAGATACTTTAACCGAAGATGGTTATGCAGTAACAGTTGCCCAAAAAGGAGTTGCCTATCAGTTGTAAATGCTTTTGTATTTACCTAAAAAATTGAATATGATCAAATCTTTAACTTTACGCAAGGCTATTTTGGCACCTGCGATGCTTCTTTTATGTGGTATTTTTTTGCAATCGTGCACTGAAGAAATGCCGATTTTGAAACCAAGTGATTTATCCGGTACCACATCAACCAACAGCACGATTGTTGTAAACGTTAATAAGTCTACTTTCACTTTAAAAAATACAGCTCCCGGATATGCTTATTTTGCTGCCATTGGGATTGGCTCCGGTACTTCTGCCAGTACGCAATATAACGTAAACGGCGGTAACGGATTAAAAACCAATGCAGTAGATTTTATACTTAATTTTGGTTTGGATGCTAATAAGAAGTACGTACTACTTGGTTCGCAGCTGGATTTCAATGAAAAAAATTATACCACCATTTATAATCAAACTAGTAAAGCACAACTCAGTATCAATAAGATAGACACAATTGCCAACACAACCAGTGGCAGCTATGCTTGTTATCTGTATAATTCTGCTGCTTCCTCAACAGATTCTATTTATGTTAGCGGAACTTTTAACATTGTAAAATAAGCACTATCTTGAAATATTAGTACAATTATTGCTCAAATCTTCTTCAATAAAAAAAGCTTCCAAATAATTCTGGAAGCTTTTTTTATTATATAAATAGATAGAAAAATCAGTTCAAAACCTTGATTATTTTACCTTCACCAAAAATATGTTGTCCTTCACCAAAAGTAAATTCTTTACCTTTTCCAAAATCTGAACCCAAATAATTTTTGTCTAAAAATGTAATCTCTACTTCTGCTTCTTCTCCTGGTGCAAATTCTTTTTTATTAATAAGTGAAATTTTTCCAGACTTTTTCATATTCTCAACAAAATTGAATAAAGGCTTGTATCCATCAGTAAACGGTGTTTTACGATAGGCACTCCCTTTAAACAAACTAATTTTAGCTTTAACATGCAACATAAGCTTATAATCCTGGGCTGTAATTAATAGTGATTACTTTAAGAGCCTGTTTAAATTTTGTTTGATTTATTTTCTATGCTTCTTTTATCGTATAAAAAACAGTAAAACTTTGTTTGCTTTTTTATGGAGATACGATACAAACATCAATTTTTTAGTGCTAAAAGGAGCATTATAAATTTTGTTCAATCTATTTTCTATGCTTCTTTTATCACCTGAAAAACAAGAAAACCGATGCTTCTTTTATCGGTACAAAATGCAAATACAAAATTTACAGGCATAAAAGAAGCATTATAAATTTTTCTGGTATAAATTTAAACAGGCTCTAAGCAAATTTAAATATTCTTTTTCAACAAAAACAACTTCCATACCATCGGCTTCAAAGCTTATTGATACAAAATAAACATCTTCCGGTACTTTAACTTTTATTAAAGTATTTTGTAGATTATCAAACATAAAATTATTTTTACCAAATATTGCAGCATCTTTAAAACTTACTGCAAATAACTTTCCGCTTTCGTAAGCTCCTGATTTATTTCGCAAACCGTTAATTCTTATATCAGATAATTCTTCATCAGAAACAGCACGATATAAAAACTTATAATTAGCAGAATAATTGATAATTGTTAAGTTTTAAAAAATTGGATAATCAAATTAGCCAGCTCTACGCCTATTCTTTCCTGCGCTTCGTTTGTGGAAGCACCGATGTGCGGCGTTAAAGATATTTTGGGCTGAGATAAAATTTCTGCGCGGGGTGTTGGTTCGTTATCAAAAACATCCAATCCGGCGAAAGCTAATTTGCCACTGTTCAGCGCTTCAAGCAAAGCAGTTTCATCAATAGTCCCTCCGCGGGAAGCATTAACTACAGCTGCACCTTTTTTCATGGCCGCAAATTCTTCGGCACCCAAAATTGGTTTTTCGCTGAAAGGTGTATGCAAACTGATAAAATCGCTCTGGGCAATTACTTCTTCTTTAGATGCTGTTTTTACCGATACTTTTACCAGTTGGCCATCGCCGAGTTCCAATACAATTTCTGGTTCAAAAGGAAAAAGATCATAAGCTAAAACCTTCATTCCTAATCCCATAGCTACTTTTGCTACTTCGCGCCCAATCCGGCCAAAACCCAAAATACCAATCGTTTTTCCGCGAAGCTCAATGCCTTTGGCATATGCTTTTTTTAGGTCATTAAACTTGGTATTGCCTTCTACCGGCATTTTCCGGTTACTATCCTGCAAAAAACGGATACCGGTAAACAGATGTGCAAAAACCAGCTCAGCAACAGAAAGCGAAGAGGAAGCCGGCGTATTCACTACAGCCACGCCTTTGGATTTGGCATAATCAACATCAATATTATCCATCCCGACACCGCCGCGACCAATCAATTTTAAATTTGGACAAGCATCAATCAAAGACTGGCGAACTTTGGTTGCACTTCTAACTGTAATGGCATCAAAATTATTTAATTGTTCGGCTAATTGTTCTTGCGGCACATGTTCGGTTTCTACAATAAAACCAACGGTTTCCAGTAAGGCTTTTCCCGCGGGGTCAATCCCATCGTTCGCTAAAATCCTGATCATCTTTATTTTATGTTGATAAAAGAAGTATTATTTATTTTTTTCGGCAAATTCCTGCATTGCGTCAACCAAAGCATGAATACTTTCAATCGGAAGCGCATTGTAAATAGAAGCACGGAAACCACCGGCACTTCTGTGTCCCTTGATACCAATTAATCCGCGTTCTTCGGCCAATTTTAAAAATGGTTTTTCCAGTTCAGGTTTTTCCATGATGAAACAAACGTTCATAATCGAGCGGTCTTCCACAGCGCAAACGCCTTTAAATAATGGATTGCGGTCAATTTCGGCATAAATTGCTTTTGCTTTAGCTTCGTTTTCTTTCTCGATTACGGCAACGCCACCTTTTGCTTTGATCCAACGCAACGTCAACATCGAAACATAAATAGCGAAAACCGGCGGTGTATTGTACATCGAACCATTATCAATATGCATTTGATAATTCAGCATCGAAGGGATCGGACGTTCTGCTTTTCCCAACAAATTATCTTTTACAATAACCAAAGTTGCACCCGCCGGACCCATATTTTTTTGTGCGCCGGCGTAAATCAACCCAAAATCTGCTACATTAATTGCCCTGCTGAAAATATCAGACGACATATCTGCCACCAAAGGGACCGGAGATTTTGGAAACTGATGCAATTGCGTACCGTAAATGGTATTGTTGGATGTAATGTGGAAATAAACCGCATCCGAAGGAATTTCATAGTTTTTTGGGATTTTCCGAAAATTATCCTCTTTGTCGGTGGCAACAACTATCGGTGTGCCAAAAAACTTTGCTTCTTTGATGGCTTTGTTTGCCCAAACGCCCGTTTCTAAATAGGCGGCTGTTTTATTTTGAGGCAATAAATTATAAGGGACCATCGCAAATTGCAGGCTCGCCCCTCCTTGTAAAAATATAACCGAATAACCTTCGGGCACACTCAATAATTCTTTAACCAAACTTACGGCTTCGTTCATCACCGCTTCAAACTCTGGCGACCGGTGAGAAATTTCTAATATTGATAAACCGGTTTCGTTAAAATTAAGAACGGCTTCTGCGGATTGTTTAAGCACTTCCTGCGGTAAAATACCCGGACCAGCACCAAAATTATGCTTCATGAGATTATATTTTTAAGCCGGAAAACAAGAAATGAGGTGGGAAATTCCGACAGGCGAATTTATAAATTTAGAACTTGAAGAGGAATTTTTTTGCGCTACTTTTATAATCCTAAATCAATATTTTAAAATTGATTAATTATATGATGCTTCTTTTAAGGATATTTTAATTTGAAAATTGCCTGTTCAGGATCATTATCGGCAAAAACTGAACTACCGGCAACCAGCACATCGGCACCTGCTTCAAGCAGCTCTTGGCAATTACTATCGTTCACGCCGCCATCTACTTCGATCTTCAAATCCGGGTTTCTATTGTGACGGAGCGATTTTAAATCGTACAGTTTTTTGTAAGTGTTTTGAATGAATTTTTGTCCGCCAAAACCCGGATTGACCGACATGATCAGCACCAAATCCAGATCTGTAATTATATCTTCCAAAAAAGCAACGGGTGTATGCGGGTTTAAAGCCACTCCGGCCGTGCAGCCAGCAGCTTTTATGAGCTGAATGGTTCTGTTGAGATGCGTGCAAGCTTCAAAGTGAACCGTAATATTGGATGCTCCGGCCTGTGCAAACTGATCGATGTATTGATCCGGGTTTATGATCATTAAATGAACGTCAATCGGTTTTTGGCTTATCGGTTTGATCGCTTTCAAAATAGGAAAACCGAAAGAAATATTCGGCACAAAAACGCCGTCCATCACGTCAAAATGAACCCAATCGGCTTCACTGCGGTTCAGCATTTCAATATCACGTTGCAAATTGGCAAAATCAGCAGCCAGAACAGACGGGGCAATCAGGTGGTTCATGCGCCAAATATACAGTTATGTTTATTTCAGCCGAACCAATTTTGAAAGATGCTTCTTTTATCGGCATAAAAACAGTATAAGCAGAACAATTATATTTACAACAAGTTTAAAAGGAAAAACCGATGATGAGTTTTGAACCGCTTCACGTGCCTTATCGTTATAATGAACACGATGCGCCTGAATAAAAAGTTATTTATGCTTTAGGGCAATTGGCTGAAGCTGATGCGCAGGAAATTGTGGAGAAGCTGAAGAAGGCAAATCCTGATGAGCCGATTACTGTAACTGAAGCTGAAAGTATCCTGAAAAACTATTTTGATCAGGGTTTGATTAAAGGAGAAGAAAATGGCAAGGATATGCGCTATAATTTAAGCAAGATTTTAAAGCCCAATTCTGGCTGGGCCAATCTTGACAATCTTGAAGAAGAATCGTAATACTGTTTTTATCGGCATAAAATTAAGAGCATAAAAAAAGCACTTACCGAATGATAAGTGCTTTTTTTATGATTGCTGTATATTATCTGGTTACCCACATGACCACAACCGCCAAAACAAGCAATATCAATAATACGATCCCAATTCCGACGATTTTGGAACCTGCTTTTTTTTGTTGTTCGGGCATTTGATCAAATTTAGGTGGATAAAAACAGTATGCAGCAATTTTGTTTACAGATAAGATTCCAGCACGTTGTTGCGTGAAGTATGTCTTAAACGTTGTAAAGCTTTGTCTTTCAGCTGACGAACACGCTCGCGGGTAATCATAAAACGTTCGCCAATTTCTTCCAGAGATTGTGGCGTTCCTGACCCTAATCCGAAGAAAAGAATAATTACTTCCCGGTCACGTTCGGGCAAAGAAGACAGTGAACGCATTACTTCCATCGATAAAGATTCCTGGATCATGCTATTATCAGTTGCCGGATCACCATGTTGCAGCACATCCAGCAAGGTATTTTCTTCTCCCTGAATAAACGGCGCATCCATAGAAACGTGACGGCCGGAATTGTTCAAAGAATCTGCGATCCGGTCTTCAGTGGTTTCCAAATCTACCGCCAGTTCGGCCGGTGTTGGTTCGCGTTCAAACTCTTGTTCCAAACGAGAATAAGCTTTGCGGATTTTACTAAGAGAACCAACCTGATTTAATGGCAAGCGCACAATCCGGGATTGCTCTGCAACAGCTGATAAAATGGATTGGCGGATCCACCAAACGGCATAAGAAATAAATTTAAAGCCTTTGGTTTCATCAAAGCGTTTGGCAGCTTTAATCAAACCTAAATTTCCTTCATTAATTAAATCGCCTAAGGTAAGTCCTTGATTTTGATATTGTTTGGCTACAGAAACTACAAATCGTAAATTTGCTTTTGTTAAGCGCTCCAAGGCCGCTTGGTCTCCTTCTCTAATCTTTTGTGTGAGAATAACTTCTTCCTGGGCAGTAATCAGATCGACTTTTCCGATCTCTGTCAAATATTTATCCAGCGATTGTGATTCGCGGTTGGTAATAGATTGTGATATTTTGAGTTGTCTCATAATTGTATAATGCTTTGTTTAACAAGATATTAGCTGTGAAAAATCAGCGGCTATATTTAAAACTTAAAAATCAAGTTTTAAATATAGCATAATTAATCCAACGTTGCTATTGGTGTAATGTTTTAATTTGTAATCATTATCAGGTAAGAATGTACAATACATTGTATTTTTTTTAGTACACTATATTAACGTAACTTATCACCGGAATAGTTTATAAAATTGATCTAAAACGGTCAATATTACGTCATTATAAACAAAAAGTTATTTTCTGTTTATGAAAGCCTGATGTCATAATTCAGGCTGTTATTTTCTTTTTGAGAGAAGAAAATCTTGCAATTTGGAAAATACTATTGGTCAAACTTTTCGAGCAGTTTCAGCAAAGTTTCAAAATCTTTGGGATAAGGTGCATGTACTGTAATTTCTTCGTCCGGGTTGATTTTAAAAGTTACCTCATAAGCATGCAGTGCAAAACGTTTCATAATCGGCAACTCTTCCTGGTCTTTTCCCAAGCGGTAATTCCTTTTCAATCCTGAAAGCAGCACAGGTTTACCTTTGTACGTTTCATCTCCGGCAATAGAAGCGCGTTGTGTAGCCAAATGGATACGGATCTGGTGCATCCTGCCGGTTACTGGCTTGCACTCTACCAAAGTATAATGTTTGAAATATCTGAGCGAGTTGAACCAGGTTTCGGCGCGTTTGCCTTCCTGTCGGCTAATAGTTACACTGCCTTTGCCAACATTGAGAATCGGCAGATCGATAAACAGGTTTTCAAATACATGCGTGCCGTCGATAATTGCATGATATACTTTTTTTACCTGCCTTTTTTCAAACTGCATGGAAACAGCGCGGTAAGCTTCAGGATTTTTGGCAATGATCAGTGCGCCGGAAGTTTCTTTATCCAGCCGATGGCAAATCTGGGCATCGGCCCAATATTGTTTGGCTAAACGAAGCAGGTTAATTTCGCCGCCTTCCCTTTCATCTAAAGAACTTAAAAACGGAGGTTTGTTTACGACTATTATATCAGGATTTTCAAATAAGATCAGGTCCTGGAACTTTGGAAATTTCATCTGCTGCAAATATCGCAGATTTATCGTGTTTTACAGCAGTTCAAATTTATAGCCCACACCTTTTACGGTAGAAACATAATTTTCACCCAGCTTTTCGCGCAGTTTACGAATGTGGACATCAATTGTACGGTTGGTTACCACAACAGAATCTTCCCAAATATTTTTCAAAATTGATTCGCGGGTATAAACTTTGCCTGGTTTGGAAGCCAGCAAATACAATAATTCAAATTCTTTTTTGGCAAGAACAACTTTTTCTCCGCCCTGAAATACCAAAAAAGCTTCCCGGTCAATTACCAAATCACCTATTTCCAGTTTGTTATCAGATTCTTCATCCGAAGGCTGGTTCCGCCGCAAAATCGCATTGATCCGGCTCACCAATGCCCGCGGTTTAATCGGCTTGGCTATATAATCATCGGCACCAACATTAAAACCGGCAATTTCAGAATATTCTTCGCTCCTGGCCGTCAAAAAAACCATAAATGTATTTTTAAATTCAGGCATCGTACGCATGATCCGGCAAGCTTCGATACCATCCATTTTGGGCATCATCACATCTAAAATGATCAGATCAGGCAAAACTTTTTTCGCTTCGGCCACTGCTTCCTGGCCGTTGCGTGCAACAAAAACCTGATAACCTTCTTTATTCAGGTTGTATTCAATCAGCTCCAGAATGTCCGGCTCATCATCAACAATCAGTATCTTTTGTTTAGAATTACTCATTTTCTTAATTTTCTGTAAATGTAGCGGCAAAAAAAACAGGCTGATGTTAAGTTTTGATTAAGTAATTGTAAATGTAACGTGTTTTAATTTATTTGGATGCAGCAAATGTTTTGGCAAAAAATGCGGCCCGATCACTGCCGGTAATGTTTTTAGCAATGATTTTTCCACTTGGGTCTAAAATAAAATTAGACGGAATGGCCTGAACCTGATAGCGTTGCACCGTTGGGCCATTAAAATTCTGCAACTCGCTACCCTGTGCCCAAACCAGTTGATCATCGCTGATTGCTTTTTGCCAGGCATCTTTCTTTTCATCCAATGAAATCCCAGCAATTTCCAATCCTTTGGGGTGATATTGCTGATAGAGCTTTACCACATTCGGGTTTTCTTTACGGCAAGGCACACACCAGGAAGCCCAAAAATCCAGCATTACGTATTTACCTTTATAGTCTGAAAGTTTAATGGTTTTTCCATCGATGCCCGGAATTGAAAAATCCGGTGCCTGATGCCCAACGGAAACGGGTTTGATCATTTCCATACGTTTTACAAACTGGTTTACAGCCTGATTTCCGGCAAATTTTCCTTTCCAATCATCTGCAAAAGCAACCAGTTCTTTTTCATATTTCATCTGGTCCAAAGCCATCGCAGCATAAAAACCGGCCAGCGAGGTTTTATTCTGATCCACAAACTTTAAAATCTCATTGGATAAGCCAGCCATATTTTGCTCAAAAGAAGGCAGGAATTTCTTTAAAACCGAATCCTGATTTACGCCTTTTGCAGCCGCAGCTTCCTGATACTCATTGGCCAGCTTAGTGTTTTTAGCCGTATAAATATTGCTGATGCGGTTGTATTCGCGGATCTTTTCAGAATCTTCAGAACCGCTTGTGGTATAATTGTGCGCCGGGTCTTGCATATCGGTTTTAAAATCGATCACATTACCATTTTCTGCAATCAAATCAAATTCCTGCTCACCGTTTTTTATCTTATATAAATTGGCAACCGGAGCCGATTTTTTAAACTCAAAAGCGTTTTGCTCGGTCAGTTCTGTCGAATCAACTACACGTACATTGGTAGAATCTGCTTCCAGCAAATACACTTTTTGTGCTGCCGGATGCTCGATTTTTCCTTCAATCTTAAATGTATTTTTATCCTTGCACGCACTTAAAGCGGCAAACAACAGTGCCGGAACAATTATTTTTTTCATCTTATTTTTCTAATTTTTGAGCTAAAACCCGGTTAGCCGTTTTCGGGTCTATTTTTCCTTTGGAAAGCTTCATTACTTCGCCCATAAATAAACCCAAAATACCTTTTTTGCCTTTTTTATATTCAAAAACTTTCTGCGGATGCAACTGCAAAACCTGGTCGATAATCAAATCGAGTTTTTCGCCGCTTTGATCAATAAACAGGTTTAAAGCTGTTGCAAGTTCGGTGGCATTTTTTTCCGGCTGAAGGATCATTTGCGGGAAAAGCTGTTGCGCGGCTGCCGTATGGCTGATTTTTCCGGCATCGATCAAAGCAATCATTTCGGCAATTACTTTCGGCTTCACCCAAAAATCACCGATAAAAACAGTATGCGTATTTAAGTACGATTTGATGCTGCCCATCAGCCAGTTTGCGGCTGCTTTATAGTTGGAAGTTTCCCGGATCAGCAACTCAAAATAGGCAACCAGTTCCTGATCGGCCGTAATTACATTGGCTTCATAATCACTCAAACCCAGTTCGAAAGTATATTTCTGATACAATTCTTCCGGCAAAGCAGGCAAACTTTTACGGATTTCTTCAATATAAGCATCACTCAAAACCATCGGCGGCAAATCCGGCTCTGGGAAATAGCGGTAATCATTGGCCATTTCCTTGCTGCGCAACACGGAAGTTTCGCCGCTATCAGCATCAAAATTTAAGGTATTTTGTTCGATTGTCCCGCCGTTTTCCAGTAATCCAATCTGTCTTTTAGCTTCAAACTCAATCGCTTTTTGTACGTTTTTGATCGAGTTGAGATTTTTCACTTCACAACGCGTTCCGTATTCAACCATGCCTTTTTTACGTACCGAAATATTGGCATCGCAACGCAAACTGCCTTCTTCCATGTTGCCGTCACAAATCCCCAAAAAACGGACTAAACGACGGATGTCCGATAAGAAAACAGCAGCTTCTTCGCCACTGCGCAAATCCGGTTCAGACACAATTTCCAGCAAAGGCACACCGGCGCGGTTCAAATCGATCAGTGTGTTTGCTTCGTCCAGATCATGGATACTTTTGCCGGCATCTTCTTCCATGTGGATGCGGTTTATCCTGATTTCTTTTTGGCCCGATGCTGTTTTTATGCGGATAAAACCAGCATAACAAATGGCGGCGGCATCCTGCGTAATCTGGTAGCCTTTGGGCAGGTCACCATAAAAATAGTTCTTGCGGTCGAAATAATTATACTGCCGGACCTGGCAATTGGTAGCCAAACCTAATTTGACCGCAAACTCAATATGTTTTTTGTTAATGAACGGCAACGTACCCGGATGGCCCAAAGAAACCGGACTAACTTGCCGGTTGGGTTTTGCACCAAAAGCGGCAGCATCTGAGCAGAAAGCCTTGCTTGCGGTTGCTAATTGTGCGTGAACTTCCAGTCCGATAACTACTTCATATCCTGCGTGCAACTGCGCTGTTTCGATCGTCATTTACGGGATGTGTACTTTTATATAGTATGGGTTAAAGCTTGCAAAACTATTAAATATAGTTGAAGAACGCATAATGATAATGCGTATTTGAAAAAACCGGAAGACGAATTTTTAGGGCATAAAAGAAGCATGCAGGTGTTAAGCATACTTCTTTTACGTCTAAAATTTATACTTGTGTATGAATAAAAACTTTTGCTTTCTCAATTGCAGCTTTTAATCCGGCCGCGTTTTTTCCGCCAGCCGTTGCGTAAAAAGGCTGGCCGCCGCCGCCGCCTTGGATTTCTTTAGCCAGTTCTTTGATGAAAACGCGCGCATCCAAACCTTTTTCTTTCACCAAATTTTCGGAAATCATCACCGTTAAGTTTGGTTTTCCGTCGATGATTGCGCCCAAAACCAACACCAGATTAATCAAAATATCTTTGGTTTGATAAGCTAAATTTTTAACCGCTTCTGCATTTGGCAGTTCCACTTCTTCGGAGATGAAATTTATGCCGTTAAAAGAAGTATGCTTTGCAGCCAGTTCTTTTTTCATTACAGAAACTTTATCCAAAACTGCTTTTTCTGCTTCTTTTTTGAGGGAAGCGTTTTCTTCCAAAACCTGCTCCAAACTTTTTTTCAGATCAGCTGGATTTTTTAGGAGTTCCTTCAACGCTTTGATTTCTTCGTTTTGCTGATGAATGAATTCCTCGGATTTTATTCCGGTAATCGCTTCAATCCGCCGAACGCCTGCTGCAACTGCACTTTCCGAAACAATTTTAAAGAAACCAATTTGTCCGGTTGCTTTTATATGTGTGCCGCCGCAAAGCTCAATGGAAAACTTCTCGTCCATGGTTACCACGCGAACCACATCGCCGTATTTCTCCCCAAACAAAGCCATGGCGCCGGTTTGCGAAGCTTCTGCAAAAGACATAGATTGAATGACAACGCCAACATTTTCCCGAATCTTTCGGTTTACAACTGCTTCTATCCTGCTGATTTCTTCCTCGCTTACTTTAGCAAAATGCGAAAAGTCAAAACGCAAAGCATCGGCACTAACCAATGAACCTTTTTGGTTAACGTGGCTGCCCAAAACTTCTTTCAAAGCAGCATGAAGCAAATGCGTTGCCGAGTGGTTATTTTCAATATTTAACCTTCTTTCCGGATCAACATAAGCCGTCAAAACATCGGTTGGATCTTCCGGCATTTGATCTACAAAATGCACGATTAAACCGTTTTCCTTCTTGGTATCCGTAACCGCGATAATCTCGCCATCCGGGAAAATCAAATCGCCGGTATCGCCCACCTGACCGCCGCTTTCTGCATAAAAAGGCGTTTTATCCAGCACCAACTGAAACTGCTCTTTGCCTTTGACTTTTACTTTCCGGTATTTAACAATGTGCGCAATGGTTTCTGTTTCGGTATAACCGGTAAATTCTACCGTGTCGTCTTCTTTTAAGCTAATCCAATCGTCTGTATCAATGGCAGTTGCTGCACGGGAACGAGTTTTTTGTTCTTGAAGGAGTTGATTGTAAGCGTCCATATTGACTGCAACTTCATTTTCACGAGCCATTAATTCTGTCAGGTCAATTGGAAATCCATATGTATCTGATAGTTCAAAAGCAATTTTTCCTGAGATAACAGTTATATCTCCAAAGAGTGATTCTCTAAATTTTCTGATACCAGCTGATAAGGTCCTTAGAAAAGAAACTTCCTCTTCTAAAATAACTTTCTGAACAAAATCTTTCTGTTTGTCTAAATTCGGAAAAACACTTTTAAATTGTTCCGCCAAAAGAGGCACCAATGTATTCAAAAAAGGTTCTTTTAATTCGAGATACTGATAAGCGTAACGAACCGCTCTGCGTAAAATCCTACGAATAACATAACCAGCTTTGTTGTTGGACGGAAGCTGACCATCTGCAATAGCAAAACTAATTGCACGAATATGATCTGATATAACGCGCATAGCAACAGCAGTATACCAATCTTCATTATAAATCCCCCACTTATCACCCCATCCTTCGCCTGAAATTTCTCCTGCTCCACCACCTTGTCCTCGTCCAAATCCTTCACCAAATTTATTTCCCAATCCATCGCCGAATGAAGATTCAAAAGAAGCAACAGCACTATTATGATATACTTTATGTGATTTCTCCGCAATAAACTGGATCAGCGGCTGGAAAACATCTGTATCGTAATTAGAACTTTTACCTTGTAAAACACGCACCAAACGCTCAAAACCCATCCCAGTATCTACATGTTTGTTGGGCAACGGTTGCAGCGAACCATCTTTTAAACGGTTAAACTGCATAAATACATTGTTCCAGATCTCAATTACCTGCGGATCATCGGCGTTTACCAGTTCCGCTCCGCTCCTCGCTCCTCTTTCTTCTTCGCTCCTATTATCATAATGAATTTCCGAACATGGTCCGCACGGACCGGTTTCGCCCATTTCCCAAAAGTTATCTTTTTTATTTCCGGGGAGAATATGGCTTTCCGGCAAAAACTGCTTCCATAAATCGTATGCTTCTTGGTCTTTTTCCAGACCTTCCTTTTCATCTCCCTCAAAATAAGTCACATACAAACGGTTTGGGTCGATTTTATAGATGGAAGTCAGCAGTTCCCAGCTCCATCCGATGGCTTCTTTTTTAAAATAATCGCCAAAACTCCAGTTGCCCAGCATCTCAAACATTGTGTGGTGATAGGTATCGATGCCAACTTCCTCCAGATCATTGTGCTTGCCGGAAACGCGCAAACAACGCTGTGTATCAGCTACACGCGGAAACTTCGTGATTTCTTCACCCAAAAAAATACTTTTAAACTGGTTCATACCGGCATTGGTGAACATCAAAGTCGGGTCGTTTTTGATTACAATTGGTGCAGACGGAACGATTTGATGTTGTTTGGAGGCAAAAAAATCTAAAAATTGCTGGCGTATCTGGAAGGCAGTTAACATTTATAATGCTGTTTTTATCGTATAAAATTATGCGGCAAAGATAGGGTTTTGAGGAAAAGGCTGAAAGGTGCGCTTTGTCATTTCCTTTAGATTAGCAAATCACAAACATTGACAGTTATTATTGTTGTTGAAGCTTTGTTTTTGCTTTTTTTTCTTTGTTAATAACTGCGATTTTTGTGGAAAAGCCAAC
>JAABUS010002628.1_pt1 | contig 33316 bp, 31 predicted proteins | sample 5560161 | NCBI WGS metagenome assembly JAABUS01 (sample SAMN10711885, study PRJNA513376) | rock metagenome | isolation source: Antarctica rocks | place: Antarctica: Victoria Land, Trio Nunatak nord | collected 2016-01-04 | reverse complement strand
TCGGCTACACGACCTTCAACCGGAATCTGTGGAAGGCGCTGTGAGCGCGGAGGGAGGGAGGGCGGCGAGGTGGCGCGATAGGATTGAGCGCCGTGGAGGAATCTACAGAAGAACCCGGACTTGACCTGCCCCTCCGTGGTTGAACGCTCCCCGGTTATTGTACAGGGTTCGCGGCCTCCGGGCGCAGGATGAAGCGCACGGGAAGCGCGGTGCGGCCCCACTCGGTGAGCGGCTGGCCGTCGCTCCGGTATTTCCCAACAAGCCATGTGCGGATGCGCGGGTCGTCCGAATCGTCCGGCGCGACGGTCTCTGCGGTCGCGGGGTAGACGAAGGGGCCGAGTTTAATCGTCACGTCCGGTGTTTGCCGGAGGTTCCGCCCCCAGTCGGATCGCTCGCCGCCGCCCGCCAGCATCGCGAGGTGCGTCGCGTCGTCCGGGTCGAGGACGAACCAGATCTCGATAGTGTGTGGTGTGTCCGTCCGTCGCCCGGTGGTCGTCAGGTAGCAGAAGTCGTCGCTTGCCCACGGGCGCGGGTCGGCGGGCGTCGTGTCGCTCATCACGTGCTCCCTCTCCACGAGCGGGTGATGACAAAGGAAAGAAATTGCAACGTTTTCCCCTTTCCGGTACCGTCACATTTCAATATGTACCGCCGTTCATATATGTAGGACGCTCCGATGTGCTCCGTATCCGGTTCGCGGAATGGCGAATGAGAGGGCCGATAGCGCCATCATCGTCGATTCATCGCCGACGAACAACGGGGCGTCCGATCAGAGAGGAGTTCCACGGGATGGCAAAGCAGACGACGAAGCACGGAAAGAGTATTCCAACGATGTTCACACACTGGTTTTCTACGATGCGTGCAGCGAATCAGACGGAAATGAAGGAAGACGCACAGGAGCCGCGTGGATGCGCGCCGCGCACGTCGAAGATGTATGAGGGCGGCATGGTGACAAGCCTCGATCTCCGCTGGGTCGATTCCGAGACGTCCGCCATTTCGGATGACGCACCGATCAACTGGAACGCGCGCCGCAACCGCACGTACTGAACCACGCCGCACATGGGAGCCCCTCCCCCAGCCCCCTCCCGGAACGGGAGGGGGCTGGGGGAGGGTATTCCCCGGTCGGGTGCGTGCCGTTGCCGGGTGCGATACAATCAGTGGCAGGGTCAGTGGGGCGGCGCACGCTGCGAAAGGTCGGGAGGCGATGGGGGTATGAGCGGGGAACGCATCCTCGTTGTTGAAGACGAGCGTGCCATCGCGAATGTGTTGCGCCGGGGTCTGGCGTTGGAGGGGTACACCGTCGAGGTTGCGGATGGTGGCCGTGCTGCGCTTGATGCGGTGCGTGACCGCCCGCCGGAACTCGTCGTGCTCGATCTGATGCTGCCGGACATCGACGGGCTGGAGGTGGCGCGACGGCTGCGCGAGGCGGGTGAGCGCGCCCCGGTGCTGATGCTGACCGCGCGGGACGGCGTCGCCGATCGGGTGCGCGGGCTGGACGCGGGCGCGGACGACTACCTCGTCAAGCCGTTCGCGTTCGAGGAGTTGCTCGCCCGCGTGCGTGCCTTGCTCCGTCGCGCCGCCGCGCCGACCGAGCACCCGAACCACGCCGAAACCCTCCGATTCGCGGACCTCATCGTGGACCTCGGCACGCGGGACGTGCGGCGCGGCGAGCACGGCATCGAGCTGACCGCGCGCGAATTCGATCTACTCGTCCTCTTCCTCCGCAACCCCCGGCAGGTACTCCCGCGCGATCTCATTATGGACCGCGTCTGGGGTGAGGATTTCTACGGTGAGTCGAATGTCCTTGAGGTCTACGTCCGTGCCCTGCGCACCAAATTGGAGGAGCACGGCGAGAGCCGCCTGATTCATACGGTGCGTGGCGTTGGTTACACCTTGCGCGAGCGAGAAATCGGTAGTGGGTCAGATTCACGTTAAGAGATAGGCTCATCGAGCAGGGCGACGATATAGCCAAGGAACGGCATTATGAAATTTCTTCTCACTTCCGCTGGCATCAGCAACACGAGCATCCACGACGCGCTGGTCGACATCCTGGGCAAGCCGATTGCCGAGGCCAGCGCCCTCTACATTCCCACCGCGATATACGCCAATCCCAATGGTGTGGCCATGGCCGCCCGGGTGATCCGCGGAGAGGTCGGCTACCCCTTTTGCGAAGTGGGGTGGAAGTCGTTGGGAGTGCTGGAGCTCACCGCTCTCCCCAGTATCCGAGCAGACTATTGGCTTCCTCTGGTCCAAGAGACTGACGCTCTGCTGGTTGGAGGCGGCGATCCCCTGTATCTATGCCACTGGATGCGGCAGTCCGGACTGGCGGACCTCTTGCCGTCGCTGCGCCCCGAGGCGGTCTACGTGGGACTGAGCGCCGGGAGCATGGTGATGGCCCCCAACGTCGGGGAGGACTTCGTCCGCTGGAATCCGCCCGCCGGTGGCGATAGTGCGCTGGGACTGGTTGATTTTGCGATGTTTCCTCACCTGGATCACCCCTCTATGTCGGAGAATTCCATGGCCAACGCTGAAAAATGGGCCGTCGGCATGCCGGTGTCGGCGTATGCGATCGACGATCAGACCGCCATCAAAGTCGTTGGCGGCGCCGTCGAAGTCGTCTCCGAGGGGCACTGGAAGCTGTTTGCCCCCTAACACCGAGAGGCTCAGCGGATTCGCTCGCGATCTTTGGTCTTAGTGGCTGAAGGTGGGTGGGTCCGAAGAGTCAATCAAAGTTCAGATTCAACCTGACCCACTACCGAGAAATCGCGTAGCGCAAAGGGGAAAGCGTCCCGATGTCGATCCGTCTCCGCCTCACCCTCTGGTACACCGCGATCCTCTTCGTCGCGTTGAGTGTCTTTGCCGTCGTCATCTACATGGGCCTTGCGCGGTCATGGCGTAGTGACATGGATAACACGATCAGCACGCGGACACGCGAGGCGGCGGGGCGGATCATCATCGACCGGGCAAATGCGTTGGCGATTGCTCCTCCCACGTCCGTGCTCGATGCCTATACCTTCGACGGTGTGTACATCGAGTATGCCAGCGACGATGGCGCGGACATCCGACGCTCCACGAATCTCCGGTCTTCGTTCATTCTCTCACCGGCGGATGTCCAGGCAATCAAAGATCGACAATTCACTTTCCGCACGATCCACACTGCGGATGGTGAGAAGGTTCGCGCCTTCCTCTATCCCGTATCGTATCCCCTCGATAAACCTCCCTTCGGTGCGGTTGTCGCCGCGAAACCGCTCGCACCGCTCGCGTCGTCGCTACGCAAGGCGCAGCTTTTCCTCGCGGGTGGCGTCCTCGTGGCGACGCTCCTGCTCGCGCTGATCGTCTATGCGGTGGCGCGGACTTCGTTGCGCCCGATCCGGCGGATGGCGCAGGACGCGGCGGGCATCCAGGAGGCGTACGACCTCTCACGGCGCGTCGCGGTGCCGCAGACAGGGGATGAGGTAGCCGACCTCGGGCAGACGTTCAACGGGATGCTCGGCCGGCTCGAAGCGGTGTTCGAGGCGCAGCGCCGCTTCATCGCGGATGCCTCGCACGAACTGCGCACCCCGCTCACGGCGATCCGGGGCAACGCCGACCTGCTGCGCCAGCACAGCGAGCGGATGGACGCGGCGGAGCGCTCGGAGGTGCTGGATGATGTCGCGACCGAAGCGGAGCGGATGAGCCGCCTCATTAGCGACCTGCTGGCGCTTGCCCGCGCGCAGACGGGCGAGCAGAACCGCCCCGCGCCCGTGCGCTTCGATGAGGCGGTCGATGGCGCGGTGCGGGCGGCGCGCGGGCTGGCGCGCGGGCACGAGATCATTTCCACGCCCGTCACTGCGCCGCTCTGGGTGATGGGCGACCCCGACCGGCTGAAGCAACTCGCGCTCATCCTGCTCGACAACGCGATCAAGTACACGCCGCCGGAGGGCCGCATCTGGGTCTCCGTGCGGCAGGAGCACGAGTCGGTCGAATTGCGCGTCGTGGACAACGGCCCCGGCATCCTGCCCGAGCGATTGCCGCATCTCTTCGAGCGATTCTACCGGGGCGGCACGCTGGCGCGCGGGCGGGACGACGGCGGCGCGGGGCTTGGCCTCGCGATCGCGCGGGAGATCGCGCAGGGGTACGGCGGCGCGATCGCCGTCGAGAGCACCGTCGGGCAGGGCACCGCATTCACCGTCCACTTCCCCCTGCTCACTGCCACAGCGGTGCACCCCGCATCGGGCGCCCCCGCCGCCATCGCCGCCCATATCGCCAGCGCCCCACGGGCAAATTCGGAATAGCCACAGAGCCACAGAGGACACAGAGAAATGCAAAGAAGAGAGCCGGAGAGACGCTGTTCTCTTCTTTCCCTCTCTGTGTTCTCTGTGCCTCTGTGGTTCGATCCCTATCGCGTTTGACGCCCAGATTGGGGCGCGTTACGCTCTCGCGGCGGCGGTCGAGTCTGTTTCGGATACAGAAGGGGAACTGCATGGCACTCAATGAGGCGCTCCTCAAGCGGTTGGTCGAGACACCGGGCGTGGCGGGGCGGGAGGAGCAGCAGCGGGTGATCGCCCGCGAGGAATTGGGCGCGCTGACGGACGAGGTGCGCACGGACGCGATGGGCAGCGTCATCGGCACGAAGAAGGGGCGCGACGACGTCCGCGTGATGATCGCGGCGCACACGGACGAGATCGGCTTCCTCGTCAAGTACATCGACGACAAGGGCTTTCTTCGACTGCAAACAATCGGCGGCCACGACCCCGCGAACATGGTCTCCCAGCGCGTTCTCGTCACGACCGCGAGCGGGGCTGTGCTCCGCGGCGCGTTGCAGCCCGCACGCAAGCCGCCCCACCTGACGCGCGCCGAAGACCGGGGGAAGACGCCGGAGGTCGGCGAGTTCTTCGTCGATCTCGGCATGACCGCTGATGCCGTCAAGGAGGCGGTGCGCGTCGGTGACTACGTGACGATGGATCGCACGCTGGAGAAAGTCGGGGATAACTACATCGCCAAGGCGATGGACGACCGTGTCGGCGTCTTCGTGATGCTCGAAGCGATCCGCGCGATGAAGTCGAGTGAGGCGACGATCTACGCCGTCGCGACCTCGCAGGAGGAAGTCGGGCTGCGCGGCGCGGCAGCGAGCGGCGCAGCGCTCAACCCGACGATCGTCGTCGCGCTCGATGTGACGCTCGCGGTCGATCTCCCCGGTGGTGGCGGGGAGAACATGGTCACGTCGCTCGGCGGCGGCGCGGCGATCAAGATCATGGACGGCTCGCTCATCTGCCACCCGAAGGTCGTTGAGCACTTCCGCACGATCGCGGAGCGCGAGGGCATCGCGCACCAGATGGAGATTCTGTCCTTCGGCGGCACGGATGCGGGCGGCGTGCAGCGGCTCCACGGCGGCATCCCCGCCATCACGCTCTCGATCCCAACGCGGTACGTCCACACCGTCAACGAAATGGTCAGCGCGGCGGATGTGCAGGCGTGCATCGACCTGCTCGCGCGCTATCTCGAAGAAGCGCACACGGGCGACTATTCGCTCTGACTTCTGACTCGAAAATCTGGAATCGAGAATCGGAAAACGGTCCTCCTCACCCCCGGCCTCGCTCCATCAAGCGAGGAGGGGTCGGGAGACCCGCGAGAATGTATCGCCCTGCGATTCATCGTCGTACGTCCGATGCCGCTTAATAAGCCTGCCATCACCGGGAAAACCGGGGTATGCATGGATGTCAGGCGTGTGCCTTGATCCGGCAGGGGATGAATGAGGTGAGACCGTATCAGGAGGGTTGAGGCGGAGCGTTTGCAGGGAGAGGCGGCCCTCGGGGGCCGCCTCTCCCTGCATCGGATACTGGGTACGCTACTTAATCATGGTGGAGAGCGCGTAGTACGCCGCGCGCGGCGACCAGTCGCTGTTCACGACGCCCCAGCCATACTTCTCGTCGCTTGGGCCGCTCGTCGTCACCTGGAAGTTGAGATTCCAGACGAACATCACGCCCATCCACGGGTACGACTTGCCGAGATCAAAGGCGCGAGAGAGGTACTGCGCCTGCTGCTGATCGGAGACATAGCGGGCGTACTTGTAGGCGTCCGGCGGGTTCGCGCTGCTGTCCCAGCCCGTCTCGGTCAGCCACATCTTCTTGCTGCCCTCGCCGTTCTGCTCCATTGCGGCGCGTACCTCGAGGATGCGCTTGAAGTAGAAGGCGTTATTGGTCGTGTAGGAACGCCCGCCGCCCGGGTCCGTGCCGCACGCGTTCGTGGCCGGATTGTCAGGATAGGAGTTGTCCGGCGGGTTGCAGTTGGAGCCGGGGTGCGCGCCCAGGACGTCGTAATAATTCTTCACGTCTGGGTGCTGCTGGTACATCTTCCGCAGGTACTGCACCTCGTCGATGGCAACGCCCGCATCCACCGTGCTGGTCGGCGTCATGCCGCCGAAGACGACAGTGGTCTTCGGGTCGACCGCCTTGAGCGTCTGGTAGCCCGCCTTGAGCACCGGAATGTAGGGGGCGGCGGGATCGTTGAGGTTCACCGAGCCGCCCGTCTCGACGGCGTAGTTCTGCTCGTTCCAGACCTCGTACGCGGCGATTTTCCCCTTGTAGCGGTTCGCCATGAAGCCGATGAAGTCCGCGAAGTCCTGCGGGTTCGGCGGCAAACCGCCATTCGCCGCGCCGGTCCACCCTGGTGAACTCACGGGGCTGAGCATGATATTGACGCCCGCCGAAGTGGCGGCATTGACGAAGTCGTCCACGTTCTTGACGTAGTCGTTGCCGAACTGCCCCTTCGACGGTTCGTAACTGCTCCAGCGCACCTGCTGGCGAATCCAGCCGAAGCCCGCGCCGTAGACCTTGCCGAACATAATGTCCTTGCCGCCCCCGTCCAGACCGGACCCGTCCACATTGAAGCCGTAGCCCTGCCCGGCATCACCCACATGGACATTCGCGTAACTGCGCACCAGCGGCTGCCCTGCGCAGGGGCCCTGACCGATGCAATCCGTTGGCTTCTGCCCGGCATCTTCCTGCGCGCGCTGCGCGGGATCGAGGTTCTCCTTGTCCGCCTGCGTCACACCGAGCAGGCCGAGTTGCACCTTGAAGGGATCGGCGTTCTCCGGGTGGTACTCGAGGCGGTAGCGCTCGAAATACTGCACGCGGTGCGTCTGCCCGTCGCCCGCCGGGGCCGGCGCGTTCTTCTCGTCGAACGGCTCCGAGATCGGATAGCCAAAGATGATGATGCTGCGCTGGATGTTGCCACCACCGGCGGATTCCCAGAAGGAGCGGATCGCCTTGTTGGCGTCATCGCCGCCGCCGATTGTGTGATTGGTCTGGCCGAAGAACAGCCGCCCATCATTCGGGCCACCGACCGGCTGGAAGTTCGGGTCGGTCTTCGCTCGATCCGCTGTTTGCAGGGCGGCGAGACGACGACCGAGCACCTGGAACGACGTGCCGCGATTCTCGTCGTGCTGCTCGAAGACGGCGCGCTGCAAGTACTGCGTTGGATGGCTCTTGCCGTCCTCCGATTGCTGGTCGAAGACTTTCGTGATCGGGAAGCCGAACTGCGCCACCCCACCGTTGCCGTACCAGTAGTACCGGAACTGGGCATAGAGAGAGTGGCCGGTGTCCGGGTAGTAATCCACCGCCGCACCGACCGACGCCGCAGGCTGCATGAGCATCCCGAGCAGCATCATCACCGTCAGTACTCCACCGGACCAACGCCATACTGTACGCAAGACCATAAACCCTCCCCTGATGACCGGAAACCCGAATATCGCGGTGTGCCTCCTGACCGGCACAGACCTCTGACAATAATACTCCCCCGTTTCTATCCCTTTGGTTCCCTTCGTGGTGTTCCCTGTTTGTGCGGTAGCCGGCCATCCGGCTACCGGGATCAATGTCTCTTAGCAATCTACCATCTTTGAGACCCATCCGGGCGGGCCGCTGGACAGCGCCGGAAAAAGCCTGAAATACTTGCTTTGGTGGTGTTCGGTGTGCCACAGTCCACCGGACGCCATCGCGGGGGATGGAACCAATTGCGCGCTCGCGGGGGAATTAACGTATGGAACCGTCGCGACAATCGCGCACCGGGCAGGGGCCGTGGATGACTGATGGACCGGACCACGAACTTATCGCACTCTACCATCGCTGCAAGGAGCAGGACCGCGCCGCGTTCGCGGAACTCTTCCGGCGATACTATCGGCGCGTCTTTACCAGCGCGCTCTACATCACGCACCGCGAGGACACGGCGGAGGAGATCGCCCAACTCGTCTTCGTCGAGTTGTTCACTGCGTTCCGCCGCTTCGATCCGAGTCGTCCCTTTCACCCGTGGCTCTATCGCATCGTCCATGATGTCAGCATGGATTATCTCAGGCGCGATCGCCGCAGCAGGCACAGCCCGTTGCCGGCGACCGATTGGCAACTCGACGCGCTGCTCGGGGCGGATCCGGCCCCCGGCCCCGCCGAGCGGGCGGAGCACATGGAGATGCAGGAGGCGATCTGGCGGGCATTGGAGCGATTACCGGCGAACCATCGGGCGGTCCTCGTGCTGCGCTACTACAGCCAATTGAACGAGGCCGAGATGGCCGAGACGTTGCGCTGTCGCCGCGGGACCGTCAAATCGCGGCTCCATCGGGCGCATCGCGCACTCGCGGAGGACCTGGGGTTGAATTGCCAGGTGGCGCCGTCGTCGCAGACGGGGGACGCGGTGATCGGTCGCCTGCGCGTCGCCCTGGCGGAGTGGTGAGAGGAGCGGTGATGGGACACGAAGCGGGATCGAACCGACACACGGACGAGGCGCGCCTTGGCATGCTCCTGGAGCGGACGTACGCCGCACGCGCGGCACGCGCCACGCCCCCGGAGGATGCCCTCACGAGACTCAACGCCGCGCTTGATCGGATCGATCCCCCATCGCACCATCGGACCAGCCACCGCCGCACGTTCGGCGCGTGCGCGCTCGCGGTGTTTCTCCTCCTGAGTTCGGTCGCCCTGTCCGAGTTCGTGGTTGGTGTGCACAACGCGACGCATGTCGTCGCTCCATCGATCGAGGGGACGGTTGGTAGTAGCGGCAACACCGTCAGCGTCGCGACCGGCCGCACCCCTGCGACCGGCGCGACGGCGCAAGCGGCGGGAGCGAGCGAGACGCCATTGCGCGACCTGCTGGACCGCGCGGGCATTCATGCCCTCGACTCGCCCGGCGGATTCGCCATCGAGCTGCTCCCACTTCAGCACTGAGGACGGAGTCCCCTAGCGAAGAGAGGCCAGTCGTCCGCCGCTCGCGGCCATCAGTGCGTGAGATCGAAGAAATCCCGGCCGATGTTCCCCATCTCCACGCGGAATTCTGGCGGGTTGCCCTCGGTATACGTCAGCACTCGCCGCTCGAAGACCTGCACCGCGATTGGCCGCTCGACGCCACCGACCGTGAAATACGCCGCGAACGGCTCGGAGATGGCGAGGCCAATCGTCTCCATCCCCGCGCGGAGCCGATACTCTGCGAAGGCCGCGAGGACGTTGTGCTGCGTGACGCCGTCGTACGCGCCGTTTGCGACCGGGCCACCCGGGTTTGCCAGGTTCGGGCTGACGACCAGATTGTTCCCCCTGTCGAACAGCAGGCTGATCTCCTGTCCGGGCTTGTTGCCGCGCGGCGCGAGGAGCTGCGAGCGATTAGCGTAGATCGTTCGATAGGACGGCCCCAGGCCATCCGCGTCGCCGGCGACCTTCGCGAGCGATGGCGGGACGTGCCGGAATGATGCGTCTCCCTGCTGGATGTCGCCCGTGACCATCTGGGTGGCGAGCAGGCCGAAGGTCACCTTCCCACCCGTCAGTTCCATTCGCCCCTTATCGAAGTACTGCACGAGCCGCGTGCCGCCATTGTACGGCTCCTGGATGCCGTCCGACGCGAGACGGAGGGGGCCCCAGAAATTTGGCACCCTGCCCTCGCCGTCGTTCCAGACGGACGCGAAGCGCGGGTCCGCGAAGTTCTGCGCGGCGGCCACGCCGACGGGCGCGTACGACCCCACGACGATGACGACAAACAGTAGCAGAAACGACCGGAGCGATCCGCTCACGCTTCACCTCCCTCATGCGAACAACGCAAAACGTACAGAACCACATCGAGCGACCGGGCTTCGGCGAGGAGCCTGTCGGCACGCCGCCGAGATCGGACTGGCCATGCATCAGCGGAGAAGGGTATCGGAGAGACCTTCGTGCTGACAATGCCACGGAGGGGGCAAAAGGGCGGCGGGGAAGAAGTCTCCCCGCCGCCGCGACGGCGGGAGGCGCTCGCAGCCCTGCATCGAGTCGGGCATCATCGGGCAGAGAAAACCTCCTGTGTAGGCATCGAATCAGACAACCCGATCGTACCGCAGGGGGTTTTGTTGCGTCAGTCAGCCCTCAAACTTCGGGATGACTCATGTCTCGGTCCGAGATGTCGGTGCTGGTATCTCCGGCGCTATGGCCGCTTGCTGAGGGGGCCATCCTTGTACTCGATCCCCGGCACATTCGTGTCCACTGGTGCATACGTATAGGTGTTGCCCGCCACCGGGCTCAGGAATCCCGCGTCCTTCACCAGTTGCGGCGCGTCTGCCACGAAGCTGACCAGTACCGGCGCGTAGGTCCAGTTGTCCGCCGGGTCGAGGCTGCCGATGTCCCGCCCCAGCGCCCGATGCTCCGACTCGATGCAGGCGATCTGTGCCGCGATCTGCGCCAGCCGCGGCTCACCCATCTCAGCGAACTCGCGCACGGCGGCGAGGAAGGCCGAGTCGAACACCCCCTCCAGCATCTGCTGCGTCGCGATGAAGGTCTGTAGGTCGCTGAAGGTCTTCGCCCCTTGCGGGAAACTGAAGGTTTCCGTCAGCGAGTCACCCTTGTTGGCGGTAAAGAACTGCTGGTGAATCTGCTCCTCGACGAGTGCGGCCTGGATCTGCCCCTGCGCCTCCGGACCGAGTTGGAGCGCATCGGCGTTCTTGAGGCCGTTGCTGTAGAAGGTGACGGCGAGTTGCTCGGCGGTGCGGGCCACCGTGAAGATCGCCTTGATCTTCGCCGGGTCCCCCCCCGCTGCGGAGACGAGCGGCGACTCGAAGAGGGGCACGCCGGCGAGGGTGAGGCCTGCGACGGCGCTCCCCGCGAGGAAGGTGCGCCGCGACGCCGTGCGCGGCGCTGCATCGGTGCCAGGGATCCGGTCGGTGCTGTCTGACATGTTCTCGACTCCTCTCGCGGCGCGGGATACGCGCCATACTGATCGCTGTCCCGGTCACCTTGGACCGGGGTCTACTCAGACGCGGGGCTTGCTTCGCTCCCGCTCGATGCTACCCGGATACGAGGTCGCGGTTCCGGATGGGTCGCGCGACGCCGGGTGATCCTACGTCAGCGTGACGACCACGCTGGCGAGCACCGCCTTCGTCGTCGCGTCAAGGATGTTCACCGTCAGGGACGTGTCGAAGGTGAAGTCCTCCTGGCCCAGTTGTTCCACGAGCGTGAACGTCCCCGCGCCACTCACCGGCGTCGGCGTGACGGCGGTGGTGGTCCCCTCATGCTGGGAGGAGAATTGGATCAGGATGCTGCCGTTTGCCGCGAAGCCGGTCCCGCTGATCGTTATGGTCGCTGTTTTCGACGCGTGATCCGGCGTCACGATTACCTTCGCCCCCGACGGCATCGTGGTGGCGGTGGCCGTCGTCGGGCGCGACCGCTCGTACCGCCAGCGGTAGTAGTGTCGGCCGATGTTGCCGAACTCGACGCGGAACCGCGCCGGATTCGTCGGCGTGTAGGTCAGCACGCGCCGCTCGAACGCCTGCACGACGACGAACGTCACCTGACCGTTGACCTGCACCTGCGTCCCGAACGCCTCGCCGATCGGGTAGCCCATCGTCGTCAGCCAGCCGCCGGGGATGGACTGCAGGTAGTCCCAGAAGGCTTTCGGGATGTTCTGGCCGAAGCGGTTGCCGGGGTCGCCCTGATACGTCACGAACGCCAGTTCCGGGTCCGTCGCGGGCGGCACGTTCACGAACGTCTTGCTCGGCACGTCGTAACCGCGATCCACCGACCCACCGCGCGGCGCGACCCGCTCCACCAGATCGTTGAGGGTGGCGTAGCTCGGCCCCGGCGCGTCCTGGTCGCCCGCGATCTCAATGAACGCCCGATTTCGCTGCTCGAAACTGACGTCGCCCAGCTGCAACCGGCCCGTCTTCAGTTCGACCGTCAGTAGTCCATTCGTCACCGGCCGCTGGCTATTGGTCTTCTCCATGCGCGCCTTGTCGAAGTACTGGACGAGCCGGAAAGGCTGGCCATTCTGGATAATGTCGCCCTCGGCGTAGGGCTCCGTCTGCCCGTTGCGCGCGGTGCCGAGCGGCCCCCAGAAGTTCGGGATCACCCGTTCCACGCTGTTCCACTGCTGCTCGAACTCCTGGCTGGCGAACCGGTCCGCCGCCTGCGCGATCAATGGAATCAGCAGCACGAGCGCCAGGCCCACGACGAGCGTCCCACCGAGAATGTATCTTCGCCTGCGTACCATAACCATGACCATGCCCCCTTTGTATGACTGACCGCTCCGACGAAGATATATCCCGCCCCCGGCCCATTCTGGTTCCCTCGTTCGGGCGGAAACGCCCCCGACCTTCCCGCGCCCCAACTGAGCCAGTTGTGTGTATGATCGTGCCGGTACAACAGCGCGACAGCGCGAAAGGGGCATGTTCCGATGGCAGAACCAGCAGGCCAGATACTCGGCGTCAATGACACGCGGATCCCCGCGACGATCCTCACCGGCTTCCTCGGCAGTGGCAAGACAACGCTGCTCAATCACATCCTCAAGGCGAATCCCGGCCTCTGCATCGCGATCATCGTCAACGAACTCGGCGATGTCGGCATCGATGGCGGCCTGATCGAGCGGACGAACCCGGACGACATCGTGGAACTGACGGCGGGTTGTATCTGCTGCACGATCCGGGGAGACCTGCTGATTGGGTTGCAGCGTCTCCTGAAGCGCGTAACGCCGCCAGAGTACCTCATCATCGAGACGACGGGCATCGCGGACCCGTTGCCCGTCGCGCAGACCTTCTTCATTCCCGGCCTGACGCAGATCGTCCGGCTTGACAGCATCGTGACGCTCGTCGATGCTGATCAGTTCACCGGCCAGGTGCGGCTGAGCGACATGGTGACGGCGCAGGTCGAGTTCGCGAACATGATCCTGCTGAATAAGGTCGATCTCGTCACGCCGGAGACGCTGGCGCGCGTCGAGGCGGGCCTGCGCGAGTTGAATGCCTTCGCGCCGATTCTGCGGTGCAGCCACGGCGACGTTGACCTCCGACTGCTCCTCGATGTCGGCGCGTTCGCCGTCGATGATCGCTTCACCGAGGGCGCGGAACGATGGCTCGGGGAGGAAGAAGCGCACGAACATGAACACGCGCACCATCACCACGGTCATCTGGCCGAGGAGGAAATTGGCACCGTCTCGTACGTCTCGCACGCGCCATTCGACGTGACGAAGTTGGAGGAATTCTGGAGCGCCCTGCCGGAGAACGTCTTTCGCGGCAAGGGCGTGCTGAACATCGCCGGGTACGGCGACCGGTGCATCTTCCATCAGGTCGGCGCGCGCGTGCTCGTTGAGGTGCAGCGACCGTGGCGCGCGGACGAGGAGCGCGAGAGCCGCCTCGTCTTCATCGGCAAGGCGCTTGACAGAGAGGCGATTTGTGCGAAACTACGCGAATGCGCCGCGACCGCGAGGGCAACGCGGTAGGCTCGCGTGGGCGATGGACTTTGGAGGGAATGACGTGAAAGTATCCGCATCCGTCAAGAAGCGCAGCCCGGACGACATCGTCGTGCGTCGTAAGGGCCGCATCTACGTCATCAACAAGCGCAACCCGAAGCATAAGCAGCGGCAGGGTTAGTTGGCGCGTGCCCGAACGATGGGACGAGAGAGGGAGGAGCGAATCGCCCCTCCCTTTTGCTGTTGCATGAAGAATTTACACAGGCCGAGTGCCAAGTAAAGAGTACGAGCGCACGCCTGTGCACTCCGCCACTCGTTGCTCGTTGCTCGTTGCTCACTCGTTGTTGCCAATCTCCAGAATTGGCTGCTGGTGCGCGGGCAGGTTCGCCCATACCATCCGCTTGCGCTCCCTGGTGCGCGGCAGGGGCACGCCATCGACGAGCGTGAGCGTGTTGACGAGGCGGCGTGTGCCCGGTCGCGACTGCATCTGCGCGTCGTAGAAGGTGTACGCCCCCTCCTCAATGCGGAAGAGCGCGATGTCGGCGGCGCTGCCCGTGCGGAGCGTACCGAGTTCGGGGCGGTGCATCGCTGCAGCAGGCTTGCTCGTCGCGCGTTCGATCACGTCGGGCAGGCTCATGCCGAGGTTGAGGAACTTCGAGAGCGTCGTCGGCATGTCGAACATCGGCCCCTGCACGGCCAACTGGTGGATGTCCGTGCTGATCACATCCGGTGGCAGCCCCTCGCGGAGGGCGATCTCCGCCGTCTCGAAGCCGAACGACCCCGTCCCGTGGCCGATGTCGAGAATGAGGCCCCGCTCGTGGAGCGCCCGGATATCGGGGCGGATCGTCTGTTCCGGCGTGACGATGCGATGATCGCCACTCGCGCGGAAGCAGTGCGTCAGGATGTCGCCGGGGCGGAGCAGATCGACGATCGCATCCATGCTCGGCGGGCTGCTGCCGATGTGCACCATCAGCGGTAAGTTGACGGTATCGGCCAGCTCGCGCGCCAGTTCGAGCGGGCGGATGCCGGTGCCGCGCGTCGTGTTCGCGTCGATCCGCGCCTTGATGCCGAGGATGATGTCCCGGTTCTCCTCGATCATGCTCACCGCCAGCGGCACGTCGCAGTACGCGAGGTTGGCGAACTCGTAGGTCGGCGCGATCAGGCCGATTGCGGAGAGGTTGAGCAGGGCAAAGACGCGGACGCGGCTCGCCTCGTGTATCCAGCGACGGAAACCGGGGAAGGAGTACGCGCCCGCGCTGCCGACATCGAGCCACGTCGTGACGCCGCTGCGCGCCGCGACGGGGTCCGGCTCGATGCCCCAATACGTCGCACCCCAGTAGACGTGCGTGTGCAGATCGACCAACCCCGGCGTCACGTACTGCCCGCTTGCGTCGATCACCTCCGTCGCGCGTGACCGGTCGAGATCGGGCGCGACCGCGACGACCTTCCCGCCCGCGATGCCCACGTCGAGCCGCCCGCTCAGCCCCATGCCGGGATCGACCACCTCACCGCCCATGATTAGTGTGTCGTAGCGTTCCGTGTCCCCACCATCCTGTGCTTGTGCCATCACACCCTCCCCTTCTCTCCTCACCCCCGACCCCTCTCGTACGGAGCCATCGCCCATAGTTCACAGTATGCATCGGTTTCGTACAGCAATGGAGAGGGGAGGGGAACGGTTTTGCAATCGACGCTACGCCTCGTTACTCGTTACTCGTCGCCACCCGGATGATCGCCGCGAGGCTCCGTTCCACGTCCTCATCGGTCGTCGCCCAGGATGAGACGCTGATGCGCATCGCCGTTTGCCCCTGCCAGACGGTGCTGCCGCACCAGCAGGCGCCCTCTGCCTGCACCGCCGCGACGATGCGCCGTGTCGTCTGCGCGTCCCCGAACGAGACGAGCGCCTGATTGAGGTGTACATCGTTGAGCACGTCGTATCCCGCCGCGCGCAGTCCGTCCGCGAACCGGGTCGCTTGTCGGCAATTGTGCTCGATCAGGTCCGCGAGGCCGGAGCGACCGAGAGATCGAAGCGCGGCCCAGACATCGACGCCCCGCGCCCGTCGGGACATCTCCGGCGTGTGCTGATCCGGTTCCCGCAGGGCCCCCTGGGGCAGATAGGCCACGCCACTGACCCCCATCGCCGTCCGCAGCGCTTCCGCATCGCGCACAAAGGCGAGGCCGCTGTCGTACGGGACGTTCAGCCACTTGTGCGCGTCCGTCGCCCACGAATCGGCGTCCGCGAACCCGGCGACAAGGTGTGCACGCTCCGGCGCGGCAGCGGCCCAGAGGCCGAACGCGCCGTCCACATGCACCCACGCACCCGCCGCATGTGCGACGGCGCAAATATCGGCGGCGGGGTCGAACGCGCCGGTATTCACGTTGCCCGCCTGAATGCAGACAATCGTCGGGCCGGAGAGCGGTGGCAGGGCATCCACGCGCATCCGCCCCTGCCCATCCACCGGCACCTTCACGACCCGGTTCCGCCCGAGACCGAGCATTGCAAGCGCCTTCAGTAACGAGACATGCACCTCCTCGCTGACAACGACGGTGATCGGTGGTGCGCCGAAAAGCCCGTCCGCCTCTGCATCCCACCCGGCATGTGCGAGAAGCGTGTAACGCGCGGCGGCGAGGGCGGTGAAATTCGCCATCGTCGCGCCGGTGACGAAGCCGCAACCGCACCCCTTGGGAAGATGGAGCGCGTCACGCAGCCAGTCGAGCGCGACCTCCTCCAGCGCGGCGGTGGCCGGGGACATGACGACAAGGCCGCAGTCCTGATCCCACGCCCCCGCCAGCCAGTTCGCAGCGAGCGCGGCGGGCAGTGACCCGCCCGTGACGAACCCGAAGTACCGCCCGCCCGCCGAGGCGACCGTTGCGGGGGAACCGACCTCATCGAGCAGCGCGAGCACCGCGCCGGGGTCGGAGGGGTGCGCCGGGAATGGCCCCATCAATGTCGCGAGATGCGCGACCGCCTCCGGGGATGGCGCGACCCGGCGTTCGTCAAGCCCCGCCAGGTACCGCGTCGCGCGTTCCGCCGCGTCGTGCAGCACATCGTGCATTTCCTTTTCCTTTCCCACGAACAAATGGAGATGCCCCCGATGCTTCAGCGTACCGGAACATGCGGTGCCGCAAAAGGGCCAATCCGGATTTGCTGCGACGATCAACGGCCCTGCAAAGGTATGTACCGGATGGCACGCACTGTGGCATACTACGCGACAACACCGGAACCAACGAATAGTTCGCATCGTTTCTCTGGCAGGTACACGGTACACGGTACACGGTACACGCACACGAAGGAGTCGCGCGATGTCACGCGGGGGACAAATCGGCATTCTCACAGCACTGCTCGTCCTGTTCCTTGTCGGGATCAGCCTGCTCCCCGCCAAGGCGCCGCCCTCCGCCGCCATCCCACCCCCTACCCCCACGACCCCACCCGCCGCGACGCCGGTACCGGCTGCGGCAAATAACCCGGTCGCCACCGCCATCGGCAATGCGTCGCTCGCGACCGCCATCGGTGGGGTGGACCGAAGCCGACTCTCCACCGCCATCGCGGGCGTCGACCGTAATCAGGCCGCCACCGCCGTCTCCATCTCCGGCCTGCTCCAGCCCGGAACGTGCCTCAATATCAAGGCCGTCGTGCAACCGAACGGCGCGAAAATCTATTACCTGCCGGAGTCGTATTACTACGAGAGCGCGCAGGTGAACAAAGGCAACGGGGGCCGGTTCTTCTGCACCGCCGCCGAGGCGCTTGTCGCGGGCTTCGCGCCCGGCCCTTAATGGGCTTCATCGAACCGCCGGAACGAGGGATATTAACATAGAGGGCATGGAGAAGAAGAAACTCTATAGGAGTGACGCAGTTCGCGAGAGAATTCTGGTGGTGGCGGGGCATTGGCCTGCTACCACCAGGAAAATCGTCCCAACTGCGTACGTTCCCACTCTAATTAGTTTCTCTCCGTGCTCTTTGTGATCTCCATGCCCTCTGTGTTAGGTTTTCCCGTTGGCATTCTTGACGTTCTCGATGGTTCATTCCTGCCCCTTAGCCGAGGCTTTTCGTGAACCCGGCGAGGGTGGCGCCGCCCGCGACGCGGACGCGCGGTAACTGAAGGATCACGCCGGTATCCTGCGGCGCGCTGACTTTGCCGTCGTTCGTGGTGAACGCGATCTGGTACCCGGCGCGCTTCGCGTCCGCCACCGTCGCGCCGTCGTACCGCCCGGAGGGGTAGATGACGGTCGCGCATGCATGACCGAGCTTGGCTTCGAGTACTTCCTTGCTCCGGGAGAGTTCGGACCAGCGCTGCGCCACGGACATCTTCGTCAGGTCGCTGTGCGACAGCGTGTGCGACGCGATCTCCACCATGCCGGACTGGTCGAGTTCCTGCACCATGTTCCATGTCATGTACTGGGTATCGCCGCGATCACCCTTGTCCGCGAAGGTCGTGATGACGCCGTTGGCGGACTTCAGGCCGTACTGTTTGAGCACCGGCCACGCCTGATCGTAGAAGTCGCGGTAGCCATCATCGAAGGTGAGGATGATTGGCTTCGTCGGCAGCGGCGCGCCCTGCGTCATCGCGGACATCAACTCGGATGGGAAGACGGCGTGGTAACCGTTGCGGACGATCCACTCCATCTGCGCCGCGAAGTCCGCCGGCGTGACGGAGAGGCCGTAGCCGACGCGGTCGCTGGCGACGGGGTTGACGCGGATGTAGTGGTACATCAGCACCGGGACGCGGATCGTGCCGTCAACGGGCTTCGCATTCCCGGCCTCGCCCTGATTCGGCGTCGCGGTCGGTCCTTTCGGGGCGGATGTCGCGGGGATCGCCGTCGATGGCGCGGCAGTTGCTGACGGTGCGACGGTCGCCGATGGCGCGACCGTCGCGGTCGGCGCCGGTGCGATGGTCGCGGTCGGTTGCGCGGGGCCACCGACGCCCGTCAGACTGCCCGTGAAGGAGACCGGCGCCGTGGATTGAACGGCGGTGATGCCCGATGCGGTCGGGAAGGAGGAGACATCCGTCGGCACCGGCGGCGCGACGATCGGGTCTGACGGCTCATCGACCGCCCCCGTCGTGCGGGGCGAGATCGCGGCGCTCGCGGCAAAAAAGATCAGAATGAGCGCGGGGACTAACGTCACCCACCGCGCGCCGAGCCGCATCCATATCGGCGTGCGCGCACACTGCTTCGCTGGTTCCATACTCCTCCCCAAGTTCCCCACGGGCGGTATCCTACCATACCGATTCCCGTCCGCATACTACCTGCCGGTAGCCGCGTGTCGTTTCGTGGCACATCCCCATGCGCCTATCAACAAGAACGGTTGAGAACCGCGATGGTCGCGGCCTTCAACGCCGAAGATTGCAGAAAATCCAAAGCGCAGAGGGTTGTTTCCCCTCCACCATCACGAATGTCACCACGCGAGCGGCGCATCCTTGTCGAGGTTTGCGAGGGCAGCAGCATAGTCCGGGTAGGGGAATTTGTAGCCGCAGACGATGTCCAGCACGTACGGAACATTCGCGGCGAAGGCCCGTTCGAGCGCGGGTCGTATCGCGGCGACGGTCGTGACGCGCTCGCCATCCGCACCGAAGGCGCGCGCGAGGGCGACGAAGTCTGGCGGGCGCAGGTCGCTCTCGTACGCCCCGCCGAAGCGCGTTTCGAGCATCATGTACATCATGCCGTATTGGGAGTCGTTCAGGATCGCGTAGACGACCGGCGTCCGCTGCTCCAATGCGGTGCCGAAATCGGCGAGCGCCATCAGGAAGCAGCCGTCGCCGGTGATCGCGACGACGCGCTTTTCCGGCGCGGCGATCTTCGCGCCAATCGCGCCGGGGATCGCGAAGCCCATCTCGCCCCATGACCCTTCCGGCTTGTAGCCGTCGCGCGAGCGCATCGGCAGCAACACGCGGGACCAGACATCGTGATTCCCCACGTCCCCCACGACGATGGTGTGCTCGTCGATCAGCGGGTCGAGCTGGCCGATGAACTGACCGGGATGCATGATGCCCGCCCGCGCCGCCGCCTCGTCCACCCGCGCGTGAATCTCGCGCCGGATGCCGTCGCGGTAATACGCGAGGGAGCGGGCGAGCGCGGCGTTGTGCGGGCGGGCGCCCCGCTCCAGGTGGCGGCGCAAACCGGCCAGCCCCAATTGGGCGTCCGCAACCACCGCGACCGCCGCCTGACGGTCGATCTGGTCGGCGTCAGATTCGCAGTTGATCGCGATGACCGGGCCACCGCCGTGCGCGTGCGCCGCCTTCGAGGGGTCGGTGTCCTCACGTTCCCCGACGAGCAACACGAGATCGGCGCGGTTGAGTAGGCGCACGGGGAACGGGTTGTCGAAGATGTCCATCGTGCTGAAGAACCCGGCGCAGAACGGGTGCGACTCCGTGATGACGCCCCACGCATCGCGGTTCGCGTAGAGCACGGGCGCGGAGAGGAGGCTGCTAAGTGCGGCGAGTTCATCTTCCGCGCGCTGCGTCAGCACGCCCTTGCCCGCGCAGATGATCGGGCGTTCGGCGGCGCGAATCATTGCGGCCATCCGCGCCAGCGTGCCGTCGTCGATCGGGCGGCGTTCCGGCGCGCGCGGCGCGTACGCATCCATCTCCCGCGCGCCACCCATGAAGAGGTTGATCGGGATGTCGATGTGCACGGGGCCGGGGCGACCGGACTGCGCGACGGCGAAGGCGCGCGCGAAGATCGCCGGGATCTCCTCGACGCGCTCGATGCTCACGGACCACTTGGTGACATCCTGAAAAAGGCGGTGCATGAACGTCGGGCTGTCCACGCCGTGGAACGACTCCTTGCCCGCCCCGTGCGGCACCGTGCCGCTGATGTGGATCAGCGGCGTCGCGGATGCGTATGCCTGCGCGACGCCGGAGAGCGAGTTCGTTGCCCCTGGCCCCGCCGTGACGAGCACGACGCCCGGTTTGCCCGTGATTCGCGCGTGCATCTCCGCCATCAGCGCGGCACTGTTCTCGTGCTTGACGGTGACGTGCCGGATCGCGCCGTGATCGCGCAGCGCGGCGTAAACCGCGAGGACATGCGACCCTGCAAGCCCGAAAATCACCTGCACGCCCTCGCCCATGAGCGCATCAACGACCGCCTGCGCGGCCGTCCGCGTGACGCGGCTCCGTCGCCGTCGCCGGTCGGCCCACCGCCGTGCTCGTCACCGCTACGCGCCTTTCCTTTACCGTCACAACTGGCTTGTATCTGCCACATCGTGCCATCGCGCCCATGCAATGTCAACGCGCACGGAAGCAGGGGACCGCAGAGATGGTAGCCCGCGCTACCGATGCAGTTCAGATGATCCAGTCGCGGTCACGGGCGAAGGCACGCAGAGCCTCCTCCTGCACCGGGCTGCCGATGGCGCCGGGGGAGAGCGCGCGCAGTTCGCGGAGCGCGTCATCGGTGGTGCTGCCGCCACGAATGCGATGGGCCGCGAGCACCGTGCCTGTGCGTCCTTGCCCCATCAGACAATGGACGGCGACGGCACGGTCGCGCGCGTGCTGCTGGTCGATGAAGGCGAGGGCGTAGTGGAGTTGCGCGGGCGTCGGCGCGTGGAGGTCATCAACCGGCAGATGTAGCCCCGCAAGATCATGCCGCGCGAATGCGCCCACGTCCAGCGGTGTCTCGGTGAGCGATAACACCGCCCGAATCCCCCGCTCCCGCAACCATACAAGGTCATCATCGAGCGGTGTGGGCGCATCCAGTCCATCTTGAGGCGCGTCACGCTCACGGCGGCTGCCCGGTCGTGGGCAGCCCGCTAGTTTCCCCTCGATCAACCAGTAAAATCCCTGCATCGTGCCCGCCCCCTCGCCTCGGTCGTCATTTCGACCGCCCGTACCATCCAGCGTACCGCTGTGATGGGAGCGGCGCATCCGCCGGATGGTGAGGGGCACGGCCTAACCGATTGCGGGGGCCAGGAGCGTGTTAGGAATCGATGGCAGCCCCTTGCCATCGCCGCACGGAACGTAGAGCCAGAGGGCGATGGAGAGGGGCCGGGGGCGGGCAATCGCATCGAAAAATCCGCCCCGCCATCCATCCATTGGGCAGCGTCTCATCTGACCGATGAGCGAGGAAAGCCCGCCCATACATCGAGGTAATGGCGGTTGTGCATGATGCCCAGGATGTTCCCGAACGGATCGATCACCGAAGCGGTCGTGAACCCCTCCCCGCGCTCTGTGAGCGCCGTGTGCTCCTTCGCCCCCATTGACAGCAACCGGTCAAGGGCTGCGGGCAGGTCGTCGACGTGCCAGTACACGACGGCACCGGCCGGGCCGGTCGCCGCACCATCGGGCGCGTATCTGCTGTCGATCAGGCCCAGCTCGTGCTGGTAATCACCGATGCGGAACTCGATATACCCCGGCCGGATGAAGTACGGCTCGATACCCAGCAGCTCGGTGTACCAGCGCCTCGCCGCCTCCAGATCAACCGCGTAAAACGAGACGGTGGTCAGTCCACGCAGCATCGGTGCTCCCTTCGTCTCGACGACCTCGCGGGCGCTGTTCATGGCCATGGCCTCTATCTCCTCGTTTCTTTCCGTGATCCGATCAGCATACGGGTGGATATCACCCGTATGCTTCACATCCCGATGCTGTCGGTCTACTGCGGCGACTGCATCATCGTCAGCGGCGGCTCGCCATTGGGGGAGGGGACATCGAAGATCGCGCCGAACGGCATCCGCTTCACCTCACCAGCCGCCACACCGCGCCCCTGCTGCGCGCCACGCAGGGCTTCGAGGTCGTCCGTGTAGAAGTAGAAGCGCACCGCGCCCGCCTGCGGCCCCTGCGGCCCGGTGGCGATCAGCCCGAAGCCAATGCCACTCGATCCCGCCGCGAACTGGCGAAAGCCATCGCCGTCGCCTTCCGTTTCGCGCACGAGGCCCAGTTGCTCGCTGAGGTAGCGGCACGAGGCGTCCACATCATCCACCCACATCAGCGCGAAGCCGAGGGCGGGGGCAGTCGTCGTCGTGGTCGTCATGGCAGTTCCTCCTGATCGTGTCCGGCAATCCCGCGATTGCCTATCTGGAACCAGCATATCGCCCGCGCGTGACACCATTATGTCAGTAGTGAAAGGGAAGCGCGATGGCGGTCGAGCAAGGCCGACGCTTCCGCCGCGATCAACGCCCGCAACGATTCCGGTTCGAGCACGCGCATATGGCTTCCCCACCCGATCAGCCATTGCAGCACGTCCGTTTCGCGCCGCACCGTCAGCGTGACGAGCAGCCCGTCCGCCGTTTCTTCCTCCGCGACGGCGTAGAAGGAACGCGACTCGCGCACCCAGCGCGCAGTCTCGGCATCGAACAGGACGCGGACGATGATCTTCCGGTCATCTTCCACCGGTCGCCGCATCGTGAACGTAGGTGGGCGCTCGAACCGGCGTTCGAGCGAGGTGAGATCCTCGATCCGGTCGAGGCGGAAGGTGCGGAGGTCGCGCCGAAGGTGGTCGTATCCGGCGATGAGCCATTCGCCGGAGACATGGATGAGGCTGTACGGGTCCACTTCGCGGTAGGGCGGCGGGTCCCGGTCGCTCGGACTGCGCGCCGTGTAGCGGAAGCGGACGGTCGTCCGGTCGAGGAGGGCGCGGCGCAGATGCAGCAGCGTCTCCTGCTCCGCCGGATCGCCGGGCGCGAAGAAGCGGATGCGCTCCCGCAGCGCGCGTACCTCGGCGCGTAGCGACTCCGGCAGCACGCCCTCGATCTTCGCCGCCGCGGACTCCGCCGCCGCGCGGTACTGCGCGTCGAACTGCTGTGCCATCACGTCAGCACCGAGTAGGAGCATCGTCGCCTCGTCGGTGCGGAAGGAGAGCGGCGGCAGGAAATACCCCGCCATCAGCGCGTATCCCCGCCCCGGCACCGCGACGATTGGCACGCCCGCCTCCGAGAGCGCCTCCATGTCCCGGTAGATCGTCCGCGTGCTCGTCTCGAACGTCGCCGCCAGGTCCTCCGCGCGCCGCCGCCCCTTCCCCACCCGCTGCAACTCCAGCACGATGGCAAGGAGGCGGTCAGTCCGGTTCATCGCCCGGCTCCCGCTGCACGTTGCGCGCGACATCACCGGCCGGGCCGCGCGCGATCTCGAACCGCACCGGCGTGCCCGCCGCCATCGTGCGGTAGCCGAAGCCGGGGATTGCGGTGAAGGAGAAAAAGAGGTCGTCGCTTCCGTCGTCGCGGGCGATCATGCCGACGCCGCCGTTCGTGTCGAACCAGCGGACGGCGCCCCGCCCGGTCGGCAACCCGCTCGCGCCGAGCGGCGGCGCGCCCCCCACCCACTCTTGCTGCGGGACGCGCACCTGCCGGACGAGCGGGTCGGCGTACGCCTCGTAGCGGTAATCGGTGCGGGTCTCCATGATCGCGCGCAGGTCGCGGCGCAGTTCGTCGTGCGTCGGTCGCCCGACGAAGAACCAGCCGTTGTAGATCGCGTGGATCGTCAGATCGGGCCGCAGGACGAAGGTATACGGCTGCGCGCGGAAGGCATATTCGCCCTCGGTCTCGTCCAGAATGCCGAGTTGCCGGACGACGGCCCGCTCCTCATCGGCAAGGAACGGCCAGTCCGCCCCCAGCCCGGCGCGAAACGCGGCATGGACACGCGGCGAGTCCACGCCGATCGCGACGAGCCTGCCGTAGTTCACCGCCAGTTCGGCCTGGAACTGGACAAGCATGCGGAACTGCTGCTGATCGCGCGGGCAGAAGAAGCCTCGATAGAAGACGACAATCAGCGGGTAGCCGTCGTGGAACCCCAACTGTTCATCGAGCAGACTCGGCTTCGTGAGGCCGGAGAGCCGCACCACCCGCTCCTGCATATCTGGTAGCGCAATGTCCGCAAACCGGTCCCCCACCCGCACATTCACCGCCATCTCTCGCTCCTCTACAGGGAACTGCGTTGAACCACAGAGACACGGAGAACACAGAGGGGATGAGAAGAGAATCTTTCTTCCCTCTTCGTATTTTCTCTGTCTCCTCTGTGTCTCTGCGGTTCAATCCCTCTCTCTATCGGTTCAGGACTTTGCGGACGAGGAAATCATCGGTGCGGTGGGCATCGTCGATCAGGGTGGAGACCATGCGCCAGCCGTGGCCCTCGCCGGGGTAGGTGTGGTACTCGACATCCTTGCCCGCCGCGCGGAGGGCGTCCACCATCGCGTTCATCTGGCTCGGATGGCAGACGATGTCCTCCTCGCCCTGGAGGATCAGCAAGGGTTCCTTGACATTCGCGACGTGATGAATCGGGCTGCGCTCGATATAGAGCGCGCTGTTCCGGCTCGGCGCGCCCATCAGTTTCGCCATGTAGTGCCGCTCGAAGATCCACGTCTTGTCCGTAAAGGTGCTGAGGTCCGCGACGCCGAAGCGGCAGACGCCCGCGCGGAAGAAATCCGGCGCTTTCGTCATGCAGATGAGCGTGCTGTAACCGCCCGCCGAGCCACCCATCGCGACGACCTTGCGCGGGTTCGCCAATCCCTGCCCAAGCACCATCTCCGCGCCCGTCACGTAGTCGTCGAGGTCGCCGCCGCCCCAGTCGCCGTACAATTTCTCCATGAAGGCGCGACCATATCCCTTGCTGCCCCGGTAGTTCGGTTGCAGGACGACCCAGCCGCGCTGCGCCATGTACTGCACCTGCGGCATCCAGTTGCACAGCGTCTGCCCGACCGGCCCGCCGTGAATCGCGACGACGAGCGGATGATCGCCCGGCACCGTCTCGCGCGGCGTGATCAGCAGGCCGTGAACCTCCAAACCGTCGCGGCTCGTCCACCGGACGTGCTCCGGCATGATGAGGTCGCCACCGAGGATGCCGCCCGTCGCGCTCTGCGTCAGTGGTCGCCGCAGGGAGCCGTCCGCCGCATGGACGTAGAGATCCGTCGGCTGAATGGGGCTGCTGAAGGCATAGACGATCTGATCGCCATTCAGCCACGCGATGCTGTCGTGCACGCCGGGCGCGGCGGTCAGTTGGCGCGTCTGTCCGTTCTCCCAGAGCCAGACCTGCGCGTCACCATCCTCGTTGCGCGTGTAGGCGATGCGCCGACCGTCCGGCGACCACGCGGGCGCGCCGTGCTGCGCCGCCTCGTGGACGAGCCGTTCCGCGCCGCTGCCGTCCGCGTCGGTGACCCAGAGGTTGCCGAAATCGCCGTCCCGGTCGGAGATGTAGGCGATGCGCTGGCCGTCCGGCGACCACGCGGGGTAGTCATTCGTCACACGGCCCCCGCCCGCGACGACCCGCGCGTCGTTCCCCTCGGCGTCCGCGACGACGATGGAGAGTTCGTCCCACGGCATGTCGTAGTGCGGCCACGCGCACCAGAGCAGGCGCTTCCCGTCCGGTGACCATCGCGGCTCCAACACGTAGTCGTCGCCCCGGCTGACCTTGCGCGCCCATGTGCCGTCGATGGCGGCGATGAAGATGTCCACCTCCTCGCCGCGCTCCGCGACGTACGCGACGCGCGTGCCGTCCGGCGAGACGGCGGGTGAGTGGTGATTCCCCGGCCCCTCGTCGATCGATCGCGCCCTGCCACCCGTCGCGGGGACGGCAAAGAGTTTGCCCTCCGTGCCGGAGGCGAAGACGACCGTCCGGCCGTCCGGTGCCCACGCGATGCTCGATGCGTGCCGCTGGCTCGGGTCCGGCCCCTGCATTGTTGGATCGTCGGTCAGTTGCAGGGGCGCGCCGCCCTCGGTGGGCACGACCATCAGGTCCACGCGCCCGTCGTATCCCCGGCTGTACGCCACGAACCGACCGTTAGGCGACGGGCGCGGCGTCGCAATCGTCGGGATCATCGCGTACGCCGCCGGAGTGAATCCCGGTTCCCACCGCCCCGGTTCCCGGCTCCAATGTCGCTCGCTGCTCATGCTGTCGCCCCTCCGCTTTTCGTCTCTCACTCGATGACAGGGCCAAAGTGTATCGCAGCCCCATCGGCAGACGCACACGGATGGTTCACACCGTGCCCTGACGCGCCGACCTCGACCGGCGGCTATAGTGCCACGCTGCGATGCAAAGGAGGATTCCCCCGACCAACCACCACGGATCCCAGAGGTAGAGATGCCAGCGGGCCGAGGTCTCGCCCAACCCGCTGGGGACGGCGATGACACCGGCGACCATCAGCGCGTGCTGGATGAGGCTCGCCGCGCCCTCGTACCCGCCGATAATCGCCGCCGCCGCCCACGCGGCGGTGAGCAGCAGCCAGCGGGGGAGCGCCCGGCCCCACGGCCGCACGAGCGCGAGCGCGAGCAGTCCGGCGAGGACCTTCAGGACGCCGGTGCCCCACAGAATCGCGATCCATGTCGGGTCGCGGGCGAGGACAGGCTGCGTGATGGCGGGTGCGTTGGTGCTGACACCGGCGGTTCCCCCAGCGGCCCAGTAGAAACTGAGCGCGGCGAACACGAACGCCCAGGCACACGCCGCGTATCCCGCCCATGCCGCCGACCGCGCGGTCATGGGCGACACCGCGCTCGGTGGGCGTCCAATCGTTGCGGCATTCGGTTGGGTATCGAACTCTCGATGCTGCACACCAACTCCTTTTATGGCGTCACCGGCCGATGGTGACGATGGTGAAGGCTTCGGCGAGGGGCAGGTTAACGGGGGCGCCGGCGGCGCTATCCCGCGCGCGGAAGCGTTCGGGGAGGGTGACGGGGTCGGCGGTCTGGCTGGCGTGCGCGAGGCGGGCGGCGACTTTGCGCTCAAATGTCGCGGCAATGTCCACGCACGCATCCGCGACCGCGCTGGCGAAGAGCCAGGCCCCGCCGACCTTGTGCGTCATGAGGCCGTCGCGCAGTTGCTCCGGGAAGGCGAGCGGATCGCGCGCGAGGGGATAGATCGCGTCGAGCGTCGCGCGCCCGACGGTGCGGTGATCGCGGTGGCTGAAATAGGGTGGCAGGGGATGCTCCGGGTCGAAGGTGAAGACAATTTCCGGTAGCCAGCGGCGAATCCAGCCGATGAGATCGCGCCGGAGCGCCACGCTGTTCTCGACCTCCCCATCGGTGTGGCGGAGGAAGACGACCTCCGCGATGCCGAGGAGGTGGGCCGCCTCCCGCGCCTCATCCTCACGGCGCATGGCGAGGGCGCGCGGGTCCGTCGCCGGGTCGCCGGAGCCTTTGTCGCCGGAGGTGACGAGCAGGAGCCGCACGATCGCGCCGCCGTCGATGGCGCGGGCGAGCGTCCCGGCGCACCACGCCTCGACGTCGTCCGGGTGCGCCGCGACGGCCATGATCGAGCGCGCATCCGGCGGGTCCACAATTGGCATCGTCCGCTTCTCCTTCCTCTCAGGGAACGTCTCCGTCAGTATCGCACGCGCCCGTCGGTGCGGCGGCTTGATAGTAACGGAGGCCGCAGCCTGCGATTGGTCCTTGCCGGATCACGTTGCAAAGAGTTCGTCGGCCCTATTCGCGGCTGCGACCGCTTGCGGGATCCAAGGGAGGAGCCGTCTCAGTCCTTGTACGGGTCCACCTCGCCCTCGGCCGCCATGACGACGCCGATGGGCCGGAGGGTGTGACGGATGATGAGCGTCCCGGCGTGGGCGGCGAGAACATCCGCGAGCTTGCGGTAGACGAAGGGCGATTCGTCCGTGCCCGCGCCGCGCACCTCAACGCCGTATGCCCGCACCGCCGCGCGCATCATCTCCGGCGTCACCGCGCCGCCGAGCCGTTGCATCTGCTTGCGGCCCGACGCATCCCGGACGTACTTCGCTTTGCCCGCTGCCTGCGTGCGGGACATGACCCGCCCCGCGCCATGCACCGTGGAGTAGAGCGACTGCGCGCCCCGCTCGCTCGCGACGCCCTCGACGACGACCGAGATGTCCGCCATCGAGCCGCCGACGAAGCCGAGTTGCCCCGGCGCGAGCGGTGTTGCGCCCTTGCGGACGACGTGGAGCCGCTCGCCGAAGTGCTCCTCCTCCCACGCGAAGTTGTGGTGGTTGTGCACCGCGAAGGTCGCGGACGCGCCGAGGATGCCGAGCGCCTCATCGATCACGGCGTCCCGACCCGCGTAGGCGTACTCGCCCGCTAACCGCATCGCTTGCAGATACGCCTGGCCGAGCGCGCTGCCCGTGGCAAGGAGCGTCGGCGGCACGTCCATCTGCTCGGAGCGCGGGCGGTCGTCGAAGCCGAGGCCATTGGCGAGATTGAGGAACCCCGTCGCCGTCTTGTGACCGAGGCCGCGCGAACCGAAGTGCGTCGAGACCCAGAGGTCGTCCGTCGCTGGTTCGACGAGCAGGTCCACGAAGTGGTTGCCGCTGCCGACCGTGCCAAGTTGCGCCCGCGCCATGTCCCGCAGCCGCCCGTACCACGGCAGATCGGTCCAGATCGGGTCGTCGAAGAGCGGGTGCTCGATCGGGCGCGGGTTCTTCCGCCCGATGCCGAACGAGATCGTCCGCGCGATCATGTCCATGATCCTCGGTAGGTCGGCGCGCACGTCGGACGCCTTGAGGCTCGTGCGCACGCCCTTCAACCCGCAGCCAATGTCGTAGCCGACGCCGGAGACGGAGACCGCATCCCGGTACGCCGCGACGCCACCGACGGGCTGCGAGTAGCCGTAGTGCGCGTCGGCGCAGAGGACGCCCGCCGCCGCTTCGGGCATCGTGATGCACCGCTCCATCTGCGCCCGTGTCTTTTCCTCCGGCTCACCGAAGATTGTCACCGCGATCTGATCCGCCCGCTTGCGGAGCGGCACGATACCGTCCGTTAGCGCCGGGGCACGCTGCACCGGCGCGGCGGCGGCGGTCGCCATCAGCGCGCGGATTACGTCCCGCTGCGCGTCGGTGCACTGCCCGGCAATATCCGCGTAGTTCTTCGCCGCGAACGCCTCCGCGTGGGCGAACTTCCGCGCCCCCACGATTCGCTCCAACCGCTCCAGGTACTTTTCCGGGGCCATGACCACGCTGCACCTCGCAATCTTCCCATGCTTCCTGCTTCGTATCCGGTTTTCGGGGCAGCAACGACACCTGCGCGATACGCGCGGGTCGGTTCGACCGCCGTAGACGCCTATGGTTGCTGCGAATCAGGTGAGGGAAAGTCCGAACCGGGCAAACAAAAACCCCTCACCGTGCGGCGAGGGGTGAATAATCGGCAAACCGGCACATGGCCGCGCCCCGTCACTCCTCGCGATTCCGCGCCTCGCGATTTGATTTTCGGGCTGTCATCGCCATTGCCGTCTCTCTCCCTATCTACCACGCACCTCCAAATGGAAGTGCGACCGAGCCTATGGTACCTGCGCCCGTCGCACTCGTCAAGTGGGTTGAATTGAAGCGGGCAGACGGAGGCGGTCAGGGTGGTCTCAGAATTCGACAGCGACGGCATCTTCCCGTATCGTTCACCCTCAGAAACGAAATGAGGCAAACGACGTGCGGGGAGACGAGGAGATTTCGATGCGCCAGTGGGTCTGCCGTGCCGTTGTGGGGGTGTTTGCCCTCGCGCTCATGCCGCTCTCGGCGACCGCGCCGGTCGCGGCGGCGGACGCCGTGCCTCGCTTCGAGGCGACGACGTGTCCGTTCCGCCTCGCGGGTGGGCAGGTGGAGGGGAAAACGGTCGATTGCGGCTTCGTCGTCGTGCCGGAGCAGCGCGCGATGCCCGATGGCCCGACGATCCGGCTCGCCGTCGCCCGTTTCCGCAGCACGAGAAGCGACCCCGCGCCCGATCCGGTGATCTTCCTGCAAGGGGGGCCGGGCGGCGCGACGCTGAGTTCCGGTTTCACGCGGCGATTCACGGACCTCTTCACCCCGACGCGGGACTTCATCGCGTTCGATCAGCGCGGGACGGGGTACTCGGAGCCGAACCTCGATTGCCCGGAAGTGCGCGAGCAGGGGCTGCGCGACGATGTCCGCCCGCTGAGCATCGGCGAGCAGCAGGGCGACGAGATCGTTGCCGAACTTGCCTGCCGCGACCGGCTGACGGGCGCGGGGATCAACCCCGCCGCCTACAACAGCGCCGAGAGCGCCGCCGACATCAACGATATCCGCGCCGTCCTCGGTTACGAGAAATTGAACCTGCTCGGCATCTCCTACGGTACCCGTCTGGGGCTAACGGTGATGCGGGACTTCCCCGGCATCGTGCGGAGCGCCATCCTCGACTCGGTCTCCCCGCTGCACGTCAACAGTTATGAGGAGTACGCCGTCAGTTTCGACCGCGCGCTCAATCTCCTCTTCGCGAACTGCGCGGCGGACGCCCGGTGCAACGCCGCGTATCCGACGGTGCGGGAGGACTTCAGCCAGGTTTACCGCCAGTTGAATGCCCAACCGGTGACGGTCCCCGTGACAAGCCCCTCCACCGGCGCGCACTATGACCTCGTGATCGACGGGGTGCGCTTCGTCGAGTTCCTGCACGAACTGCTCTACTACCCGTCGGGCATCGCGCGCATTCCCGCCCTGATCGCGCAGGTGAAGGGCGGCTCGCAGCGGTTGTTGCGGCCACTGATCGAGGATAACTACTTCAACCGCAGCAGCATCGGCATGGGCATTTCGGTGCGCTGCAACGAGTATGTGCCGTTCAACAGCCGCGACCGCGCCGTCGCCGCCGAGCAGAACCTGCTGCCGGAGGTGCGGGAGAGTTTCGGCGTCAACATCCTGACGAACTTCACGCTCTGCCCGCAGTGGCCGACGAAGCAACCCGACCCGCGCGATCACCAGCCCGTGGCGAGCGACATCCCGACCCTCGTGATGGAGAGCGCGAATGACCCGGTCACGCCGCCCGCGTTCGGGCAATCAACGGCGCAGACGCTCGTCAACAGCGTCTACATTGAGTCGCCCGGTATCGGTCATTCGGTGATCGCGAACGGTGGGTCGTGCGCGACGACGATCATCCGGAGTTTCGTCAACGATCCGGCGACGAAACCCGTCACCGCCTGCGTTGCCGCGCTCGGCATCGCCTACGTGACCACACCCTGAATCCTCTGCGCCGATCATCGGGAGCACGCGCAACTCATCCCCTTCGCATATGCTATGGGTGACAGAGCGCGGTCGTTGCCGTGCGTGCGCCTTGCGTTTGCCGGTCGTGGCGCGTTTCATTTGAGGAGCGTTATCGGTGCCTCGTCAGGTCAACCAGAAGGCGGTCGTGGCGGTCGTCTACATCTGCGGCATGTTGATGAACTCGCTGGACTCGACGATTGTCACCGTCGCCCTGGCCACGCTCAGCCGCGAGTTCAACATCTCCACCGCCTCGATCGACGGCGTGGTGGTCGGGTATCTCGTCAGCCTGGCGGTCTTCATCCCGGCGTCCGGGTGGCTGGGCGACCGGTTTGGCACCAAGCGCATCTTCCTGCTTGCCCTGGCGCTCTTCACTACCGCATCGGCGTTGTGCGGCCTTTCGGGGAGTTTCGGCCAGTTGGTCCTCTTCCGCGTGCTGCAAGGGGCGGGCGGCGGGATGCTCACGCCCGTCGGCACCGCCATGCTGTTCCGGGCGTTCCCGCCCGAGCAGCGGGTGCAGGCGTCGCGCATCCTCATGTTCGCGACGATTCTGGGGCCGGCATCGGGGCCGATACTCGGGGGCGTCCTGATCGAGAAATTGTCGTGGCGGTGGGCATTCTACGTCAACGTGCCCGTGGGCATCGCCGCGTTCCTCTTCGGTCTCGCCTTCCTGCACGAACACCGTGAGCCGACCGCCGGGCGCTTCGATCTCCCCGGTTTTCTGCTCGCGGGCGTGGGCTTCGCGCTCGTGATGTACGCGCTCAGCGAGGGGCCGTCGCACGGCTGGGCCTCGCCCGGCATTGTGATTTGCGGCGCTGTCGGTGCGCTCGCGATCGCCGCGTTCGTCGCCGTCGAGTTGCGGACAACCGAGCCAATGGTCCAGTTGCATCTGCTGGGGAATCGTCTGTTCCGCACCACGAACCTCGTCACGTTGTTCGCCGCCGGTGGCTTCATCGGTGTCCTCTTCCTCGTCCCGCTCTTCTTGCAGGAGGTGCGCGGCGCATCACCGCTGGCATCGGGGCTGACGACATTCCCAGAGGCGATCGGGGTGGTCTGCTCGGCGCAGATCGTGGCGCGGCTCTACCCGCGCATCGGGCCGCGCCGGTTGATGGCCGGGGGACTCGTCGGCGTGGCAACCTCAATGGCGCTCCTGTGCACGATTCAACTGGACAGCAGCCCGTGGCTCGTGCGCCTGCTGATGTTCATGATCGGCGTCGGTATGGCGTACGTCTTCCTGCCCGCGCAGGCGGCGGGCTTCGCGACGATCTCGCGGGCCTCGACCGGGCGGGCATCGACGCTCTCCAGCGCGCAACGCCAACTCGGCGCTGCGCTCGGCGTCGCCATGCTCAGCAGCGTCCTCGCGGCGGTCGGGCCGACGCGACCTGGCACGGACGGGAGCGTACAGCCGCATCTGATGGCCTATCGCGCGGCCTTCCTCGTCGCCGCCGCCTTCGCGTTGACGGCGGCCCTCATCGCGCTCACTCTCTCCGATCGAGACGCCGCCGCGACCATGCGGGCCGAGCCGGGCGGGCATCTGCCTACGGGCGTGCAAAGCGCTGCTTCAGCCCAGGAAGTGATCACTTCCTCAGGCTGAGAGGGCTGAGGCAAGTATCGGTGGCGGCGGGCTTCAGCCTGCCGGTCCCCGCAGCGGGCTGAATTTGCCCAGAGGGCACCGCCGCCACCAAAAACCCCATTACACTATTTCAAGGGCTGATACTGATTTAGGATGAGGCATTGGCATAGAGCCAGCGCTGGTTGGTGAGCGACTTGACTCGTTCCGTGTCGTTCGCCAACCCGTTCAGTGCCTCACACAACACCT
>JAABUS010002626.1_pt1 | contig 33323 bp, 31 predicted proteins | sample 5560161 | NCBI WGS metagenome assembly JAABUS01 (sample SAMN10711885, study PRJNA513376) | rock metagenome | isolation source: Antarctica rocks | place: Antarctica: Victoria Land, Trio Nunatak nord | collected 2016-01-04 | reverse complement strand
TCTCTTTGTTTTGCTCTACTATAGATACAGCTTGAAACTCTCTTTGATTTCTTCTGTATTCTTAATATTCTAGTTATAGCTATCTCTATTGATCAAACATTCTATTCAGCTACGCACTATCTCGCTGCAGTGTGATTAGATTCTAGGCACGATTCTGACACATTTATATGTACACTTGAAAAATGCTCTTCAACTCTTTTATCATTGACTCAGATTTCGATCTCTTTTCTCTTACTAACTATCTTATGAGAATGATGCAAACAGTCTTATGACATTCATTCTTCATCTAATTAGTGATCATTTCTTGATTATTATAAAAAGAATTAAGAAGAAAATAGAAAGAAAACAGCAAGAGAACAATCTATTCATCAACGCTCAAGAAAACAGAAAGAATACAATTTATCATTAATGTTCAAGCAATTGTTTTTAAACAATTTCATTTATTGTCTTTCATTGACTTAATATCATTCTTGACGCAGTAGAAATAGAATTTAAACTTATAGACTGCAATCTTTATCTCTTTCATTCTTTTGTGAACTCTTCTCATTTGATTCAATGCAGATTTTTAATGAAATTCAACAAACTCTTTTACTTGCTTCAGATTCTGATTAAACAAAAGACTTCTCTCTTTCAACATTTTCATTAAATTTCAGCTTTGAAGATTTATCAGCACATTCAAAGTTGAACATACTTCTTGAATTTTCACGATGACAGAATTATGAAACAATACTTTCTCTTGTTTATCATTTTCTAGTTTAAAAGAGATCGCGTTGATGAGTCTTTGATCTCATAGTGCAATGATCACTTCATTCTTAGTTTCACATTTTGCAATTTTCATGTTGACTTCATCTTTGAAGATCGTTGTGTGATAGATGAGCATTGCAATGCATTGTTCATCAGATTTATCTTTATTATCATGTGATAAATGTGACATTCAGAAATAAACACTGTCTGCAAAGTAAGATTAATTCACTCATTTCAGATCTGATCTTCACAAATCATTCTTATTAAACATTTTGAGTATTATGCAGTGAGTATACTCATTTGTTGCTAGATTTCACTTGATTGCTTCTTTTCATCATTTTTTTATGCAAAAATGTAAATCAAGAATGAATTCATTATCTTTGTTAATCAACTCATTTGCAAACATTGTTGTGCTCTGAATTCAACTTTGTTCTCTATCACTCATTAAATCATTGACATTCAGATTCACATATTTTATGAGTTCTGAATCATTCTTGAAAGTGATTTTCATGAAATATGAGAAAGTCAGAAGATTGATTTCATGATTCAATTAAAGAGTCACAGTAATGAAATAGTACACTATATTCTGACGTACTAGTTGTTGCAACGTGATGTACATAGTCGTTCTCAATCAGTCATGATTTGTAAGATCTAAATCATTTCTCTGATATCATAAATATATGTTTAGTTTCTCTTTTATCAAGACTCATGTATTGTCATTTAATATTCAATCAAACACATTTAATAACATTATTGCATCATTTTTCTTTTACTTCTGATACTTGATTTTCTTTATAAACATGTTACAAATCAAAGATGTATCAATCTTGTAGTTTTGTGATATATGTGATCATAGTTGAAATAGTTGTAGTGAGTCAGTGAAGTGAAAGAAATGACTATCTCGACGAAATCAGTTTGCGAAAGTGACATCGATTTTCACGAAATCTAGTTAAAATCTATAGTCGTATATGATATTTATATGATCAATAAGTATTTTAAATGACAGCTCATTTATCAGTAACTTAAGTTTATTTCTCAGTCTTTGAAGATGTGAATGATACATAAACTTTTCTTCATTCTTAGTTTTGAAGCAATATTCTCTCAGCAACTTCATTGTCATGATTAAAGATATTGAATCAAGATAATTGAGTCTCTGCTTTCATGTATGAGATATTCATATGCAAGAGCATGCTTTACTCTCTTTCATTTCTTAAATATTTTCAATGATTTGATAATGCAATCATTGAACTTTCAATCATACGCTTTTTATCACTGTTACAATAATAGCTTTCTTGCAGACATTTGCAGTATCACTCATTTCTGTTTTTAAGCTGTACTGTAGAAGAATCTTTTCATTATTCATGATTACATCTAGCAAGAGAGCAAGTCTTTGCTCATCATATTTTGCTAACTTCAAGAACGTTGAAATGATCAAGATAAGAAAATGAGAAGATATAAAAAGATGTACGCGTGATGTTCTTGAAGAATTTAACAATGTGAACAAAGTGATCATGTCAGAAAAGATTAATGTGACAACTTTTGATGATTGATGAAATCTTATCATCAGACTTTGCATCACTGACATTAATGAATTAAGATCTGAGATTATTACTACATTGCTTGCAGTCAACATGAAGTATGAGTCTTCATTCTTCAACACTATTGATGAGTATCTTGATTGCAATGATAGTATCAATGATCTTGATCTTCTTTCAAAATTGAACTGCAAGACTGCTGATGAGTTAAAAACAGTCTCGACATGATCTGTTTTCAAGATCATGTCGCTAATACATTCACATAACAAGTCAGATTCTACTCATCTTCAGTTTATGTGATTTAGCTTCTCATTCACTAACATAACTTCAATCTGATTCGTGATTAATTTGTTGAAGTCTGTGAATTATAAGAATGAAGAGATTGAAACTCAATCTTTGCTGACAATTGTTTACATCACTTTATGATATACTATCTGCTTCATCATTGCTTTGATCAGATGCTCATTCTGAATTCTTGCAATGATCATATGCATTTTATTCATTGCTTCTCTTTTTATTGAATACAATAAAGAATCTTTCTTTAAGATTCAAAGATTCAGTAGCTTCAAGTCTCATCTGTTTATCATAATTCTTTTTGCTTCAACTATATTTCTTCTCTCTTTTTTAATTCTTTCATGCTCAATATTCATTATCTTTTATTCTTCTTTCTCATTAGTCATTCTTGAATAAAGTGAGTTATTATCAAGAAATTTCACGAAGCTGTACATCAGATTCTTTACATTGACATGTAATTGTATAATTTGATCTTGAAATTGATGAATTGCTGTCTGTTGTTCTTGTTCTGTGCGCAAAGAATTCAAGTAATTGACTAGTTCTTTTTAATCACTTATGAAGTATCTCAGATGATGCAGCGTTATTGCAAAGCTTGCTTTAGTGAGTGTCATTGAAATGATGAAAGTAAAGATAGTTAAAGAATTCAAATGAGATTCTTCAGAGAAAATGTGTAAGAGCTTTTGTTGATGAAAGCTTTAATGTGAGCTTTTAATATTTGAGAAAACAAATGCTGAATGAAGAATTACATGAGATGTTTAGTCATTTTAGTGTAAGTTCAAATAACAGAGATAATGAAATACATGAGATTTTTAAACGTTCTAGTACAAGTTCAAATAACAAAGATAATAACTATGTTGAAAGATAAAGAATATGTGCTGAGTCTTTTAGAGCTCAACGCTAGTAGAAATTACTTGCAGTTTTGCAAATAATTCTTCTGCGACTTATGCTTGTCATAACTGAGAGAATTTTAATGATTTGATATTAGTAACAAATCTTTCAGCTGACTGATTAACTATTTCTCTATGCTATCTGCTGCGCATTGCATGAGTTAAATCAACTTGATGTAGCATCATGTTGTCTTGTCATGTATTATTTAAGTCGATCTTAATATATCTTTGATCTTCGATCTTGATATATTTTCTGATATGCAATCATTGATCGATTTTAATTCTTGCTTTAAACTTTAACTTTAATCATTATGCAGTAAACTTTAGCGCGTACTCTGCAAATTAATTAAAGTTTCGCTTTGTTCATTCGAGACTAAAGCATTTTGAAACTTTCAATCTTTAATACTGAAGTAATTTAATATTGATATTGCAAACATCTGCATCTTCATTCTTATTCTTCTTTTCATATGCTCAAGTAACTCAAAGCAACTTTATGACATTTTTAACAACTCATGATCTTCTTGCATCAACTTCGTTTCTTGACGACTCAACAGAGAAAAAGCTAATATGAGTGATGTTGTACAGAATAGTGCTATCAAAGTTGTATTCTTGAGTGTGAACAATCTTATCTCAACTCAACAGAAGTTTCAGCGACAGATGCTCTTTTCAAGTTTACAGAGACTTTCAGTTAATAGTGAATAAAATTCAGCAATGCATTTGAATCTTTGATTGAAACATTGATCGTAATTTCTGACATGATTTTCTCAATGAGCGTTGTCATCAATAGATTCTGATCTTCATTCTTCTGTTCATTGCTGATCTCACTTTTTAATGCTTGATTCACACACTTCTTCAATTTATTTTCTGCAATCATTTCTTTCAAGATTACTTCATCGAGCTCTGCAATTTTATATCATTCTTTTTTAATGTTCATCTTCACTACTTGAAAAAATCTCAGTCATCTTCATGTCAATTTCAACATATGCATGTTGTTCAATTTGATATCATGCAACAGTATAAGATTATTCTTCAGAATTGAATTAGTATGAACATGTCTGTGATCATCTTATACATCTTTGTTGATCTTTTTCATTCTTCTCAAATGCAATGCAATCTTCTTCAAATTCTTATCTTTGCATTTGAGTTGTTGAGCATGAAGAGTCAATAACTCATTAATCATGTAAACATTATCTTATGAAAGAATTTGTCAGATTGAAACATCAAGTTCTATAAAAAGAATGACATTGCAATCATACAAAACATGATATGAAATCATTTCAATGAAAGTTCTCATGATGATTTTGTCTGTTCATAGCACATTGACAAAGCTTCTGACTCATTTCATGCTTTCATTGACTGTCATCTTGATTAAAACATTCACAACAGCTGTATGATTTCTCTTCATAAGATTATTCATTTGTGAATGATAAATCAACATCATCACTCACTTTATTTTATATTTCTCGATCAACGTTTCTACAATTTTTTTGTTCTTTGATTCTTCGTTCATGACAAATTTTTTCAAACAGTTATGTCTGTAAATTACATTTTTTCACAGAAATTTTGCTATCGCTTTTGAAGTTGCTGCTTTCAGAACTCTCTCTTTTATTTATTTTAAAAAGTCATTTTTTGTCAAGACAATATAGCGTTTTTCTTCGCTTAAAAACATGTAAATAACATTCATTTCAATCTTCTTTCAGACTTTTGAGATTCAGATAAAATGCAGAGTCTTCTTCTTTTATCTTGATGCTTGCAACTGACATTCTTTACAGAATTTTACATATGCACATGTATTCTTTCATATTTTCTCTTATCAATATCTGTTGATCATCTTTTAATATATTTTTCTTCTTTCATAATAATCACTTTCATCATGCAGTTTCTACAAAATATTACTGCGTTCTTCTTGAAGATTCATCACTTTTTGCACAGAAGCAATCTTGTTAAATTTTTTAAACAAATGTTTATCTTGAATCATGAATTTCAATGCTTTATGTTTGAACTTTCAAAATTCTTTTGTTAACATTTTGAATAAACACAATAAGAAAATTAAATAATGAGCTATTTTCTTGAAATGTTCTGAATATGAATCTTTCAATATTAATATATTTTCTTCAACAACTATACTGACTGAGCAAAGATGAATGAAATTTAACTGAGCATTAATGAAGTCATTTATATCTTTCTTGTGAGTCTTATCTTCATTGTCTGAAGATTCTCTGAGTCTGCGCGAAAGTTCATTAAATGCACTATGCTTGTGATCAAGAACATGATGAACATCAAAATCAAACAAGCAAATTCAAGTAAGTCATCATGTCATCAATGTTTCTGATAAGTCTGATGCAGATTGATTCAGTTACATCATTAAAATGTTGATGTCTATTTCAATAATAAACTTCATGTCGTATAATCAATAATAAATCTTCTTCAGTGTTTTCATCAAATCTTTGCATTCTCACTTTTCAGCATCATATCTTGTCTCTTGCTCATTTTATAGTTCACTTTCGTATCGTACGAAGTGTTAATTCTTAGAATTCAATGCTGTTTGCTGTAACATCACTTTTCATTCTTGAAGACTTGCATTCATGATGAGAACAATTTCTTCTGTTTGCTCAGAGTAATTCAGACTTCTCATGATTGATGCAGTGATCAATGTCAACTTCAACTTGTTCATGACTTTCTCTTGTTCTTTTTCTCACATGAATTTTATCTTCTTTTTGAAAAGCTGAAATATTGACGCTGCAATCAAGATGAAATTCTTTATTCACACTCAATAATACATGCATACTTCAATGAATGCTTAAGCAGATGTGACATCATGACAGAAACATCATTCTAGAATCTTGATAATTTTGAAATTTTCTGATCTGCAATCATGAAAGTCACAAACAAATTTCATAATCTTTATGCTCAACATGCAAAATTGCGACTTTTTGTCAAATATGATGCAATCAATGAGTTTAAAGTTCAAGAGTACAAAGTTAAGATTCTTAATGTGCTTCAGCATAAATTGATGTACTTCTGAAATGATCTTTGCATTATCATAAATTATCTTTAATTTCTTTACTTCAATATTGTTGAGAAAAGATCTGCATATTTCAAGAAAATTCTTCAATATCTTGATTATGATTCTGAAAAACTGAGCAATGAAGTTGATGACATTTTGTGATAACATCATCTGTTGCAATAATTTCAGAGATGTCATGAACATTGTGAGATCTCAATATATTTTTGTCAGCGTAATCTGATTGTACTCAGAAAACAGATCTATCAAAGAGATCATAATCATATCGATGAATTCTTCAAAGAATTCATTCACGTTTGAGAGCAGATTGATATCTCTGATGATAATCTTGTTCATATTCATTGCTGCATTGATCATGTGATATTGATTGAACTTTTTCTTGATCAGAAATCAGAAATTTCAATATGAATCATGACAAGATTTCAGTATATCATGCTTTATTCAATTCTTGAGCATGTTTATGATGATTTGATGAAGTGTTTTAAAGACTGAAAAATTAAGTGTCTGTCATGCATCATGCAATATCATTCGAATTTGCTGCAAGAATGAAACTATGTCTTTTATCTTTTTTATTTCTGAGAAGTTTCAGATCATTGTTGCTTCTCTGTTAAACAACATCTTCAGTAGTTAATTCTTCTCTTGCAGAGTTAAAGCATCATTGCATATCATTCTTTTCACTCACTTTGAAGTCAGTCTGAATTCTCAAGCAATTTTGAAGAATTTAAGAAACAGTCAATGATCATACTTCTCTGACTTCATTTCTGTCATATTTCATTTGATCTGAGTCAATAAGATTTGTTTTCAATTTGTCAAATCTTCTGATATTGAGTCGTTCAACTCTGATGAATTCACAGATCAAATCTTTTGAACTTTTCTCTTGTATGCTGTCGCTACTTTAATATGATTTATCTTCTCATGCTGATGAATTGAATTCAGATCAAATCTTCATATTATTTGCATCGTAAATCTGTTTGAATGACATCATAACATCTGTATGCATTGCATGCTATTGTTCAAGCAAAATCGTTGAATGAAGCTTCAATCTTTCTTTTTCTTTTCTTCTTTGATTTTGATGAACATTTCAGAGCTTTTCAAACGCGTTAAATCAACAGTCTTTAAACTTACACTTCTCATCGCAAATATGCTTTCAACAAAACATTCATTTACTCATTTAAAAAGTCTTTCACTTTCTTGAGAAATATTTTCAACACATTTCAATTGACAGAATTGTATGTTAAAATTAATTTAAAAAACATTATTCTTTCATCATTGTCAATGACTGTCATTTTACAAGTTTCTTTCAAAGTATTGTTGATGCATAAACGCGTCTTTCGCTCATATAATTTGCTTAGTATCAAAGTGTACTCATTGCTTTTAATTAAAAATATTAAAATCATTGATTTTGCTTCATTAATATTAATCTTCACGTCATTGCAACATTTAATGATGTTAATCTTTGCTTCGTTGACTTTTATCATATTTAAATGAATGTCTTGTTGCATATTGTTAGAAGTCAGCATAGAGCGAGTCATATGAGTGTCATTTAACTAATAAATAAATGCTAAGAAAGAAAAGTAGCTACAGAAAAGAACTTGATTCTTATATATGCATTTCTCAGCTCTGTGCTAGGCTCAAAAGAGTTGACGTCTTACACATATGAACGCAGAGACTCAATGACATCACATCTAGCTCAGATTCTCGCTAGACTCGATTAGAATGAAATTAAGACGAAGACTAGTCGTAAAATAAACGAAGACTAGAATCATAACACATAAATAACTAAGTTCTTGCAACAAAAGTTTCAAACATAACGTTAATTTCAGCATCATTGTCAAGCAGTGTTTTAACATAAATTTCATCGCTCATCAGCACTTGTGTTCTTGAACATGTTATTACATACAGAATTGCATTCAACTTTTTGAATGAATAATCTTTAAATTTTACTGCTGTTACTTGCACATCATCAATCTTTTTCATTTTCTTTTTCTTATGTTGTTTTACTTGAGCATAAAGAGTTCAAAGAAGAATAAATGAATGTGTAAGCATTTATTCAATGCTCACGTCTTGCATCTTCTGATTCACTATAATATGCATCACGTCTTCTGTATTTATGCATTTCTCTACTATGTTTTATGTTCTTTTATCTCAATTGTCTGACTTTATCTTGCTGTCATCTGAATTCTTTCTCATCAATTTCTTCATTGTTTTTATCATTTTCTTAAAGACAGCTGCATTCTGCATGATCACATTCTCACTTGTTCACTTCTTTAAGAACATTCTTGAAATCAACAGATACTCTTCAGAGCGCAAATTCTTCATGCTCAATAAACATTCTTCTTCTTTTACTTTTTCTCTTCAAGTTCAATTTGAACTCATTCTTTGTTGTATCATTATCTTCGTTGCATTTTCATCTGACTTATAATCATGCTAAGCTGTGACAATCATTACTTCTTCATTTCATTTCTGTTTCTCATCTGTGTTCTTTTCTTTCTTTGTGATCATTGCTTTTACACTTGTCAGTCTGATGATGTTGACATATTCTATCTTCATTTGCTGACTTTGTTTCTTCAAAGCATTGTCAATCAGCTCTTTCTGAGAATGATTCAATGCAAAAGATGTCAATCTATCATCTTTTTCAACGAGTTTTATTCAAAGTCTGTTTGTTTCATTCATGTGTATCTTTTCTTCTATCTTATAAATATTCAGTTGATGACATTTGATCTTCTGACATTTTATTTCTTCATAAAAGAAGCATTCTTTCATTCTAAACATCAAAGATGCTCATTCACTTCTTGAAAGCAAAAATGATGATGACATTGACATTGTTGAATGAGTAGACGTGATGAGTTTACCTGAGATATAGACGTTAAGCATTGAGACAGATGCTGTCATGTTTTGCTTGAAAGATTCAATCTTCTTTGTTGCTGTTTGCAAAGAAAGTATCATTATTTCAAACTTATTTATCATCTTATTCATTATTGTATCGTTGAACTGTACTACTATCAAAGAATCGAAGAACTTGTCTGACATCATTGATTACTTGATCTGATATTCATTCACAAGCTTGCTGAGATAATTGAAATTCTTGATCATGATCAAGAATTTCAACAGTGCTTTGACAAAGTCGCAGTAAATCACTATTGCATCACTAGCTTTCTTGAAGTTCATGAAACTGAGATCTTCAAAATTGAATGCACACTTTCATATGATCTTTTCACTTAGTATAAGTGAAAGACTCTTGACAAATCAGCAACATCTGATATACTCATTCATTTGCTTGCATTTTATCAATGAATGTGATATGCTTTTGTATTGTTGACTGTACAGCTTCAGATCATTCTTCATGATACAAAACTCATTCTTGAAGATTTTCAGAAAAATTTGAGAATTCAGCTGTTGATCAGTGTCATCTTTCTTATACTTTTTCTTTATTATCTTCTTCAGTTCTTGTCAGTTGAAGTCAATATATTTGATCATAGTTTTAATGCTATCATTAACAATCTTGTTGCAGTATCTTGACAGCTTGTGAAATCAATCGATCTGATTCAGCTCATAATCATTACAGAAGTTTTCATATCTTTCTAGAAAATCAGTCATGTTCTTTTCTTCAAAATATGAGACTTTCAAAGTTTTGAATGATGACATAAATGTTAAATATTTTAGAAACAATATTGTGATCATGTTTATTTCTGAGCTGACTCAAGAGCTGATGAGTGTAGCACTCATGTTTACAACAGATGTTTTCAATGAACTTGTCATTTTGTTGTTGTGAGTTGATATTGAGAGCTGTGAGAATGAAATACAGAATAGCAAAAATAATAAAGCAGTCAAAAAAATCTCATTATTTTGTTTTTGCTTCTTGACTCGTCGAAGTTCTTCTTTCTTTCTTTTGCAGTTGTTACAACTGATTAAGATGCTTTTCTTTTTTCTTCTTTTATTTAATGAACAACGCTCAATCTTATGCTTCTGCTGAAACATGATTCACTGCTGAAACTGACGTCATTTCTCGTACTTCTGTCTACATTGCTTCAAATTCGTTCTTTGATTCTCACTTTCGCTGTCTGTTTCTTGCAAGTTTTAAGATCAGATGAATTCTTCTTCTGATCAGAGCATCTCTTCTGAATGTCAATCATTCGCGAAAGTCAGTTTCTCTCTTCTTCGCTATTGCATCTTCGCTCAAAGAGAAACAGTTTTTGTCAGTTGAAAATATGCATCTTTTTTAGTTTCAACTGTGAAAACTCTGTGACTTAAATAGCTTTCGTTAATATCTCTAAGCAAAATAAAGTCGTTATATCAATTTCTTGTATTTCAGAGTTAAATTAATTCTTACTTCAAATCTTTCATATACTTTCTAATTACTGTAGAGATGTCATGTCACTTTCTGCTGTTCAGTCAACTGTTTTACTCAAGATATCATAAAAATAATATTCTTGCGTTGAGCTTCAATGTTGAGAGATAGAATACAGATGCAATATAGAAAGTGTTAGAAATCGACATAGAGCGAGTCATATGAGTGTAATATAACTAATAGATAAATACTAAGAAAGAAAAGAGTATGTACAGAAAAGAACTCAACTTATATGTGTTCATCTCAGTTCTGTGCTAGACTTAATAGAATTGACGTCTTACACATATGAAGCAGAGTCTCGATAACAACATGACTAGATCAGATTCTTGCTAGACTTGATTAGAATGAAATCAGGCGAAGGCTAGACGAAGAATAAATAAATTCTAGAATCGTAACATTATTTTCTTCTTTTGACTATTTATGTTCACATGAATGTTGTTTCTTAGTGCGCTTTCTATCAATCTTTCTATTGATCTTTCAAATCATCAAAATGTTTATTATAGTTGACTCACTATGTAGAAAATAGAGAAATAGAGTGATGATCTTTTGTAGCAGACTCACTATGAAAGAGAAAGAGTGATCATTGAAGCAGACTCACTAAAAGATAGAGCGATGTGAGTAGATAAATCATTGCATTAATGATATCTTTGAAGCAGACTCACTAGTTGACTTGCTCATCAAAGAGATTGATTCTGATTGTATCATTGAAGCAGACTCACTTCTGATTCAGATTTACTACATAGTAAAGCTTTTTTCGTTTATTGATTGACTCAATCAAAAGATCAATCATTGTTTATCTTTGTAACAGACTCACTTTGAATGTTGTTTAAGCAGACTAATTATTGAGTGACTGACTCGATGACGAGATCAATATCGAACGTAGACTGATCATTAAGTTGAGTTTTGAGTTGACATTTTGAATTCAAATTGAGATCGAGTTGAATTGCTCACATTTTCAACTTGATTCAAGTCGAGTTGCTCATATTTTCAACTTGACGCGACTCAACTCAACTGAAAATTGAGTTAATTTAACTTGACTCGTCAAGAACTTAAGCTTGATGTCAAGAGAGTTAAATATAGAAAATTTTTCGATTTTTGACTTTTGCATTATCTTTTTGCATTATCTTTTTGCATTATCTTTTAATAGAGAGTCATGAAGAAGAACATGAAGAAAAACATGAAGAAAAAACATGAAGATCGTTTAACTTTGATAGAAAGTCATGACGAAAAAACATGGTAGAAAGTCATGAAGAAAATCATGAAGACTGTTCAATCAAGCTATTTACATCTATCTAATATCTTGTTGAGTTGAGTTGAATTTTCGAATTGAGTTATCAAATCAAGCTTCTCAACTCAACTTAAGTGCTTGAGTTCAACTTCTCAATTCAACGCGACTTGCATTCAAAAATCTTTCAACTCAACTTGATACTTTTTGAGTTGAGTATTCAACTTGAACTCAAGTACTTGACTTGATGCAATCAGTCTAATCAAACGCGTCTTTGAAGTAAACTCACTGTTGATTCATCTCTACTACATGCATGTAGCAAAGCTTGTCTCGTTTATGTCTTTGTAACAGACTCACTATTCTTGTCATTCAAGCAAATTCTTTTTGTTCAGCTTTAAATATTCAATGATGAATGAATTTCAGCTCATATCTTCGTGATTTCAGACATATAGTATATGTTTCATTCTGTTCTCAGTACATATCATCTTGCTGTTGTTTATCAATTTTGTGAATAAAGATAAGTTGTAAAAGATATAAATAAAAGACGATTCATTGCTGAATTAAGTGAGTTGTTGTTTGTTGCAAGTATGCATCTTTGTTATCTTTGATTAGTCTGATTAGCCTAACATAGACTAGTATAAAGCTGTGAGTAGAGCTGTTGTTGACACGCTAGCGATCTAGCGTGTCTTTATGAGTAAAACTCATGTCGTGTTGCATCTTCTTTCTACTTCAGCTTTGAACTTCTAGTTAGAATACACTCATATGATTCGCTTTACGCAGATTTATAACATTAGTTCAAAGCTCATCAATCTTGCTATCGACGTGTAAATAATATAAAAACAAGCTACATCATCAAACTTAAATCAGAATTGAAATTTGAAAATTGAGTTCAGAAAGCTCATTAGAAATCAAGAAATTTCTAGAACAGAAGAACAGAAGAACATGAACGTGTTGCTTTAAACTAACTCTTTACTGAACTCATCATCAGAACAGAAGAACAGAAGAACATGAACGTGTTGTTCTAGAATTGAAATCTTGTCAGAATCATGTTTAAATGATACAATCAATGAAGATCAGAATTGATAGTGCTTGATCTTTAGAAATGACTATAACTGAATATTAAGAATACAGAAGAAGATGAGTACAAGAGCTTCTATTTAAGTAATATTCAGAGACTGCGCTAAGCTCAAAGAGAATGTGTTTGTGACATGAGTAGAATGTAATGTAGAAAGAAAAATGATGTTGAACAAAGAGATGTTGAGAAAAGAAAATAGAGACTAAGTCAGATTTAAGTCAGATCTAAGTCAAATCTTGACTAGAAGCATTGACTAGCTTTAATTAATCTTGATACGCTTGTAACATTATTTTTTTCTTCGAAAATTCATGTTCGCATGAATGTAGCTCATTTGCTTGCTTTCTTATTGAGTTATTTCAATACTAGCGTGACTTTCTTGAGTATAGCATATGAAATTCATTCAAAACTTTCTTAAAGTCATTGAATTCATCTTTATCAACATAGTATCATTCATCATTTCTATCTAGATCTTTTCATTTGATCTTGTACTGTATTCAATCTTAATAGCATTTGAAGTTCAGAATGTCATTTATCTTTCAATGTTCATCTTCATCATCATCAATAATGATGAATCTGAGAAATTCTGCATGCTGTTCTGATAGAAAGTCTTCTGAATACAATCGCAGTAGCTTTGAGCTGAACATCAAATGCAGATGATTCATGCTGATTGATAAACAAAAATGATAAAAGACTTTCGCTTTAACAGTGATTTGATACAATTCTAGTTGTTTATCTTTCAAATCTTTGCATGATCTTGTGATTTTAACGTTTCTGAAGAATAGTCAAATTCAGTCATTTATCTCATAAATGATGTCTCATTTATGTTTATTAATTTGTGCTTCAATGATCAGCTTCATCTTTTTCAATTGTTGATGATTGAAGCTCAGTAACTTTTTCATTCAAATGATAATATCATCTGCTTTTCTAGCTTTCAGTCGTTCATAAGTAATTTCGTAGTCAATCATATTTGAATCAAAACTCATTCAAGAGTGAAAATCTTTATTGAAGTAGAAAGAAATCATTGAGATGATCAAGAAGATATTGAAATTGTCGCTAAATTTCATCATAGATATTCATTTGACTCAGTCATTCTGCATGTAATTGCAGTAGATTCTAAGTTTGCATTCAACGTCTTGATTGACTTGTTTTGTCTGATTGTTGATCTTCAAATGATAAACTGTGAATAAACTAGCTGTGATTCTCAGTCACTTGCAAAGACTCTTTCACATAGTTGATATAAATTGAGAGTCTTTGTTCAAAACAATAGAACTGAGTAGATTATGTAGTCGATAAACATTTCATAGCATGATTCAAATCATTTCTTCAACTAAGATGTCATCGTCTTCTCAATGACAGAAAACATAGTGATGTTCTTTGATGAAATGATATATGATTATGCAAATGACGTTATAGTCTTCTGATAGAGATAGCTCAGTAATGAAGTTCATAGCTATATCTTTTCAGCGTTCTTGTGAAATGAGTAAAGAATGATGAAGTTCATTGATGCTATCTCTAGAGACTTTGCTTCGCTGATAGACATGATAGTTTTAAATGTACTGTCTGACTGTAACTCAATGATCTGATCAATAGTAGAATCGTTAAATTAAATCAATAGTTCATCTATTGTTGAAGTGAGAGATTGAAAGCTGATCATGAATTTTCTGTAGCAGTTTCGTATGCATATTCTTGAGAACTCACAGTAAGTCTTTTTTAAAGAGAACACTGTCAATGATTTTGCAGTTTTTCAATTTAGTGATATGAAATTTGAGCTTGTTCTCGTTCATAGCTTGTTTATATTCATTGCAAAGCTCATTTATTTGATTGATCATATATACTTGCTGATAGAGATTTGCTTTCAATTCAATAAATAAAACATTGATTCTATTGAAAGTTAAAACAGTTTGAAAATGATTTTCAAGTCGTTGAGCTGATTCAAAGACGTTCGCTAAAGACATTCAAGTTAAAGCATCAACTTTAATATTTATTTTGCCTGATTTAAAAATAATCTGAAAGTTGAACTTCAACAGAATGTTCAGATAGTTGACTTGTCATTGACTCAACTGTTTATTTTTCATGAAGATTTTCAAAGCTTAATGATTGATGAATATTTGAATGAATAGTTCAATGCATTTCAGCTCAAGTCATCAATGTTTGAAGCATTGAATGATGATTAGCAATTTCTTGTCATAGATGTGATAATTGATTTCAGCGAGAACCATGCTTTTACTGTAGAAGATCATTGAATGAAGAACTCTTTCATTATTGTACTGAGATAGTATTTCGCCTTTTACATAGTTCAAAGCATCAATCTTTAAAATAGCTTATTATTTGAGATTGAAGTGACGAAGTACTGAGATCGAGCTGACTTGTTTCTTTAAATTGTCAAAGACTTGAACACAAATCTTGTTTCAAACAAAAGACGTGTTTTTTCTAGTCAGCTGAATGAATAATTTGACTAGCTTCGAGAAGTTCTTAATGAAACGACGATAGAAGTTAACAAATCTCATGAAGTCTTGAATTTCTTTTAAATTGGTTGAAGTGATTTAGCTGACTATGACTGTCACTTTGCTGAGATTCATATGAAGATTTAGTTCTGATACAATGACTTCTAGAAAGACAGTCTCTTCTACATTGAATTTGCACTTTTGAATATTCATCTGCAGTTCAGCTTCGCGTAGTTGACTCAATACTAGTTTGACGTGACTTCTATGCTTCTTTCTCATTTTGCTATAGATGAGAATGTCATCTAGATAGACTTGACAAAAGTCGTTTAGAAAGTTTCATAGAATGTCATTCATATATTGCTGAAAGAAGATTGATTCATTAGTCAGTTTGAATGACAGCATCTTGTATTTATATGCTTCTAAAGCAGTGATAAAAGTGATGTAATTCTCGCTATCAAGATGCATTTGAAGTTTGTTAAATGCTGATATGATGTTCAATCTAGTCAGATGCTTGCAATTCACTATTTTATCAATGATCTCGTCTATCAATGATAGAGAATATTTATTTCTTTTGAAAATGACATTTAGCTTTCAATAGTTCATGCAGAATCGAAAATCTTTATTTGCTTTGAGAGTGAATAGAACGAGAAAGAAATAGAGAGTCTGACTAGAAGTAATAAATCTCTTAGACAGATTCTCATTCAGATACTTCTTTACTTTCAGAAGTTTGACAGATGACATTTGATATGCTCAACAGCAAGAAAAGATTGAATCACTAGTGAACTCAATTTTATGATCATAGAAGCGATGAAAGAATAGTTTATTCAATTGAGCTTAATCAAAAACATTCAGAAACTTATGATATTTTAATAACAGCTTCGCTTTAATAACTTTCAAATTTTGAGTTGTTTCATTGATTGAAAAGACATTTAGAACGTTCAAATTGCACTGAGTATTGTACACAATTTCTCTATTTATATCAATTATTGATACAGCAAAGACTTCAGTTTAATTCTTCTTTGAATGATTCAACAGCGTTTTGAATGAAGCTGCATTTATGCTTTGAATCAAGAATGATTCTTTCTTAGTCATAGTTGAAACAAATCGTTTGAGCATAATAAAATTCTTAGTCTGAATGATAGAAGAGAGTGAAGTTGATCACGATCAACTTGAGTGCTTTGAATTGAAAGAGATCAAAAAAATCGAAATAAAAGTATTCAATTGATTTGAAAAAACAATGACGTCGTTTTGCATATTCAGTAATATTTCGTTTTTATTCATTCAGAGCTTACTCAATATAACTTCATGATGATTAATATCAGCTATCAACATTGATACAGTCAATCTCTTATGACTTTCAATGATGAGATTGAGTAGAATTTTATGAGTGATGATCTTTTTAAATATCTTTTCATCATAGTCTCTTATTAACTTTTCTTTTGTCAATGATATAGGTTGAATTTCTAGTTTCTTGCATACTCTATTGACTAAATTAGCATGTATGAGTGTATAAACGACTAAATCACTGTTTATTAGCAAACAAAGACTGAAGAATTAATTCTGCGAGATGAGATGAGCATCAATTAGAAACGACTTTTCAAAGTAATTTTCTTTCAATAGAATTTCATCTAGTTTGCAAAAAGATATAATCTTTATCTCTTCAATGACTTTTGAAGAGATGACTAGTTTTTTGAATCGAAATTCGAATTGAAATCAAAGCGATCATATTCATCGTTCACTGCATTAATTCTAGTAAATCGATCAAGACACTCTTTAAAGCTATGATCTGATTTATGACATATAAAATGAATTTCAACTAGAACGTCTGCTTCTTTGACGCTAGTTAAAATCGCGTTACACGACTTTAAATGATCAGATTTTGAATGATCAACTGACTGAGTAACAACAGCTTTATGAAAGATGATCTTTGACAAACTATCAATGCATTTAATAAGATTGACTTTGTTCTTGATTTCTTGAATGACTCGCTGATTATTATTTAAATGAATCAGATAGAAACAAATCTCTTTAAGAAAATCAGATTGAACTAATTGATTTACTCAAATGAATTGAAGATAAGAATGTATTTTATCTTTCAGATCAGCGATCAGTTACTTCTCATAATAGTTTAGATAAAAAGATAAACGTTGAAACTGAGTATAGAATTCATTGAATTTCTTGAATTCTTGAATCAAGTTATAGTATTCTCTATGAAAGTTGACTTTCTTATTTGAATCATTGAACAACTCAGCTAGTTCTTTCAAAAGATCATCAATGATCTTATAGAAATTGACACAGTCACGTTCGCGTCTAGATTGAATGACTTCAGCTGCATCATTGAATAATCTGAAATGTACATAGCTCAGTTTGACTCATTCATTTGAAAAGAGATTAACGTTGATCTCTAGTTTATTCTGAATTTTTTCGTATCAATTCTTTCAAGTAAAGTTCTTTTCATCAGTAAACAGCGAAGAATCAGGTATTTTTTAAGATCTAGAACGTTCAAAGTAAATGAAATCAGAAGAAGTGTTTTCTTTAGCTTAAAGTTTAGTCTTCAACTCTTTGATTTCGTCTTCTTGTTGTTTATTTAACTCGTAGAGTTGATCTGTTTCTTTATCAAGAACTAGGCTTTAAGCCTTTCAAATTTCGTAGAACACGAGAAATATTATCGTTTCAGCAAATGATTTGTCATCTTCATGAATGAATGATGCAGCACTTGATGATTTTGTTCGTGATTTCAATGAATCAGCATCAGAGATTTAAGAAAAACGATTTCAAAATTCTTCGAAATGCTCTTCAATAAATGAACGATTAAGCATGATGAGATTTGTTTGAAAAGAAGAATTGAACGAATGAGAATGCTTAATGATTGAAGAAGAAAGATGTATAGAATGATGTTTAATCTTCAACAAAAAAGATAAGATTTGTTTGTTGATTTGATTGATTCTCTAGCAAACAACGAAGATTCTTTATCGTTGAATCTATCAATTGATTTGATTCTTAAGCAATTCACGAAGATTCTTTATCGTGATTTTTTTAATCGAGTTGAACAGCTTATTTTCACTCGTCTGCTTCACAAGAATGAATTGATTCTCTTGATCGAGTGAACTTTGCATACTTAGTGAGTGATAAGTTGTTTAGCAATTCAAACAGTCTCATCGTTGATTCTATCAAACTTTCTAGTGTTGTTCTATCTTTCAATTATCGTTGATCATTAAATAAATGAATTTCTTTAAACTCGTTCTGTCTAAATAAGTATGTTGAATGAGTAATGAAATCAGTATCATGTGATTAATGAATTTTTAATATAATGTCAGAATCGTGTCTAAATGATACAATCAATGAAGATCAGAATTAATAGTGCTTGATCTTTAAAGATAGTTATAACTGAATATTAAGAATACAGAAGAAGATGAGTATAAAAGCTTCTATTTAAGTAATATTCAGAGACTGCGCTAAGCTTAAAGAGAATGTGTTTATGACATAAGTAGAATATGATGTAGAAAGAAAAATGATGTTGAACAAAGAGATGTTGAGAAAAGAAAATAAAGACTGAGTCAGATCTTGACTAAAGACACTGACTAGTTCTAATCAGTCTTGATACGTTTGTAATAAATCTGAAGTTTCACTTGAATCTTGATCAGCAATTTTTCTACTCACATAATGACTAGAAGCACAGAATTAGAATCAGTAAACATTGCTCACTATGAACTTCAAAATGCTAGAAGAGAATCACTTCTATCACATAATTGAGTAGCATCAGAAGAAGAAAACACAAATGTTATGTTAAACATTGAAGAAAAGAACACAAACGCGTTGCTTTTTGACTACAAAATGATCAAGATCAGCATTAATGAAAAGCTGAATGCTTGAATAATTGATAAAAAAACAGATGACATCATCATCTTTATCAAATACATGACTCATTAGCATGACATTGAAATCAAAATTCACAATGACATGATTCAGATGTTAAAAAATGTTAACAAGATAAACATTGAGTTGAAAACTATTCAGATGACGTTGAATACTATAAGAATGCATCTGCAGAAAGAAATAAAAGACAAGAATGTGATTATACATCATTTAAAGATTGCATTAAGTCAACAAAGCACTTTGATTTTGAAAGATCAATTCTTGAAGTTCATTAAGTTATCTGACTCATCTTTGTTTGAAGATTCAAGACAGAATGTAAATAATTGATTGTTTTGAATGTAAAACAAGCTGAAGATGAATAAGAATCATTTTTCTATCAAAGAATTGAAGATTGCATATGTGAAAAGTTGAGTCAATGAAACAATGATCAAACACATAGCATTTCAAATGAGAGATGCAATCACAAACTTGTTTCTAGAAGCAAAAGAGATATTGTCGATTATAAACAAGATGTATGATGATTTCAATCAACATTACACAACTCAACAACAGTTTTTAAAGCTGTATTAAAATAAAATCTTCTTTCATGACTTTTGAATGAAATTTCAACAATTCAGTGCAAAATTAAAATACAATAATGAGACTTTACTAAATGATTTGCAGCATAAAATCAGTTCAGATCTTCAATGAGCAATGCTCAATGAATAAATCATTGATTTGAATGAATTTGTTGACATCTGCATGCAAACTGATGTTTATTACGAGCGTATTAAGACTGAATAAAGCTAGTCAGTGTCTTTAGCTCAAATCTGACTCAGTCTTTATTTTCTTTTCTCAACATCTTTTTGTTCAACATCATCTTTCTTTCTACATCACATTTTACTTATGTCACAAACACATTCTCTTCAAGCTTAGCACAGTCTTTGAATATTACTTAAATAGAAGCTTTTGTACTCATCTTCTTCTGTATTCTTAATATTCAGTTATAGTTATTTTTAAAGATCAAGCACTATTTAACTCTGACTTTCGCTGATTGACTCATCTAGACACGATTCTGACATTATATTAAAAATTCGTTAATCACATGATACTGATCTCATTATTCATTCAACATACTTGTACAGACAGAACGAGTCTAAAGAAATTCGTTTATCTGATGATCAACGCAATTAAAAGACTGAACAACATTAAAGAGTTTGATAGAATCAACAATGAGACTGTTTGAATCGCTAAACAACTTATCACTCACTAAGTATGCAAAGTTTACTTGATCAAGAGAATCAATTCATTCTCATGAAATAAATGAGTGAAAATAAGCTGTTCAACTCAATTAAGAGAATTGATGATAAAGAATCTTCGTGAATTGCTTGAGAATCACTCAAAAAACTCACAAATCAAAAATATTTCTCTAATCAACAACATTCTCTTCTGAAGATTAAACACTTGATCATACATCTTCATTAATACTGTTAAGCATTGTCATTCACTTGATCTCGTTCTTTCTTCAAATTTCATCATGTCAAAACGTTTATTTATTGAAGAATGTTTCAAAAAATTTCGAAGTCACTTTTCTCAAATCTCTGAGACTGATTCATTGAAATTCTCTAGTGCTGAATCATTCATCAATGAAGATGACAAGTCATTTGTTGAAACAGTAATACTTTTTATTTCTATCAAAAACTGAAAGACTTGATGCATGATTCTCGACAGAGAAACAGATTGACTCAACGAGTTAAGTAAACAACAAGATGACGAAATCAAAGAGTTAAAGACTAAACTTCAAACTAAAGAAATCACTTCTTCTGATTTCATCTACTTTAAGCATTCTAGATCTTAGAAAATATCTGATTCTCTCTGATTTACTGATGAAAAGAATTCTACTTGAAAAAACTGATACGACAAAATTCAGAATAAACTAAAGATCAACGTCGACCTCTTTTCAAATGAACAAGTCAAACTGAGCTATGTACATTTTCGATTATTTGATGACGCAGCTGATGTCGCTCAATCTAGACGCGAACGTGACTGTGTCAATCTTTATAAGATCGTCGATGATCTTTTGAAAGAACTAGCTGAGTTGTTCAATGATTCAGATAAGAAAGTCAACTTTCGTAGAAAATACTACAACTTGATTCAAGAATCAAAGAAGTTCAGCGAGTTCTACACTCAGTTTCAACGATTATCTTTCTATCTGAAGTATCACGAAAAGCAACTGATTGTCGATCTGAAAGATAAAATAAACTCTCATCTTCGATTCATTTGAATAGATCAATTAGTTCAATCTGATTCTCTCAAAGAGATTCATTTCTACCTGATTCATTTAAATAATGATCAGTAAGTCATTTGAAAAATCAAGAACAAAGTCAATCTCATCAAACACGTTGATGATCTGTCAAAGATCATCTTTCATAAAGCTGTTGTTACTTAGTCAGTTGATCATTCAAAATCTGATCATCTAAAGTCGTGTGACGCGATTTTAACTAACGTCAAAGAAGCAGACGTTCTAGTTGAAACCTGTTTCATATATCATAAATCAGATCATAGCTTTAAAGAGTGTTTTAATCGATCTACTAGAATCAATGCAGTGAACGATAAATATGATTGCTTCGATTTCAATTCAAATTTCGATTCAAAAAACTAGTCATCTTTTCAAAAGTCATTAAAGAGATAGAGATTATATCTTTGTGCAAACTAGATGAAATTCTATTGAAAGAAAATTACTTTGAAAAGTTGTTTTTAATTGATGCTCATTTCATTTCTCAGAATCAATCTTTCAGTCTTCGTTCTTTAATAGACAGTGATTCAGTCATTTACATGATCATACATTCTAATTTAGTTGATAAAGTATGCAAGAAACTGAAAATTCAACCTATATCACTGACAAAAGAGAAGCTAATAAGAGATTATGATGAAAAGATATCTAAGAAGATCATCACTCATAAAATTCTATTCAATCTCATCATCAAAAGTCATAAGAAATTAATTGTATCAATGCTGATAATTGATATCAATCATCATGAAGTCATATTGAGTAAGCTCTGAATGAACAAAAACGAAATATTACTGAATATGCGAAACGACGTCATTGTTTTTCCGAATCAATTGAATACTTCTATTTCGATTTTTTCGATTCTTCTCAATTCAAAGCACTCAAATTGATCGCGATCAACTTCGTCTTCTTCAATCACTCAGACTAAGATTTCTATGATGCTCAAACGACTTATTTCATTTTCTGCTCAGAAAGAGTCATTCTTAATTCAAAGCATAAATGCAGCTTTATTCAAAACATTGTTGAATCATTCAAAGAGAAACAAGATCAAAGTCTTTGCTCTATTCATGATGAACATTAATAGAAAAATCACGTACAATACTTAGTGCAATTTGAACGCTTTAAACGTCTTTTCAATCAATGAAACGACTCAGAATTTGAAAGATATTAAAGCAAAGCTGTCATTAAAATATCATGAGTTTCTAGATGTTTTTGATTGAGCTCAATTGAATAAACTGCTTTCTCATCACTTCTATGATCATAAAATTGAGCTTATCAGTGATTCAATGCTCTCTTGCTGTCGAGTCTATTGAATATTCTCTGTCAAACTTCTGAAGATAAAGAAGTACTTAAACGAGAATCTGTTGAAGAAATTCATCACTTCTAGTCAGACTCTCTATTTCTTTCTCGTTTTATTCACTCTTAAAGCAAATGAAGATCTTTAATTCTGCGTGAACTATTGAAAGCTAAATATCATTTTCAAAAGAAATAAATATTCTCTATCACTAATAGATGAAATCATTGATAAAATAGTGAGTTGCAAACATCTGACGAGATTGAATATCATATCAGCATTCAACAAACTTCAAATGCATCTCAATAACGAGAATTACATCACTTTTATAACTGCTTTAAAAGCATATAAATATAAGATGCTATTCTTCAAACTGACTAATGAATTAATTTTATTTCAGCAATATATGAATGATATTTTATGAGACTTTCTGAACAACTTTTGTCAAGTCTATCTAAATGACATTCTCATCTATAGCAAAATAAAAAAGAAACATAGAAATCACGTCAAACTAGTATTGAGTCAACTACGCAAAGCTGAACTGCAGATGAATATTCGAAAGTGCAAATTCAATGTAAAAGAGACTGTTTTTCTAGAAGTCATTGTATCAGAATTAGATTTTCATATGAATCTCAGCAAAGTGACAGTCATATTCAGCTGAATCACTTCGATCAATTTAAAAGAAATTCAGAGCTTCGTGAGATTTGTTAACTTCTATCATCGTTTCATTAAGAACTTTTCGAAGCTAGTCAAATCATTCACTCAGCTGACTAGAAAGAACACATCTTTTGTTTAAAACAATGTTTATGTTCAAGTCTTTGACAATTTAAAGAAACAAGTCAGCTTGATCTCAGTACTTCATCACTTTGATCTCAAATGACAAGCTATTCTGAAGATCAATGCTTTGAACTATGTAAAAGGTAAAATACTATCTCAGTATGATAATGAGAAAGTTCTTCATTCGATGATCTTCTACAGCAAAAGCATGATTCTCGCTGAAATCAATTATCACATCTATGATAAGAAATTGCTAGTCATTATTCGATGTTTCAAACACTGATGACTTAAGCTGAAATGCATTGAACTACTCATTCAAATGTTTATTGATCATCAGACTTTGAAGATCTTCATGAAAAACAAACAGTTGAGTCGATGATAAATCAACTGTCTGAACGTTCTATTGAAGTTCAACTTTCAGATCATCTTTAAATCAGACAAAATGAACATTAAAGTCAATGCTTTAATCAGAATGTCTCTAATGAACGTCTCTGAATCAGCTCAGCGTCTTGAAGATTGTTTTCAGACTATTTTGACTCTCAATAGAGTTGATGTTTTATCTGTTGAATCGAAAGCAAATCTCTATCAATGAATATGTATGATCAATCAAACTGATGAGCTCTGCAGTAAATATAGACAAGCTATGAACGAAAACAAGCTCAAATTTCATATCACTAAATTGAAAGACAGTGAAATCATTGACGACGTTTTATTTAAAAAAGATTTACTATGAATCTCTGAGAACATGCACACGAAATTACTACAAGAAGTGCATGATCAATCTTCAATCTCTTATTTTGACAATAAATGAATCAACGATCTAGTTCAGCGTTTCTACTATTGATCAGATCATCAAGCTACTATTTGACAGTACATTCGAAACTGTCATGCTTATCAGTGAAGCAAAGCTTCTAGAAATAGCATCAATGAACTTCATCATTCTCTTTTGATTTCACAGAAACGCTGAAAAGATATAACTATGAACTTTATTACTGAGCTATTTCTATCAGAAGACTATAACGTCATTTGCACAATCATATGTCATTTCATCAAAGAACGTCACTATGTTTTCTATCATTGAAAAGACGATGACATCTCAGTCAAAGAAACGGTTTGAATCATGCTATGAAACGTTTATCAACTGCATGATTTACTCAGTTCTATTGTTTCGAACAGAAACTCTCAATTTATATCAACTATGTAAAAGAGTTTTTGCAAGCGACTGAGAATCACAGCTAGTTTATTCACAGTCTATCATTTGAAGATCAACAATCAGATGAAATAAGTTAATCAAGATATTGAACGCAAACTTAGAATTTACTGCAATTACATGCAGAACGACTGAGTCAAATGAATATCTATAATGAAATTCAGCGACAATTTCAATATTTTCTCAATCATCTCAATGATTTCTTTCTACTTCAATAAAGATTTTCACTCTTGAATGAGTTTCGATTCAGATACGACTGACTACAAAATCACTTGTGAACGATTGAAAGTTAGAAAAGCAGATGATATTGTCATTTAAATGAAAGAGTTACTGAGTTTCAATCATCAACAATTGAAAAAGACGAAGCTGATCATCGAAGCACAAATCAATAAACATAAATGAGACGTCATTTATGAGATAAATGACTGAGTTTGACTATTTTTCAGAAACGTCAAAATCACAAGATCATGCAAAGATTTGAAAGATAAACAACTAGAATTGTATCAAATCACTGTCAAAGCGAAGATTTTCTATCATCTTCATCTATCAATCAGCATGAAGGATCTGCATTCAATGTTCAGCTCAAAGCTACTGCAATCATATTCAGAAGACTTTCTATCAGAACAGCATGTAAACTCTCTCAGATTCATCATTATTGATGATGATGATGATAAACATTGAAAGATAAATGACATTCTGAACTTCAGACGTTATTGAGATCAAATACAGTACAAGATTAAATGAAAAGATCTAGATAAAGATGATGAATGATACTATGTCAATAAAGATGAATTCAATGACTTCAAGAAAGTTTTAAATGAATTTCATATGTTATATTCAAGAAAGTCACGCTAGTATCAAAATAACTCAATAAGAAAGCAAGCAAACGAGTGACATTCATGCAAACATGAATTTTCAAAGAGAAAAGTAATGTTATGAACATATCAAGACTGAATAAAGCTAGTCAATGTCTTTAGCTTAGATCTGACTCAAATCTGACTCAGATCTGACTCAGTCTTTATTTTATTTTCTCAACATCTTTTTGTTCAACATCATCTTTCTTTCTACATCACATTCTACTCATGTCACAAACACATTCTCTTCAAGCTTAACACAGTCTCTGAATATTACTTAAATAGAAGCTTTTATACTCATCTTCTTCTGTATTTTTAATATTCAGTTATAGTTATCTTTAAAGATCAAGCACTATTCAATTCTGACTTTCGCTGATTGACTCATTTAAGCATGATTCTGACAATGTTCAATTGACGAAACTGAATGCTCAATCAGCTCTTAAGACATCAATGACTCAAGTCACTCATTTTATCGCTGACATCTTGATGATGATCATGATCATGATTTCAGTCTCATTCTTTGCATGAAAGAAATTCATAATATTGAACGTTGACTTTGCTAGAAAGAAGTTGTTTAAAAAAAAAACTCTGCTTTAAATGCAAGAAGTCAGAACATAGAGCACATGATTGCTTTAAGTCAGCTCAGATACATGAAATTGCAGCGAATTTGAAAAATAATTTACTCTCGTCAAAGTAGTGATTGAGAGTAACATGCTCATATTTTGCTTCATCAGTATGCTTGATGATTCATTTGATTTCAAGTCGTTTATTGTGAACGTCATCTTAAATAATCTAGAAAAGATATTTTAATTTCTCGCTTTGATAAACATTGAAGTCACTGACATGACGTTCATAAATGATTCATTGATTTCAGAGCTATGTGAACGCTTTGATATTCAGTCAATTTCACTGTTCAAATTGAAGTTAATTCATTCATATGACGAAATTCTCGATCGAAAATTTATTACACATGCTCTTTATATTTTAGTCACTATACAAGAACATAAAAATGAAATGATGTCTTTATTAATAACTTGTCTAGATCAGCATAAGATAATCATTAATAATTTTTGATTAAAAAGAAATCAAATTTTGATAAATTCTGCAAACAATTGATTAATATCTTCATCAAATATTCAAATCTTGAAACTTATTATTTTGAAAGTAAGCAGTCAATCAGCATTTCATCAATTTGAATCAAGCGAAATCTGTGAAATGAAATGAAAGAACTTGAAATCTATGTCAATGATTATCTTAAAATGAACTACAAATTTGAAATCAGTGAATTGATTCATTGAATCAGCTCTCATATGAAAGCAAAGCACTTAAGTTGATCTCGATCAACATGAACTCATTCAATCATTGAAGAAGAAAGAGCTCATCAATATTGTCATGATTGAAGTTGCTGCTTATCAAACTTTAGTCAAGAAGAAGAATGTCAAGATCTTTACATTGATCATTAGTGAAATCAACAAGATGCTTAGCTCAATCAAAGATTCAGTGAAACTGAATGAAATAATCTCTGTCATGTCATTAAAGAAACTGAAAAAGAAGCTTTTGATAGTTTATCATGACTTTCTGAACGTTTTTGACAGAGAAAAGACAACTCAGTTGTCTTTACATCAATCATATGATCATAAGATTAAATTAGAAAATGAGAGTCAATCTTCTAGAAGTTGATTGTACTTCATGTTGAATCACAAGTTGCAGAAGATCATGAAGTATCTAGAAAAGAACTTGAAGAAGAAGTTTATTACACTCAGCAAAGCTTCATTCACTTCATTAATACTATTCATTGAAAAGAAAGATGATAGTTTTCGCTTTTGCGTGAATTATTGAAAACTAAATGCTCTGATCAAAAGAAATCATTATTCAATACTCTTGATAAATGAAGTACTCGCTTGAATTTAAGACAGTAAATATCTGACTCAACTTAACATTATCATCGCGTTCAATAAGCTTTGCATGAGCATTGAAAGTGAGAATTTAATCATATTCATTACTTTCTTCAATGTTTATAAATATAAAGTAATGCTTTTTAAATTAATCAATGAATCAACATTCTTTCAGCACTATATCAACGATGTGTTGTTCAACTGTCTGCATAAATTCTGTCAGATTTATCTGAATGACATTCTCATCTACAGTAAAATCTTGAAGAAACATAAAACTCATGTGAAAGAGATGCTAGACAAACTTCGTGAAGTTGATCTGCAGATAGACATTGACAAGTGCAAATTCAAGATTCAGAAGATCTCATTTCTAAAACTATTAATATTCATCAATAATTTACAAATGAATTCTCGAAAAGTAAATGTAACTTGAAGCTGAAAAGTGTCTTAATCGTTGACTCATGTACAGATCTTCATTGACTTCTGCAATTTCTATCAATGATTCATAAAGAACTTCTCGAAAATCATTCAATTTATGATAAAGCTGATTTGAAAAAATCATTCATTTGAATGAACAGAGATTTGTCAGATGATCTTTGAGAAACTGAAGCAACAAATGATGACAGCTTTCATTTTGAAGCATTTTGATTTGATCAGAGAAGCTATTTTGAAAATGAACTTCTTGAACTATGTCAATAATGAAGTATTGTCTCAGTATGACGATGAAGACATTCTACATTCAATAATCTTTTATAACAAGAACATAATTTCTGCAGAATGCAACTACAAAATCTACGACAAAAAGCTTTTGACTATTATTCAATGCTTGAAGCATTGATGCTTCAAATTGAAATGTACTGATATTTCAATCAAGATCTTCATCAATCATCTGAATTTGAAGTACTTCATGATCATCAAGAAACTGATCAGACGACAGACTAAATGAGCTGAGAAGTTATTTAAATATAACTTCAAGATCATATATCAGTCAGAAAAGCAGAATCTGAAAGCAGATGTGCTGATCAGAATGTCAGACGTCAAGTCAGTTGAAGCAAATGATAATCAAAAGCTATATTAGCATCAGATGCTATGACTTGAAGACAAATTTAAACTGCAGTCAATAAAAGTTAATCAAGAAAATGATCAGAAAGTTGATCAAGATCTGACTCAAATCTTGCTCAGATTTGACTCAGATTCGAAACTTGAATTGAAAGTTAATCAAAATTCAATTGAAGAGATGATTTCTATTCAGAATCAAATTATAGTCGAAAATCAAACGAATCAACAATGTATCAATATTCAAACAGTCATAGAACAGAATAGAAGAACTTGTCAAGATATGAGTCTAGACAATTGCAGAGTACTGAACGAAGTACTTTGAAAAAATGATAAACTGTGAGTTTCTCAGTCAATGATCATTCAATTGATAAGAAAAGCATATGATCTTTCAATCAATAATCATTCTGACATAAATTGAACGTTAGACTTGTTAAGATGATCATATTGCTGATTGAAGATGAGAATAACAATCAAACGTTACATTTGAAACTGTTACGTTTGTCGTAGATCAAAAGCATCAAGAGATCAAATCAATGAACTACTGAAGTCATTGTTTATATCTGAATAATGATGACACAACATATCATTGAATTTCATTATCAATTTATTGAAAAGTGATGAAAGCAACGCGATTCTGACAGTGATAGATTGATTGTTTAAAGAACGTCACTATATACTTTGTTGATCAGATGACGAAGAAATTTTCGCTGAATAAACAGTTAAGCTGCTGCTGATATAAATCTTCAGAACTCATAAACTATCAAGATTAATAATGTTCAATAAAGAGTTGCAATTCATATCAATTGTCTGAAAGTCTTTATGTCTGAGACTCAACATTAAGGTGAAACTATTCATTAACTATCACTCACAAATTAATGATTAAACGAAAAGAGCAAATCAAAATGTAGAATGATATCTACGAAGCTACTGCTCATACATGCAAGATGACTGATTCATCTGATTATTTATGACTGAATTTGTCGATAACAATGCTATTTCATCATCAATTGAAAAATCAGCATTCTTTCTGAATAAAAGCTTTCACTCTCATATGAGCTTTGATTTGAATTCAACTGAATATGAGATCATTCAAGCTAGAATTCAAGTGAACAAAGCAGAGAATATATTCAAACACATGAAATGATCATTAACATTGATCAAGCAGACATTAGCAAAAGTCAGAATCACAATGAAGAAACAGATTGACAAGCATTGAAAGAAAATGATTTACAAGATAAATGACATGATGTTTCTGAATTCTAGAAACATTATGATTGCAAGATCATCAAAGAAGTTGAATGATAAGATGTTAGAATCTTTCAAGATTCTGACTGAGATTAAACATGCATATTGACTGAAACTGTCATCAATAATGAAGATTCATTCAGAGTTCATCTTGAATCTACTATGATTGAATTCAAAAGATTTTCTGAAAGAACAATGAAATGAGTCGTCTGATTCTATAGTGATAAATAATGAAGACGAATGAAAAGTGAAGAACATACTGAATTTCAGACACTATAGAAGACAACTGCAATATCATGTCAATTGAAAAGATTATGACGTCGATCTACATTGATACAATGTCAATGAAAATGAATTCAAAGATTACTTAAAGATCATAAATGACTTTCATCAGAAGTATTTGAATAAGTCAAGTTAGAAATCAACTCAACAAGAATCAATCAATCAAACTGCAGCAATGAGAACATTGTTAAATGAAGAGAGAAAGTAATGTTGCAAGCATGCATCTCTGTTACTTCTGATTAGTCTAATTAGTCTAACATAAACTAGTATAAAGCTGTGAATAAAGCTGTTGTTAACACGCTAGCGATCTAGCGTGTCTTCGTGAGTAAAACTTACGTCATGTTGCATCTTCTTTCTACTTCAGCTTTGAACTTCTAGTTAAAATACACTCATATGATTCGCTTTATGCAGACTCATAACATCGTTGTAACAGACTCACTTTGAATGACTAGCTCAGTCAATGAGATCAATCATTATCTGCTCTTGTAGCAGACTCACTAGTTGACACAGAAACACAAGATAGATTGATTCGCTAATTGATAAAGCGATGTGAATAGATAAATTATTGCATTGACGAAAGATGTCTTTGAAGCAGACTCACTAGTCAACTTACTCATTAAAGAGATTGATTCAAATCATGTCTTTGAAGCAGACTCACTAATTTAATTGAACGACACAGATTGTTTTGACTCATCTGATTCATAAGCTTGAGTTGATTCTCAAGCAATCAATGAAGATTCTTTATCGTTGATTTTATGAGCGACTATTCTTAACTCATTTAAATATTCAAAGAATTTCTTGCGAATAAAAAGTGATATAAATTCAAAGAATCTCTTGCGAATTTCTGAACAAACGAAGTAGATTGTTTCATATCATTTACATGTCAATAGTAAAATTGATGAGTATTTATCTAATGTTAGAAATCAACATAAAGCGAGTCATATGAGTGTAATATAACTAATAGATAAATACTAAGAAAGAAAAGAGTATGTACAGAAAAGAACTTGACTTATATATGTTCATCTCAGCTCTGTGCTAGACTCGATAGAATTAACATTTTACACATATGAAGCAAAGTCTTGATGACAACATGATTAGATCAGATTCTCGCTAGACTTGATTAGAATAAAATCAGGCGAAGACTAGGCGAAGAATAGACGAAGGCTAGAATTATAACAGAAAGTTGTATCAAAGCAACAGAGAAAGCAAACAATGAACATATGCAATAATCGTGCTAGTAGAAAGATACTGTAAAACGTGTATATGCTCTGTCTTTATTTACAAGTTGCAATGACATTTATATGTACATTCAAGAAACGTTTTTTGACTCTTTTATCATTGACTCAGATCTCGATCTCTTTTCTCTTACTAACTATCTTGTGAGAATGATGCGAGCAGTCTTACGACAACGCTAGTTACACTGAGCATAAAAGATCGCTACTCAAGTCACTTCTTTTGTCAAGATGCTGCTATTTCAGCTCATTAAGCAGAACTTTCGAAGAATGAAATTCAGCTGCTAGAAAGATGAATGTTACAATTCTAGTCTTGTCAGACTCAATCTTCTAGTCTTGTCAGATTTATTCTCGCTTCGTCATCTTGACTAGTCTTTATTGAGTCTAGCGTCGACTGAGAAATACACATATGTAGTCAGCTTCTTTTCTGTAGCTATCTTTCTTTCTTAGCATTTATCTTCTAGTTAAATGACATCTCTATCTGATTCACTCTAGACAGATCTTTAACATTAGATAAATGCTCATCATTTACTACTCTGCTATCAATGAATAAATGATATGAAACAATCTATTCAGTAAGAAAAATTTGCAAGAGATTCTTCAAATTTGCATCATCATTTTAGATTGCAAGAGATTCTTCAATTCTACATTCATTTTCATCATTCTATTCACAAGAAATTCTTTGAATAAAGCATTCAATTATTATCTGAAATTCACAAGAAATTCTTTGAATTTTCACTCATCAAAAAACATTAATTCAAAACATCAATCTTTCATTTATTCTTATTTCAACAACTTCTATCTTCTCTCATCATGACATGTGATGTTGAGTCAGTTGAGTCTTGAACAATTCATCTGCTTAAAAGCACTGTCAATAAAAGAGTTTCACTTCTACTCATTAATGCTTCAGTTGAAGTTGAGAAAGCTGTCATCTCATGAAACATAAACATCAAAGAACAACTGTTTCATTGAGTCAGCAATCAATTTGATGAAGTCATCAATATGCTGAACAAGCTTCAAAGTCAGCAAGACTTAACTTTACAACTTAATGAACATTAACTTCTCATACAAGATGATTACAAAAAGAGAGCGAAACAACTAAAAGTCACTTTTGATAAAAACAATGAGCTAGAGAAAAATATCAATCAGCTACAAGATGAGTGATTGAACTTCAGAGTGAAACAACGTCAAGCTGATTGATTTATGTCTCATCAAGATACTCAGTCAGCTGAGCAACGAGTCAATCAGAAAGAAGCTTCTATAATCTCAGTTTTGATTCATTGCTCTGAAGTTGAACGAAACTCAACTTTTGAAGCTCACTTTCAACGAGAATCTTCTATTTTATCTGATAATAAAAACGAAAATGATCATCACAAGTTCATCAAGCTTTCAAATTCACTCATCTTCATTGAAATAAATGATTTTATCTGAAAGACATGAAACATCAAAATAGCTGACAAGCTCAATGTTAACGTGAATCATTATTCTATTGAAAAGATTTGTATTGTCTATGTGATTTTCAGACTAGAAGATGATGCTGATCAGCAAATTTATGCAAAGCATCATGTTGATGCTTTCTCACTCTATCAATCACTATTAGAGTTACTGAAACATCTGAAAGAAATTTACAAAGATCAGAATTTGATTTGAAAGTGTCATTACAAATACATCGCTCTGAAGCAGCTCAACAAGCTCTTCAGCTCTTTTTATTCAGAATTTACTAGAATATTCAGCTTTCTGAACTACAATAATGTCA
>JAABUS010002625.1_pt1 | contig 33335 bp, 36 predicted proteins | sample 5560161 | NCBI WGS metagenome assembly JAABUS01 (sample SAMN10711885, study PRJNA513376) | rock metagenome | isolation source: Antarctica rocks | place: Antarctica: Victoria Land, Trio Nunatak nord | collected 2016-01-04 | reverse complement strand
GGCAGTTAGTATTTGCATTTGAAGTTTGAGCAGGAGCGCATGTTGTAATGGTTGGTGCAGTATTATCTGTTACCGTAAAGGTAGTAGTGCATGTATTTGAATTACCGGCAGCATCTTTTACAGTGATGGTTACTGTAGTTGCACCTGTGCCTACCAGTGTACCTGCTACGGGTGATTGTGTAATTACTAACGAACCCGAAACTGTACAATTATCTGTTGCTACTACACCAGCCGTAAAGTTTGGCACTGCTGCCTGGCAGTTAGTATTTGCATTTGCAGTTTGAGCAGGAGCGCATGTTGTAATGGTTGGCGCTGTATTATCTGTTACGGTAAAGGTAGTAGTGCATGTATTTGAATTACCGGCAGCATCTTTTACTGTAATAGTTACGTTTGTTACGCCTTTGGCTACCAGTGTACCTGCTGCCGGTGATTGTGTAATCACCAATGAACCTGATGCTGTACAATTATCTGTTGCTACTACACCGCCGGTAAAGTTCGGCACTGCTGCCTGGCAATTAGCATTTGCATTTGCGGTTTGAGCAGGAGCACAGGTTGTAATAGTTGGCGCTGTGACATCAGTTACTGTAAATGTAGTAGTGCATGCAGTTGAATTACCGGCAGCATCCTTTACTGTAATTGTTACGGTCGTTGCTCCTTTGCCTACCAGTGTACCTGCGGTAGGTGATTGAGTGATTACCAATGAACCTGCGGCTGTACAATTATCGGAAGCCACTACTCCACCAGTAAAGTCAGGCACTGCTGCCTGGCAATTAGTATTTGCATTTGCAGTTTGAGCAGGAGCACATGTTGTAATGGTGGGTGCTGTGTTATCAACTTTATTTACTGTAAACGTGCAGGACGATGTGTTACCTGCAGCATCTTTTGCAGTCAGGGTTATTGTAAGGGGTCCAGCGTTTGATACTGATGTGCCGGGTGCAGGTGATTGTGTTACGGTAATTGATCCGGACGGAGAACAGTTATCACTTGTGGTTGCAAGGGTAGTATAATTTGGTAAAGTAGCAGTACAACTTGTACCCAATGAAAGTGTTTGTGTAGCAGGACAATTAATTGTTGGTGGGGTAACATCAGGAACTACTACCAAAGTACCGATTGTTGTTTTTTTATTAGCATCTGGACTAGTGCAAGTTCCCGCAGTATAGGCCTGCACAGTGAAAGTATAAGTGCCCGGTGTTAAAGCTGATGTAGCAGTTAAGGTTAATGTTGAGGTACCGGACGTAGTATTGCCGCCTAAACTTACCGATGAAGGTGAAAAAGAAGCACTGACTCCTGTCGGCAATCCACCTGTAATACATAAAGGAAAATTATCGTTTCCATTACCTGTCCGGGTAACAGTAACAGTATAAGTGGTGCTACTACCAGGGGAAGAACAAATAGTTTGAGAGGAAGGGCTGATAGAGACACTGGATAATGAACCATCTTTGAACACAGTAGTAGCTCTAAAACCTGTTTTTTTTCCATCTGCAACTACAGTAAATGTAACTCCCAAATGTCTTATTTCAATTGGATAATCAATTTGCCAGGTTCCATCAGGATTTACCTCAATATTATAAATATGATAATCCGGATAATCAGGACTTTCTTTAAACTCAACGTGTACACTATCATCAAGTGTCCAATTAAACCCTGTAATATGAGCAATTTCACCAGGTGAGTAATCATCTTTATCAGATGTAACCGTTGGTGCGGGTAAACCAGCATCAGAATAAGCTGTACTCTGCGCATTTACAGAAGAAAGACCTAAAAAAAAAGTTGCAAAAATCGTTAAGGCAAGCAAGCCAACGTGCGTAAAAAATCTTTTCATATGTAAATGTTTAGAGAGTGTTTATATAATATGGCAATATTGCGGAATGATTAAAGGAATTTAATTCAGTACCTGTAGTGGCATATATAGTCTTTATATGCGGGGCAACTGAATAATTAACTAAGTGCGTATTATTTTTACTAAGTAAAAACTGCGGGCTTGCTGTTTGTAGTTTTACTTCTGAAGTTGCAAATTTTTGTGTTATTACCTCTGATCGTAGTGAGGATTTTTTCTGGTCAATAGAAAAAGAAATGCATCCGAAAAAGGCAGCAATGAGTAAAATGGCGTTTACGCAAACGTGAGTAAAGAGTCTTTTCATCCAAACTTTTTTTAAAAGGTGAAATACTTAATACAATTAGTATTTTCTAAGAAATAAGGGTGATGTTGTTCAGATACTGGAGGGAAACTTCAATTAGAAGTTTTTAATGGAAGAAAAGATGCACTGTTATTATCAATTCTGCTGCTAAAATAGAATATTTTGTTTAGAAATATTGTATTGTTAACTTTTTAATTAATAAATTCTGTTCAAATCTATTTATAATATTTATATATTTCACATTCTGGGGAACTTTTTCTTCAAATATTTATACACATTTAATTTTTTTATCATGCCAACTTTACTATGTAAGATTTATTAGTCTTATCAACAACTACTGTTTAAAGCGAGAACGATAGTGCTTCATTAAGTTTATTAAATACAAAAAGCTATCCTTTGCAGGATAGCTTTAATTATTTGAAGAGCGATGAAAGTTTACAATTATTTGGCAGATAAGAAATCTCTTACCTTGTCCTTGTGTACGATAGCTTCTTTAAAAGTGTAAGCGCCGGATTTAGGGCTGCGTACAGCTTTGATTACTTTGGTCCAGTTTTTAGCTTCTGCTGCTGCTTTTTGATCTTTTGTCTTTATCGCTGTTTTAGCTGCTTTTGCCATCTTAGTATTATTTTACATTTGCCAGTTATTTATTCCTAAATACTTCAGAATAAAATAAAAGCTTATTTAATTTCTTTGTGAACAGTAACTTTTTTCATTATTGGGTTAAACTTTTTCAACTCCAGACGTTCGGGTGTATTCTTCTTATTCTTTTCAGTAATGTAGCGGCTTGTACCGGGCAATCCGCTGTTTTTGTGCTCAGTGCACTCCATTATCACCTGAACCCTGCTGCCTTTCTTTGCCATTGTATAATAATTTATCGGTTGTTAGATTTTTGTACCCTTCGCTCTCATTTCTTTAATTACAGCAGACAACCCGTTTTTATTGATAGTACGAATAGCTTCTGTAGAAACTTTTAAAGTGATCCAACGGTCTTCTTCTACAAAAAAGAAACGTTTGGTTTGTAAATTAGGTAAAAAACGACGCTTGGTTTTAATGTTTGAATGAGAAACTGTATTACCTGTTATAGGTCTTTTACCCGTTACCTGACATACTCTTGCCATAATTTATTTTTTCGGACGGCGAAGGTCGTAAAAAATATTGAAAAAACAAAATAAACAGCAGGTTTCTCATATAGCTGTTATCAAATGTTTGTAACTTAAAAGAATAGGAACTTTATACTTTAATAGTTAAGAAGCATTAATATTACACAACCATATTAATAGTCCTGATATTAAAATAACTGAATTAGGTAGTTAGTTTGCAAATTCTTTTTATTTCTGAGTTTGATCATGTTTTACTTTTCTTTTGTCTTGATAAAAAAACAAAAAATCAAGACTACATAAGGAATGCTAAAAATTTAAAGTTCAGTCTAAAATGAAATAAGTCACAACATTGGAATAAAATGGGAATTATGTGCAACTTGCTTAGTAAGAACATTTTTCAAACTTCAGTAACATCGCGATTTCATTTCTTAACGCATTTTTCATGACGTCGGTCCTTTCTTTGCGAACTAAATACTGATCCTGTAAAATAATTATTATGAAAGCACTGCTTATCCCGCTATTGGCGGTAATATTCGCCTGTGAAAATACCGGTGAAAATAAGGGGAATACAGACAGTCTTATTACTGCAAAAAACGACAGCATTAGCAATGAAAAGGACACAATAAGCAACAGTAAGTTAAATGAAAATGTGTCGGAAGACAGTAAGACAAATGACAGTACCATTTTCATTAGTTTCCCTAAAGACAGTACGTGGGTAACAGTTAATGCAAAAATGAAGGGAATAAATCATCCTGTCACGGTATACATACCTGTAAAACAGGGCAAGCAATTAACCGCTGCAATTTTACCGGAAGATTCAGTTGCCAATATCCGTATAAACCAGATTTTTACTCCTGATGGAAAAGCCGATGGGCCTTTTGGCAGAGAACTGAAACAACCATTGCATCAGCAGGGAACTTATAAACTTATTATTGCCGAAAACATGATGCAGGGAGATGAGTGGAAGGGAAACTTTAAGTTGACTATTAAGGTGGAGTAGGCATAAAGCAGGAAAATTTAAACTTTTTCCTATATTTATTTATTGAGGATTTAACCTGTAGTTTCTTTGCGAACCTTTGTGGCTTTGAGTCTTTGTGGCTAAAAAAAGATAACCTATCGAACGAGATCAATAAAAAAAAGCGGCACCAGCCGCCTTTTTTATTCAAAAGTTCTTTCTTACAGAACTGCTAAACGGGTTTTTGATATTGCTCCCGGAATTTTCATCAACATATCGCGATGTATTCTTATTTTTGGCAAAGCCTTGTTTGCCGCAGCTTTTATATCGTCATCTGTTGTCAGGGTAATGTAATTTTCCAGTTCACTAATTTTTGCTTCATGCATTGTAAGCATGTGTGAAGCCCATGATTTATCAAAGTTGCTTCCTGATGCAATATTCATTAGCATTGATTGCATTTCGTGCATATAACTGTGTTTTGAAACTCCCTTTTTCGCAGCAAGTTTTTTAAGATCGTTCAGGATAGTTGTATGGTCTCTTACCATCAAAGCTGCAACTCTTTTTACTTGTAGACTTCTTCCTTTACTCTGTCCTAATTTAGATAGCCTTATCTCCTCCATATTATCCATTATGTTTTTACTTATAAAACCGGTATCAGTCAGAGCAGCCATTTCATCATTAGGCACTGCCGGTTTCACAGTCATACTATCATTTGGCATCCCCGGATCTACTACCATAGGGTCGTTTGTTTTACCTGTCTTTAATGTATCCTTTGCAGTTTGAGCAAAAGACGATGTTAATGTAAACAGCAGTGGAATTGCCAGCAATAAATTCCGCAAAAACATTTTTGTCTTCATACTATATAATTTTTACTATGAATGAATTAGTTGCAATAATTATTTTGTCTATAAAAGCCTAAAAACCGTTCCATCTGATAGTAAAATATAGTAAAAAAAGTTAAGAATTTTACTCTATGAGTGTGAAAGGGATCCGCGAAATTTAAGACTTCAATTTCTAAACTAATAACACCTGCCATGCCTCATTTACCTTATTCTCCTCGAGCAATTGTGCGGCATATAAATGTACTTCATTTTCCTTATTCTCTTTATTAATAACAAAATCAGAAGAAATACTTCTCAAATACTTATTATTAAAAGTGGGATCAATACCAGGAATTTCTGGAACGTTAGCAAGTTTTCCTAAATGATTGCCCGTAAGAATGTTACTATTTCGAATATTCTCCGGCAATGCATCTATTCCAATTCCTGGTAATACATTTGGTTTGGGAACAATAAATAAATTTTCTTTTGATACTTTACAATACCAGTCGCCCCCTAACCTTGCGATTAATTCCAATTTCGTTTGGTCGAACTTTCGACCATTTATTAATAATGAATCATCAAGATGCAAAAACAATATTTCACAGATAACTAAATTTCCTGCTCCCCCTTCAGTACCTAATGATTTTATTTCAAGCACCAGGCATTCGAGCTTTGCTTTACTTTCTCTAACCATTGGTGGCGCTACCATAACAGCAGGCTCTTTTGTAAAACCTGCTTTAATAAATTCATCTGCACCTTTAGGATATTCACAACTGGCTAATGATGTTTGCTGAACCATGTCGTAAGTGACAATGTTGATAACAACTTCTGGCACCTCTAAAACATTCTGCAAGGTATGCTTTGCAGTATTGTCTCTGACACGTCTTGAAGGTGAAAAAATAACTATGGGAGGATTCGAAGAAAACATATTGAAAAAACTAAAAGGACTAAGATTTACCTTTCCTTCTTTATCAACAGTAGAAGCAAAACAAACAGGCCTCGGAGCAATTACATGTTGCAGATAATATTGCTTTTCAACAGCGGTTAATTCTTTCAGATTAAATATCATTTTAATTTGCCTTTGCTTCAGTATTCAAAATCTTCTTTTTTAGAATACTATAATCTGTTTCTTCTGCTGCAATTGTATTATGTAAAATACCTAATTGGTCTATTTCTAATTCCACTTCATCGCCATCTTTCAACCATTGTTCGAAGTAATTGGGCTCATTTAACTTTCCGGATCCGTTTAGTTCGAGAAAACAACCTGTCCCAACCGTGCCGCTGCCTATTATATCTCCTGGATAAAGGTCAACACCATAAGATGCCCTTTCAATTATTTCTGCAAAAGTCCAATCCATATCGCTTAAATTTCCTTCACTTACCTTAGCGCCGTTTACCTTACATGTCATTTTTAAGTTCCAGTTTTTGCCTGTATGATTATCTTTTGCAGGCACTTCAAATTGTTCCAGTTCATCTAGTGTTACAAGCCATGGTCCTACGGTTGTTGCAAAATCTTTTCCTTTGGCCGGTCCAAGATTTAATAACATTTCTTCCATCTGCAATTGTCTTGCGCTCAGATCATTCATAATCATTAAACCACCTATATGTTCATAAGCTTCCTCAGCCTTAATATTTCTTCCGCGTTTGCAAATAACAACAGCGGCTTCAAGTTCAAAATCAAGTTTTTCCAAATGATCCGGCATGCAGGCAACTTTTCCCGGACCTTGTATTGAATTATGATTGGTAAAATAAAAAACAGGATATTGATCAAACTCAGGTATCATTTGGACTTTCCTGTTTCGTCGTGCAGCAGCTACGTGTTGGCGAAAAGCATAGGCATCCCTGCAGGAAGCAGGATGCGGAACAGGTGCAAGAACTTGCACGCTGTTATAAGGAATTCCTTTGTTTTTGTCTATTTTTCCTTCTTTAATCAATTTTTCGCTAATAAGAGAAAGCAGGTAGTTTTCTTCCCAATTCTTTAAGAATTCAGCCATGTTATCGGGCAAATTAGCCTGCAAGGAATTGGTGTCATATAAATAATCATCAAGCAATAAGGCCAACTGCTCAAGACCATTTTTGAGATAAGAAACTAATTTCATGCTACGGAGATTAATTCAAATAGTCTCATTTATAAATAAAAACTTACAGCCTTATTACTTCCAGTTCAGCCCCTTTTTTCACAGCTTCATTCGAAAGAACCTCTATTTTTTTACTGGTTTCTATTGAAAAGTACGCTTCACCGCAATTATCGCAAATATCTGCTTCAACATCTTTATAAATTAAAAAAGCCGCATTCTTCTCAAGAGTAAAGTTCGTCTTTCCTTTTAGCGTTCTTCCTATTTTACAAATTACACAATCCATAGTATTAAATTTTAAACTTTAAAAGAAGTATCCCATAAATCAGGATTGGAGTAATAACTAGTTATAATAATGCAATTATTCGTAATATCGTTTACAGCAACAACAACGTGAATAGGCCTGGTATTTTACATAATTCAGTACTAAACAACTCGGATAAGGTTTCTCAGATGGATAATCTGCAATGATCTCTCCATTTTCTGCAACCTCTATAACGTCAACAACAGAAATTCCTCTTTTTATCATTGCCTTTAACGCATGCATGCTGATAGTAATGTTTTGACAATTTAGAGAACGATTCATCAGTCAAGATACATTTAATTTTATTCTATCCAGCTATGTACGTACCCTTCGTTTTCAATTTCCAATGCCTGTTTTGTAAGCATCAAGGGATGAAATGTATCTACCATAACAGCTAACTCTTTTGTCTCTTTGGCGCCAATACTTTTTTTCACAGCACCGGGATGCGGTCCATGAGGTATGCCTCCCGGATGAAGTGTAATCATTCCTTTTGTCACATTTTTACGGCTCATAAAATCACCATCAACATAATAAATTACTTCATCGCTATCAATATTGCTATGATTATAAGGTGCAGGTATTGACAGCGGATGGTAGTCGAATAATCTGGGAACAAAAGAACATACCACAAAATTATTAGCCTCAAATGTCTGGTGCACAGGCGGTGGTTGATGAAGACGTCCGGTAATGGGTTCAAAATCATGAATGGAAAAAGCATAAGGATAACAACAGCCATCCCAGCCTATAACATCAAAAGGATGACCTGCATAATGAATATTATACAAAATGCCCTTCTTTTTAGTTCGAACTAAAAAGTCCCCTTTTTCAGTATGTGTTTCTAAATTTTGAGGTGGCCTGAGATCCCTTTCACAATAGGGTGAGTGCTCCAATAATTGTCCATACTTACTCAAATATTTTTTTGGAAAACGAACCGGACTAAATGATTCTACGATAAATAACCTGTTTTCATCATTATGAAAATGTATCTGGTAGATAGTTCCCCTTGGAATAACTAAATAATCTCCATAAGAAAACGTCAAATCTCCATACATTGTTTTTAAAACTCCCATTCCTTTATGGATAAAGATGATCTCGTCTGCATCTGCGTTTTTATAATAATAATCCTTAACACTTGTTTGGGGAGAGGCCAAAACAATATGTACGTCATTATTTACTAAAACAGGAATACGGCTGTCTAAAAAGTCTTTTGCTGGTTTTATATTGAAGCCTTCAAAGCTACGATGCTCAAGCATTTTTTCTTCAGCAACCTGAGGAGCTGCATTTACAGGTTTTTCTGTTTTAAGGATTTGTGTAGGTGGATAAACATGATACAGTAAAGAATAATCATTTGAAAAACCTTCGGTAGAAAATAACTCTTCTGAATATAATTCTTCATCTGGCCTTCGAAACTGGGTATGACGTTTGGGAGGAATTTTACCTAAAGTGTAATAATAAGGCATAGCTAAGGTTAGATTAAAATTTATGACAGATAAAGTTATGTGTTAAGAAGAATTTGAAACACATAGAGACATAGAATCAGTAGAAAACATAGAAAAGTTCTATGTGCCCTTATCTAACTATGTATCTATGTGTTTAAAGCTCCCTTGTTATCGAATTAATTTTGCAACAACAAAATCACAAATAATTATTTCGTTCTTAAAACTTAGGTAAGCCACTATATACTTTTTCTTATAGTTTATACACCTGTAACCCAATCGCTTCCAAACTCTGTTTCGGCACGCCATGTATTCAATCTTATTATCTGATATTTATCGAAAAATGCGAAAGCTTCATGGACAAATTTTTTTGCAGTTTCGGCATACCCGTACTTTCAATAAAAAATGAAATTTCTGCAACAGCAGTTGCGACAGGTTCTAAAATACCTTACTTTTCTTTTGCCCACCTGTCAATCAATTTGTATGCATGTTGCTTTCCTTTAGGAAGTGACAGCTTTTTAACAGGTTCAGTTTTTTGAGCAGCTTTTAACTGTAACTCTTCAAACCTTTCCTGTTCGATAATTACATATCTTTTTTTGTCAAGAACTATCGTATTCATTGTGCCTGATAATTTATTTAATCTAAATTAAAACGGTTTCCCCAAATAATAATTCATTTTTTATTGCAATACAATTACTATGCAGACTTATAAATATAATAATCAAATCCTATAAAGCATTCAACAAATTACAAATTTCCTCGTGCTGCCTGTTCTCTCTCTATAGCCTCAAACAAAGCCTTAAAGTTACCTTTGCCAAAACTCTTTGCGCCCTTTCTTTGAATTATTTCAAAAAACAGTGTTGGCCTGTCCTGAACCGGCTTCGAAAATAGTTGCAGTAAATATCCTTCGTTATCCCTGTCAACTAAAATTCCTAATTCTTTCAATGGTTCCAGGTCTTCGTCTATGTGCCCAACTCTGTCTGAAAGGTCTTCATAATAACTGCTGGGCACTTTTAAAAATTCAACACCTCTGCTCATAAGTTCTCTTACAGTTGCAACAATATCTTGAGTAGCCATAGCTACATGTTGCACACCGGGCCCGTTAAAAAATTGGAGATACTCTTCTATCTGTGATTTTTTCTTGCCTTCTGCAGGCTCATTAATAGGAAATTTTACATAGCCGTTTCCATTGCTCATGACTTTACTCATGAGCGCAGAGTATTCTGTAGAGATGTCTTCATCGTCGAAGGTCAGGATGTTTTTAAAGCCCATCACCTCTTCATAAAACTGTACCCAACGGTTCATCTGGTTCCAGCCAACGTTGCCGACACAATGGTCTACATATAACAAACCTGTGTCTTTGGGTTGAAAATGAGGATTGCTCCACTGCCTGTAACCGGGCATAAAAGGCCCATTATAATTTTTTCTGTCAATAAAAAGATGAACAGTATCACCATAAATATGTATACCGCTCATCGTCACTTCACCATATTTGTCTTCTAAACGTACAGGCTCTAAATAGCTGCTTGCCCCTCGTTGTACTGTTTGTTCCCATGCATCATCAGCGTCATCTACCTTAAGCGCTATGTGCTTCACGCCATCACCATGCATATAAATATGCTCCGCTATTTCATTACGCGGACGAACGGGTGTTGTCAAAACAAGGGTCAGCTTGTTTTGCCTTACAACATAACTTGCACGGTCCTTTACACCAGTTTCAGGCCCTGCATACGCAACAGCCTGGAAGCCAAAGGCGCTCATATAATAATGGGCAGCCTGCTTTGCATTGCCCACATATAACTCAACATAATCGGTTCCGTCAAGTGGTAAAAAATCTGTATTGGTTTTTTTTATTTGTTTTTCTGCAAAAATGGCTGACATAAAATTCTTTTTAAAAAAATGAAGAATGCACTGCTGACACAGTGTTTAACTAAGAGAAAGTAAAAAAAGAAAATTTATGCAACCGTATCTGTTGCAAGAGCTTCCATCAGGCACACATAATTATTGTACCTGTCAGAAAAAATTTTATATGGATAATCAGGACGCATGAAATAAATAGTATCTCAAAAATACGTTATTATAATAAAGGTTCAAAATTTATTATAGGGGAGGTTAACCATGCTTAAATAGCTTCAATAATTTTCTAATCTTCATTAAGCATTAGTTTTTTATAGCCTCATTGTTGGGAGGTATCACTTCGCCGAAAACTTTGCACAACTACAAAAGCTGTAACTCCTACTGGAGTTGCCTTTTATACATTTGCACAACATTTTCATATCCAAGATAAATAGCATCGCAAACGAGTGCATGACCAATAGAAACTTCAAGCAAACCGGGAATGTTTTGAGCAAAATATTTCAGATTATGAAGATCAAGATCATGACCTGCATTCATTCCTAAACCTGCTGCATTTGCTGATTTAGCTGCATCAATATATGGCCTTAACGCCGCTTCTTTATTATCGTGAAAATGTTTTGCATAACCTTCTGTGTACAGTTCAATTCTGTCTGTTCCTGTCGTTTTTGCCCCTTCCACCATTTTTATATCAGGGTCAACAAAAATCGAAGTACGTATACCTGCATTTTTAAAGATTGCAATTAATTCTATCAGGTAATCTTTATGCTGTATTGTATTCCAACCGTGGTTAGAAGTTATTTGACCAAGCGCATCGGGTACAAGTGTTACCTGGTGCGGCCTTACTTCCAATACAAGGTCTATAAACTTTTGCTCCTGCGGATTTCCTTCTATATTAAATTCAGTAGTAATTGCCTCCTTTATTTCTCTTACGTCCTTATATCTTATATGCCTTTCATCCGGTCGCGGATGAACGGTCACTCCATCTGCACCAAAACGCTCTGCATCTAAAGCAGCCTTTAATACATTTGGATTATTGCCTCCGCGGCTATTTCTTAAAGTAGCAAATTTGTTGATGTTTACGCTGAGTTTTATCATGCAACAAAGGTAAAGAGTTTAGAAGAAGCCTCGAGCCATCAGCCTCAAGCTGCTAGCTTCTAAGAATATTTAGCTAACGGCTTGTAGCTTAAAGCTAATCGCTTAAGGCTTACTTTTGTACTTATGTCTTATACTTCTTTAGAAGAATGCCTGCTCGATCTGGAAAAAAACGGCCATTTGACCCGTATAAAAGAAGTAGTAGATCCTTATCTTGAAATGGCTGCTATTCATCTTCGAATACATGAAGCAGGTGGGCCGGCCCTATTGTATGAAAATGTAAAAGGAACAAATTACAGGGCAGCATCAAATATATTTGGCTCGCTTGATAGAAGTAAGTTTATATTCAGAAATACTTTGGAATCAGTAAAGAAACTGATAGAATTCAAAAATGATCCGGTAAAAGTCATAAAGCAACCTTTTAAAAATTTTAATGCAGGTTTAGCGGCAATGAAAGCTTTGCCTTTAAAAAATCCTTTATCTAAACCCGTTCTTGCCAATGAAATAAGTATTTCTGATTTGCCATTAATTCATCACTGGCCCATGGATGGCGGAGCATTTGTTACCTTGCCTCAGGTATATACAGAAGACATAGATCAGCCTGGTATTATGAAGGCAAATCTGGGCATGTATCGCATACAATTAACAGGAAACGAATATGAATTGAATAAAGAGATTGGGCTGCATTACCAGTTGCATCGTGGTATAGGAATTCATCAAAGCAAAGCGAATAAAAAAGGGCGACCTTTAAAAGTAAGCTGTTTTGTCGGAGGCCCGCCTTCTCACACTTTATCAGCAGTCATGCCCTTGCCCGAAGGTATAAGTGAAATGACTTTTGCCGGTGTTTTAGGAGGCAGGCGTTTCAGGTACACTTATAATGATGACTTTTGCATAAGTACAGATGCAGATTTTGTAATTACAGGGGAAGTATATCCCGGAGAAAATAAACTAGAAGGACCGTTTGGAGATCATCTTGGCTATTATAGTTTAAAACATTCCTTTCCATTAATGAAGGTTAGAAAAGTATTTGCACGAAAAAATGCTATCTGGCCCTTTACTGTTGTGGGGCGTCCACCTCAGGAAGATACAAGTTTTGGTCAGCTAATCCATGAATTGACAGGTGATGCTATTCCACAGGAAATACCCGGACTGAAAGAAGTGCATGCAGTTGATGCAGCAGGAGTACATCCTTTGTTGCTTGCCATTGGCAGTGAAAGATATACCCCTTATATGCCTGCAAAACAACCTGCGGAGATTCTTACTATCGCTAATCATATTCTCGGTACCGGGCAACTTAGCCTTGCTAAATTTTTATTTATTACCGCAGACGACACCAACGGTCTTACGACACATAACGTTTCAGATTTTATGCAGTACATACTCCGGCGCATTGACCTCACACGTGATGTCCATTTCTATACAAATACAACCATAGATACACTTGATTACTCAGGGACAGGTTTAAACAGTGGCAGCAAAGTTGTGTTTGCAGCTTATGGTGAAGTAAAAAGAGAATTATGCAAAGAAGTACCTGACGCTTTAAAAAATCTTCAGAGTTTTGGAAATGCACAACTATGTATGCCTGGCGTTGTGTCTTTACAAACAAAGACTTTTGCCTCTTATGAAGAAACAAATAAAGAAATTACAGAATTGAATGAACAATTAAAAAACAAGGTTGAAAATCTAAGTGAGACAATGTTCATCATTATTTGCGATGACAGCAGTTTTGTCAGCAGTGCTTTAAATAACTATTTATGGGTAACTTACACAAGATGCAATCCATCTCATGATATTTATGGGATAGACTCGGTCACTTTTTATAAACATTGGGGATGTAAGGGCCCGCTCATTGTTGATGCACGCATAAAACCTCATCATGCACCTCCTGTTGAAAAAGATCCTTCTATAGAAAAAAGGATAGACCGTTTATTCAAAAAAGGAGGAAGCTTGTATAATGTTAGATAATAATTAGAATTAAAGCAGGAGGATGTCTCAAGCGAGCTTGAGCCGAAGACAAATGTGCAATTATCCTGCAACCGCGCAACTCACACCGGTGGTTGACACTATCTTTCCCGTTACTGGACTTGTAAATGACTTTCAACTCATAAAACAATAGCATGCAGGGCACACAAAAAAGCCCCGCTCGTTGAGCAGGGCATGTATTTTAATTTCCAATACAAAATTCATAGATGTATAGCTTGCCGCTTAAAGCTTGCAGCTAATTAATCTTCTACTTTCAATTTACCTTTCTGCTTGGCCATAATTTCTTCTGAAACGTTATTTGGAGCAGGGCTATAATGGCTGAACTCCATTGTAGATGTAGCACGGCCTGAAGACAATGAACGAAGCTGTGTTACATAGCCAAACATTTCGCTTAAAGGGACTTTTGCCTTGATTACCTGTAAACCACCACGGCTATCCATACCTTCAAGCATTCCGCGACGGCGGTTAAGGTCACCTGTTACATCGCCCATATACTGGTCAGGTGTAGTAACCTCTACTTTCATTATAGGTTCCAAAAGCACGGGTTTTGCTTTTCTGCCTGCAGCACGGAAACCACCTCTTGCACACAATTCAAAGCTCATTGCATCGGAGTCAACTGCATGAAAACCACCATCAAATACACGAACTTTCATGCTTTCTACAGGGTAAGCTGCCAATACACCTGTATTCATTGATTGCTCAAAACCTTTTTGAATAGCAGGAACAAATTCACGGGGAATTGATCCGCCAAAAATATCATTTACAAACTGAAAGTGACCCTTACCTTCTTTTATATAATCTTCATCTGCCGGCCCGATCTCAAAAACGATATCAGCAAATTTACCACGACCACCTGTTTGCTTTTTCAAAATCTCCCTATGCTCAACTTTGGTTGTAAAAGCTTCTTTGTAAGCAACCTGCGGAGCACCCTGGTTAATTTCAACTTTAAATTCGCGACGCATACGGTCTACAATGATCTCAAGGTGCAATTCACCCATTCCGCTTAAGATAGTCTGACCAGTTTCTTCATCAGTTTTAACTTTAAGGGTAGGATCCTCTTCAACGAGTTTAGCAATTGCCATTCCCATTTTATCTACATCTGCCTGTGTTTTAGGTTCGATCGCAACGGAGATAACCGGCTCAGGAAATGTCATACTTTCCAGTGTGATCGGATGTTTCTCATCGCAAAGCGTGTCACCTGTTTTAATGTCTTTAAATCCTACAGCAGCACCAATATCACCTGCTTCAATAAAATCAACAGGATTTTGTTTGTTGGCATGCATCTGCATGATACGGCTGATACGTTCGTTCCTGCCGGTTCGTACGTTTAATACATAAGAGCCGGAATCCAAACGACCGGAATAAGCACGGAAGAATGCAAGACGGCCCACAAAGGGGTCAGTCATAATCTTAAATGCAAGGGCGCTGAATGGTTCTTTAGGATCAGCATGACGAAGTACTTCTTCACCTGTATCAGGATTTGTGCCTTTTATAGCTTCAATATCTAAAGGCCCGGGTAAATAACGCACAATTGCATCCAATGCAGTCTGAACACCTTTGTTTTTGAAAGATGATCCGCACATCATGGGGATAATAGAAAGATCAATGGTTGCTTTACGGATGGCTTCATGGACTTCATCTTCAGTGATCGTATTAGGATCGTCAAAAAATTTTTCGAGGAGCTTATCATCATATTCTGCAACGGCTTCGATTAATTCCTGCCTGTATTGCTCTACCTCGTCCTTCATATCAGCAGGAATTGGAACTTCTTTATAAGTCATACCGCGGCTTTCTTCATCCCAGATAATACCTTTTAAAGTTATCAGGTCAATAACACCTTTAAAGCTGTCTTCTGCGCCTATTGGTAATTGCAATGGCACCGCTTTAGCACCCAGCATTTCCCTAACCTGTTTAACGACATTTAAAAAATCAGCGCCGCTGCGATCCATTTTATTTACAAAGCCAATTCTGGGGACTTTATAACGGTTAGCCTGCCGCCACACAGTTTCTGACTGAGGTTCCACACCACTTACAGCACAAAACAACGCCAACAAACCATCCAACACACGAAGAGAACGCTCGACCTCTACAGTGAAATCCACGTGCCCGGGAGTATCAATAATGTTGAATTTATATAATTTAGTATCAGCATTCTTTGTTCCCTGTGTAGTAGGAAAATTCCAGAAACAGGTAGTGGCAGCCGAAGTAATGGTAATCCCTCTCTCCTGCTCCTGCGCCATCCAGTCCATAGTGGCAGCACCATCGTGCACCTCACCAATTTTATGGTTTACACCCGTATAATACAGAATACGTTCTGTAGTTGTAGTCTTGCCCGCATCAATGTGGGCCGCAATACCAAAGTTCCGTTGAAATCTTAAGTCCGACATGACTTTTTATTTGTAATTGTTATTTTAATTTGTGGGAGACCGGCATTTAATCGCTGATTAAACATCGTTGTGTCACTCACTTGTACTCCAAACCTATGAGGAGCTTTTTAAAAAGCAGCATATCATTCACTGTTTACCAATTATCTGAAATAAGTTATGAAAAATTATGCATTCCCTTATCCTTCAGGGGCTTAAGGTTTGGAGGCGCAAAGGTAAGGATTTGCTGCTTAAAAAAAGGTAGTGATAGTTAATAATTGTCGAAAGTTAACCAAGGTTAAGAGATTCGGAGTCTTATTAGATTCAGTGCCTGAAAAGATAGGTATATTTCAATTCATCCATCAAGACAAGAGCTTTATAGTTAATCCGAATTATCCTTATCCCAAAGCGTGGGATGAACTTCAGGAATGGCAAGTCAATAATAGAAAGCTTTGGGTCAAAATCTCCGAATTTATCAATGATAGCCGAAGAACACCATTTGAAGGAAAAGGAAAACCAGAGCCCTTAAAAGCTAATTATCGAAATTATTTTAGCCGTAGAATTAATGAAGAGCATCGATTAATTTACAAAGTAACTGATGAAGCAATTATAATAGTAAGTTGTAAAGGGCATTATGAGTAAAGAATAAAAGGGTTGGGAGAACGACAATTTAAATGATACTATTCTGAAAATGCAAAAAGCCTCCTTTGAGAGAAGCTTTTTAGTTATTTTAAAATCACAATTATACCTTAAAGTGAGAGAAAGCCTTATTAGCTTCTGCCATACGGTGTGTATCTTCTTTCTTTTTAAAAGCTCCGCCTTCACCTCTGCTTGCTGCTATTATTTCATTGGCAAGTTTTTCGGACATACTGCGCCCGTTTCTTTCACGGCTGAAACGCACGAGCCATTTTATGCTTAAAGATACTTTTCTGTCCTGCCGAACTTCTGAAGGTATCTGAAAAGTTGCACCGCCAATACGGCGGCTTCTTACCTCTACGCCTGGAGTTACATTCGCTAAAGCTCTTTTCCATATTTCATAACCATCCTCATTAGTTTGCTTAGACACCCTGTCTAATGAGTCGTAAAATATAGTTAATGCAATACTTTTTTTACCTTGCCACATCAGGTTATTTACAAAACGGGTAACAAGCTTATCATTAAACTTCGGATCTGGAGCTAGAGGAATTTTTTTGGGTTGCGTCTTACGCATAGTTCTTATTATTTGTGCAGTCTAAGCTGCCTGAATTTATTTAATTATTTGAACTTCTAAAGCTTTCGGTATACTCTTTCTGCTTATTACTTACTACTAAAATCTTACTACTATTTTTTTGCTTTCACTTTCTTGGTACCGTATTTAGAGCGGCTTTGTTTACGGTCTTTTACTCCCGCAGTATCAAGGCTGCCACGTACAATGTGATAACGAACACCTGGTAAATCCTTAACACGGCCACCACGTATCAGTACAATAGAGTGTTCCTGCAGGTTATGCCCTTCACCTGGGATGTAAGCAATAACTTCAATCTTATTGGTTAAACGCACCTTTGCAACTTTACGCAAAGCTGAGTTTGGTTTTTTAGGAGTTGTTGTATACACCCTTGTACATACACCACGACGCTGAGGACAAGCATCAAGCGCCCTTGACTTGCTCTTTGCTTTTATGATTTCTCTACCTTTTCTAACTAACTGCTGTATTGTAGGCATGTGTTCGTTTAAAAATTTTTCGGACGGCAAAGGTAATTACATGAATATGAAATTCCAAAATTTATTCAAAACCTCAATATCTCCCTTAGGGCGGGGTTTATATTTTATTCATCCATCCAAATCTGTCAGGCACTTTGCAATTGCGAATATCATCCAGGCGTTTTTTAATCTCAGGTGATACTTTCCACGTATCTGTTTCAAATTTCATTACATAATCCTTATACTTTAACTCGCAAATAGGAGAGATAGTTGCTGCAGTTCCAGTTCCAAACACTTCGTGTAAAATACCTGCACGGTGAGCATCAATTATTTCATCTACGCTTATCGCTTTTTCCACCACTTCAACTCCCATTTCCTGCAAAATTGTTATAGCACTGTCACGTGTCACGCCTGCCAGAATTGTTCCGCTTGCTAATTCGGGAGTATATGCTTTGTTTCCTAAAATAAAAAACACATTCATAGTGCCAATCTCCTGCACATATTTATGCTCAGCCGCATCTGTCCATAAAACCTGGTCATAACCGCGCTTTTTGGCTTCTTCTGCAGGCAAGAGGCTTGCACCATAATTTCCTGCTGCTTTTGCATATCCTATACCACCGGGTGCAGCACGGGTATACTTTTCCTCTACATAGATACGCATAGGTTTGCTGTAATAAGGACCGGTAGGACTTAAAATGATCATAAACTTATAACAATCAGACGGCTTTACACCAAGAAACGGGTCTACTGAAAACATAAACGGACGTATATATAGTGAATGCTCGTCCTGGTTGGGAATCCAGTTCTTATCTACATTTACCAGCAGACGCATCCCTTCCATAAAAATATCTTCAGGTACTGCGGGCATTTCCATTCTTGCCGCGGAAATATTAAACCGTTTAAAGTTATCTAAAGGCCGAAAAATGTAAGCATTCCCTTCCTTATCTTTATAAGCTTTAATTCCTTCAAAAATGGCTTGCCCGTAATGTAACGCTGCAAGTGACGGATCGAGCAGCAATGGCTGATAGGGCTTAATCTCAACATTTTTCCATTCTCCATCTTCATAATCGGCCTCTAACATGTGGTCTGTAAAGTACTTTCCAAAAGGAAGATTTGCTAAAGAAAGAGACTGAAGCCTGCTCGTCTCAACCTTTTGAATATTTATATCCAGTGCTGCAACCATAGTATTAATTTTACACCAAAGAAACGAAAAAAATGCCTCATGACTGGCAAATGATTAATGCTTATGGATGCAGATAAAATAATATTACCAAACTTTTTAATAGCTGATTTATATAAAGACTCTCTTGTTGATATAAATGATTTTACAGCGAGTGAACTACCAATACCTGAAGAAACCTTATCAACAGAAAATGACTTAGCAGACTTTTCTTCTGAGAAAATAAAATATTACGGAGAAAATGGCAAATATATAACTGTTGTTGTAAATCAGCACGGTACAACTACTTTAAATAAAGAAGACCTTTCTTTTTTAGTTAACATATTAAAAGCTTGCCAGTTAAACACTGCAGATATTGCAATTGTGAATTCGGCGGAGCAAAAGGTAAGCTACATGGCAATAAAAGAACAATTAAACGCCAGACAAATTCTCTTATTTGATACAGAACCTTCCGTTATCGGCCTGCCTTTCAGGATACCGTCTTTCCAGGTACAAAATTATGATAGTTGTACTATCATGCTGGCTCCTGCCTTATCAGCTATAAACAAGCAAACTCAGGAAGGAAAGTTATTAAAAACAAAATTGTGGAATAGTTTAAAACAAGTTCTTGGTATAAGATAACAAAATTTCAAAACAGTTTCTTAAAGAGGATAAAGAACATTTCCTATTTTTTACTTACAGTACCTTTAGAAAGATAAAAAAATATAGCAATTTTTACTTACCAGTACCTTTATGAATAAACTTATTTTTGCTACCAATAATCAAAATAAAGTTGAAGAAATAAAAAACGTTATCGGTGACTTATTTGATGTGGTGTCATTAAAAGAAGCGGGTATAGACATAGACATTCCGGAACCACATAATACTTTGGAAGAAAATGCAAGTGAAAAATCGCGAATTATTTATAAGCTTACTAGTCAAAACTGCTTTAGTGAAGACACGGGTCTTGAAGCAGAGGCATTAAACGGAGAGCCGGGCGTGAAAAGTGGACGATATGCAGGTGAAGGGAAAAATTTTAAAGACAACATAGAAAAACTATTACTGGTGCTAAACGGAACCAAAAACCGTAAAGCACGTTTCCGCACTGTTATTTCATTAATTATGGGTGGTAACGAAAATTTATTTTCGGGAATTTGTGAAGGTAATCTTACATACGAGCCCAAAGGGGAAAAGGGATTTGGATACGACTCTGTTTTTATACCGGTTGGTGATACCCGCACCTTTGCAGAAATGTCTCTCGAAGATAAAAACCATTTTAGTCACAGAAAGAAAGCTATTAATCAAGTACTATCATTTTTGTCTCAAAATGGGAAGAAAATGTACCAATAAGAGAATTTTTTTAACAATTTTGCAACCTTGAGAATTATTAATGCGTCTTCATGAGAAATCAGTATAACCAGGTTTTTGCATACTGAATCTTTCTTTTGCTTTAAGGTAAGTATAAATTTTTAAATAAAAGCATTCTACTATGACACAACAACTTACTATACCTCCTTCGTATATGTGGGACAGAATTGAAAAAATCTTAGACGAGCAGGATCTTGAAAAAAAAAATACTGAAAAACTTATCTCTGACACTTTTCGCAGCTTTGAAAAGGGAAGGCGTAATAAATTTTTCTTTACAGCTGTAACCAGTGTAAGTTTACTTGCGTTCCTGGTGTGGCATTATCGAAATAATTTAAAGAAGCAGCCAATCTGATTAATATATTTAATGGAAAGAATAAAAGTTCCCTCACTAAATAGCTGCACTTTTTCTACAATCATAACCATCCGTATTACTGATCTTAATTATGGCGGGCATGTAGGTAACGATGTATTTTTATCATTGATACATGAAGCAAGATTACAGTTTCTGCATCACTACGGTTATTCAGAATTAGATTTTGCAGGTACAGGTTTGATAATGGCCGATGCAGCAATCGAATTTAAACGTGAACTAATTTATGGAAATGAGGTAAAAATATCAGTGGCTGCAACAGGCTTTGACAAATTAGGTTTCGATATTTTATACCTGATGGAAGTAAAAGATAACGAGCAGTGGCTGACAGCAGGAAAAGTGAAAACAGGAATGTTGTGCTATGACTATAATACAAAAAAGAAATTACAGGTGCCTGCGGAAGCTATTAAGAAATTAACGGTTAAGAAATTAACGGTTAAGAAATTAAACACATAAGGGACATAATAAAAAGCAAGAGCACATAGTTTTTATCTATGTTTTCTTAAATATCTATGTTTCTATGTGTTTCAAAAACTTTAATTAAGAACTTCACCCACATAGTTATGTAGATATAGAAAGCACATAAAAAGATGATCAAAAATATTTCATAAGATCAAAGCATCAACATTATTTTCCACAAATCCCGTTTCAGACTGCATTCCATATTTCCCAACTTTCTTCTGCCTGTATAATAAGCATGTCTGATCCGTTTTTTGTTATGGCTCCTTTTTCAGATCCTTTTTTTAAAAACAAAGTTTGCTCAGGATTATAAACAAGGTCATACAGGTAATGGTCCTTTGTCAGGTATTCATACAAAATATCCGTGCATTCCTCTATGTTAGGATACATACCTAAAGGAGTTGTATTAATTATAAGCTTATACTCATTTAATATTTTACCGCTTACTTCCTTATAAGTCAGATTGCTTTTACCCGGTTGGCTGTTCCTGGAAACAAATAAAAAATCTATTTGTAATTTTTTTAGTACAAACTCCACCGCTGCCGCAGCGCCTCCAGTGCCTAATATCAGGGCTTTGCTATGTGCATTTGTAAGGTTAGGCAGCAATGATTTTTCAAAACCAATAACATCGGTATTATAACCTGTAAGAATTTTGTTTTGTATTCTGATACAATTACATGCTCCCGTTTGCTTTACTGCGTCAGTACTTTCATGTAAAAAGGGAAGTACTTCTTTCTTATACGGAATTGTAACATTCAATCCTTCAAGTTCAGGATTATCTGCCAAAAGTGATGTCAATTCTTCGATAGACTTTATAGGAAATGCTTTATAAGAACAATCAGCATGTCCTTCAATATCAAATTTTTTAGAAAAATAAGCCGGAGAAAGTGAATGTGGTAACGGGAAACCAATTAATCCAAATTTTCTCATGAAATGTTTGGGTTGTCAAGATAAAGACTAAAGGTATCGCCTCTTAAACCAATACGCATCGCTTCAAGCGGAATAATTTCTGTGGGAGCAATATTGCCAAGGTTTACATTACATCCTAATAATTCGAGAAAATATAGCTGCTGATCTTTTTGGGGAGCTTCCCAGATAATTTTTTCTTCAGGTATTTGTGTCAGTATTTCCTGTACCAGTCCTTCTCTCACTTCACCAGTTCCGCGGTAGATACCTACAGTGCCTGATTCCCTGGCCTCAGCAATTACATAAGCAGATCCTGCTTCCAATTCTGAACGCATCAGTTCTATCCACTTATAGGGAGGAATGATGTGCGCTGCATCCTTGCTGCCTACTTCACTTAATACCGTTCCAAACTTTGTCAGCTTTTCTATATACCCGCATTTCTCTGCATGAGGTATTGTTATAGAGCCGTCACTTACTTCTACATGCTCAATCCCATAATTGCGCATCATATTTATATATCCGTCAAATTCGTTACGCACTAAAAAAGCTTCAAACAAAGTGCCTCCGAAATAAACCGGAATGCCGGCCTTTTGGTACACTTCAATTTTTTGCCGGAGATTTGGGGTAACGAATGCGGTGCCGAAACCAAGCTTAATGATATCAATATGTGGTGCCCCGACACTTACCAGGTTCTCAGCTTCAGCCACACTTAAGCCTTTATCCATAATCATTGTAATACCATGTACCCTTGGTTTAGGTGTTCTTAGAGGTATCTGGCTTAAATTAAAATTCATTTCGGCTGATTATTTTGAAAGGAACGCAAAAATAGGGATTGAAGATGAAACTATAATTTAACAACCGGTAAAGAGATTGTTTGCTTTGCTGAATATACTATTCTTTATTTTTGGAGAAATATGTGATAACAAATAATTAAAAATTATGAGATCGGTATATGTTTTTTTATCAGTAATACTAATTTCATTTTCTGTCAATGCTCAGACAAATACATCAACTTCCCAACAAGATACCTTAGCGCCTTATAAGAAAACCCCTTACATTCCTTCATTTAAAATTCAAATGCCTGATAGCTCATGGTTTAGTAAAACTAATCTTGAGACAAAAAGGCCGACGCTTCTTTTATACTTTAGCCCCGATTGCGGACATTGCCAGCTTGAAACAGAAGAATTGTTAAGTAAAATAAAGGAATTTAACAGCCTGCAAATTGTAATGATCACAAGCAGACCTTTTGAAGATATGGCTAATTTTGCAGAGCATTATAAGATTAAACGTTTTCCCGCAATTAAAATAGGCACTGATCCTGCACGATTTGTCACAAGGTTTTACGATGTGAAGTTTACGCCTTTTTCTGCTTTGTACGATAAAAATGGCCTGCTTGTGAAAGTGTATGAAAAAGAAATTGATATGGAAGAATTAATTAGCTTAGTGAAATAATAAAGAAAATTATTCGAAACAAGTGAAAACATTCAGTAGGTAAGACCATTTAATAATATTAAAAAAATGCAATGCTTTTTAAGGTAATGATACTGACAGGGTATAATTTATGCAGCATTTTATTATCTCTTTTTAATCCTGCCATTTATGACTAAATATTTGCTTGCACTGATATTATTTATCTCTTCGAGCAGCCTTATATCTCAACCGCTGCTTTCATTTGACACCGTAGTTACGGGACTATCAAACCCTGTGGATATAGAGGAAGTAAATGATAGTTCACACCGTCTTTTCATTGTTGAACAAACAGGTAAAATACGTATTTGGAATGATTCAGTTCTTTTGCCCACGCCCTTTCTTAATGTTGCTTCTTTAATTGCCACTGCAGGTGCAGAACAAGGTTTGCTTAGCCTTGCTTTTCATCCAAATTATATAAGTAATGGCTTTTTTTATATTTATTACACTAATAAATCCGGCGATATTACCATTGCACGCTATAGCCGCAGTACTGCTGATATAGCTGATCCATCTTCAGGTGTTATTCTCATGACTATCCCAAAACCATTTCAGAACCATAACGGAGGGAATTTGGTTTTTGGTCCTGATGGTTATTTATATTTTGGTACCGGAGATGGAGGTTCTGCAGGCGACCCAAATAATAATGCTCAAAATGGCGCTTCACTTTTGGGTAAGATGCTTCGTATAGATATAAATAATCCCAATCCTCCTTACTATAAAACACCTCCTGACAATCCTTTTGCAGGCAGTACAACGGCAAGGCAGGAAATAATTGCTTTGGGTCTCAGAAACCCTTGGCGATGGAGCTTTGACAAACAAACCAAAGACATGTGGATTGCTGATGTAGGTCAGAATGCGTGGGAAGAAGTTGACGTTGTAAAGGCAGACAGCATTCTCAACAAAAATTATGGCTGGCGATGTTTTGAAGGAACGCATGTGTATAATTCAACTTGCCCAGCACAATCAAACAATGTTTTTCCAATTTTTGAATATCCGCATGATAATGCTGCAGGAGGGTTCTCAATAACAGGTGGTTATGTGTATAGGGGAAATGAATTTCCTTCTTTAAACGGTTATTATATATGTGCAGATTATTTAAGCGCAAATGGATGGCTGATAAAGCCTGATGGCAGTGGCGGATGGAGCACAACAATGCAAACAAAATGGCCCGCAGGTATTAGTTCTTTTGGTGAAACTGCAAATGGTACTTTATATACAGCAACATTAAGCGGTTCCCTTTATAAAGTTGTTGCAGGTGATGCATTGCCAGTACGCCTTGAAACTTTTAATGGAAGAGAAACAGGAAACAAATACGAAATAAACTGGCAGGTACAGAATGAAGAAACCGGAGACATATATATAATTGAAAAAAGGACTAATCCATCTGAACCTTTTACCGAGGTAAGCAGAATAGCAGCTGCAGGTAATGTGTCAAATAACTATTCATTAAAAGTAGCGCTTACTGCAGGTCAATCATATTACAGGCTAAAAATTATTTCTGTCACCGGCCAGATCAATTATTCCCGTATTCTTAGCGCAAATGGCATTAACAGGCAACTGCTGAGAGCATTTGTTACAGGTACAAATCTTATGCTTAAACTTCCTTCAGGAACAACTTCTATAGAATTATTTGATGCTGCTGGAAAATCAATGATCAAGCAGGAAACAGACCCTACTGCTACGCAGGTAAATATTCCCCTTACAAATATTGCTAAAGGAATTATAGCAATACGGGCTTTAATAGATAATGATTGGCAGGTGGTGAGAGTCTTTTATTAATATAATAGGGTATAAGAATTCTATAAGCAAAGACTTTTATTATCATTTTTTATAGATGGTGTTTAAAAAAGAATGTCGTATCAGGACGAATATTTTATATCAGGAGGATGCTAAAAGCGAATAAATTACACTATCATAGAATTTGTTGTTATAGAAATAATTTTCACGAAAATATCCTTCTCTTATAAATTTGTTTCGCTCTAAAAGTTGTATTGATGATGTATTATTTGGGTTAGTATTTGCTTCAATAGAATGAAGTTTCATTATCTGAAAACCAAATTTTATTACTTCTGTCATGGCTTCCTGCATTATTCCTTTGCCATGAAAGTCAGGATGAAGAACATATCCAATTTCAGCCCGGTAGTGTTCTTTTTGTATATTCCAATAACATATTTTGCCAATTAGCTTTGTATCTTTTTTAAGTGTAATTGCCCATGTAACAGCTTCATTATTTTTTTCTAAATCATTTATTTTTTCAATAAAAATAATAGCATCCTCTGTTAATTTGGCTGGCTCTCTGTCTAAAAACTGCAATACTCTCTCGTCAGATCGAAGAATGAAAATCTCGTTTACATCACTTTTATCTACCTGCCTTAATACAAGTTCTGTCAGTCGTGATTAATGGAAATGGGGTAAAATTCAAAGTCATCATATTTTGAACTGTTTTAAAAAGTTTAAGATTCGACTGTCGAAACACGCAAACAGACAATATAAAGATTCGTAATGAGTTTGTCAATCATCAACTTCAAACTTATTACCATTACCCTAATTTATTTTTCCCCGCATTCTGACGTTTGATCAATTCCACACTTTATTGCGGATATTTGTCAATAGGAAGTGCTTATTTAATATCAAAATCATGCATGCTATATGAAAAAGTATAATTTACTCCTGCTAACTATTTTCCTCGCTTCTATGGTTACAGCACAAAAATACGGAGCTAATTGGGCTTCACTTAACCAGCGAAAAATTCCCGGATGGTTTCACCAGGATAAGTTCGGGATTTTTATCCATTGGGGAGTCTATGCTGTTCCTTCATATGCGCCGGTGATACCAAACAGCGGCGATAGTTATTCTGAATGGTATTGGTATCGTTTAAATGAAAAACAAAAAGATTTTAAAGCTTTTCATGATAAGAATTTTGGCGCTGATTTTCAATATCAGCAGTTTGAGTCGCAGTTTAAAGCTGAAATGTTTAACCCGCAACAATGGGCAGATGTTTTTAAAAAATCAGGAGCCCGTTACGTAGTATTAACGTCTAAGCATCACGAGGGCTATTGCCTTTGGAACAATGCAGAGGCTGACCGAGACTGGCAACGTCCGTGGAATGCAGTAATAGGTACGCCTAAACGCGATCTGTTAGGCGATCTTACAAATGCAGTTAGAGATGCGGGTTTAAAAATGGGTTATTACTATTCTTTGTACGAATGGTTTAATCCTCTTTGGAAGCAAGACAAAAAGCGCTTTGTCTCCGAACACCTGTTTCCTCAGTTTAAAGATTTGGTAACGCGTTATAAGCCGGCCGTTATTTTTTCAGACGGCGAATGGGAACTTTCAGATACAGCATGGAGAAGTCCTGAATTACTTGCCTGGTTATTTAATGAATCTCCGGTCGCCAAAGATGTAGTTGTTAATGATCGCTGGGGCAGCAATACACGCGGAAAAAATACCGGATGTACCTATACAACATCAGAATACGGCAGCGGAATGGATCCGAATGTAACATGGGAAGAAAGCCAGGGCATCGGCCACTCGTATGGTTACAACCGCAATGAGAAACTGGAAGATTATAAAACCAGCCACGATCTTATATTATTGCTTGTCGATATTGTTTCACGCGGTGGCAATCTGTTGCTTGATATTGGCCCTACGGCTGACGGACGTATTCCTGTGATAATGCAGCAAAGGCTGACGGATATGGGCAACTGGCTGCAAACAAATGGGGAAGCCATCTATGGCACTGAAGCCTTCAAACAATCTTATCAATGGAGCGTAGGCCAAAAGCCTCAGAAGAAGAAAGAGAGCTTTATGGCGGGCTATAGCATTACAGAACTGGTAAAAGCTAACAAAACACAGGCACATATAGAAGCCTTTTTTACAACAAAAGGTAAAAACCTATACGCAATTTTTCCGTCTTTCAGCCCGCAACTTCGTATTCGTAATTTTAAACCTGCCGCCGGAGCAATTGCAAGTATTTTAGGCAGTAAAAAATCATTAGCATTGAAGAGGGTTGGAAACGATTGCGTTATTGATGCTTCTCAAATACACCCCGGAGATATAAGTGGGGAATTATTTGCAGTTAAGCTTGAAAATGCTTTGTGAATTTTTTTGGTAACAAAAATTCTTTATTTGCAAGGATCGTAATGAAACCGTTTTTATAAAATACGTAATTATTCTTGTTCCATGATATGTAAAATCTGAAAGGATGGGATAAGTAGAAAAACGAGATGGGCAATTTTGTGTTTTTAAAAAGGAAAATTTAGCTTTTTTTGATGGGGACATTATAAAGTATCCCATTTGCAGTAATTACCTAAACATTGTGTATAATGCCATGACGGGACTCGTTAAATATTCAGATGACATCAATCGACTTTGTTCACTACACAAGGTTAGGCGACTTTATGCATTTGGTTCTGTGCTTACAGACAATTATAATGAAAGCAGCGATATTGATTTTATCGTAGACTTCGAACCAATTGACATAGCTCAATATGCCGATAATTATTATGACTTCAAATTTTCTTTAGAAGACCTATTTCACAAGCAGATTGACTTGCTGGAAGAAAAAGCTATAAAAAATCCATATTTTCGGGAAGTTGTGGACAAACAAAGACAACTTATATATGGACATTGAAATTAAGACTTGGCTTTACGACATATTGAATTCAATAAATGAAATAGAAAGTTTCTTTATTGACCTAAAGAAAGATTTTACTACATATCAAAATGATTTAAAAGCGAAACGTGCTGTTGAGCGCAACAGTGAAATTATAGGAGAAGCAATGAACCGCACTTTGAATAAAGATACATCAATACAATTTTCGAATGCAAGAAAGATTGTTAATACAAGAAACAGGATTATCCACGGCTACGATACAGTATCAGACGACATAATCTGGAGCATTGTTATCAAACATATCCACTTTTAAAAATCGAAATTCAAAACTTACTGAACGAATAAGGGCATTACAACTGCAGCAATTGTATTTGCAATAACAGTGCTTGACGGAAGAACGATTAGCAAATTAATTAGCTTCAGTGCCTGAACTGATGGAAGCCCGTTTGGCTTAATGCTTTATCTTTCAGCGAAATTTTTAAATCGAAGTTTGCAGGAAGCAGACATTCATAGAATTCATGCCATCGCAACTACCTAAAACGTTACCACAAGTGCAAGACAGAAAAAGTAAACAAACAATTATAAATGAAAACAGGTGACAGCGTTAAAGTAAAGCAAGGAATTCTCGATCCGGATTTTAATAAGTTTGACATGAGCGGCTGGCAAGGCAGAATCACAGATATTGCGCCAAACAATCAGCCAGATTTAATTGAAATTGCTTGGGACAGCATCACATTGAAACAGTTGGCACAAGAATTTATTGAAAATTCTATAGAGGATGAATGTGCTTATTCTATTATGATTTTAGGAAAAGAAGATGTAGAATTGATTAAACCAAGAGACAAAAAAAGTGATGTCGAAAAACAGTTAGAAAAATTAGAAGCGAATTATGGTCGCAGAACCTTTGATGAGCAAGAAAGACGAATCGCAACGATTCTGTCAAAGGATGATCTGTCAGTGACAGAAGAAACTCAAAAGATATATTTTGACTATTTACAAAAGAATATTAAAAAGCCTGTTGTATTGACAGGTACGGAGGACTTTCCCTGGGAAGAAAAATATTTACTCGGCGGCTGGAGTAAAAAGGAATATAAAAAACTTAAAAAGACACAGGCATCTTATACAGACAAATTTGAATTCATTGAATTGTCAGAAGACATAGATGAAATATATGGTATCATTGCAAAAGTCAAAAGAGCAACAGACAATAAACAGTTTATGTTGCCAGTGTGGGACTTAAAATGTATTGAAAGAAGTTCAAAAAATTATGATTTAATAAGTGATTATTCATCCTGGATGACAAATTATCGTTGAGGAAATCCTCAACACAAATCAATGAATTGAAAAAATTTTTCAGAAGGAATGATTTATTACTAGAACATTTTTAAAGTACGGCTTGTTTCCTAGAAGAGATTGAAGGTTAAAAAAGCTTCTGTATCTTCCGCATTATTTTTTGTCAACATTGTGAAACAATCAATTAATTGTAAAAGGTAACTGATAATGTAAGGGAGGGAAAGTATAGCAATGAATGATTTTGAAACAATATTAAGATCAATACAGCCATATGCTATAGGCATAACATCTGTTGCCTTGTATGCAGCCGAACATATTTTTCCCCAGCGCAAAGACATTATCAACTATAAACATGACTTACAAAATATTGTGGTTGGCATTGTAAACTTTGGAATAGCAGGTGCGGGCGGATATTTTTTGCAGATATGGATAACCTGGTTTCAACATCATCATTTTGGCCTGCTTCAATTTTTGCCGCATACGTTTTGGTTGAAAACAGCAACAGGTTTTATATTGATTGACCTATTTATGTATTGGTGGCATAAAGCAAATCATCAGATACGGTTTCTGTGGTACTTTCATAGCTTTCATCACAAAGATGAAAACATGAACAGTCTTCTGCAATACGTTTCCATTCGATAGAATTACTCCTGTCTTATGCACTCAAATTTATCGTTTTCCCTTTGTTAGGGCTCAATGTTGCAGCAGTTCTTTTGCATGCAATTATCCTGTTTCCTGTTATTGTATTTCATCATTCGAATATCAGGATCACTGAAAGCTTAGATCAGGTTCTTAGATCTTTGTTTGTGACTCCACGTATGCATCGTATTCACCATTCAAAAGTTGCAGAAGAAAGGAATTCTAATTATGGTTCTGTATTTCCTTATTGGGATGGTTTGTTCAGAAGTTACACCTCCAAAGCTGATAAAGAAATAGAGTTTGGAATATGAGAAATCATTATTCTCCCGTTGATTTCGCAGATGACACCGACTTATTCAATTAGGTTTTCTATTTGCGTATAAAGGATCAACCGGTAAAGATGTTTCTAAAGTTTCCTGAGCATTACTGTGTAATTTATTTTTTATTTTACTTTACGGAAATGAAGTACTCAAATTATATTGGTGTCATAGCAGCGATTGCATTAATTGTTTGTTGTTTCATCCCTTGGGTTTATATTACAGCTATAAAAACCACTATTACCGGTTTAAACAGCGGTCCTACCAACTTTGGTCGTCCCGGCGCAATGCATATTATTCTTTGTGTTTTTACAATAATTCTTTTTTCATTTCATAAAGTCTGGGCTAAACGCACAAACCTGTTTGTTGTTACATTCAATTTTGCATGGGCAATCCGTAATTTTTTATTTATCACTCAATGTCAGATGGGGGAATGTCCTGAAAAGAGGATGGGCATTTATGCTGTCATTATTCTTTCTTTTTTTATACTGTTAATGGCATTATCTCCAAAAATGGATATAGAAGATTAATTATTCTTTGCGATTTAATAATTATAATTATTTCCCCGATACGTAATTAAACTTCAGATAAACTTCATAACCTGGAGTGGCTGCAGGTAAGAATATAACAGAAAAATCAAAAGTGTACAATTTTTCTTAGTAGGTAACGTTAAAAACGAAAGGTAATCTTCTGCTTATTAAAAACCTCTTTATGAAAAGTACTTATCTCTTGTTTCTTTTTCTAACTTCCATATTTTTGGCCCAATCACAAACCTTACTAAACGAAGATTTCGAAGGCACAGACTTTTCTCCCGCCGGATGGACTTTAATCAATGGTAATGCACCGATAGGTTATAACTGGGCACAAAATACTGATACTACGTTGGGGTATGTAAATTTTAAACACGCACCTTATCCGGCTTTTCAGGGCACGGGCTCTATGGTATATGAATTTGACACTACTGCTGCTAAAGCATGGGCTATCACCCCGTCATTAAGCTTAACAAAGGGTATCTCTTATACCATAACTTTTTATTATGCGGTTTTTAAATCTATGTATCCCGAAAAATTGAAAGTTACGGTTGGAAATGCTGCTGCCATAGAAGCTCAAAACACAGTTTTATGGGACAATAACGGCGGTACAGCGTTAACTAATGATAATGCCTGGACAAAAGCAACGATAAAATACACTGCTGGCTCTTCAGGAAATTTTTATTTTGGTTTTAACTGTTATTCTGATCCTGATATGTTCGCGTTAATGGTGGATAACATAAAAGTAGAAATTACCCCAACTGCAGCTCCTCCATGTGCAACTTTAACCGGCCCGGATAATGGTGTTGCAAACATCAGTGCACCACAGGCGCTGTTCACCTGGGACTCTGCCTCTGCAGCTACAGATTATATCTTTAAATTAGGAACAACCAGTTCCCCTGACAGTGTTGGCAATCTAACAGGCAATTCAACATATCAATCAAATTTAGCTTATAACACAACTTATTATTGGAGCGTTGTTCCAAAAAATGCTGCCGGGGCTGCTGCCGGGTGTACTGTTTATTCATTTACTACACAGGCAGCGCCATCCCCTCCTGCAAATGATGAATGTACCGGAGCTATTGAGGTTACTGCCGGATCTTCTGTACATGCTTCTACTAAAAGCGCTACTCAAAGTATGGCTGCAGAATCCTGTGACGGTGATCTTACGGGCAATGCAAATGATGATGTCTGGTTCAAATTTACTGCGTCTCAATCTGGCTATGCTGCCATAACTCTTACACCTGATTCGATTTTTGATGGTGTCATCAATGCTTATTCAGGCACTTGCGGCTCTTTGGTTAGTTTTGCCTGCGCCGACAGCGGTTTTGATGGTGAGAGAGAGACCCTTTCATTACAAAATGTTACCGCCGGAGAAACTTATTATTTCAGAGTTTATGGTTTTGGCAACGCAGGAAAAGATGGTTCTTTTACATTAACGGCATCCGGAACTGCTCTCCCTGTAAACATTACCAACTTTAAAGGAGAACATAATGGCTCACAAAATGTTTTATCCTGGACAACGCTGACAGAGCAAAACAACAAAGGTTTTGAGCTGCAACGTTCCGCAAACGGAAGAAATTTTAGCACCCTGGGATTTATTGATTCAAAGTCTTCTACCGGGAACAGCTCTTCAGTTCTTACATATCAATTCACTGATGTAAAGCCTTTTACCGGTAATAATTATTACAGGTTAAAGCAGGCAGACAAAGATGGCAGATCAGTAATATCTGATATTGTTCTTCTGAAAGGAGTGCAAACGAATGCTCTTGCTTTGTCAAATATTTATCCAAATCCGGCTAAATCATCTGTAAATGTTGTTATAACTGCACCCGCTGCCACTAAGGTAACTATTATCATAACAGACCTTGCAGGTAAACCTGTAATGCAACAAGCTGCGCAATTAATAACTGGTGATAATATTCTTTCTCTTAAGGTTAATGCACTTCCATCAGGAAACTACATTATCAAAGCTGTATCTGCTGGTAATTCATATACGGCAGTAAGCAAATTTGTTAAACAGTAAAAATTGCATCAAAAATAAGCAGAGGGGTTGTCTTTTTAAGACAGCCCTTTTTGTTTTACAGTTGCGTGGTTTTTAATAAGAAAATTGAAGACGTGTATCACAGAGATTCCTGACAAATTTCCGGTTAAATATTACTTCAATACTTACCTCTATCCCCTCTTATAATTTTATGGCATGATTTGTATAAATAGAATAAACAATATTGAATAATAAATGTTGGTTCAATAGTTACAGAGTTTTTATTAAAAAAACTTAAGCAAAGCCGTTCACTTTCAAAATATAATTATTATGGAACAGGAACAAAAAAAATCTCCGGTAGAAATAGTACAAAAATTAATTGCTATTCACACCACCCGTAAGGAAGTTAGTGAAAGAATAG